>Ga0315275_10006797_pt1 | contig 10995 bp, 9 predicted proteins | sample YL17G03_0_MG_FD_205557 | JGI IMG/M metagenome (GOLD analysis project Ga0315275, IMG submission 205557) | Sediment microbial communities from Yellowstone Lake, YNP, Wyoming, USA - YL17G03_0 | ecosystem: Environmental > Aquatic > Freshwater > Lake > Sediment | place: USA: Wyoming | collected...
CTCTTTCGACTGATGTGTTTTCGCATTCGTCATTGCATGCATATATGCATATTCAGCTGTCTGACGAGGGAGTTGATCAACCCAATCACTTCCCCAGTACATTTCCCGACGAAATCCCTCGGATGATTCAAAAGCATTTATTATCTGATGATGAACCTCTGTTCCCCATAAGCCATTAAGATCGTAATTATTTATCGGGTCGTTGAAGCAATATAGATACTTGTGCAGAGACAATGGTCTTTCAAATTCTCCTATTATCAAATCTCTGCCGGTGAATCTTGCGATATACGGGCTATACTGCCTTGCGCGGAGATAATACTGCCCCGTTTCGTTGTCATAATATTGCCCTGTAAATTTGAAATCATTGTCAACAGAACCTTGTTCTTCGAGCGTTTCGCCAAATGGCGAATAAGTGTACATCGCTACCACCGCGCCATTTTCATTGATTATTTGTCTAACACTCCCTAATCTATCGTGCAGATAATAATATTTATCTGCACCATTATACTGTGCAAGTATCTGACTGTTTGCATAAATATAACCCTTCTTAACGGACATATCCGCAGAGTCAATCTCTAACAGAATGACTGGAAGCTCCCCAACAACATCAACGATGTATTTGCGATTGCCGGCAACGCTGGAATTCTTCTGGATGCGATTGCCTGCAGGGTCGTATTTTAACGATATTGAATTTGCGCCGACAGTTGCACTACGCAATTTGTTGTCCCAATTGTAAGCAAGACTAACAGATGTATTAGCATCTTTGCGGCCGGTAGTAAGGTTGCCGTTCTCATCATAGGAAAGGTTATTGGCCTCTATTGTGCGCATTTCATTACCGTTATAAGTAAAGTTAATCTGGCCTGAACCTGTTATCGTTCTGCTGGTCATATCGCCGTTATTATAATAAACGTAATCGCCATTCCAATACCCCATACCATCGATACGGCTCATATAAGCATGCTTCAACTGCGATAAGCTATCATAATCAAAGGTAAGCGAATGAGCAATCGTTGAATTATCAGGTTTTGTAAGCATTTCGGCGGCATTAATCAGCCTGCCAAGGCCGTCGATATTGCCTGAATCTAAAGCATCAAAGCTAAACGTCGGCCCGCCTGTGGTTGAGTAGCCGGTCAGTAAATTATCGTGGTTATACGTGTAATTTACGCTGGTTATATCGCCGTTTAAACTGCCGCTGAGGTAATAATCAAGGCCGCTGCGATTGCCGCTATAGTCATAATCGAAGCCCCTAATGCAAAGGGATTGTTGCGTTAATTTGCGTCCATAACCAATTAAAAAACTCAGGCAGCAGGAGTCGAGTCGGCAAAGGATTTGGTTTCTTCCAACCTGCCTGTTTAAACTTCGACGGGGCAAAGTCCGTTTTGCGGCTGCCTGAGGCGGCCATCCATGACCGCATTATTTACAGACTTCGGCGACCCCCGCATCTTCCTGTCAGAAGATAGGAGCGGGGGCGAAGAGACAGCAGTTTGCCGGGCATCGTGCCGAGGCTGTAACTGCTGCTGCGCCGAAAAAATCGCCTGTGTCTGCAAAAGAACAAGAAACCTGATAAAATCGGCCGGCACACAGCGAAAGCCGGCAGCAAGTATTTTTTCTTCCACCATTGAAGCAACCGTTCTTGCTGTGGTTCTGTCGAGATTATACTCGGCTATAAGGTCATTAATAATTTTAGATTTGTTCCAACAATTTGCCGGCTGTACTGCTATGCTCTGGCGCAGCCTGACAGCATTAGAAATTTTTTGAATGTCGTATTTTGTTACTTCAACCCTTGCCCTTAAAAGGTCGCGTTTGCAGTTGTGTTCAGCAAGATTGGCTGCAGCGGCATCGTGCCCGGTGGATGAGAGAACGGCCTGAATTATCGACAGAATCTCATTGCTTGTGATTTTATTTGAGCTGTATTTGCTGTACAAGTAAAACGTAACGGCTTCGGCAAGCTCGCGGGCGACAGAAATGCTGCTCTCTGCAGGCTCCACAAAGGCATTGACAAACGTCGCAAGGACCTTTGTGTGCAGGTACCCTTCCTCTGTACCATCAGCTTTTATTACCTTTAGCTGCATCACGCCGTTCTTTAATTTAGATATATCTTCAGTCTGTAAACAGCTTCGGCTGATTTATGTTATCAGGCTCCAGGATGGCCTGACTTACTTCATCTATGAACGCACCGGCATCTGTAAACTGCCGATAAACACTGGCGAAACGAATATACGCCACCTTGTCGACAGCTTTCAAATGCTTCATTGTGCTTTCACCGATAAATTTTGAGTTTACTTCCTTGTCAGAATGCCTGAATATGTCTTCTTCGACCTTATCAGCAATCTGTTGTATCTGTTCAGCAGAGACAGGCCTTTTGTAACAGGCTTTCTGCAGACCGGCAATTACCTTTTCCCTCTCGTAGGGAACGCGTGAATTATCCTTTTTGATAACGTTAAGTTTAAAACTTTCACTGACTTTTTCATAAGTTGTGAACCTTCTGCCACAAGCCAGACACTGGCGACGGCGGCGAATTACCCGGCTCGCCTCGCTTGAGCGCGAGTCGATAACCTTATCACGGTTTTCCTTGCAATATGGACATTTCACGTTTATTTTTCTACCATTAACACCACAATATTTAGAACTTAGGTTATTCTAAAGCCCATATGTAGTATGTCAACCAAAAATATTTAAAAATTTTGTTCATAACAGGTCTGGATTGTCAATAATTTTTTTTTGTGTTATATAACATATGCGGTTTAATAAGGTAATAGCCGGTGTTATAAATAATTCACAGCAAGATTTGTTAAGATTTTTCTGAAAGGGCTGAGATGAATCCGCCCCGCCCCACCAGTCCGCCAGCCCGCCTGAGGCGGGTAAAAGGCGGATAAAAGGCGGGTAAACTCCGGCGGACAAGCTGCGACGGATAAATTTAAGCGCATAAAAAAGGTCTCTGCGTCCCCTTACGGCAGAGACCTCAAATCTAATGTATGCGCAATCCCCCCAAACAAGTTGGTAAAATCGGGACACGTTACACTTTCGGGCGGACACGTTCCGACCCTACTTAAATGTGTCCCTGTCAGTTTTACTTGTTACCCCGCCTGCGGCGGGCAAAGTTGCAGCACAAAGCAAGTAACCTCGGCGAAGCAATCCGCCTTCGCTAAAACTGTGGCGGATAAATTTTATAATCTAAAGCTCTCCCGCCTGAGGCGGGTAAATTCGAGCTTTTCAATTTCGCCTGCCCTGGTTAGTCCCCCCAAGGCAGGAAGCACAAGTTAAAGGAGGAGAGAAGAAGTCAATTTTGTCAGCGATTTTTTCTTATTATTCCTATTACTTCCATCTAAAATATAATAAATAAGTACAGCAGAGGCAAATTTGCCGGAAATTTTTTTATTTTATCAAGGCTGCTACGAGCCTTTTAATTACCACCTGCCCTGGTTCATCCCCCCAAGGCAGGAGCACAAATAGTAGAAGGAGATAAGGAGTCCGCTTCGCACGTTTGCCTTTTTAGGGCATCGTTAAAAATATAAGAAATAAAATATGAAAGTGCAAATTTGCACACGATAGATTTTTTAATTCAATAAGGAGACACGATTTGCGGGGATAATTATGGGACTGTATAAGTATATAAGCTGCGTTAAACGGTTGCGCAGCTCGTCCACCAGCCCGCCAGAGGCGGGTAAAAGGCGGATAAATCACGGTTGCGTTAATCGTAAGGCGTCTGAACGACAGTTTCAGCCTTTGGCTTTGGCGTACCAGTCGGGGTCAGCAGCCAATTTTTCCTTCGCCTCGGCAGTCATCATTGAAAACGCCGGCTGCGTTGACTGCCATGAGCGTTTTTTGAAGTCTCCATCCCTCATTTTTTCCACCTCGGCGGCGGCGTCCTTGAAATAGCTGCCGTAAATGTGCAGCGAATCTGTTATGTCAACGTATCTGCCGACTTTGACCGGTCTGGCGATTTTTTTGGCTATTTTTTCCGCAACGGTTCTCTGCAAATCGGTAAGGGCATATACGTTCATGAACCAGGCTTTGTAAAGGTCTCTGCTCCGCCAGTGGGTGTTCATATTCAGGCTAAAACCGCCGTCAGGATTTTCAATCAGTCTGCACCAAATCCGCTGTAGGCAGGGCGGGTCATCGGTTTTGATATCGGCTGTCGGCATCCAGGTAATTGCCTGTGCCCGCCTTGTATATGCAGTTGCCGCCAAAGCATCGATTATGTATTGAATCTGATTGACCTTTGCCAAAGGTTTCGGCGATTTGGGATTTCTGATGTCTTCGAGCGGGCAATATGCAAAAAGCCTTTCATGATAAGTATAAGTCCATTTTCCCGCAGCAGGGTCAATCCAGTGGTCGTGAATGCCGTCAACAACTTCCTGCCGATAGGCTTCAAGCTCTGCCGGCCCGCCAGGGAAATTTTTGTGTATTCGAGGCTCGGCAAAAGGGTCGGTTACCGTAATGATTACGGTGGCGTCCCTGCTGGGCGGGTCGTCAGGTTTGTCGTACTGGGTTCTTATTTCAATGCCGTTGTCCCATACAGCCAGAACCGCTGCTTCCCATGCTTCCGGCAGACAGCCGGCCTCGATAGAAATTACAGGTATATTGCTCATTTGGCCTCCGTGTCTTTTTTAAAGCCCCAACTCCTCGTCTGTAAGGTTATATTGCTGGCGATGCTCTTTGGGCACATTGCGCAAGAGCATTTGTGCTTCCTGTGCATATTTTGTATTAGGGTAATTCTTCATTACCTGTCTGCACCAATCAATAGGGTCCCGGTATGCGTGAGATGGAAGCTTATTGCCTATTTGGAGAAAAGTCCCGGCATTTGAGAGAAGTTTTTCTGCCTGATAGTCGTCGGCAGCAGAAAAAGCTTCATCGGCCTGTTGCTGTTTTACCGGAGGCGAAGCGGTATTTACATCCGTTTGAGGCGGTATTCGCTGCTGTTGGGTATTATTTGGAACGGCCTTATTTGCATCAGCGATTAATAAAATCGGCGATATATCCGGCTTATTCGGCTCTAAAGGTGTCTGCCGGGCAGGTTTGGCAGCAGGCAGATTTGGTTCAGCGGTAACAGGCGGTTTGTTGGGTTCTGCGAATTCTAGCGGGTTTTGCAGAATGTTATTAATGACCATCTGCGGCAGAAAACCTTCAACATTGCCGGCATATCTGATTGTGCCGTCAGGCGCGATAATCAACAGGACAGGTTTGTCAAGGTCGCTGCCAAGAGATGAGAGCATTTTCTGCTGCCCCTGGGTGGAAAGAATAAAGGTCTGCCATGTCTGAGGATTTTTTTTGAGCCAGTTTGCAAGATTTTTAGTTTTTGTCGGGCTGTTTAGATTAATACCAGAAAAAGCGATTTTTTTGTTTTCTGGAAACTGAGTCTGCAGTTTTGAAAATACTTCAAGTTCCGGGATTTGAACGGCCTGGGGCTGGGATTCGGATGCAGCTTCCTGGTCTGGCTGGGATACAGGCATATCTTCAAGAGGAGCAGGAGACAGATTAGGTTCCTGCGGGGGGACATTAGGTTCATTTACCTGCGCCGGTTTTGCCACTTCTATCGGTGCAAAACTATCAAGTTCGTTGACGTCGATTTTCCATAACAAGGCACAGTTAAGCCGGCCTGCAGACTGCCAGGATGGTGAATCAGCCTCAACAGGCTCAGGTTGAAAATCAAAAACTTTACTGAGCAATTCTATCCTGACGGCATTTACGTCAAGCTGAATATCATTTTCACTTCCCTGCTGGTAAGACTGAGCGTCAGGTTCGCCGGTTTGCGGGCGAGGCCGAGTATTGGTGCTTTGTTCCGTTAATGCTTCAATTACAGATGTGTAGTCCTTGTAAATTACAGAAATGGCAAAACGTGTTTTAACAGTATTTGGATTTTTTGGGGCAACCTTCTGAGCAGAGGCGGCCTGCTTGGCGGCCTTGTCCTGCTTGTTGTCAAAATAAAAAACCCATGCCGAAAGGATGTGATAAGTACTCTTTTGTGAATCGTTAAGTACGGGTAAATACTTTCTGTTTTTTGCAACGGCTTTCAGAGCTTTGTCAAGAATCTCCGCAGAAGGCGCTTGGCCGGAGTTGACGGAGGTCAAGATTTCCTTATAGGCGGTGTCAACTTCCGTCATAGCTGTTGCAGCATCCTGTTGAAGCTGTTGTCTTTTTTCCTGGGGGGTTTGCATTTTTCTTGGTGCGGGCGCAGGTGTGAGGGCAAAGACTTCAGAAGTATAAGTAAAAAGTAAAATAACGGCTAAAGAAACTATTTTCGACAGATTGCTGAATTTTCTCATAATTTATCCGCTTTTCCTTAAAATAACCTTATAATATAATACCATAATACCAATTAAATGTTTTGAGAAAAGTCAAAAAAGACAACAACAAAAAGGTATTTGACAATCTGGTTTTCTAACCCATAATATCTGTAATTTATTGAGATTACTATGTTTACAGGACTTGTAGCGTCGGTTTGCAAGGTAAGCTGGGCTGTCGGCAAGGCAGGCGGTATGAAACTGGGGATAGACCTCAGCCAGGCTGTGAAATGCGGCGACAGCATCGCTGTTAATGGCGTGTGTCTTACCATAGCTGCCATCAGGGGAACTGTAATAGAATTTGATGTGAGCGCTGAAACGCTGTCAAAGACAACACTGGGCAGACTAAAAGCCGGCTCAGAAGTAAATATAGAAAGGGCTATGCAGGCAGCAGACAGATTCGGCGGACATTTTGTTGGGGGACATATCGATGCAATCGGTACTATAAAAAAAGTCGAAAAAAAAGGAGATTTCCGGATATATGCCTTTGAAGTCGGCAAAGAGATTTCAGATTACATCATTCCCAAAGGCTCAATAGCAGTTGACGGCGTCAGCCTTACAATCGCAGGTATCGAGAAGAATGATTTCAGCGTGGCGATTATTCCTGCGACTTTCGAGGGTACGATTTTCAAAAATTACAAGGTCGGCGACTCGGTCAATATCGAGACAGATATTATCTGCCGAACAGTTAAAAAACAACTCGACAATATTCTGGGACACAAAGAGGGACTTACTGTTGAGAAATTAAAAGAAATGGGATTTTAAGAATTAGTAAATGAACGGAAACAATAACAAAAATTTTAATGAGCCGATTATTATCGGCATAACGATGGGCGAGCCTGTGGGAATTGGGCCGGAGATTATTGTAAAAGCCCTTTACGACCCATTTATACGCCGGGGAGCAAAGTTCATCATATTCGGAATGGATGAATTTCTCGAATACGCTGCGGACTTGGCGGAAATCGAACCTTACTGGGGACGATGCCAGCATGAAAAGATAAGCAGAGATTTTCCGCGAAATATCGTTGTTGCAGATTACGACGATTATTCAGTGCCGAATTGGATAAAAGGACCAAGCAAGACGGGCGGGGAAGTGTCTTTGAGATTCTGCACTGATGCAATTGAAGCGGCAAGGTCAGGCATAATTGATGCTGTTGTAACGGCGCCGATAAGCAAGTCAAGCTGGAAACAGGCTGGGGCTGAATGGCCGGGACATACGGAACTTCTGGCGGCATTGTGCAAAAGCCCGCGAAAGGCTATGATGTTTGTCGCAGGACCATTAAAAATCGCACTTGCAACGATTCACGAGGCACTTTTTGAGCTTCGAAATAAGTTCACAATCGGGTGCGTTTATGAGCCGATAGATTTGCTCAATACCGCACTGCAGGAATACTTCGGAATTAAAAATCCGCATATAGCAGTAGCGGCATTAAACCCGCATGCTGGCGAAGACGGGCAATTCGGCGATGAAGAACAAAGGATAATCAGCCCGGCAATTTTGATTGCACAGGAGATGGGGATAAATTGCTGTGGCCCGTACCCTGCTGATACACTTTTTGTAAGAGCGGCGGCAGGCGAATTCGACGGCGTTGTCGCAATGTACCACGACCAGGGAATGATACCGGTTAAGCTGCTGGCGTTTAAAGACGCTGTAAATGTTACAATAGGACTGCCCATCATCCGTACTTCGCCGGCACACGGTACGGCATTTGACATTGCGGGCAAAGGTATTGCGGATGAATCGAGTATGAAGGCTGCGATAAAACTTGCAATAGAAATGGCAAAGACCAGAAAGCAGAAATCGGAATTCAGAATACAGAATACAGAAGTAAGGAAATAAGAAAACAAGGTTAGTCGAGAAAGATTTTTTATTTATGCAGACGAAAACAGATATACAGAGACTGTTGGCGGGGGCAGGGGTTGAGCCGAATAAACGGCTTGGTCAGCATTTTCTTATCGACCTGAATCTTATGGAGCTTCTGCTCTCCAATGCAAATATCACAGAAAATGATATAGTTCTGGAAGTAGGCAGCGGAACAGGGTCGCTGACAAGCGAACTTGTCAGGCGAGCAGGAAAAGTCATCGCAGTTGAGTGTGATGATGCCCTTGCAGAGATAACAAGACAACATCTTCGTAACGCAAAAAATATCGAGGTTGTAAATGCAGACGTTCTTGAAAGTAAAAATACAATCAACCGCCAGGTGATTGAAAAATTGCAACAGGCACAGCAGGAGATATTCGGCAGGCTTTTACTTGTAGCCAATCTGCCTTACAGTGCGGCTTCGAACGTGATGCTTAATCTTTTGTCCGGCACGGTGGTTGCCGATGAAATGATTGTAACGGTGCAGAAGGAAGTCGCCCTGCGGATGGCTGCCGAGGCAGGAAGCGAAGATTACGGGGTACTGAGTATCTTCCTTGCCGCAATGGGGCAGTGCAGGGTTTTGAGGAAACTATCGCCAAAGGTGTTCTGGCCGCCGCCACAGGTGGATTCGGCAATGGTTCGCTTCGACAGAGACGCTGCCAAAGTAGCTGAAATCCACAATATCGAACTGTTCCATCGGGTAGTGGACCTGTTTATGGGCCATCGGCGAAAGATGATGAAGGCCTGCGTAAAGTTCGCCGAAGGCAGACTCGCAAACGTTCATAACTGGCAGGATATTTTTACGAGAGCGTTTATCGAACCGCATCAGCGGCCGGAGGAATTAAGCGCAGCCGATTATGTTGCAATGGCAAATCTCTGTAACGAAACGCTCGGTTAGCGATACAATGGACAGATGTCAAATTTCCACTGAAGCGTGGCGGTGGGCGTGGCATTCGATGTTGACAGCGACGGGCAGTGAGGCGATGTGGCAGGGGGCGGTTTCAATCAGGACGGCAATCGCAGTTGTGTCGCCGCCAAGACCTGATGGACCAATGCCGAGTGAGTTTATTTTCTGCAAAAGCTGTTTTTCCATCTCGGCATAAAATGAATCGGTATTGTGAACCTCAAGTTTTCGCAAAAGGGCTTTTTTGCTCAAGAGGCAGCACTGTTCAAAATTGCCGCCGATACCGACGCCAACAATAAAAGGCGGACAGGCATCGGCACCGGCATTTTTGACCACATCGACTATCCAGCCGGTTATCGTTTGTTTGTCGTCAGTCGGCAAAAACATTTTGAACTGACTTCTATTTTCACAGCCGCCGCCTTTGGCCATCAGCGTTATCCGGATTTTGTCGCCGGCGATGATTTCTGTATGAATTACCGAAGGGGTGTTCGTTCCGGTGTTTTTCCTTTTATTCAAAGGGTCGGCGACAACACTTTTTCGTAAATACCCATTTTCATAACCTCTTGCGATGCCTACGTTTATAGCGCCTGTGGCCGTAGAGCCGGCAGGCTCAATAGCAACCTGTGAGCCGATTTGCAAAAATACCACTGCAAGGCCTGTATCCTGGCAGATGGGAATTTGCCGGTCTTTGGCGATTTGGGCATTTTCAATGAGCTGATTCAAGATTTTTTTTGCAGAAGTATTTGATTCTTTTTGTACAGCGACCTTGAGCGCAAGCAGGACATCATGCGGCAACTGGCGGCAGCTTTCTATGCAAAGTTTTTCAACCTCTGAAGCGATTTTTTCAAATTGTATAGTTCTCATAGATTTATCCGCCTCCGGCGAGATTTATTTTATGTCAATGTCAAAGGTTTTGTACATTGTATTGCCTTCGACGTCGGATATTTTTAATGCAAGGACGTGCTGGCCGGGTTTTAAATCGGCTATTGTGATTGTAAAGTCTTCCTGGGTTGTATCGAATATGCCGTCTTTGGGCAGCGTTGAAATCCATTTTTCATTGCTGTCGATTGCATAACTTAAACTTTCGATAACGCTGCAGGCGTCTTTTATTTTCAAATCCAGTACGGCCTTTGCAGCCGAGACCTGAAGTTTGTGAGTTTCAATGACAGGTGCGGTATTGTCAACTGTTACAGGGTCGCTTATACGTGAGCCTGTAAGTTTTGTGCTTTGATCGTTGCTTAATTCGTCCGAGGCAGTGATTCTGATTTCGTATATGCCGTCCTCAACGGTCCTGCTATCCCAATCAAAGGTGGGTTTGTCAAGTTCGTTTTTGAGCTCAATCCAGCTGCTGCGTCCTGTTTTTCTGAAGTCGATTTTGTATATAAGCTGGTCGCCATTTTCATCTTCCGCCTTAAAATCGATTTTAAAAACGCCGGGGTTTGCTTTTTTGTCTGTTTTAGCGACTGTTACCTCCGTTACTTTAGGAGCGAGGTTGGGTATCGCAAAAGCTGCGGCAACTTCGCGTATGACAGGCGTCGAGTCCGCATTGCCTTCGAGAATCAGTTTATACTGACAGAATCTGCCTAAAGGTACGGTAAGGTCGACAGGCGTTGCAATAATCAGCGGCTCTGTCCAGCCTGAAAAAGTCGGGTCGTTGACATCTTCTACGTTTCCGCTTCGGGCAGAGAGCAGCACTTTTGTCTGGTTTGGTATGTCAGCGTCGAGCTGCAGTTTGCCCCATTGTGCAGGCTGGCCGGCGTCAATAAGAGCAGATTCAAAACTGCCTTTGACGGCATATTTTGACTTGAGCAATATAAGCTTTGCCGGATTTGCAGTGCAGAAATACGTATCACCGTCTGCACTGATTATATCGGTTATCTGCGAGGCAACTTCATCTTCGTAAACAAGAGTCTCAATTTCTGTCTGCGGATTGATGCGGTACATTT
>Ga0315275_10006799_pt1 | contig 10994 bp, 9 predicted proteins | sample YL17G03_0_MG_FD_205557 | JGI IMG/M metagenome (GOLD analysis project Ga0315275, IMG submission 205557) | Sediment microbial communities from Yellowstone Lake, YNP, Wyoming, USA - YL17G03_0 | ecosystem: Environmental > Aquatic > Freshwater > Lake > Sediment | place: USA: Wyoming | collected...
TAGGCAGCGCCGTATCCTTCCAAGGCCCAGACTTCCATTTCTCCGAATCTCTGCCCTCCGAATTGGGCTTTTCCTCCCAGGGGCTGCTGGGTGATCAAGGAATAAGGTCCGATGCTTCTCATATGAATCTTGTCTTCCACCATGTGGACAAGCTTCATCATATATATGTATCCGACGGTCACTTTTTTTGGAAAGGGCATGCCTGTTCTTCCGTCATATAAGGTGATCTTTCCGTCTTCCGGCAAGCCGGCTTCTTTAAGCTCCTTCTTTATGTCTACTTCCGTGGCGCCTGCAAGGGCAGGAGTAATCGCTCTGTAGTTTAATTTTTTAGCCGCCCAGCCCAGATGGGTTTCCAAAATCTGGCCCAGGTTCATTCTGGAAGCAACGGTCATTGGATTTAAAACAATGTCAACGGGCGTACCGTCTTCCATAAAAGGCATTTCTTCCACCGGCAAAACCTTGGAAATCACCCCTTTGTTTCCGTGCCTTCCGGCCAGTTTATCCCCGGCTTTGACTTTTCTCAATTGGGCCACTTCTACTTCAATTCTTTTTATCACTCCGGGCTCAAGCTTATGGCCTTGGTCCCGAGAAAAAACTTTTACCCCTATGACCCTTCCCTTTTTCCCGTGTTCTATAAGAAGAGAGGTGTCTTTGACTTCCCTGGCTTTTTCTCCGAAGATCGCCCTTAATAATCTTTCTTCTGCTGTTAAGTCCACCTCTCCTTTAGGGGAAATTTTACCTACCAAAATATCGTTCGGCCCGACTTCTGCTCCGACCTGGATAATTCCTTCCTCGTCCAGATATTTTAATTTTTCTTCAGAAACGTTGGGTATGTCGGGGGTGGTGATTTCCGGGCCCAGCTTCGTCTCCCTGACGTCGCAACTGAAACTTTCTATGTGAATCGAAGTGTAAACGTCGTCTTTCACCAATCTTTCAGAAAGAATGATTGCGTCTTCAAAGTTTCCTCCCCGCCAAGACATGAAGCCGACCAGAATGTTCTGGCCCAGAGCCAAAGACCCCTGGGCAATAGATCCTCCGTCGCTCAAAACATCTCCTTTTTTGATTTTCTGGCCTTTTGTAACTATGGGCTTCTGGTGAAAACAGGTGTATTGATTGCTTTTATTGAAGGTTCTCAGTTCGTACGTTTTTAATTTGGAACCGCTGGTTGCTTCTTTTTGCCCTATGACAATATGGGCGGCATCAACCTCGAGAACTACGCCGTCAACATCTGAGATGATTTCCAGTCCCGAATCCCTGGCCACCCTTTCCTCCACCCCGGTAGAAACCAAAGGAGGAGTCGGATTCAGCAAGGGGACGGATTGGCGCTGCATATTGGACCCCATCAAAGCCCTGTTGGCATCGTCGTTCTGCAAAAAGGGGATGCAGGAGGTGGCTATGGAAATAGACTGTTCGGAAGAAACGTCAATAAAATCAATTTTATCCCTATCGCTCATTCCCGGCTCTCCTTTTATCCTGGCTTCAACTTTCTGCGAAACAATGTTCCCTTTGTTATCAATGGCTACTGCGCCGGAAGCGATGTTGTATCTTTCTTCTTCGTAGGCATTCAGATAATGTATTTCTGAAGTTACTTTTCCCTTTTCCACTTTGAAATAAGGAGTTTCTAAAAATCCGTAGCTGTTTATTTTCGAAAAAGAGGCCATGTGGCCGACCAGTCCTATGTTCGGCCCTTCCGGGGTTTGAATCGGACAGATTCTTCCGTAATGAGAAGGCTGGACGTCTCTCACTTCAAATCCCGCCCTTTCCCTGGTCAATCCGCCCGGACCGGTTGCCGATAGTCTTCTTTTGTGCTCCAGTTCCGCCAAGGGATTCTCGTTGTCCATGAATTGAGACATCTGGGAAGAGGTGAAGAATTCTTTGACAACAGCCATGAACGGCCTGGGGTTGATCAGTTGTCCCGGAGTTAAGAAGTTAACATCCAAAGTGGACATCCTGTCTTTGATGATTCTTTCCATTCTCATCAGCCCCACCCTCAGCCTGTTCTGAAGCAGCTCATTCAGGGTTCTCACCCTTCTGTTGCCCAAATGGTCAATTTGATCGGCCACGGAGCCCGGAGTATTGTTCATCCTTATGATTTCTTTAATGACCGCTATCACGTCTTCCAGCTTCAGAACCCTGTCCTTGATGATTATTTCCTCTGCTATTTTTTTGTTTTTTACTGAAGAATTTTCTCCTTTTGAAGATTTCTTATTTTTAAAATTGGGGCTTAATTCAGGCAGTCTTTGCCACATTCTCCAGCGACCAACCTTGGAAAGGTCGTATCTTTCAAAATTAAAAAACATATTTTCAATCAGCTCTTTTGCCGTATCCGGAGTGACCAAGTCGCCCGGCCTTATTCTGTGGTATATTTCAACCAAAGCATCTGCCTGGTTATGAGTTAAATCTTTTTTCAGTGTTTCCTCGATGTACTTAACTTCATTTTTATCAACGTCCTGGAACATTTCTTTTATTGCCTGATCGTTGACAACTCCGAAAGCCCTTAACAGGGTGGTAGCTGCAATCTTTCTCTTTCTGTCTATTTTCACCCCGATTGCGCCCGAAGAGTCGGTTTCAAATTCCAGCCAAGAACCGCGGTTAGGAATAATTTTAGCTCCGAAATAATTTCTATCTCCTGTTTTTTGTTCGGTAAAAAACGCTCCCGGAGAGCGGATTAATTGCGAGATGGTTACTCTTTCTACCCCGTTAACAATAAAAGTTCCCCTCTCAGTCATCAAGGGGAAATCGGTAAGAAAAACTTCCTGTTCTTTTGAATCTTTGGTTTTCAGGTTAACCAGTTTTGTTTTAACTCTTAAAACGCCTTCGTAAGAGTCGTTATTTTTGTTTTCCTCCAAATCGTTTCTATATTTTGATCCTTCCAGTTTGTAATCCAAAAACCAAAGCTCCAGCTCCTTGCCGGTGTAGTCTCTGATTGGAGAAACCTCCTGGAAGAGCTCCTTCAAGTCTCTCTCTAAAAACATTTTCCAGCTTTCCGTCTCAACGGAAAGCAGGTACGGCAAAGGAAGAGAAACCTTTGCTTTGGCAAAATTTTTTATCTTTGTCTCCAGCATAAAACAAAAAAATCCCCCAAGTTTTTTAGGGTAAGAATTTATTTAAATTTTTAGAAAATATAAAACAGAGCTAAAAAGGGATTTAAAATAATCATTAGGATCCGTAGAATTAATCTTATGCTAAATACCAAAAAGTGTCAACCCCCCTGTTCTGGTTTTTCATCTTCGCCTTATAAAACCGATTCTTCTTCGTTTACTTATAAATCTGGAAGAGATAATGGAGGGCTAGAGCGAATTATTGATTATCTTTAATTATTATAACTTTTAATTTAAAAAATGCAAAAACGTTCAATAAATAAAATTTATATTGAAGATTTTGACTGATACATGAGGCAATATACTCATAATTAGGTTTAAATTTTGTATGCCGGAGAAATAAAATCATTTTTCATAAAGATTTGACTTCTTTACAATTATCTTATAAATATTTTCTAAAAAATCACCACCAGCATACCCTATAATAAAAGCCAAGGCTGGCGTAAAGCTCCCGAAAAGAGTAAGCCCTAGCTCTTTTGTCGCAATGGCGGCCATTGTTCCGACAAGACCGGAAACAAACATCATTGCCAAAAAATATTTTGGCCTGAATGGTACGTTTTTGTAAGAAAATTGGTATTTAGTAAAACCGACCAACCCCCTTGCAAGGCCTCCCGCGAAACCGACAATGAAAATTTGAATAAACATAATTATTTAATTTAATAGGTTGATATCTTAAAAGTAAAATTTTCTGATCAGCAATTGAATTTTTTATTTATACTACGATTGTTACCTATTAATTCGAAGAAGATTTTTGAAATCTGCAAATAAAAGCTTAATACTTTCAGAAAGAAGCTTGAGGTATTCTTTAAATTTTATTTGCAGATCTCCAGTAAAATATTTCGAATCAATATTTGTTTTAAGACTATCTATCCCAAAAATTTTTTCTTGAGCTAATAAATAAATATTTTTAGAAGAGCCGGTAAAAAAAATTTGACTTCCAAAAATTACAACTGCTAAAAATGAAACGAGAACTAGTGCTGCCGTAAACGCCGCAAATCCATATCGCGATGTCGGCTCTTTTTCTATCGGTAAATTTTTTGGAACTTTAATGATTAAAATTTTTTTAAATTTCTGAGTCTTGATAGGCTGAGGCGCTATGTTTGTAATTACAATTTTTCTTTCTTTCTTATTTTTTATCCAGTAAGCATTGCCCTTGTGGGCGCTGTTGTATTCTTCGGATTTGTTTATATATTCTTCCAGCCACTCTTGTGTTGTTATCCAATTTCTTCCGAATTTAGCTGATTTTAATTTTCCCTGTCTAGCCCTTAACGATAAATACTCTTGCGAATAATTGCAAAGTTTAGTTGCTTCTTTTAGAGGTATATATATTAATTTTTCCTTGTTTTCTTTTTCCATTTAACGCGCGCTTAATTGTTTGCTTAAATGTGGAGTTTTTTAATAAAATTATCTTACTTTCTCAGTTAAAATTAGGTTTTTGACATTATGTAAATAATCCGATACGCTTTTTATTATTCTTAAAGAAACTCTTCATTGTTTTATTTTCCCTTTAAAAAAAACCTTTGTCAAGGTTTTTTATGGTAAAATATCGGACAGTATATCGTATAGAATTTAAGGGTTATTTTTAATATTTCCCAAGATTCCGATACTCATTAAAATGGTTATTAACCCGTTTCCCCCATAGCTCACAAGGGGTAAGGGTATGCCAATAATGGGTAAAAGGCCTAAATTCATTCCAATGTTGATAAAAATTTGAGAAATAAGAAGGGTGGCAATCCCTGTGCTAAAAAGACGGGAAAAATTAGACTGGCTAGAAAGAGCTATTTTAAAAATTCGCCAAATTAACACTAAAAAAAGGAGTAATAAAATAGAAACTCCAAACAAACCTGTTTCTTCAGCAATAGAAGAAAAAATGAAATCGGTTTGGGCTTCTGGCAAAAATCCGTATTGAGTTTGAGATCCCGATCCAATGCCTTGTCCAAAAATTTTACCAGATCCGATCGCAATTTTTGCTTGATTCTGATTCCAATTTATTCCCAATGGTTCAACCTGGGGGGAAATAAAACTCATGATTCTTGTTTTTTGATAGTCTTTCAATAAAAAACTCCAACCCATAACTAAAATTAACAAGGCGCAGAAAAGTAAAATTAAAAAGTGACTTATTTTTATTCCTGATACAATTAATATCCCGACCCATAAAGAAACTAAAACTAAAACCGATCCCATGTTGGGCTGCAAAAAAACCAAAACAGCGGGGAGAAAAACGTAAAATCCTGAAAGTAGAATATGTCTAATTTGGTACATTTCAACATGCCTTTTTGAAAAATATTTCGCCAATAAAATTATTAAAACAATCTTTGTAAAATCTATAGGATCTATGGAAAATATTCCGATTTTATACCAACTCTTCACCCCTCTAGTTAGGGGGGCGAAAAAGAAAAGCCCCGCCAACGCAACCAAACAAATAAAATAAAGGGCTAGGATAAAAGAGGAGTTTTCTCTAAATGTTTTCCAGTCAAAAAAACTGAAAAAAAACATTAGCAAGGCTCCGATAATAAAGAATAAAATTTGTTTTTTAAAATTAAGAAAATCTCCCTTCCCTACTGAAGAGCTGTATATAGATAGAAGCCCAAAGCCGACCAACAAGAATGATGAGGCAATTAATATCCAGTCTAAGTTTTTTAACTGGCGTAACATATAGAATTATTCATTTAACTATTTTTAAAAGTTCCTTCTCATCTATGATTTTTACGTTCAATTTCCGGGCTTTTTCTATTTTTGAGCCTGGATTTTCACCCAATACAAGGTAGTCCGCCTTGCTTGAAACCGAATCTGAAATTTCACCACCCAAAAATCTTATTTTTTCTTTAGCTTCATCGCGGGTAATGGTTTCTAGGCTGCCCGTGAAAACAAAGGTTTTTCCTTTTAGTTTTAGTTTGGATCCCTTATTCTTAAACGAATCATTTTTAATGGTTTCTATTTTAACTCCAACCCTAAAGAGATCATCAACAAATTTTTTATTCTTTTTCGATTGAAGCCAGCTGTAAATACTCTTAGAAACTTTCCCACCAATATTGGGGATTTTATCCAATTCTTCCTCGGTACTTTTTGATAATTTATCAAAGCTGCCAAAATAATTCGCCAAATCAATCGCGGTCTCCTCTCCCACATGACGTATCCCCAGGCTAAAAATAAAACGCTCTAAACTGATTATTTTGCTTTTTTCAATCGATTTAATTATATTTTCTGCTTTTTTCTCGGCAAATCTTTCTAGAGGAATTAAATCTCCTCCTTTAAGTTCGAAAAGTTCAAACGGTTGAAAGACCAAATTTTCATCCATTAATTGATCTATGATTTTGGGGCCGAGACCCTCAATGTTAAAAGCTTTTTTTGAAACAAAGTGATAAAAATTTTCTCTCTTTCTTGCCGGACAATTTTGATTAGGACAACGCCAAATTTTTTCCTCTTCCGGCTTTGTAATTTTTATCCCACAAATTGGACAGTTTTTGGGAAATATAAAATCTTTCTCATGGCCATTCCTTAGTTCGACTAAAACTTTTGATACGGCCGGAATAACATCTCCCGCCCTTTCAACGATAACAGTGTCTCCGATTTTTATTCCTAATTTTTTTATTTCATCATCGTTGTGCAGGGTAGCCCTGGTAATAACTACCCCGGCAACCTGTACCGGCTCCAAAACCGCAATTGGAGTAACGGCGCCAGTCCGACCAACTTGTACTTTTATCTCTAAAACCTTGGTTGTGGCTTGCTTTGGAGAGAATTTGAAAGCCCTAATTGCCCGAGGGCTTTTTCCTACCACGCCTATTTTTTGAAAAAGTGCGTTATTATCTACGCTTACCACGACTCCATCGATCTGAAATGGAAGCTTTTCTCTCTTTTTGTTAATTTCTTGCCAAAAAACCATTGTTTCCGATAATTTACTGCATCTTTTACCCAGATCAGTCTTAAATCCCAAGACTGGCAAAACCTGATGCTCTTCAGAATGACTTATTTGGCCTATATCGGTTAGTATGTCGTATGCCAAAAATTTTAATGGCCGCGAAGCGGCTATTTTTGGATCTAGTTGTCTAATTGATCCAGCTGCCAAATTTCTTGGATTAGAAAAAAGAGATAGGTTATTTTTCGCCCGAGATTGGTTAAAACGGTCAAAATCGCTCTTATCCATATAAACCTCTCCTCTAATTTCAATTCTACCCCCTGTAATTGCCTTTTTTAGCCCTTTTTCTAGGTGTTTTAGGTTAAGACTCAGCTCTTTAAAGAAGCGAAGCTTTAAAGGAATGCTTTCGATTGTTTTAAGATTCTTAGTGACATCTTCTCCGATTTTTCCGTTTCCCCTGGTGGCTCCGGCTATAAAGATTCCTTTTTCATAAATCAGGGTTATGGCAAACCCATCTATTTTAAGCTCTGCAAAATATTCAAAATTAGACTCTCGGGTAAGGCGCTTTAAATATTCTTCCCAATCGTAAAGCTCTTTCTCAGAAAAAATATCCTCAATAGAGAGCATGGGAACTTTATGCTCTATTTTTTTGAACTTTTTCAAAGGATCTCCTTCCACCCTCTGAGTGGGAGAATCGCTGGTGATAAGGTCAGGATACTGATGCTCTAAAGAATAAAGTTCGTGTTTTAATGAATCCAAGGCTGCCCCAGGAATTTCTTCCCTGTCTAAAACGTGATACAGATAACGGTGGTGATTGATCAGTTTTTTTAATTTTTCTATTCTTTGTTTAGCTTGTTGCTTGTCCATAAGGCCGGCCACTCGGCAGATATTTAAAATATGAAATAGTCCGCCAAAATGTTGTTTTTTATAATACCATAAAAAACAATTTTTATTAAAACAGAAAAAGGAGCTAAGCTCCTTTTAAATCAATTATTAAATTCTGGCCCTTAGTATGTTAATTCAATCGCTCTTTTCGTCCCCTTGTAATCTCCAACGGATTTAACGCAAAAATTATCAGCGACGGAGTCGCAGGCAGCAGTATAAAGAATACTAGGGTCAAGGCAATAGGCAGGATCATTGCTAGCGCAAGTAACGCTGGTTGAGGCTTGGGCGGCAAATGATGAATCAAAGGTAAAATTAATATTAGGCAGAATGGTAGATTCCTTATATAAATTATAAAGCTGCCGCTCGGCCCCCGAATCGGCGGCGTAAAAAGCAACCGTGGAAAGACCAATTTGATTCATTGTTTTTGCCTGTTGGTATGAAATACTGTTAACTCCTATAGAAATGGCAAAAATAAAACTGGTAATAAGAATAATATATACTATTGAAATTCCTTTTTGTTTTTTTAATTTAGCCATTTTTATCATGATCAATACTTAAAATTATTTCAGTCGCTTAAATCTCTTTCAGAAATTGTTGTTTGAATTTTTATACTGGGCCTGAGCTCCGCCTTTTTGTTTTTTATCATCTGCGCCTCTAAAAATAAGGTGACTCTTGGCTGTTGAGACAAACCTTCTTGTTGCCAAATTTTAAAAGAGACCAAGTCTAAATACTTAGAAGTTAGCTCAGCTTTTATGGGTTTGGGTCCACCGGTTGTTTCAAGCATTAAATTATAGGATCCTTCGGCATTGCGCGCGTTCGTCTTATAGAATTGCCAACAATCGTCGTGATAACTTAGAAATTTTATTCCTACGGGACTTGTTGTAGTTTCATAATTTTTACCTGCAGTAATACAGTCCCCGTCCGTGTCTCTTTTTGCCATTCTCAATGCCCGACTCATGTATTCCATAGAATAGGAGGTGTTGTCTAAGAGCAGTTGGGTGGCTAAGGCTTTTTGCTGCATCCTGAGAGATGAAACAAAAAAATCAACTGAAGCGGCTATTAATATCACCATAACAGAAACTCCCACAAGCATTTCTATGAGGGTATATCCTTTTTGACCTGTTTTTTTTATTTTATTAAGCATTTTATAAATTAGGGTTGGCCATACCAATCATATAACATCTCTTTGACCACCACAGATTGAGTTCTTCTTCTTTCTTTCCATTCCACGTGGCATTCGACAAGATATCCACCGTTTGGACCATACTGGCCGATTCTTACCCACCTTACGAAAATAGTACAATTGGATTGAGTCGCTTTGGTGCAAGCAGGGTTAGCATTATAAGAATAACCATTATTGCTATTAAGCGAGAGATATCTTCCTCCGGCTCCCAAGGAGCTATTTAGCATCGTATCATCGTAGTCTATGTCAAAATCTAAGGTATGGTCGTTGGGGTTTGAATTAAATGGCAACACTGGAAATCCGTCATACCAAGGAATAGCAGGATTAGTTTTATGTTCAAGCCAATTGGTATCGCGGATATTCCTGACCAGCTCTATCCCCTCTTGGGCAAGGTAATAGGCTGTCAATTTCTGTTTGGCAATCGAAATCATGACCAGGGTTTGTTGAATCAAAACAATGCTGCCGCCAACCACCAATATAAAAATAGACATGGATATCATCACTTCGACTATGGTGAAACTTTTGTTTTTTTTCATCTTTACTTAATTTCAACAAGACCAACATTATTAATAGAAACTTCTCTTTGTTTCCCTTTTGAATAAAGAATGACGCTGGGATTTGAGGCGCTGCTGGGCTGACTCTTAACTTCGGGGTCCGGAGGAACAAAAGTCAATTTAAACACAGGGGGAGTAGCTCTTAGTAATATAATCCCTGATTCTAAAAAAACTTCTTCAATTAATTCCGGATAGGCATTTGGACTGCTCTGTGAGACACTGCAGCTTAGAATCGATGCGTTACCTACATCATAATCGCCGTTATTATTACAATCTGCAAACAAGATATAGGACTTAGGTTTATTGGTATAATCAAAAGCTATTCCGTAACCGCCGGTGGGAAAATAGGGAGACTTAAATGGCTTTGCAGACATGGACATCTCTTCGATGTTTCTTATGTCCCGGGCCAATTTATAGGCCGCCCTGTCCAGGGCCATATCGGAGTTGACTGTGCGGAATCTAGGTATTGCAATAACCGATAAAATCAAAATTACGCTCACGACAACCAAAATTTCAATTAAGGTAAAGCTTTTCATTTGATTTTGTTTATTTGAATGGAGGAGGAGTCTCTATCCATTCGGGCGATTCAAAGAAAACCGAACTGGTATTTTTTGTTATGTAGCAAGCCTTGTCTTGGTTATTAATCCTGGCAGTGGCCGTAAGTTTTATGGTATAGCCCGGCGCCGGTTTTGGTAGCTTGTAAATATGGCTTATTTTCGATCCTGGCGGCTTGTTGGGATAGTCGATGGTTCCGTCATTATCAATATCCCAATCGATACGCTTAGCTGCGTTTGAAAAAAAGGTGGACATATCGGTAAATTCCACGGTCTTTCCAACAACAACTGGTTTCGGAGTCCAATCAAAGTTGGGGTCAGGATAAGGATAATCAATAGTTGTAAAGGAGGAAGGAGCCTTGACCCAATCTGATTCGTTGCCGGCATTGTTCCGTACCTTTAACCACCAATAATATGTTTTATTATATTCAAGAGTGGTCGCACGATAAGCTACGCCTGAATTATGCAACATTCCTGAGTCCTCTACCATGTCCGCCGCATTATAGGTATTCTTTGAAAATATTTGTATTTGATAATATTCTTGAGCTTCCAAAGGATCTAAGGGGTCAGCGGGTATATATGACCACCTTAAGATGACCGGAGGATTAAGCCGGCCTGAAATAGTGCAGTAAAGATTAGAATCATCCGGATCAGATGAAAGAGATCCTGCGTTCGGCTTTTTGCTTGCGTTAATTACCTTGTAAACCGGCACACCGTCACCATTTGTATCGCAGTCCTTGCTGTTTAAACAAATCCAGCCGACAACGTCGCTTCCCCAGGCCCAATTGCGAAACTCGTCCGGACTGGGCGCCGTGTCAATCTTGGCCCCATAATCTGCAGCCCCTTTTACGATCGGGCCCA
>Ga0315275_10006801_pt1 | contig 10990 bp, 16 predicted proteins | sample YL17G03_0_MG_FD_205557 | JGI IMG/M metagenome (GOLD analysis project Ga0315275, IMG submission 205557) | Sediment microbial communities from Yellowstone Lake, YNP, Wyoming, USA - YL17G03_0 | ecosystem: Environmental > Aquatic > Freshwater > Lake > Sediment | place: USA: Wyoming | collected...
AAGAAAAGTGGTATGATTGACTGGATACAAGGTAGTAAGTTTATCGCATTGGCAGACTTCACTTATTCTCCAAAGGATAAGATGAGGGATGACTACGATGAACTTCCGAATACCCTCGATCTGTCAAAGTTAAAAGATGGGAGTAAGATATATACTCATACCTTCTATGCAAAACAGTTGTTTAGCGTGATTGCAGACGTTCCTAAGAAGTTAATTATTATAACCCATAATAGTGACGTTAATGTTGATGAGTCCTTTAAACTGCCTGAAAATGTCCTTAAATGGTATTCACAAAATGTGAATATTGTTGATAAAAGGATAGAATCAATTCCAATAGGACTTGAGAATGACAGGTGGTTCAGGAAAGTATCGAAGAGGGATAAGATGCTTGTGAAACTTACTGAGACCAAGAGATATAGGAATCTTGTTTATATGAACCATAATATCTCTACTAATATTGAGAAACGTGAAGAACTATACAGGATTTTCAGGAATAAACCTTATGTTACCAAGGCATTTGGTAAAAATGGCACTAAGTTCGATCAGTATCTTAATAATATCTATAATCATAAGTATATGATATGTCCTGAAGGCAATGGACTGGATACACATAGATTCTGGGAATGCCTTTATATGAGAACAGTGCCTATTGTGGTTAAAAATATCAATAATTGGTTTTATAATGATTTGCCTGTGCTCTATGTTAATAACTGGGAAGAAATAAATAAAGATTTACTTGATGATATGTGGGAGATGTTTGATAAATGGAATAATGAGATGTTGTCGTTTGAATATTGGAAAAATAAGATAAGAAATGTCTGATTGGATTCAGGGAGATAAGTTTCAGAAGTTGGCGAATTATACTTATGCACCACCTACGGTGAATGCCTATGATTATGCAAGGATCAAAAATACTCTTGATGTTAAATCGTTAAAGGATGGGGATATTATTTATTGTGTGGGATTTGATTATTATAAGAGACAGTTACTTGAAATTATAAAAGATACCAAAAAGGTTATCCTTATATCTCATAATTGTGATTATTGTATTGATGATTCATATGCCATTCCTGACAATGTTGTTAAATGGTATTCTATAAATGTGAATACTGATAATCCGAAAGTAGAATCTATTCCTATAGGACTTCAGAATAATATATGGTTCACAGGTTTACTCCAACCAAATCCTGTGGATAAAATAGATAAGATGGTTCAGAAATTAAATGGGCCTAAGAATATCAAGAATCTTGTTTATATGGATCATAGGATATATCCTAATCCGAAAGTAAGAAAGGTTCCTTATGATATACTTGGTAATAAATCCTTTGTTACGTCTTATGTTCCTGATGAGAAAGACAAGGCAGAGGCAGGGGAGTTTTGCAGGTATCTGGATAATGTATATAATCATAAGTTTGTTATATGTCCTGCAGGTAATGGAATAAGCACTCACAGGCCGTGGGAGGTTTTGTATATGGGGTCTATTCCTATTGAGATACGATGTATTAATAATAGTTATTTTAATGATCTGCCTATTTGTCTTGTTGATAGTTGGGAAGAGGTAACTGAACATTTTCTTACTAACTGGCTTATAGAGAATCATAACAGGAAATGGAATTGGGATAAGTTGAGTTTTAGTTTCTGGAAAAATAAAATATTTAATATGCAAAAAGAATGCAGATAGTAATTCCAATGGCAGGGGCAGGCAGTAGGTTTGTAGAAGCAGATTATAAAGAACCTAAACCTTTGATCAAGATAAGAGGGAAAAGGGTTATTGAGTATGTCTGTGATATGTATGATAAAGATAATGATGAATTTATTTTTATATGCAATATAGATCATTATCGGTCAACAGATATGGAAAAGATATTGAAGGATTATGTTAAAAAATGTACCATTATTCCTATATCTCCTCATAAACTTGGTCCTGTATTTACAATTATTATATCTGGAAGTGTTCATATAAAAAAGGATTCTCCTGTAATCATTTCGTATTGTGATACACCTTTTACATGGGATTATGATTTCTTCAAAGAATATGTGAAAGATAAAGATGGTTGCTTAGTTAGTTGTAAAGGGTTTCATCCACATAGTCTTAGTTCAACATTATGGGCGCATTCTAAGTTGGCTGGAGACAATAGGATACTGGAGATAAAAGAGAAGTCATGTTATACTAAGGATCATCTGAAGGAGCATGCATCTTCAGGAGTTTATTATTTCGGGAAAGGTGAATATGTAACTAAATATTTCAGGCAACTTATTGATGAGGACAGGAATTTTAACGGGGAATATTATATTACACTTGTTTATAATTTGTTAATAAGAGATGGATTGAAGGTTTATTCTTATCTGAATGATTTTGTCCTGAGTTTTGGTACTCCCAGTGAAGTTAAAAATTTTGAGGCATGGCAGATAATATTAGATGGGGGACAGGTTAATAGTGAAAAAGATTTGATTAAATGTTATAATTATTGGAAACTTTATAGAATGATATGCAAATAATTTCGCATCGTGGAAATGTCAATGGTTCAAGTAAGTTGATGGAGAATCAGCCTCATAATATCATGAATACTCTTTGTATGGGATTTGATGTGGAGGTTGATGTATGGCATATGCCTGATAATATATATCTTGGACATGATAAACCACAATATAAAATAGAATTTTCATTTCTTGTCAATAAACATTTATGGATACATTGTAAGAATATAGAGGCAATGGTTTATCTTCATCTTTATGGGGATGAGAATATGAATTTATTTTACCATGAAGAAGATATTGCATTGACAACAAGAGGTTACTTATGGACTGCACCTGGATTACTGTTATCAAAGAAGTCTATTGCAGTGATGCCTGAGTTGGCAAAAGGATGGGATATTAAAGAAGCATTTGGAGTATGTACTGATTATCCTATGAAATATAAATGAAAAAGATTTACATAGCAGGATGCGGTGGGATGCTCGGAACAGCTTTCTATTCACAGTTTAAGAATAATTACATCCTTAAATGTACCGATAAGGACGTTAATGAATCATGGCTTAATTTTCTTGACTTCAGGGATTTTGATGAATATAAAAAGGATGTTCTGTATTTCAATCCTGATTATCTTTTCCATCTTGGGGCACATACTGATCTGGAATATTGTGAAAAAAACATAGAAGATACATATAAGACGAATACCACCTCAGTTGAAAATGCAGTATATATTGCCAATATCCTTAATATCCCGATACTTTATATAAGTAGTGGAGGTGTGTTTGATGGGAATAAACCTGCTTTTGATGATTGGGATATACCTAATCCCAATACTGTATATGGTCGTTCTAAATATTTGGGTGAGAGATTTGTTGTTGAAAATGCAAAAAGGTATCTGGTATGCAGGGCAGGATGGATGATGGGTGGTGGCATTAAAGATAAGAAGTTTGTCAGGAAGATAAAAGATCAGGCAGGTAAAAAAGAGATATATGTAGTGAATGATAAGTATGGTACTCCTACATATACTGTTGATTTTGCAAATACAGTAAGAAAATTGATTGAGAGTGAGTTATGGGGAGTGTATAACTGTGTATGCGAGGGACAGACAAGCAGATTGGAAGTGGCAAGGGAGATAATAAGGATATTAGGTAATGAAACAAAGATCATAGAGATAAGTTCAGGGGATATGAAGGATTATTTTGTTGAAAGACCTTTATCGGAATGTCTGTTAAACAGTAAACTTCATTTGAGAGGGATTACGATGAGATATTGGAAAGATGCATTAAATGAATATATGAATGGATAAGATACCAAAAATATGTCATCTTTATTTTGGCGGGTCAGGACCAATGGCTCAGTTAATGGTATTTACTATCCTTTCATTTCATAAGTATAACCCTGATTGGAAGATTAATGTTTATCGCACAAAGCAGGTTAATGAAGAACTTGGAAAGAATAAGTTTGTGTCAATTTATGACGGGAAGGATTATTTCTATATGATTGAGGAACTTCCATACGTTAATATTATAAAGATTGATATATCAGATTATAGAATAAAGAGAGATGCACATTCGATACAGGGTTCGGATATTTTCAGAATGAATATCCTTTACAGGGAAGGTGGTCTGTATTCTGATTTTGATGTCATCTGGTTAAAACCGATGAGTGAATTTGTTAATATTGACTGTATTGGAAATCCAAGAGATTTTGATACAACAGTTTGTTATTACAATTTGACTGATGGGCATCATTCCGTTTCCAATATAATATCAAGGCCGAGAAGCCTGTTTCTTCTTTCAGTTATGGAAAGTCAGGGAAGGGTAAGAAAACCGTATGGGCATATGGGATTCAGTACAAAATTATTGAATAGAAAATATCCTGTACTGGCAACAATAACGAAAACGTATCCGAAGATTCTTGCACTTAGATATGAAACATTTTATCCGTATTCTATTTTTGAGTTGGAACAGCTTTATTATAAGGATAATCTTGAACTTATTAATAACAAGAATGTGATGTGTGTTCATTGGTTTAATGGGCATGAGTATAGTCAGGATTATATTAATAATGGTGGATATGGCAAGGAATGTAGTATGACATCTATTCTGAAACAGGAGGGATATATATGATAAGTATTGTTATAGCATACTACAATAGAAAGAAGTTGTTTATTGAGACTTTAAAATCAATGGCAAAGTCATCTTATAAGGATTTTGAGGTTATTGCCGTTGATGATGGTAGCAGGAAGGAAGAAAGACTGGAAGATTTGGATTTTGATTTTCTGAAAGTTGTAAGGGTTGAACCAAAGGATAAATGGTATTTTAATTCATGTATTCCTTATAATATCGGGATAGAAGAGGCAAGAGGCGATATTATCGTTCTTCAAAATCCTGAGTGCCTGCATGTGCATGATGTGATCAGTTATGTGTCAAAAACCGTTGATGACAGCAATTATGTTTCAATATCTGCATATTCTTTTAATGAAGGGATGACCAAATATCTTACAGGGGCAATATCTTTTAAGAACGGTTCATTTATTGAAACATTTAAGTTATTGCCACAGAAGTCTGTAATAGATTTCGTGGGATGGTATAATCATTCAAAATATCGTCCCGTTCATTATCATTTTTGTGCTGCCCTTACAAGAAATAGTATTAAGAAACTTGGTGGATTTGATAAGAGATATGCTATGGGAATAGGTTATGAGGATAATGAATTTATTGATAGGGTACGAAGATTAGGATTAAAAATGGTTATTGCCGATGATGTTTCAGTCATTCACCAGTGGCATCCGAAGGTATATGACTTGATAGACCCTGTTTTTAATGCTTTATATAAGAAAAACGGGGTATTACATAAGAAAACAGAGAGAGAACGTATTATTCATGTTTAAGATAGGACAAAATAAGGTTATGATTCAGATTGGCACTAATAATGGTGCTGATGAGTTTAATGCAATGGTTAAATCATCTAATCCATCTAAAGTTATACTTGTCGAACCTAATAAGTCCTTAAATGATAAGATCATTAATAATTATAAAGGAATAGCAAATGTCACTATAGAGAACGTGGCAATAACAAATAAAAATGAAGGTATAGTCAAGTTGGTAATTCCTAAGAATATCATTACTTCTACTGGGAAATATTATCAAGGTGTTAATTATATAGATGTTCATTACAGTTTGCTTCCTATGGATGACTGGGGTAATGATTTCAATGAGATAAAAGCAATCAGTATGACTTTTAATGAACTTTGCAAGAAATATAAAATAACTAATATAGGATATTTGCAGATTGATACTGAAGGATATGATGTAGAGATCATAAAGTCAATAGATTTTACAAATATACATATTGATATAGTTAAATATGAAGATTGGTCATTTCCTGTGGAGAACTTTACAAGGTATGGTGATAAGGCAAAGCATTATGGTATTAATGGCATGAAGGATATAGATTATTTATTGACAGGGTTAGGATATGTTATTACAAAAGAAAAGAGTGATTATATAGCAGTAAAAGAATGAGAACGGTAGTTATAGTATTAAAAAGAAGTAAGGATTTCACATTTCGTGATGTGGAGTTAATAACTACTCATATTAATACTAAATGGAAATCAAAAGAGAAACCACGCATTATTTGTTTATGGGATGGGGGTACTTATAACCTCGGTAATATAAATTTTATTACTCTTACGAATGAATATCCTGGCACATGGTCACGTATGATGCTTTATAGTCCTGGGATGGAGAAATACCGTCCATATCTTTATGTTGATCTTGATACTGCAATAATTAATTCACTGGAAAATATATTTGAGTTGGTAAAGAATCCAGCCATGTTCATCCCCTTAGAAGATTTCTACCAGAAAGGACAGTTGGCTACGGGACTTGTCTGGATTCCTGCCAATTCGGAAAAGGTAAGGCAGATATGGAACTCATGGAAAACTGTTGAAGGCAACAGGATGGATTATTATCTCCGGAAAGTAGTTAAGCAGGACATATTCTGGCAGCAACTGACAAATACTATCATAGATTTTAAACCAAGAAGGGGCGAATTGCTGACAGAACTTGCAAAAGGTACTGATGTTGTATGTTTTCATGGCAAACCAAGAATATTTGATGCAATATATGTAGGATGGGTAAAGGAATACGCAGGCATTTAAATAATAGAATATGAAGATAAGTTAAGCATATCTAAAGGAGTAATAAAGTCATGCGAATTACGAAAACAAAAAGTGCAACAGCCCGTACCACAATTATAATTCCATATAAGGTCGATCGTGGATGGCTTAAAGATGCTATAAATAGTGTTCCGAAGGATTGTCAGTTATTAGTTAGTCAGGGAGATGGTAATTGGCCTGAGAATTTTAATAAGGTTCTTGACCAGGCAACAGGTGATTATATCAGGTGGTTGCATGAAGATGATATGCTTACTCCAAATTGCATAACTGATTCAATTAATGCTATTGAACAGCAGGGAGTAGATTTTATTCATGGTAATGCAATGGAGTTTTTTGAAGATTCAGATAAAAAGATTTTTTTCCATCCTTGGGTTAAAATTCCTACTGTTCAGGATTTGTTAAAAAAGAATCCAATCCATAGCGCAACATTGATGTATAAGAGGAAAGTCTTTGATGAATTAAGGTTGGATGAAACACTGAATACGGCAGAAGAATATGAATTTAATCTCAGGGTTTTAAAAAATGGATTTAAGATAGGTTACTGTGATGCTACTTTAGCTTATTACCGCAGGCATCCGCAACAAAAAGTAAGGGTAGTAAGCAGTATTGAAAAGAATAAGGAAAGAGAATTGGTTAAAGCTATGTATAGATGATAAAGATGCCATCACCAGTGTTAATTACAGGGATACCTCGTAGCGGGAGTTCTATGATTGCTGCTACTATAAACTTATGTGGTGCATTTGGGGGCATAATGTCAAAACGTGGGATGTATAGTAATGATACGATACGTGAATCACTTTTGAAACCTTATCTTGATATGGTATGTGCCGATCCTGAAGGCCAGTATCCTCTGCCAAAAAGTGAGGCAGTGACAGTACCTGCATACTGGAGGGACAGGGTAGAGCAGGTTATGCGGGATGAAGGGTATAAAAAGGGTGCATGGATGTATAAGGATGCAAGATTATGCTTAACTTGGCAGGTCTGGAATATATCATTCCCTGATGCGAAATGGATCATCGTCAGACGCAGGACAGGTGATATTATCCAGTCTTGTTTAAAGACAGGTTACATGAGGGCGTTTAAGGATGTTGATAATATAAAAGCCGTTGGTGCGGAAAATGAGACAAAGGCATGGTTATGGTGGGTGGAACAGTATGAGAAGAAATTTATTGAGATGATTAATGAAGGAGTCAATCATAAGATAATATGGCCTGAGAGGATGGTTGACGGAGATTATCAGCAACTTTATGAATTATGCGATTGGCTGGGATTAAAATGGGAAACCAAAGCACTTGAATTTATAAGTAAGCTTTTATGGGGTAGAAATCCAATTATAAAAGAAAGGAGTAATAATGGCAGCAAGAGTAACATCGGCAGAAGTTAAATTGATTATGGATGGTTGTACTACGGATACTGCTACCGTAAACGCAATTATTGATGCAGCAACCCTGGTGATAGATATTATATCCACAAGGGCAACCTTCGGGGATGATGTATTGAAAGAGATGGAGAAGTATCTTGCTGCACATATTATAGCAAGCACAGTCTTTCGCAGTACGAGTGATGAGAAGGTTGGTGATGCCTCGGTTAAATATACAGGACAGTGGGGGAAACGGCTTGAATCCACTCCTTACGGGCAGGTATTGCTTATTCTTGATACGACAGGGACAATAGCAAGTCTTGGTAAGTCAACAGCCAGTATATATGCAATAGAATCTTTTGACGAATGAATATAGAGGCAGTTTTAAATCGGTTATGTGTTGATATTTGTGTTTACTGGGGCAGTCCTGTCAATGATGGGGAAGGAGGGTTTACTTTCAATGAACCAAAAGAGATTGCTTGCAGATGGGAGAATATGGATCAGATTGTATCAGATAAGCAGGGTACAGAGATAACATCAAGGGCAGTAGTCTATGTCCTTGAAGATTTGGATGAGGAAGGGATGTTGTTCTTAGGGACATTGGATTATCTGTATGATACTTATAATACTGAAAATAGTGAAGGGGCATTACCGCATCCCAAGAGTATGGATAAGACATATTTTATAAAGAGGTTTCAGAAGACACCATCGCTGGGTTCGACAAGTGATTATCTGCGTAAGGCATATCTGACACCAAGTTTAAGTTTTGGAGGATTTTAAATGGCACAGTTCAGGTTAAAGAAATTAAAATACAGTGCATTATTTCCCAATACTCATGTCTTCGGGTTTGAGGAGATAATGGAGAACCTGCAACTTGAAGTAAAAAAGATAGAGGGTGCGAGCATACAGGGGTTGATAAAAGCAGCAGCAATGATAAGGGAAGATACAGAAAGGACTCCTTATATAACACCATTGGATTTAGGTAATCTGCGTTCCAGTTGGTTTGTGACAACGGCACAGGGTAAGATGCCAAATGATAAATGGAATACAGGATTCAGGAATGTTAAAAGGGAAAAGGGTTCAAATGTTCCATCAAAACTTACTGCTACTGCTGCAAGGATGGCAACGGATCATGTTGCTGCCGTTGCAGAGAATAAGGCAAGGTGTGTATCTGCTGCCGCAGTTGGGAGGATAATGCTTGTAATGGGATATAGTGCCCATTATGCCGTTTATGTGCATGAGAATGTAGAAGCAAAGTTTAAAAGATCTGGTTCTGGTGCTAAATGGTTTCAGGAGGCAGTTTATCGGAACAGGGATAAAGTATTGGATGTTATCAGGAAAAATGTAATAATAATGAAATGAACAGTCCTGCTATTGATATAAAGTGGTATCTGGAAAACTATGACGAATCGACAAATGATTCTTCAAGTTTGGGATTGGATTACAGTGCTAACCTGTTTGTAGGGAAAGAACCTGCCAAACCTATTAATTGTGTGACAATATATGACACACCAGGATTCCCCCCATATCTGGGACTTAATGCAGTAGGATATGAATACCCTTCTATACAGGTGAGAGTAAGAAATATTAAATATTCAGACGGATGGAGTCTGATAGAAAAGATAAAGGATTCGTTGCATGGAGTTAATCAGACAACTATTAACGGTACTTTATATTCTGTTATCTATTGTTCGAGTGGACCCGCACTGCTTGAATGGGACGATAACGGGAATGCAATTTTTTTTGTAAACTTTAATGCACAGCGAAGAACTGTGTAAAATTTAAAAAGGAGGTAAACTAAATGGCAAGTGCCGCAGTATCAGGTGTAGGAACGACTTTTAAAAGATGGGACGGATCAAAATACGTTGCATTGGCAGAAGTCAATTCGATAACCGGACCAAGTATGACGAGGGCGTTTCTTGATGTGACGTCCCTTGACTCCACAGGTGGTTATCGGGAATTTATTACTGGATTCAGGGATGCTGGGACTATTTCGCTTAAAATGAACTTTACTGCTGCTTCTTATGCAGCCGTTAAGGAGGATTTTCAAAGTGCGGTAGCAAATCAGTATCTTATTACTCTATCAGACACAGCACTCTCCTCACTGGAGTTTGAAGGTCTGGTAACGGAACTCCCTCTGTCAATACCGACAGATGATAAAATATCAGCAGATTGCACCATAAAGATCAGTGGTGAGGTGATATTTGTAACAGGAGGTTCGTCTTACTAACAACAGTTATCTAATCAGGATATTTTTTTAAACATATTTTTTAACCAAAAAAATTAAAATCATGGGAAATTTATTAAGCAAAGAAAATCTTTTAGCAAAGGAAAAACTTGAGATCGTAAAAGTTGAATTTGACAATGGCGATTATGTATATGTCCGTCAGATGACAGGACATGAGAGGGATGTGTTTGAACAATCACTGTTAAAAAAGAACAGGGACTCAAAAGGGATGATTGTGAGTTATGAACAGGCTACTGAAGATTTTAGGGCGAAACTTGCAGTAGTGACGTTATGCGATGAAGCGGGAGGTGCGATCCTTGAACCGAAGGATTATCCTGTATTGAGTAGGAACATGAGTGCAAAACGGTTAGAGAAGATCATAAATACCGCACAGAAGTTGAATGCTATAACTGAAGAGGATAAGGAGGCGATAGTAAAAAACTCCGTAGCCGACCAAGTCGGCAGTTCCAATTCAGACTATGTAGAGAATTAGGTATAACGCACCCTGATCATCTATTAAAGGGTGCTGTTAAGACTTATTATATTTTTGGAATCCCTGTCTTACATAGGGTAGACAGGGGATTAACTTTAAAACAGTTGCAGGAATGGGAGGCTATAGACAAGTTAGATCCGATTGGCAGGTGGAGAGAGGAGTTTGGCATAGCACAACTGGCATCGGTTGTTACAAATCTTGCTCTGAGTATTCATGGAGAGAAAGGTGTGAAGATGACCGTTCCAATAGATTTCA
>Ga0315275_10006805_pt1 | contig 10988 bp, 8 predicted proteins | sample YL17G03_0_MG_FD_205557 | JGI IMG/M metagenome (GOLD analysis project Ga0315275, IMG submission 205557) | Sediment microbial communities from Yellowstone Lake, YNP, Wyoming, USA - YL17G03_0 | ecosystem: Environmental > Aquatic > Freshwater > Lake > Sediment | place: USA: Wyoming | collected...
CCTGCGAAGGTCTGCATGCGAACATTGGCGTCGGGCGAGGTCACGCCCTTGGCCAGTTCCGTCTTGCTCAGCGGGCTGTCGGGGTTCGCCATCTGGTTGAACACCCCCATGTACTCGGCATGGTCGGCCACCATGTAGAAGTCGAGCGGGGTCTTGAGCTGCATTTCCGGCCCGCCGCTGCCGGTGATCGGCCGGCCCTGCGCCCAGGCATAGGCATCCGTCGGCGTGGTCTTGGAGCCGTTGGTGAACCCGTCGAACGACCAGCCGGTGTGCACATGGACATCGCCAAAGTAGGCGTTGTTGTCGGGGTTCGGCGGCGGCAGGTTGGCTACCGGCGCGGTGGGCGCAACCGTGGCGGCCTTGGGCGCAGGCGCGGCTGGCGGTTCCTTCTTGTCACAGCCTGCGAGGACCGTCCAGCACAGGCCGGCGGCGACTGCAGCGATAAGTGTGGCACGGTTCATTTGCGCTTCCCCTCCATGTGAATGCAAAGACGCATCCCGTCGTTGCGCCTAGCGTGTGCGTTGCCAGGCCTGGATCACGCGTCAGGCCGGGCTCGCCCGGCAGGATATCACTTGGGCGTGTACCAGATGGGCGACGTGAACGCCCGCTCCTGCGTGACCATCGGCACGTTCGGGGTCATCTTCACCTTGAAGTACGCGGCGTCGTAGGCGGTCCAGCGCGGCGTGGGGATCTCCAGCACGCGCAGGTAGTAAAAGGCGCGAACCGCCGGATCGAACTCGGGGTCCTTCCACACGCCGATCAACTCGGGTGCGCCGACGGTGTTGGTCCAGGTGGCACGCGCCACGTCCACCGTGTTGCCCACCGGCGTGAGCTTGCCGCCGACGATCTTGCGGCGCTGCGTGTCGCTCCAGACCACGTCGAAGATCTTCTCGTGCGTCTTGCCGGTCTTGTCGACCCAGCCCTTGATCACCTGGATGCGGTCGAGGTTGCCGGTCTTGGGGTCCTTCAGCGCGGCGACCAGAAAGGTGGGCGCCTTGCCGGCGGGTGCGGCCGGCAGGTCCGCGCCCATCGGCACGCCCTTGGCATAACCCGCCACGGCCGGCGAGCGCGAGATGTCGGCGGCGCTGAAGTCGTAGCCGCCGAAGAAGCGCACCACCATGTGCGGCCCGCTCGTTCCGTAGGTCTCGCGCCGCTTCATCGCGTCCCACAGTTCGGCGCGGGTGTTGCCGGTGGCCCACACCGCCGTGTAGCCCGCGGCCGTCAGCTCCCAGCCCTTGATGACCCGATCGCCGAACTTTATCGCGTCCTCGTCCCAGCGGTCGGCGCGCGGCTCGGCGCTCGGGAACTTGGAGAAGAAATTGTCCTCCTCCGCGGCCGTCAGGCCGTTGTGCGTGTCGGTGCCGCCCGCCATGCCGTACTTGAACGGGTTGGCGCCCAGGTTCTGCTCGACCTTGATGCCGTTCTTCAGCGCTTCACGCACGTATTCGTACTGGATCATCCCCGGCTTCTTCGGCACCAGCACCAGGTTGCCGCGATCCCACAGTTCGTAGTTCACGGCGAATTCATCCGTCACGGACAGCGACGGATGCGACTCGCTCTGGCCCTTCATCTGGATGGCCTCGAACAGCGGCTCCCATTTCTGCCGCTCGTCGGCCCACGCCTTGGAAAGCGGAGCGCCGGCAAACGTCGTCAGCGCGAACATCCGGCCATTGGACAGGTTGCCGTTGTGCGGAATTGCCAGCACCTTGCCGCCCGTTGTCTTTTCCCACTCGGTCATCCACTTCCACAGGTCCTCGGGGTTCTCGCTCTGGAAGGTGGTGTACGGCAGCACGCGATCGGCCTTGTCCTTGCCGTCGCGATAGATCACGTTGCGGTGCAGGTTGTCGCCGCCGCCCGCGTTGGACGTCCACTCATAGCCGATGAACGTGGTGAAGCGTCCGGGCTCGTTGTACTTCTCCGCGATCGCGGTGTTTTTCAGCCACACGCTTTTCGCGAACTTCGGATCCATGACCAGCGGCGGCAGTTTCTTGTTCGACTGGGCGCTGATCATTTCCATCGTGGCCTTCATCGCCTCCGCGGGACTGGCGGCGAACATGTCGTGCCAGCGCTTGATGGTCGGATCCGCCATCATCTCGGCGTTGCCGCCCTTGATCTCGGAGATCACGCCCATGCCGTCCGAATGGTCCGTGATCGCTACCCAGTCGAGCGGCGTGCCGAGCTTGACGGGCTGGCCGCTGGTCGCCACCACCTGCTCGCCGCGCGCGAACCGGGTGGCTTCTTCAGGCCCGAGCGTCGCTCCCGAACCACCGGCATCGCCCGACCACGCAGTGTGCACATGTTCATCACCGAAGTACGGGCGCTCCGGGTAGCGTCGACCCGCGTAAGGCGAGTAACCGGGTTCCTTGTGGAACTTGGCGGGATCGGGGGATCGGACCTCACCAATGTCCGCGGACACGCTGCCCGCGCCCGTCGGCGCGCCGCCCAGCCGCACGGTCCCCGCCTCGTCGGCTGCGGACTTCGCGGCCGGTGCGGCGGGCTGCGCTGCAGGTGCAGGCGTCTGCGCTGCAGCCGTCGGCAATCTCACGGGGGACTCGGCAGCCGGCCCGCAGCCAGCAATCAGAAGACCGACAACAGGCACCAGCCATCGTTTCAGGTTCATGTCGTTCATCGGTGACCTCGGTGGGGGCGTTTCGATTGCCATGAGGCGTCGCGCCTCTGCGGGACGAGCGACCGTGCCACCCATCCCGCGGGTGCGCGGATCAGGTTGGGGTATACCGGATCGGCGACGTGCAAGCGCGGTCCTGGATGCTCGCCGGCACGTCGGTCGGCAGCTTCGCGCCGAAGAACTTCGCATCGTACCAAGCGCACGCGGCTGAGTGTGGAGGAGCCGGTAGGGCGGGTCAAGCGTCGATTTGCGGTGGCAACGGGCTGCTCCGCACGCTTGTTGCGGCACTTTCGGGCGGACACCGACGCCAGGGTGGCCGCCCACAGTGGCGGGCCGCGGGCGGGCGCGATGCGCGGTGGCGCTTTCACTTGCATTTTATCTTGAGGCAACACGGCCCCTTGCCATTGGTGCACCCGGCAGGGCGCACGGCCTGCCCGCGCTGCCGCGATCGGCGTGCGCCACCCGGCGGCGAGCGTCAACGCAGACGCTGCCGCGCCGCGAGTGGTGTCCTGCCGTACCAGCGGCGGCAAGCGCGATTGAACGAGCTCTGCTCGGAATACCCGAGCAGATGAGAGACCTCGAACAGGGGGATCGCCGAATGCGGCAGGAGCTGGTCCGCGCGCTTGCGCCGCACGAAATCGATGATTTCCTCGAAGCGGAGGGATTGCGCTTCCAGCCGCCGTTGCAGCGTGCGCCGATGCATTCCCAGTTGCGTGGCGATCCTGTCGATGCCGCTGCCGCCCACCGCGAGCTGGCGCTCCACCAGCGCTTCCACCTGCTGGCCGACATCGAGCGGAAAGCGCCGGATCAGGTTGCTGACGTAGCGCTCGGCGGCCGCCTGCAATCGCGGATTGCCCGCGTCGATCGGGACCGCCAGCAGCCGCGCCGGAAATGCGATCATGTCGGCTTCCGCCGCGAATCCGACCGGGCAGCCGAAGAACTTCCGGTAGCGCGCGAGTGGGAGCCCCGCGCGGTGCATGAAGCTCACCTGCCAGTCCTTGCCAGCGTCTCCCGTCACGAGCAGGAGGAAACCGTGCGCGACGGCGATCGAAAGCTCGAGCACCTGCCGCCGGGGCACCCGCGGATCGTGATCCGTTTCGTAACGCAGCTGCGTGTATCCGGGCCGCTCGTCGTGCTGCAGTTGAAGCCGCGCGGACGCCGTGTGATAGGAGAAGTTGCGGCTGATGCCCCCCAGCGCGTCGCCGACCGTGGCGGCATGGCGTGCAAGCAATGCAATCGCGCCGAGCACCGAGATGTCCTGGTACCGGGAAAGCCGCAGTCCGAAGTCCGGCAGATCGAGAGACCGCGCCGAGCGCTCGAACAGACGGGTCATGGCTTCGAGCGGCAGCGTCGCGTCGGGCTGGTCGAGCACGCGTGGCGTCAGGCCGGCGTGGCGAAGCAGCGCGGCCGGATTGCCGCCCTGCGCGCGCACGGGCAGGGCGAAGCCTGTCAGCGCCCGCGCCCGGACCAGCATCTCCCGGTTGGCGGTCGATGGACCGCCTCCGTGCTGCGCACTCCGGCTCATCGGGCAACCCGGCCCCTGAGAGGCTGAGCCGGCCCGGCGGGCTCATGTCAGCCAAAGCCACTCCTTAGTCACCAAATGACAATACGACATCGGGGCCGCACGTGCAATATCCGCGGCATGCCGTTACCGGCCCGCGGGAGGATCGAATGAAGGCAGTGGTCTGCAGGCAGGGAAATCTGAGTGTCACCGAGCGCCCTGAGCCGGTGCCGGGCAAGGGGCAGGTGCTGCTCAAGGTCCTGCGCTGCGGCATCTGCGGGTCCGACCTGCATGCGCGCCAGCACTGCGACCACGTCGGCGCACTGATGGTGCGCAGCGGCTACAAGGGCTTCATGCGCTCGGACCAGGACATCGTCTTCGGCCACGAGTTCTGCGGCGAAGTTCTCGACCACGGTCCCGACTCCCGCAAGTCGATCAAGCCCGGTACGCGCGTGTGCGCGATGCCGGTGCTGAAGCACGCGGAGGCGATCGACCTGATCGGGCTGTCGGAGAGCAGTCCCGGCGCCTACGCGGAGCGCATCGTGGTGCAGGAAGCGCTGATGCTGCCGGTGCCGAACGGCTTGGCGGACGACATGGCAACGCTGACAGAGCCGATGGCGGTGGCCTGGCACGCGGTAAGGCGGGCCGAACTGAAGAAGAAGGATGTCGCGATCGTCATCGGCTGCGGCCCGGTCGGCCTCGGCGTGGTCGCGGTGCTGAAGGCGAAGGGTGTGGCTACCGTCGTGGCCAGCGACTTTTCGGCCGGCCGCCGCGAGCTGGCGAAGGAGTGCGGCGCCGATGTCGTGATCGACCCGGCCGCGCAATCGCCCTATGCGAGCTGGAAGGAGTACGGATTCATCGGCGAGCTGACCGGGGCGCTCGAGCTCGCACTCGACACGCGCGAGAAGCTCGGCAAGCTGCCGCTGCCGTGGTGGCAGGCATGGCGCATGGCCGAGAGCATCGGGCTCGCGCCCAAGCGACCGGTGATCTTCGAATGCGTCGGCATTCCCGGCATCCTGCAGAACATCTTCGCGGGCGCGCCGCTGTACTCGCGCGTGGTCGTCGTCGGCGTCTGCATGAAGCCCGACCAGATCGAGCCCACGCTCGCGATCAACAAGGAGATCGACCTGCGCTTCGTGCTCGGCTACTCGCCGCTCGAGTATCGCGACGCGCTGCACGCGATCGCCGACGGCAGGATCAAATGCGCGCCGCTGATCACCGGGCATGTCGGCCTTGCCGGCGTCGACGCGGCGTTCAGCGCGCTCCGCGATCCCGAGAGCCACGCCAAGATCCTCATCGACCCGGGCAGCACGGCCGCCACCCCGGAGTGACGTTGCACCGCCCCATCACGAGCGTCTTCACGCCGCGCCGTCCACCAAGGAGACCACCATGAACGCCCCCGAAACGATTACGCACCAGGACACGCTGCTCTGCGTCGACACCAACGTCGGCGAGTTCCTGCAGGGACTGCTGCACCCCGGAATCAGCGCCTATCCGCTGTTCCTCGACCCCTACAACGGCGTCTGGGTGCTGCGCATCAAGTTCGCGCCCGGCGTGACGCTGCCGCTGCACTTTCACACCGGCACGGTGCACGCCTACACGATGTCGGGCTGCTGGTACTACACCGAATACCCGAACCAGAGGCAGACCGCCGGCATGTACCTCTACGAGCCGGGCGGCAAGGTGCACCAGTTCAACACGCCGGCCGACAACACCGGCGACACCGACGTGTTCTTTGTCGTGACCGGAGCCAACATCAACTTCGCTGCAGCAGGCGGCGAGTACATGGGCACGATGGACGCCGGCTGGATCAAGGCGTCGATTGACCAGATGATGAAGGACCAGGGCGCCCATGGGATGAACACCATCTCGGCGAAGATCCCCACCTTCACGCGCTGAAACCCGAGCGATGGAATTCACGCCCCGCGCCGTCACCGTCAACGGGATCCGGCTCAGCGTCATCGTCGAGGGCGAAGGCCCCGACGTGCTGCTGGCGCACGGCTTCCCGGACGACCACACGGTCTGGCGCCACCAGATTCCGGCGCTGGTGGCGGCAGGCTACCGCGTGATCGCGCCCGACAGGCGCGGCTGCGGGGATTCATCGAGTTCGCGGTGCGTGCCCTGGGCTGGCGGCCCGTGCGGTGGATGACGCGCTACCCGGCGACACTGGTGCGAACTTTTGAATCAGAACATCGACCAAGGGACGCCGATCGGAGCGGCAAGGGTATAGGATTCAAGGAGCGCAGGTGCATGCACGCGCAGCATCGGGAACGACTTCGGTTTGGCGCAAGATCGAATGGGGAAGAGAATGAAACGACTGAGCGGCGCCGATGCGTTCATGCTGCGCATGGAGACCTCGAAGGCCTACATGCACACCTTCAAGGTGGCGATCATCGATCCGTCCACCGATCCGGATGGCTGGTCATTCAAGAGGTTTTATGCCGAGTCGGCGCGCCGGATCCACCTGGTGCCGATGCTGCGCTGGAAGTATCTCGACTCGCCCCTCGGCCTGAATCACCCCTACTGGGTGGAAGACCCGGACTTCAATCTGCACTACCACATTCGCCGGGTCGCCTGCCCGCCGCCGGGGGACCACAAGACCCTGTGCGAGTTCATGTCCGCGGTGTATTCGTATCAGCTCGATCGCGATCGGCCGCTGTGGATGGAGTGGGTCGTGGAAGGCCTGGAGGGTGGCAGGGTGGCGATCGTCATGCTGGTTCACCACGCATACGTCGATGGCGTCGGCGCCGCCTGGCTGATGCAGCAGTTCTATCAGAAGGACGTGGGTGTCAAGTCGGGCACTCCTCCGGCCTACGACCCGCCACCGCTGCCGTCCTGGTTTGCGCGACTGGGCTGGGCTTTGCGCGACTGGCCCGAAGTCATGATCGGAAACCTGCCCAAGGTGGCCGCAGGGCTGTGGCACAAGCGCCTGCTGGACCGAAGACGCGAGGCTTCGGGCTTGCCTGCCCACCCTTCGCCGGGCCAGATGCGGAAAACGCCCATCAATGTGACCGTGAGCCCCGGCCGCACGTTCGTCTGCGACAGCGTTCCGCTGGAACGCTTCATCGCCGTCAGCAAGGGCCTGGGTGTCACCATCAACGACGTCTTCGCCACCTGCGTGGCGGGAGCGGTGCGACGCCTCCTTGCCGACCTCGGCTACGATCCGGACGTCCATCCGCTGATCGGAGGCACGCCCTTTGCGGGAAAGCGCCCGGAAGGCATGGAGGGCCTGGGCAATTTCGCGACGCTCGACTACTGCTGGGTGCGCAGTGACATCGCCGACCTCGCAACCCGGCTTCAGGCGAGCCACGAGGCGAATGCGGAAATGAAGGAGCACCTCAAGGAGATCAAGGAGGCCAACGCCGATCTCAATGCCGTCATGCAGATCCTGCCGCCGTGGGCGATTACGATGATCCGCAAGTCGGTTCACCGCAGCGGCGGGAGCGTCAGCTTTTTCGGCAATCTGGCGCTTTCGAACGTGCCGGGGCCAAAGCATGCGCTGTACCTCGATCACTGGAAGGTCGCGAACTGGTTTTCGACCGGCCAGATCATCGACGGCACCGCGCTCAACATCACGATGTGGAGCTATTGCGGACAAGCCAACATCTGCATGCTGCTCGATCGGGCGGTCCTCAAGGATGGCTGGGGGTTGTTCAACTACTTCATCGGTGAGCTCGATGCGCTGGTGGCGTTGGCGGGGCAAAAGGAGGCTGTCGCATGATCCGGATCAACCCGCTCGATCTGACCTTTCTGCTGCTGGAGAATGCCACACGGCGGATGCACATGACGGCCTTCATGATCTTCCAGAAGCCCAAAGGGCGGCAGTCGTCGTTCGGGCCACGCCTGGTCGAGGCGTATCGGAAGAGTCAGGCCGCCAGTCCTTTCGATCGCCAGCTCAAGTGGCTGGGCAAGGGCGTGGCCGCCTGGAAAACCGTCGAGCCGGACATGAGCTATCACGTCAGGCACATTGCCATCCCGGCGCCTGGCTCGATGCGGCAGTTCTACGAGACGATCTCCTTCCTCAACACCAGCCTGCTCGACCGCGGACATCCGCTCTGGGAGTGCTACGTGATCGACGGCATCGAGCACGACCGCATCGCGGTGATGGTCAAGGTGCACCATGCGCTGATCGACGGCGAAGGAGGGTTGCGCGTGATGCGCAATTGCCTGAGCGATTCGCCGCGCGACAAGACGCTGGCGGCACCGTGGATGGCTTTCGAGGCGGCCGCCAAGCCCCGCCGGCCGCGGCCCGACGCCTCGCAGCTGCAGGAACTGCAGGGCCTCCTCAAGCGCCTGACCCGGCTGCCGCGCGATCTGATCGGCATGGGCAGCGACGTCGTCAGCTTCGGTGCCCAGTCGCTCAATCTCAAGCCGCGAATGGCATCCCTGCCGTTCACGGCACGCCACACCCTGTTCAACAATACCGCCCGATCGGCCGCGCGCGCCTACGCCAACATGGAGTTGCCGCTGGACGAAGTGAAGGCCGCGGCGAAGGCCACCGGCACTTCGGTCAACGACGTGGTCATGACGGTGATCGACGACGCGCTGCATCACTATCTGCGCGAACGGGAAGCGCCGACCGACAAGCCCCTGGTGGCCTTCATGCCCATGTCGCTGCGCGACGAATCCGGCGGCGAAGGCGGGAACCAGGTCGCTGCCGAACTCATCCCCATGGGAGAACCCACGGCCGGCATCGGCCAGCGCCTGAGCCAGATCAATGCGGCGACGAAGCGTGCCAAGGACAAGGGGCGCGGCATGCAAAAGACCTCGCGGCAGGCCTATGCCTTGCTGCTGACGGGCAGCCTGACCGCCGCGGACATGCTGCCGTTCTTCAGCAAGATGCCCAGTGCCAACCTGGTGATTTCGAACATGAGGGGTCCGAGCGAGCAACTCTACCTGGCCGGAGCGCGCATGGTCGCCTTCCACGGATTGCCCATTCTCCCCCCCGGCGCCGGGCTCAACGTGACATTCGCCAGCGTCAACAAGGACATCTGCCTGGCCATCGGTGCGGCGCCGGAGGCGGTTCACGATCCCTTCCGCCTTGCCCAGCTGATCGAGAACGCGTTCCGCAGGCTCCAGGCCCACGCCGGCACGACGGCGACCGGGAGCGTCCGTCGCGTTCGCAAGGCCGCTTGAGCGGCACCTCAACCACAACACCAGACCACACGGAAAGCCCCATGAAGAACATCGGCGCCATGCTTGCGCAGCGTGCAGTTGTGTCTCCCTCGCTTGAAGCTTATGTCGAGCCGTCGACCAGCGTGCGCCTCGACTACACGGCAATGAACGCCCTGGCCAACCGCTGCGCCGGCGCGCTCGGGGCGCTGGGCGTGGGCAAGGGCGACCGCGTGGCTTTGCTGATGCCCAACTGCGTCGAGTTCTGCGGGCTGTTCTACGGCGCCGCCAAGATCGGCGCCGTCGCGGTGCCGCTGAACACCCGACTGGCAGCGCCCGAGCTGGAATTCATCCTGTCCGACAGCGGCAGCACGGTCGTGATCTGCGGCGAAGCCTTTGCGGCGATGGTGGAGGCCATCAAAGCGGGCACCGGCTACCCGTGCACGGTCAAGGCGTGGGTGCCGGCGGCGGGCGGCGGGGGCTCCCTCGCGGACCGCCTCGCGGATGCCGACGCCGCGGAGCCGGCCATCGCCTGCGGCGGGTCGGACAATCTGTTCATCATGTACACCTCCGGCACGACCGGGCATCCGAAAGGGGTGGTGCACACCCATGAATCGGTGCACACGGCGGCCACCGCCTGGTCGCAGACCGTCGACGTGCGCTACAAGGATCGCGTGCTGCTGCCGCTGCCGATGTTCCACGTCGCGGCGCTGACCACCGTCATCTTTTGCGCCCTGCGCGGCATCAGCCTGATCTCGATGCCGCAGTTCGACCCGATGAAGGTCTGGTCGCTGATCGTCGAGGAGCGCGTCTCCATCGGCGGGGCGGTGCCGGCCATACTGAACTTCATGCGCCAGGTGCCCCAGTTCGCCGATCTCGATGCACCGGATTTCCGCTATTTCATCACCGGCGGCGCGCCCATGCCCGAAGCCCTGATCAAGATCTACGCCGCCAAGAACATGCAGGTGGTGCAAGGCTATGCCCTGACCGAATCCTGTGGCGGCGGCACGCTGCTGCTCAATGAGGATGCCCTGCGCAAAGTCGGCTCCGCCGGGCGCGCGTGCATGTTGTCCGAGGTTCGCGTGCGCGATGTCAAGGGCGTGATCCGCGACCGCGGCGAGGGCGAGGTCGTGATCAAGTCCGACTTCATGCTGAAGGAATACTGGAATCGACCGGATGCGACGCGGGACAGCTTCGACAATGGCTGGTTCCGCACCGGCGACGTGGGCGTGATCGACGACGAGGGCTACCTCTACATCAAGGACCGCATCAAGGACATGATCATTTCCGGCGGCGAGAACATCTACCCGGCAGAAGTCGAGGGCGCCATCATCGGCATGCCCGGTGTCAGCGAGGTGGCCGTCATCGGCATGCCCGACGAGAAGTGGGGCGAGCTTGTGTGCGCCGTCGTCGTAGCCGACCGGACGAAGGTCAGCGAACAGCAGATCATCGAGTTCTGCGGCGCCCGGCTGGCGCGCTACAAGCTGCCCAGGAAGGTGATCTTTGCCGAGGCGATTCCGCGCAACCCGTCAGGCAAGATTCTCAAGCGGGTGCTGCGCGAACAATACGCGTGAGGCGCCCGCCGTGACGCAACGCCGGCAGCCGGGTTCGCGCAACCCGGGGCTACGCTTGTAGCGGACCACGCCCCATGACGCGAGCCACGATTTCCGGCACCACGGAGGCAACGGGTACCGCGAGGAAGCCGGGGGCGGAATAGGCCGGGCTCGGGTACTTGTAGAAGCCCTCGCC
>Ga0315275_10006807_pt1 | contig 10986 bp, 8 predicted proteins | sample YL17G03_0_MG_FD_205557 | JGI IMG/M metagenome (GOLD analysis project Ga0315275, IMG submission 205557) | Sediment microbial communities from Yellowstone Lake, YNP, Wyoming, USA - YL17G03_0 | ecosystem: Environmental > Aquatic > Freshwater > Lake > Sediment | place: USA: Wyoming | collected...
AAAATTAAAAGAGGCAGATGATCCCTCACAAAAGACCAAAAACCAAGAACCTAAGTCCATCCACCATATCCTGGCACAGAAGGAAAAAGGGTTGGAAGCAATCCTCCACTATGACTGGTATCATCGCTATTCCTTTCTTGACCACCTGCTCGGGAGGGAGACGAACTTTGAAAATTTTAAGACCTCCCGCTATCCTGAACTGGGGGATTTTGTTAACCAGCCTTACAGGATTGCCCAGATTTCCCATACCCCGTCCCGAGAAGAGATACGGGTCACCCTCGAGAGGGAAGGGTTTCTCTGGGAAAAAGATGGGAAGAGATTTCCCCTCAGTATACGAAAGAGTTTCACGGTTCGGGGCAGAAGTTCAGACGTTGAGGTAGTGTACCAGATCACGAATCAAAATACGGTAACCCTCCATCTCTGGTTTGGCATAGAGTTCAACTTAAACCTCCTCTCAGGCAATGACCCGAAGCGATACTACCTCTTTCCAGGCAGGAATATTTCCAATAACCTCCTGGGCAGCAGCGGGCAAGAAGAGGAAGTAACAACCTTCTGTCTGCGTGACGAGTGGAAGGATCTTGAAGTATCGTGTCATTTCGATCACCCTGCCGCGATATGGAGATTCCCCTTAGAGACCGTTTCTCAGTCTGAGGAAGGGTTCGAACGCACCTACCAGGGATCGGTAATCCTCTCTCACTGGGAAATGGAATTGAGAGGTGGAGAATCGAACGCATACCGAATTCTCCTTTCCGCAGGGGCTATAAAGGGCCGGTAAGGATATCGGACAGCGATTGACCTGCAGAAAAAGATACACTATGATGGTTTCAACAGAAGGGGAGTGAAAACGAAAAGATGCCTGAACTGAGGAAAGACCCTGTCTCAGGAAGATGGGTAATCATTTCTACTGACCGGGGGAAAAGACCTACCAGCTATGCAGTGGCGGAGAGGAAATCATCAGGGGGATTCTGTCCCCTCTGCCCGGGCAATGAGGATAAAACCCCTCCTGAGATTATGGCGTACCGGCAGAGCGGCTCCTCTCCGAACACTACCGGCTGGACTCTGAGGGTCGTGTCCAATAAATTCCCTGCCCTGCGCATCGAAGGCGACCTGGAGAGAAGGGCAGATGGAATCTATGATAAGATGAACGGCGTTGGTGCCCATGAGGTGATCGTCGAATCACCCAACCATAGTGACCTTCTCTCTACCATGTCCCCAAAAAACATCGGGGACATCCTCCGGTCCTACCGGGAGCGGATAATCGACCTCGCAAAGGATAAGAGGTTCCGCTACATCTCCATCTTCAGGAATCAGGGAGAGGGAGCCGGTGCGTCGCTGGAACATCCCCATTCCCAGCTTATTGCCTTACCGGTTGTACCCAAGAGGCCCCTGGATGAGTTTGCCGGGTCAAAAAATTATTTTGACTACAAGGAACGTTGTATCTTCTGTGACATTGTTACACAGGAACTCTCGCAGGGGGAGAGGATTGTCTCGGCAAACGCAGAATTCCTTGCCATTGCACCCTTTGCATCCCGCTTCCCTTTTGAAATCTGGATCTTACCGAGAAAACACCTGTCATCCTTTGAGCAAACTCCTGACTGGAAGTTTGAACCCCTTGCCGCAATATTCTCTGATGTATTTCAAAGACTGGACCGGGCATTAGCCTGCCCGCCCTATAATTACATGCTCCACAGCGCTCCTCTGAACACTCCCAATACTGACTTTAACCACTGGCATTTTGAAATCATACCCCGGCTCATCCGGATAGCAGGTTTTGAGTGGGGATCAGGTTTCTATATCAACCCTACTCCTCCAGAAGAGGCTGCTAAATTCCTCAGGGAGAGTTAACCTATCTCAAAGGGTGAATATATGAGCATGGCCCAGCGAACAACCTCAGAAATATTGAGCGGGATGATAGAAATAGCCAACTCCAGCCTTGACAGTGCCCGGAGGGTCAAGTTGCTCATGGACTATCTAACAGAAAACTGGGGCGTGGATGTCTGTGCTCTCTATACGTTGACCTCAGAGAAAATTCACCTCAAACTTTGGGTTCAGAACGAAGGAGGAACATTAGATTCGGAGAGAGTGTATCCCGTTGGTGAGGGTCTCATAGGAAAGGCGGCTCTGGATAAAAAGCCGATCATCATAAGAAATACAGTTCAGGCAGATGCAACTTTTTCAGCCCTCCTGAGCGAATATCGTGGTTACTCAAGCCTGGCCTTCATCCCTCTGATGGACGATCAATTTCTTTATGGAATATTAACCCTTATGGACCGGTCAGGTGCACAGTGGGATGAGGAAAAGCTCATTACTTTTTCAGTCGTAGCGAAGGGACTCACCGGAGCTGTGCGTAATTTACAGCTCATTGAGGATAACAAAAGGGCAATAACTACCTGCGAACGTTCAACCGGTGAGAAGGAAGCCATCGTGAAGGAACTCTCCCTGCTCTATGAACTCTCGCAGGCACTGATGACCACCATTAAGTTAGACGATCTCTTCCATATCACACTGTCTGCAGCCACGATGGGTAAGGGTCTGGGGTTCAACCGTGCCATGCTCTTCCTGGTAAATGAGAGCAAGAAGACTATTGAAGGCAAGATGGGGGTCGGTCCGGATAGCTCTGAGGAGGCAGGCAAGGTTTGGAAGGAACTTTCTGAAAACGGCAAAGATTTTCTCGACTGGGTAAAATCACAGCGACGATGGAAGACGGGCAAGGTATTTTCTCTGGTTGATCGAACCGTAAGAGAAATAAAAATTCCTCTGAGAGAGGAGAACGGCCTGCTTGCCCAGGCTGTTATGCACGAAAAGACATTCATTGTCGCGGATCCTTTCCAGGATCCCACCATAGCTCAACGGATTTTTTCCAAGATCCCCGCAGCTCCTTATGCCCTCGTCCCCATCTGCGGTAAAAAGGCCACCATCGGGGTAATCATGATTGACAATTTATTCAACAAGAAACCGATTACCGACTATGACCTCAGGCTTCTTACCATGCTGGCAAACCAGGCCGGCCTCGCTATTGAAAACTCCCGTCTCTATGAGAATCTGGAGATCATGAACGAGGAGCTGAGGATTGCCCAGGAAAAGCTGATCCAGAACGAAAAATTTGCTACCCTCGGCATGATGTCATCGGTTGTAGTCCATGAAATTAAAAATCCCTTAGTGGCCATTGGCGGGTTTGCCCGGAGGCTGGAAAAAAGCTCCGCCAACCCAACGGAAAAGAGCTATTCAAAGATCATCGTCAAAGAGGTTGAGAGGCTCGAGAAGACCCTTACCGATATCCTTATCTTTTCCAAAGAACCAAAGCTTGATTTTCAGGAAAACAATCTCAACCAGATTCTGGAGTACACCTTAACCCTTATGTCAGAAAATTTAGATGATAATGGTGTCCAGGTCGAAAAATCGCTCTCACCTGCTCTGCCCTCGATTTACTGCGACTCGCAGCAGATCAAACAGGTCTTCATCAACCTCTTCTATAATGCTATGGAAACCATGGAAGAAGGGGGAGGAACTCTCATGGTGAAAACCTATCCCGTATGGGAAGACAACTCTGTTGTCATCGAGGTAATTGACACCGGTAAGGGTATACCGCCCGAAGTGTTGAATAATATTTTCAATCCCTTCTTCACCACCCGGGACAAAGGGGTGGGCTTAGGGTTATCTATCGTCCAGAAAATCATCTCTTACCATAAGGGAATCATTGAAGCCCGCAACAATCTGGAAAGGGGGGTAACTTTTACCATCCGGCTGCCCATTCATCGGAATGGAATGCCATCGGTGCAAAGTGAGAAAGGGGGGAGAAGATGATGAAAAGAAAGGGGAAAAAAACAAAAAAGATCCTCATTATTGATGATGAAGAAAATGTTCGCCTGCTCTATCAGGAAGAATTACAAGATGAAGGCTACGAAGTAATTGTTGCCTCGAACGGACAAGAAGGCCTGGAGAAGTTTAATCACCACAAACCAGATCTCATCACTCTGGATATCCACATGGTCGGTATCAACGGACTTGAGACCCTCAGGCTGATCCGCGAAAGATCGCGAAATATACCGGTAATCCTCTGTACCGCCTACGGAGAGTACAAACAGGATTTCAGGAGCTGGGGTTCAGATGCCTACATCGTAAAGTCATCCGACCTCAATGAACTCCTGACGAAGGTCAAAGAGATTCTCAGGTAAAATTGCATCAGATGCAAGACGTCAGAGGTAAGATGGTTGTATCATCTCTTTCTCTCCATCTCACGTCTCATTTCTTGCGTGTATTGATTCACCAACCGCAGAATTCGCTTGCCAATTAATTCAATACTGACTATCTTTATTTCTGATAATCGCTATGGAACCGGGAAGAATTATCGTATTTATTGAGAATAAAAAAATCCTCCTGGGAGTCTGCCTTGAAGCAAGGAAGGACCGTCTGCACTGTTTAACGGAGGCGAACCGTGAGACCAACCTGAGCGCTCAACGTATCCTCCTGAAATCTCCCTCTCTTTTCAACCTCGCTGAGTCCAAAACGATGCTGCTGGAAAAGATAAGGGGGCTCGTGAAAAAACAGGAAACCTTAAAGAGTGAAATCTCTCCCCAGGAGCTCTGGGCGATGATTAACGATGAGGGGGAGAGCTTCTCTATCTCCTATCTCTCTGAAGTGGTTTTTGGGAAGGGTCCATCCTTTGACCAGGATGGTGCGGTGCTCCGCGCACTCTTTGAAGACAGGATATACTTCAGGCTTCAGAAAGATAAGTTCTGTTCCTACACCCCATTCCAGGTGGAACAGAACATTCTCAAGATCCGGAGAGAACTGGAGAAAGAGGAGATGTTGCGCGAGGGGAGTGCATGGATCAGGGCAGTCTGGGAAGGGAGAGAGTCACCATGCCCGGCGAGGAAAGATGATTACACTGCTCTCCTGAAAGAAATGGCGGTATACGGAGAGGAAGGCCCGCATTATGCCCAGATCAGAGAACTGTTGAGCCGGGCCAATCTTAACCAGCCCGATGCTGCCTTCAAACTCATGGTAAAAATGGGTATATGGGATGAAGATGAAAATCTGCTCCTCTACCGGTATCAGATTCCTGTGGAATGGTCAGAGCCAATCATTTCGGAGGTGAAAAAAATCTGTTCCCAGTGCAGTCTGAATGAATGGAGCAATAAGAGAACGGATATGACCTCACTCTCCTGTTTTTCGATCGATTATGAAAACACGCGGGACGTGGATGATGCGTTGAGTCTGGAAGCGGGAGAAGAGAATAGATGCCGGGTTGGCATTCATATTACCGATGTTGCCGAGATCCTGCCGGTGGACAGTCTGATCAATGAAGAGGCCTGCGAGAGGGGGGAATCCATCTATTTCCCCGAGGGAAAGATCTCCATGATTCCCCTCATGCTCTCCGAAGACCTCTGCAGCCTGTTAACAGAGAAGCAGAGACCTGCCATAAGTATCCTTACCGATCTTGACCGGGATGGGAACGTGCTGGGTTTTGAGATTGTCCCGAGCATCATCGAGATTAAGGAGAGATTTACCTATGCCGAGGTTGACAGTACGATAGAAAGAGATGAGCGTTTTTCCCTGCTCTTTGCATTAAGCAAGGGGCTGAGGAAAAAGAGGATTGAACGCGGTGCCCTGATCCTGTCCATCCCTGAAGTTCTCATTCATGTAACCAGAGATAAGAACATTGTCGTTGAAAAAAGGGACAAAGAAACTGCAAGCCAGACTATTGTATCCGAATTCATGATCCTCGCCAACTGGCTTGCAGCCAGATTTTTAAAAGAAAAGGGAGTCCCTGCCATCTATCGTTCCCAGCTTGAACCACGGGAATTCGTTGGTAGTACTGCAGACAATCTTCCCCAGCTCCTGCTCAACTACCGCCAGAGGCGTTTTTTAAGCCGGGCAGAGATCGGCATACATCCCGGTCCGCACAGCACCCTGGGGCTGGATTGCTATACTACCATCACCTCGCCTATCCGCAGGTATGCGGATTTAGTGGTCCAGAGGCAACTCAAGTCTGCCCTCAACGGCAGCGAACCCGAATACAGTCTTGATGAGTTGCAGAACATTATTACAGAGCTGGAGATGACCCAGAACCGGATTAGAATGGTTGAACAGCAGAGGGTTCGATACTGGCTCCTGAGGTATTTGGAACGAATGCTCGGTAAAGAGGTAACTGCAATGGTCTTAGACAGAAACCACAGAGGCTGCTTTCTCCTCTTAACGGATTACCTGCTTGAAGTCAATGTCTTAATTCCAGGGAAGGATCTTCAGCCCGGCGATGAGATTCTGGTAAGAGTAGAGAAGGTTGATCCAAGAATGGAGATAATCCGCGTAAGCCCCCTCTAAAAATTTTTCCATCAGTGGTAAACATTACCATTGGTCCGGGTTGACCATAGGACATGGCATTGAAAGAAGAAGACCTTCGATTCATCCAGCAGAGAATACACGAACTCACGGAGAAAGGGCTTTACCGTAAACTCCGGCGAGTGGAAGGTGAACAGTCACACCGGATAAAAATTGAAGGAAGAGAGGTTATCCAATTTTCATCCAATAACTACCTGGGGCTTGCTTCCCATCCACGCCTCAAGGAAAAGGTGGTAAAGATTGTTGAGCAGTATGGCTGCGGGTCAGGTGCATCACGCCTGGTTTCAGGAAATCTTGACCTCTATGAAGAGCTTGAAGAAAGGCTTGCCCGCCTCAAAAATACACCATCCGCACTGGTATTCAACTCCGGTTACCTGGCAAACCTTGGCGTCATCCCCTCCCTTATGCAGGAAGGGGATGCGATCTTCAGCGATGAACTGAACCATGCAAGTATTATCGATGCCTGCAGGATGAGCCGGGCAGAGATCGCCATCTTTCGCCACCGGGATGCAGACAATCTCGAAGACCTGATCAGGAAAACGAAGGGCCGGAAAAAATTGATTGTAACGGAAGGGGTCTTCAGCATGGAAGGAGATATTGCACCGCTGCCTGACCTTGTCCGTATAGCGGAGCGTTATTCAGCACTGCTCATGGTAGATGATGCCCATGCAACCGGCGTCCTCGGCGAGAAGGGGAGCGGCACTGTGGAACATTTTGGACTGGAGGGAAGGGTTGACATCCAGATGGGGACGCTCTCCAAGGCGCTTGGGGGATTCGGTGCCTACATCGCAGGCGATCAGGAACTCAGGGACTACTTGATAAATACGGCGAGGAGCTTTATCTTCACCACCGCCCTCCCCCCCGCAGTGCTGGCATCCGGCATTGCCGCATTGGAGGTGATAGAGGAGGAACCAGGACTGAGGAAGAGGTTGTGGGAGAATGTACTGCTTTTCAAGCCGAGGATCCAGGCCCTCGGTTTTCAAATAACCAATACGGAAACCCCGATCATCCCCGTCATTATCGGAGATCCGCAACTGACCCTCCAGATGGCAGACATGCTCCTGGATGAGGGAATCTTCATACAGGCTATCCGTCCCCCGGCAGTACCTGAGGACACATCCCGCCTGCGCATTGCCCTCATGGCTAACCACTCGGTTGATGAACTGGAGTTAGCGTTACATGCACTGGAAAAGGTCGGGCGTAAACTCGGGGTAATTTAGTATGAAGGGGTCAAGGATTCAAGGGGTCGAGTGAATGGGGAATAAAATTAGTGAACAGTCATTAGTGAATAGTGAATTGAGAATTCAGAGGAATCAATTCGTATTCTTTCTCCTGACTCCTGAATTCCTATTCTTTACCCTTGAACCCTGGAACCCTCGAACCCTTGAACCCTTTCATAATTAATATGCCCTACTGTACTCTCAACGAAGGCGCCAGACTCTTTTACGAATCTTCAGGCAGGGGTAAGCCTCTCCTCCTTGTCCATGGCTGGTCATTCAACGCTGGAATCTGGAAAGATCAGATTAAACATCTCAAAGATCAATTCCAGCTCATAGCAGTAGATTTGCGGGGGCACGGAAAGTCAGGGGCAGGGAAAGCGAAACTAACGTTGGAGCAGTTTGCCTCTGACCTGGCTCACCTGGTAGAGAGACTTGAACTGCGCGAGGTGAACCTTCTCGGGTGGTCGATGGGGGGATCTATCGCCCTCAGACTGTCGCTGTCATGCCCTGAACGGATGAAATCCCTCATCCTGGTCAGCACAACCCCCTCGCTGATTCAGAGAGATGGATTCCCCCATGCCCTGCCTCCGGTCGTGGTAAAAAGGCTCAGGGGAAAGGCGACGAGAAACCACAGGAAGGCCTTTCAGATGTTCCTGGACCAGGTTTTCTCTCCGGAAGAAGAGAAGTCAGATACTATCGATACCATAAAAAACAACCTCAGCCACGAGATGAATGGATCGAAGGAGACAGCTGAAGATTCACTTGCTTCTCTGATGGAAGAGGATTTGAGGGATTCATTGTACCGGATCTCTCTCCCCACGCTGATCATCCATGGAGATAGAGACCGGATCTGCCTGCCGGGTGCCGCCCTCTTTCTCAGGGAAAGGCTTTCGAATGCAAAACTGCTTATCCTAAAAGGATGCGGTCATGCGCCCTTCCTGACAAGTCCCCTCCAATTCCGTAAGGGGCTAACAGAATTCCTCCATTCCCTATGATTGATAAATCCAGGCTTAAAAAGGCTTTCAATCGGAGCGCTTCAACCTACGACCAGTATGCGAAGATACAGGCTGTCGTCGGCGAAGAACTGGTAAGCCTTGTCAAAGATACCCTCACCATCCCCGGGAAGGTTCTGGATATTGGCAGTGGCACGGGTACCGTCGCCCTGCACATCGCCAGGCTCTTTCCCCACGCAGGAATTTTCGGTTGTGATATTGCCCTGGCTATGGCAAAAAGGGCTGAAGAGAAAAAAAGAGAGTCCGGGGTGCAGGGCCTTTCCTTTATGGTAGCTGACGGAGAAACCCTCCCTTTGAGGGACCATCAGTTTGACTTAGCGGTATCCAGTCTCGCCTACCAGTGGCTGGATAACATATCAGGTGCTTTTCAGGAGGTCTCCCGTGTTTTGAAACACCGCGGCCATTTCGCATGTTCCCTCCTGGGGAGGGATACCATGATTGAACTGAAATCTTCGTACCGGGAAGCGCAGAGAAAAATAAAAGACAACCAGCCGCCTCACTTCCATGAATTTGCAGAAGCCGGATCTATCCTTCCCATGCTGGAACAGAGCGGATTTACCAATATCCACATTACCAAGAGTATAAAACAGGAGTATCATCCTGACATCAAATCGATTTTTTCTACGCTGAAGGCAATAGGTGCCCAGAACGTTTCCCGGGGGGCACCGAAAGGCCTGGGGAGGAAGGAACTCTTTCACTGGCTGAATATCTTTTACGAGGATAATTTTAAGACCCCTTCAGGCCTTCCCCTTACCTATGAGATATACTACGTAACAGCACAGAAGGGTTGAGCGTTAAAGCTCAGCGGACAGGCGTTCCGCCCGCCGCTGGAGCTCCTTGTTAGATAAAATTATTTACTTTCCTTTTTCAATTTTTTCGCAATCCTTTTCTCTTTCAATGTTTTTTCCGCTTTCCTTTTCACATTTTGTCTTACATTTTGACCTTTAGCCATGGGTTTTCTCCTTTAAGTTCACTGATAGATTTTAAGTCTGATACTAAACCTCATTTTAATTGAGGGACGCTTCCCCTATTATTAATTCTTGCTCTTGCCTTTCTTGGGTCGGCCTGCTTTCTTTGGAATAAGGCTACGAGATAAACACTTCTCCAGCCTGCGTATAAACCCATCACTCCCTATGGGCCGCCCGGTTGACGTTGCCCGCCTGATTTTCTGTTCAGTCATAGGGTCCTCTTGTGCCAAGAAATCTTTATAGGCGTTTCTATTGCTCTCATCCAACCATTCGTCGTCCGTTATTAAGTCGTCACCTGTACCTCCAATATGGGCTTTGCAACTCGACCACTGGTATTGTTCAGGGTTTCTCACCAGCCCGACCCGTACCGGATTAGACTCTATGTACCTCGCCACTGCCCATAAATACGGATCTTGTTCAACGATTGTTGAAAAAAACCTATTTTGCCACAACCTCCCGCTCCGCTTATACTTCCGATTAATGTATTGCGTGTATACCAGGTTTGTTCTCCCTATGCTTCGGGCAAGAGATTCTTCGCCGGAAGGAACGGTAAGAATATGAACATGATTACTCATCAGACAGTATGCCCATATCGTAACACCCTTTTTTTGACAATAGCCTTTCAACGTTTTTTTATAATACTCTCTGTCTTCATCATCAAAAAATACGTCGGCTCGGTTATTTCCACGCTGGGTTATATGATGAGGATATTGTACCGCTATGACTCGTGCTATCCTTGGCATGTATTCGTTTTATCTTATAGAACTTGCTATGTCAATTATAAATAGGGGAAGTGTCCCTACTTTCTCTTCTCTTTATCCCCAACGATTATTCAGGAAACATTTCCCAAAGCAGCCCATTTTTATCCCTTAGAGGGCCGTTTTTCATGTCAGAATCATAGCTGCAAGATCCGGCTGGTCCTCGTAAAACGTTCATGCCAGAGCTATGTTTTACCGGTGTAAGGGCATCACCACCTCTCTTAGCGCTTTGGCCCGCAGTTTCTTGGCGACTGCAGCGGGATCTCCATCGGGAGCCTGGGCGCCTACAGCGAAGGCGGACGTATCGAATGGTTTAAAGTCCTGATTACACACCGTTCCGTCCGGCGGCGGCGCGCCGGTGAGAAAGTACTGCGAGACGGCCTCATCCACACACGCGGACAGAAAGAGCGTGGTATGCCCCCAACCTTCCAGCGTTAACAAAGTCGAGTTGGGCAGCAAATCAGACACGAGTGCGGCGTTCTCATACCGGGTGGCGGGATCGTATCGAGTGCCCACCACGAGAACCGGATTGGCCGTCTGGTGATCAAATGGCCCTAGGTAGGCATGGGCGACGGGTCCTGCCCAAGGCTGGCAGATGCTCGATGCCCACGTCCACCAGCTTCCGAAGTAGCCGTAATTCTCGTCAGCGATGGCGGCGGCGCGAGGCCAGGCGAGGTAGGTTATG
>Ga0315275_10006809_pt1 | contig 10984 bp, 8 predicted proteins | sample YL17G03_0_MG_FD_205557 | JGI IMG/M metagenome (GOLD analysis project Ga0315275, IMG submission 205557) | Sediment microbial communities from Yellowstone Lake, YNP, Wyoming, USA - YL17G03_0 | ecosystem: Environmental > Aquatic > Freshwater > Lake > Sediment | place: USA: Wyoming | collected...
GGCACCCAGCCGGCCGTGCTGCGGCGCCTGGCCACGGCGTAGCCCAGGCGGGCGGGTCCTCAGGCTGGCACCCGGGGGCCCGCCGGGGACAGCGGCGCCCGGGGGCGCCCGGGCCGTCGCTGCCCGCTCAGGGAGCGATGGCCGCCACCCGCAGCACGTGTCCGCCGTTCGTGACAACGTAGAGTTCGCCCCCGTCGTCCTCGCCGAACGACTGCAGCTGGCCGAGGCCCAGGTCGACGCGGCCGACCACGACTGGTGCCGCATCGCCGGCCAGCAGCTCGGCCACCGGGACCGCCCAGATGGTGCCGCTGCAGTAATCGCCGTAGAGGTAAGTGCCTTGGGGCAGGGTCGCGCGGTTGCCGCGGTAGGCGTAGCCGCCGATGACGGCGCAGTGCGCCCTGTCGCTCGCCACGTGCGGGTAGGCGATGGCGGGCGCGATGTGCGCGGCCGGGTCGCAGGGCCGGTCACCCAGGCACCCCGGTCCCTCCATGTCGCTCCAGCCGAAGCTCGCCCCACGGGTCCCGTGGGGCAGCACGTCGATCTCCTCCCAGGCGCTCTGGCCAACGTCGCCGATGTAGATGTCACCGCTGAGCCGGTCGATGCTGAAGCGCCACGGGTTGCGCAGGCCGATGGCGTCGATCTCGGCGCGGCTGTCGGGGTCGCCGGCGAAGCCGTTGTCGGCCGGGATGACGTAGGGCCAGCCGTGGTCCACGTCCAGGCGCAGCAGCTTGCCGAGCAGCGACCAGCGGTTCAGCCCGTGGCCGTGCGGGTCGTTGCCTGAGCCACCGTCTCCGGTGCTGATGACGAGCATGCCGTCGCCGTCGAAGGCCAGCATGCCGGCCTTGTGCGTCGTATAGATCTGGGGGATGACGAGCAGCGGCCGCTCCGTGGCCTCGACCGGGCGCGGCGCCTCCGTGGGCTGGGCGGAGGCCTCGGGCGTCGAGGCCGCAGCAACACTGGCGTCGTCGCCACCGCCTGACAGCGTCGGCAGCGGCAGCGTGAACTCGCTGATGGAGGTCGCGCCGTCGTCGGCCTGGGAGTAGGTCACGAAGAAGCGGCCGTTCTGTGCGAACGCCGGGTGGAAGGCCAGGCCGAGCAGGCCGCGCTCGTTGTGATGCAGGACGCGCTCGGTGATATCCAGCATGGGCTCGGGGTCCACGCGGCCCGCGGCATCGATGCGCCAGATGCGGCCCCGCTGCTCGACGACGTAGCGGTCGCCACTGCCGTCGCCGGCACCAACCAGGAGGACCGGACCTTCGAACCCGGAGGCGACCGGCTCGAGACGGATGGCGAGGCCGGGGCTGGCGGCCTCGGCAGCCGCAGTCGGCACGGCCAGGGCGAGGAGAAACGCCACGACGGCGGCGCAGGCGACGGCCATCGAGCTCCGGGTGCCGGCCACCGGACCCCTGCCCCCTCGGATCAGCCCGCCGACGGGCTGGGCGACGGCGTCTCGCCTTCGGCAGGGGGCAGCGCCGTGGCCGCCCCGCCGACCGGCGCCGGCGATGCCGCGGACAGCCCCCCGGACGGCCACGCGCGGAACTCAAGGATGACGGACCCTGCGCCATCGGCCAGGGCCAGCGTCTCGCCCGAGCGGCGCCACGCCACGGCCTCGTCGAGGAGCGCCAGCAGGCGCCGATCCTGGCGCTGCAGGGGGCGCAGGTCCTGCCCATCGCAGGGCAGGCCGACGACGACGATGGGGGCGATGACGATGCGGTCGGCCTCGACCGTGTAGCTGCCCTCGAGCTGCCGGCAGCCAGTGTCGCCCGTGAACGACCCGTCGTCGGCCAGCACGAGGCTCACCTCCGAGCCGCCCAGGATCGGCCCGAGCTCACCGCCGGTGCGAGCCAGGCGCTCCACGAGCCAGGCACCCGACGGGCCGACCTCCTGGGGCCGCTCGAGCGAGACGCGGACACGGCCGTCGTCATCGAGCAGCTGGAGACCCGTCGGCCCCTGAGCCCAGCCGGTGACCGCCGCGAGTGCCTGCGTGAACCCGAAGGCCTCGTCGTCGAGCCGCTGCCGGCAGCTTCCCGATCCGGAGCTGATGATCCCCAGCCGAACGGCCTGGCCGTCAACGGAGTAGCCCCCGAGGAAGGGGCCGCAGCCGGTCTGGCCCTCCAGCCGGCCCGCGGATAGCAGCGAGACCGTCAGCGTCGAGCCGCGCAGTGGCGCCACGGGACCCTCGCCCCAGGTGTCGTAGGCGGTCGCGACCCAGGTCCCTTCAGGTCGGACGTCAAGCGGCGCGGTCGATTCGACTGGCGCGGCCGACTCGATCGGCGTGGCAGTAGTCGTCGGCGAGGCAGTGGTCGTCGGCGAGGCATCCTGGGCCCGGGCTGCGCTCCCGGGCACCACCTCGAGCAGGGTGACCAGCAGCAAGCCCGCCGCCAGGACCAGGGACGTCATGGCGGTCGTCGCTGCCCGCCTGTCGAGGGCGGGGTGGGGCTGGGCCACCGGGGTGGTCGTGTCGGTTCGTCGCCTCATGGCCCTGTCCTGGGGGCTGCGCCGGATCTTCCGGCCGCCGTCAGAGCTGGTGGCTGATCGGCGCGACCGCGGGGTAGACCTGTCGGTACAGCTCGTACTGGCGAGTGTACTCGGCGTGCCGGGCAGGCTCCGGCGTGTAGGTCTCCGTGAGCTGCAGGAAGCGCCCGGCAGCCTCCGCGGCGGACGGGAAGAGGCCCGCGCCGACGCCGGCCAGCAGGGCAGCCCCGAGGGCGGCGGCCTCCGTGACGCGAGGGGTCACGACGGGGATGCCGGTGATGTCCGCCTTGAGCTGCAGCCAGAGCCGCGAGCGCGCGCCGCCGCCGATGGCGCGCAGGACGTCGATGCGCACGCCACTGGCCTGCAGCAAGTCCAGGTTCCGGCGCAGCTCGTAGGTGAGGCCCTCGAGGATGGCGGTGGCGATGTCGCGGCGAGTGGTGGCGAAGGTGAGCCCCAGGATGGCAGCCTTGGAGGCGGTGTCGAAGGTCGGCGTCCCTGAACCCGAGAAGTGGGGCAGGACCAGCAGGCCGGTGGGACCGGTGACGGCATCGGGGAGCATGAGGTCGTAGGCGTCGACACCGTCCTGGGCTGCACGCAGCACGTCCGCCTCGCAGAACCCGTCACGGAACCAGCGCAGGGCCAGCCCGCCGCTGTGGTTGAGCGTCATGGCCAGGAAGAGGCCGGGCACGACGTGCCGATAGACGGAGATGTCAGCCTCGTAGAGCGGCCGGCTGACGACCGGCGAGGCGAGCGCCACTTCCACCACCTCGGCCGTGCCGGTGGAGACCGAGGCGAGGCCGGGGCTGACGATGCCGACGCCGAGTGCGCCGCAAGCCTGGTCGTGGCCGCCAGTGACGATCCCCGGGGGTCGCGCCAGTCCCAGGGCGGCAGTCAGCTCACCCGAGAGCGGGCCCACCAGGGTGCCCGACGGCCGAACCGTGCTCAGGCGGGCTGCGTCCAGGTCGATGGCGTCGAGGATCTCATCGTCCCAGCGACCCGCTGCCAGGTCGAGGAGCTGGGTCCGGGAGGCCAGGCACTCGCTCACGACCGCCTGCCCAGTCATGCGCCCGATGATGAAGTCCTCGACCAGCACGAACCGCTCCGCGCGGCTCCAGACGTCCGGTTCGTGCTCCTTGATCCAGAGCAGTTTGGGCAGCGTGTTGACGGTGTGGACGGGCATCCCGGTGCGCCCGAAGAGGGGCTCGCCGCCGAAACGCTCGCGGAGCCAGTCGTTCTGTGGTCCGGTCCGGGTGTCCATGCCCAGGATGGTCGGCCGCAGCGGCTGCCAGGCCCCGTCGACCGGCGTGACCGCCTCGCCGTGGACGGAGAGGCCGATGGCGGCCACCTCCCCTGCTCCGGCCGCTGCGATGGCCTGGCGCATGGCCTCCATGGCCAGCGCCCAGACCCGCTCGAGGTCCTGCTCCGCCCAGCCGGGATGGGGCAGGTCCACCGCGTACTCTCGGCTGGCGCTGGCCAGCAGCGTGCCGTCCTCGTCGAAGAGGACGGCCTTGCAGCCGGTCGTGCCGATGTCGAGGCCGAGGAGCTGTGCCATGGCTACCTCTCAGCGTCCATGGTCGAGCGCTGCCCGGTACATCACGTCGATGCGGTCGGGCGAGACGTCGGGCTGGATGTTGTGGGCCGGGCAGAACACGTAGCCACCGTCCTTGCCCAGCGTATCGATGCTGTACTTGACCTCGTCGCGGATGCGCTCGTGGGTGGCGAAGGGCAGCACCTGCTGCACGTCGATGCCGCCTCCCCAGAAGCAGAGCTCCTTGCCGAACTCCTGCTTCATGGTGGCGATGTCCATCTTGGCCGCGCTGCGCTGGATGGGATTGAGGATCTCGACACCAACGTCGATGAGGTCGGGGATGATGTCGAAGACCGAGCCGCAGGAGTGCATGAAGACCTTGGCCTTCGTCCTGCTGTGGATGAAGTCGTAGAGGCGCTGGTGATAGGGCTTGATGAGTGAGCGATACATCTCCGGGGCGGTCCAGGTGCCGCGCTGGGTGCCCAGGTCGTCGCCCTGCGCCACGACCTGCACGAAGCCGCCGACGTTCTGCAGGAAGAGGTCCCAGAGCGCGATGTCGGTCTGGGTGACCTTGTCGAGGATGGCGTGCGCCATGTCCAGGTTCCAGTAGAGGTCCATGCAGAACTGCTCGTAGCCGCGCAGGAAGCAGGCGCCCTCGAAGGGACCGAGGCACATGATATCCGCCACCACGAGGTAGTCGGTCTCCTCGAAGAGGCGGCGAGCCTCCTCACGCACGCCGGCCAGTCGGCCCGGGTCATAGGGATCCGGCCACTGCACCGCGTCAAGCTGGCTGGATCGCTCGAGGTCGGCGAAGGGCCGGCCCACCACGTCGTAGTAGAAGGAGGCCTTCTCCCACACGAGCCCGTACTCGTCACTGAAGCGATCGCCGGGCAGCTCCTTCGTCTCGAACTCCCAGGGTCCCTTGAGGTACACCGCCCGACAGTCGATGTCGTAGCGATCCAGCAGGTCCTCACGCGGGTAGACGGTGTCCATCTGACGGTGCGAGATGTTCGGTGTCTCGTCCGGAGGCAGGTCGAGGTGCTGGAGCAGGTTCTGGTAGGCGACGCGGGTCGTCGTGGTGACGATGGTGGAGCCCATGTCCACCGGGACCCGGTCGGTCTCCTTGTGGTCGAGCGCGGCCAGCACCCGTTCACGATGGTTCATGACTTGCCCTCCGGGCCTCTGCAGGGGCGAGGCCGTATCCAGCGCGCCTGCCGCGCATCCGCTATGGCGAGGCTGCCGCTGGCTGGGTGTCGCTCGCAGCCGGTCCCTTCTCGACGCGGATGTTGCGACGCTCCAGGCGGGTCAGGATGCGCATGCGCTGCGCATCGATGAGGACGGCGAAGAAGATGACCAAGGCGGCGACCATGTCCTGCAGGTAGAGGTCGATCTGCAGGTAGACCATGCCGGTCGAGATCATCTGCACCAGCAGCACGCCGATGACCGTGCCCGGGAAGACGCTGCCCACGCCACCGAAGAGGCTCGTGCCACCCAGGACAGCGGCGGCGATGGCGTCGAACTCGACGCCCTGGCCGAGGCCCGCGGAGATGCTGCCCTGCTGGCTGATGAGGATGACACCGGCCAGGGCCGCGCAGAAGCCGCTGATGATGTAGACGCTGGCCGTCAGGCGCCGGGTGTTGAGGCCGGCCTTGCGAGCTGCCTCCAGGTCATTGCCCATGGCGTAGATCTGCCGCCCCATGCCGGTGTAGCGCAGGAAGACGACCGCCGCCGCCACGACGATGGCGAAGACGATGACCGGCAGGGGGATGCCGAAGTAGTTCGTGGCCGCGTAGCGCATCTCCTGGGGCAGGATGAACTGGCGCGACTCCGTGAGCAGCAGGCCGATGCCGCGGCCCATGGTGAGCGTGACCAGGGTGGCCACGAAGGGCACCAGGCCGACCCGGGCGATGAGGAAGGCGTTGACGCAGCCCCAGGCGGTGCCGGCCACGACGCCCGCAGCGATGGCCGCCAGCATGGGCACACCATCCTGCAGGAGCATGCCGACGACGGCGCCGGTGATGTACATCGTGGCGCCCACGGAGAGGTCGATGCCGCCCGTCAGCAGCACGATGGTCATGCCCACCGCCACGAGGCCCACGAAGGCCGACGTGCTCACGATGTTGGAGAAGTTGGTGAATGTCGCGAAGCGCGGGTCGAGGACACTGAAGAGCACGAAGACGAGCACGAAGAGGATGGCCGGCATGTTGCGCAGGACCGGCATGGTCCATCGGTTCGAGGTCATGCGGCGTGCTCCCGGAAGGCGGCGCGGAGGATGACCTCCTGGTCGAACTGCGCTCTATCGAAGGAGCCCAGGACCTCACCCTGGCCCATGACAAGGATGCGGTCGCACAGGCCCAGCAGCTCCTCGAGCTCCGATGAGATGAAGAGCACGGCGGTGCCCCCGGCGGCGATGCGGTCGATGATCTCGTAGATCTCGAACTTGGCGCCTACGTCCACGCCACGGGTGGGCTCATCGATGATGAGGATGGAGGGCTTCGTCATGAGCCACTTGCCCAGCACGACCTTCTGCTGGTTGCCGCCGGAGAGCCCCTTGGCTTCGCTGCGGAAGGCATCGTTCACCTTGATGCTGAGGACATCCACGGTCTCCCGGACGGCGGTCGCCAGGGTGCTCGAGCGAACCCTCCTGACGAAGCGGGTGCTAAAGGCCGGCAACGCCGCCAAGGCCAGGTTGTCGGAGACGGTGGCCTGCATCATGAGGCCCTCCTCGCGGCGGTTCTCCGTCACGAAGGCCATGCCCGCCCGGATGTTGCGGGTGGGCGAGAGCTCCTTGACGGGCTGGCCGTCCACGAGGATCTCGCCCTCATCGAAGTCATCCAGGCCGAAGATGATCTGCGCCAGCTCCGAGCGGCCGGAGCCCATCAGCCCGAAGATGCCGAGCACCTCGCCCTTGTGCAGGGTCATGTCGATGAGGTGGCAGATGCCGGACTTGGAGAGCTGCCGCACCTCGAGGGCGACCTCTGCGCCGGGCGCTGACGTGCGGTCCGGGTAGAGCTGCTCGATGTCGCGCCCGACCATGGCCGCGATCATGCTGTGGATGGTGAACTCCGCCCTGGGGCCGTGGACCACGAGGGCGCCGTCCCGCAGGACTGCGATCGAGTCGGCGAGCCGCATGACGTCGCGCAGGATGTGCGATATGTAGATGATCGTCTTGCCTGCCTGGTGCAGGCGATCGATGATCTCGAAGAGGCGCTCGGTCTCGCGCGCCGTCAGCGACGTGGTGGGCTCGTCGAAGATCAGGATGCGGGCGTCGACGGAGAGCGCCTTGGCGACCTCCACCAGCTGCCGCTCACCGGGCGTCAGCCGCTCGACGCGGACGTCCGGCGAGACGTCCAGGTCCACCATGGCCAGGAACTGCTGGGCGCGGGTGCGGATCTGGCCGCGGTCCAGGAAGGGCAGCCCACCGCGGCGCGGGAAGTCGCTGATGAAGAAGTTCTCGGCGATCGTGAGGTTGGTGAAGAGGTTCAGCTCCTGGTGGATGAAGGCGATGCCGGCCCGGTCCGCATCCTTGGGATCCCGCGGCGCGTGCACCGCGCCGTCCAGCAGCATCTGCCCCGCATCGAGTGGCACGACGCCGCCCAGGATGTTCATGAGCGTGGACTTGCCGGCGCCGTTCTCGCCGACCAGGCCGACCACGCTGCCACGCTCGACGTCGAACGTGATGCCCTCCAGGACCGTGACGCCGAAGAAGGCCTTCTGGACGTCCTCGAAGCGCAGGATGGTGTCTGTCATCTCCGGCCTCCTCACGCGCTCTGCAGCAGGATGCGGCGACGCGCCACGTCGATGAGGGCCGCGAAGAGGATGACCGAGCCCTTCACGATGGCGACGTAGAAGAAGGGCACATTGAGCATCGAGAGGGCGTTGCCGAGCAACGTCAGGAAGATGACGCCGAAGAACGTCCACATGATCTTGCCGCGGCCACCGGCGAGGCTGGTGCCGCCGATGACGACCGCGGCGATGATGTCCAGCAGGAAGGGTTCGCCCAGCGTGGGCCGACCCTGGTCGACGCGCGACGTGTAGATGATGGAAGCCATGGCCGCGCAGAAGCCGCTGAACATGTAGGTGAGGACGATGACCCTGCGAACCGGCACGCCCGAGACCACGGCGGCGCGCGGGTTGTTGCCGATGCCATAGAGCCAGCGACCGAACATCGTGCGACCGAGCACCAGGTGGGCGATGACGCCCAGCGTCACGGCCATGACCATGGCCACCGAGAAGAAGGCGAACTCGTCGCCGATGCCGAACTCGTCGCCGATGGCCGCGAAGGCATCGGGCAGGTCGATGATGTTCTCGGACTTGGCCAGCATGATGGCCAGCGCGGCGAAGAACATGGATGTCACGAGCGTGACCATGAAGGGCGGGATGCGCGCGAAGGCCACCGCCGCGCCGTTGAAGGCGCCGATGAGCAGGCCCACCACGAGCATGGCGCCGATGGCCACCGGGATGCCCAGCACGGAGTCGTGGAGGACGGCGCCGTTCTCGAAGAGGAGGACACCCCAGAGAGGGCTCTTCTCAAAGATGATGGGATTAGCCGACTGGGCGATGAAGGCAGCGCCGATGACGCTGGTCAGCGAGATGACCGCGCCCTGTGAGAGGTCGATGCCGGCGATGATGAGGACGAACGTCTGCCCGATGGCCACCACGAGAAGCGGCCACATGTTGGAAAGCAGGCTGCCGATGTTGTACGGGGAGGCGATCCTGGGGACCATCAGGTAGAGGACCGCGAACAGCGCGATACAGAGGTACAGGATGAGGTACTCGGACAGCAGCACGCGGCGGCCCAGCGCGCGGAGGCGCATGACCAGCGTGGGCTCCTGAACGAGCGCGGTCATGTGGTCGGCCCTTGGTGGTGGCGATTGGCGGCGTAGTCCATCGTCGTCCCCGTGAAGTGCGGGCGGGGCGGGTCAAGCCCGCCCCTCCCGCATCAGCTCTTGGCTAGGGGTTGTAGTTCGGATCGGCGAGGAGCTTGCAGCCCCACATGTCCATCTCGCGCTCGGCGAGGTTGCCGGCCGTGAGGGCGAAGCCCGGGTCGGGCAGCCAGGCGTCGGGCTGGGTCTCGCCATTGGCGAGGGCCTCGAGCAGAGCCGTCATCATCAGCTCGGACTCGTAGTAGAGGTCCTGGACGCCCGTGGAGTCGACGAAGCCGGCCTTGATCTGGCGGCAGGCGTTGACGTCACCGTCGAGACCGGCCATGAGGACGTGGTTCGGATCGCCGCGCGGCACCCACTTGCCCATCGGCTCCAGGATGCCCTGGATGGTGGGGAAGAGGAAGTCGGACGAGGTGAAGATGAAGTCCACCTCGGGGTTGGCCGTCATGGCCGCCTGCAGGTTGGCCTGCGCGGTGGCAGCGTCCCACTTGGTCTGGACTTCGATGGCCTTGCCGTCGGCCTGCAGGTTGAACAGGTCCGCGTTGGCGTTGATGGCATCGTAGAAGCCGTCATAGCGGCCGACTGCGTTGGGGTCGCCCAGGTCGCCGACGAGGATGAGCGGGGTGACCTTGCGGCCAAGCTTCTTGGCCTCGTCCGCGATGTACTGAACGGCGTCACGCGCGATGGTGCGGTTGTCAGCCTGGACGACGATGGCGGCGCCATCCTCGCTCTGCGGCGGGCGGTTGAAGATGCCGATCGGGATGTCGGCCTTGTTGGCCTCTTCGATGAGGGTCAGCGCGATGGAGCCGTCCTTGGGGATGACGAAGATGGCATCCACGCCCTGGGCGATGCAGTCCTTGAGCAGCTCGAGCTGCTCGTTGGCGTCAGGGCCGTAGCGCTCGAGGACCTCGTGGCCCTGCGCGCGCAGCGTCTCTGTCATGGCCTTGTGGCCGGCCAGCCAGAACTCGGTCTCGAGGTCTTCGTGGATGAAGCAGATGGTCTGAGGCTCGACGGCCGCCATCGATGCGTCGGCCGCCGCCGGCGAGGCATCCTGTGCCAGGGCGGGCATGGACAGCAGCGCCAGCGCGCCGGCCATGGTGAGCCCGATGACTCCCTTGAATGTGCGCATTACCAGATCTCCTCCGTGATGGGTGGATGGAACCTGACTCTCGCTCTATCGGTCCTGCGTCACCTCCTGCTTGCGCTACTCATGCCGATAGACCTCCCACTGGAGGTAGTTGCCGAGCGCCTCGGCGACCACGTCAGCCGTAGTCGAGGGGCTCATGGCGCAGTGATGTTCGAAGCCGGTGTTGCAGATGTACTTGAGGAGTGGCTGGAAGTCAGGGATCTCCACCACGGCGCGGGAGCCGAAGGTGTCCAGCGGGTCATCCAGGAAGCGGCCTTCGGCCACGTAGGCCTTGCAGATGCCGTTGACGTCATCGGTGCTGATACGCGCGATGGTCAATGGGGCAGCCGGGGCGCGGCCGTTGATGGCGCCCCAGACGTTGTCCGCACCGAGCGTCGTGCCCAGCACCTCGGCCGTCTTCATCTCGGCCTCGGTGTAGAAGTTGAGCGGCCAGTTGCCGCAGTGGAAGAGCACGCACTTGTCCGGATCGTCGCCGTAGTTGTTGTTGAGGTCGACGATGGCGGCCGGCTCGCCCGCGGCCAGCTGCAGCGCGTACATGGAGGCCAGGCCCGTGATGTCCGTCTCGCAGGCGGACGGCATCATCTTGTTGCTCATGATGCTCATGAGCGTGCAGACGTTGACGCCGAAGTTCTCCTGGAGCGAGTTCCAGCACTGGATGGCGGAGGCGTTGAGGTCGTTGTCGGCCATCCAGTCATCGATGACGACGCCCAGGCGGGCCATCTTCACGATCCGGTCCGGGGGTGCCGTGGGGTGCGCGATGTGGGCGTGGATCTCGTCCAGCTTGGCCGTGACCTTGGCGTGGTCGTCGGTCAGCTTGGCGGCCCGGCCGAAGATCTCGGAGAGGTCGATGACGCTAACGGCGATGCCCGACGCTTCCAGGAGCTTCTCGCTGTAGCGCACCGTCTTGAAGGCGTCCGGCCGCGTGCCGATGGCGCCCAGGCGGGCCGT
>Ga0315275_10006810_pt1 | contig 10983 bp, 6 predicted proteins | sample YL17G03_0_MG_FD_205557 | JGI IMG/M metagenome (GOLD analysis project Ga0315275, IMG submission 205557) | Sediment microbial communities from Yellowstone Lake, YNP, Wyoming, USA - YL17G03_0 | ecosystem: Environmental > Aquatic > Freshwater > Lake > Sediment | place: USA: Wyoming | collected...
GCGCGAGTTCGGTCTCCTGCCCGACGCGCTGATCTTCGACGCCCTGACGTTCACGCTCGCCACCGGCGACCCGGAGACCGCCAACTCCGCAGTGGAGACCCTCGAAGGCATCCGGCGCATCAAGGCCGCCATCCCCGGTGTCCTGACCTCGCTGGGCGTGTCGAACGTCTCGTACGGATTCAAGCCGGCCGCGCGCCACGTGCTGAACAGCGTGTTCCTGTATCACGCCGTCGAAGCCGGTCTCGACATGGTCATCGTCAATCCCAAGCAGGTCACGCCGTACGGGGAGATCCCGGCCGCCCAGCGCGATCTGGCCGAGGACCTGCTCTTCAACCGCCGGCCCGACGCGACCGCCCGCTTCATCAGGTTCTACGAGGGGGCGAAGACGAAGCAGGCGGCGGCAGCCGATTCGACCGCGGAGATGTCCGCGTCCCAGCGCCTTCACTGGCGTATCCTGCATCGCAAACCCGAGGGCGCGGAGGTGGACGTGCGCGCGCTGGTCTTGGCCGGCGTGCGCGACAGGACCGGCGTCGCCGACTTCACCGTCGAGCCCGGCTACCGGTACCCGAACGCGGACACGTCGGCGGTAGCCGCGCAGGTGCTGAACCAGGTGCTGCTCCCGGCGATGAAGGAGGTCGGCGACAAGTTCGGCTGCGGCGAGCTGATCCTGCCCTTCGTGCTGCAGTCGGCGGAGGTCATGAAAAAGACCGTCGTGCACCTGGAGAAGTACCTGGAGAGGACCGAGGGCGTGAGCAAGGGCAAGGTCCTGCTGGCCACGGTCTATGGCGACGTGCACGACATCGGCAAGAACCTGATCAAGACGATCCTGGCGAACAACGGTTACAGCGTGCAGGACCTGGGCAAGCAGGTGCCGGTCGGCGTCATCGTGGACAAGGCGGTCGAGTTCAAGGCTGACGCGATCGGCCTTTCGGCGCTGCTCGTCTCGACGTCGCGCCAGATGCCGCTCGTGGTGCGCGAACTCGACCGGCGCGGCCTGGCCATCCCCGTCCTGGTCGGTGGCGCGGCCATCAATCGCGACTTCGGCCGTGACATCGCGCGGGTCGAGGACGACCGCCCCTATGCCGGCGGCGTCTTCTACTGCCGGGACGCCTTCGAGGGACTCGATCGCGTGGACCGCCTGATGAACCCGCCGGCGGGGGAACTGGCGCCCGATCCCGAGCCCGAGGCGGCGCGGAAGCGCCGTCGGCCGATACCCACGGAGACGAGTGCGGCCGCCGCGCGCTCGGCGTTCGTGACGCGATTCGAGGATGTGCCGACGCCGCCGTTCTGGGGCGCCCGCACGTTGACGGCCCTGCCGCTGGCGGAGGTCTTCGCGGTGCTCGACGAGCGGCAGCTCTTCCGCCTGTCATGGGGCGCGAAGGCCAAGCTCGGCGCGGAGTGGGAGCAGCTGCGCCGGGAGTTCGGCGCGCGGCTGGAGCGCATGAAGCGCGAAGCGCTCGAAGAGCGCTGGCTCGCGCCCCAGTCCGTGTACGGGTACTTCCCCGTGCTCGCGGACGGGAACGACCTGGTGGTCTTCGATCCCGCCGACCAGGAGAAGGCCCTCCTTCGCTTCTCCTTCCCGCGGGAGCCTGGCGGAAGACACCGCTGCCTGGCCGACTTCTTCCTGCCGCTCGGCTCGCCCCGGCCCGATGTGGCCGCGATCCAGGTGGTCACCGTGGGCGCGAAGGCGACCGAGCGATTCGACGCGATGGACAGCCAGGACGAGTACAGCGAGGCCTACTACCTCCATGGGCTGGCCGTGCAGACCGCCGAGGCGGCGGCCAAGTTCGTGTTCGAGCGGGTACGCCAGGAGCTGGGGCTCGCTGGTGATCGTGGCCGGCGCTATTCGTGGGGCTTCGGGGCGCTTCCCGACGTGCAGGAGCACCGCAAGGTGTTCCGTCTGCTCCCGGCCGGGAAGGATCTGGGCATGAGCCTGACGTCTGCGGGCCAGCTCGTTCCCGAGCAGTCCACGGTGGCACTGGTCGTCCACCATCCCGAGGCGCACTACTTCAGCACATAATCACGCGGATTCACATCTGGAGGGGATCTAACCATGTTCCGGGCATGCTGCCGTGCAATCGCTCGCGCTAGTTCGTGTTCCCTCGTGATCCTGGCCGGCGTCCTGACCGCTGGTTCCGCTCCGGCGACGTCACCCGCGCGAGCCGCGGACGAAGCAGACCTCGTCCAGGCGCACGCCGTCCTGACCGTGGCGGAGGGCAAACGGCTGATCGCCAAAGGGGTCGCCCGGATGCCCGCCGTGCGACAGGCCATGCGGGACGGCATGGTCGTGATCTGCAAGGGCACGACCAACACCTACGTCGCGGAGGAGTTGCTCGGGCAGGAGATCAAGCCGGGCGCGATGGTGCGCGGCCAGGTCCTGCCGCAGAAGGGCGGCAGGACCTGGGCCGGCGTCACGCCCATGAAGGAAGTGGTCATCATCAAGGGCCAGTATCACCCCGAGCTCGGGCTGGACGAGGTGCTTTCGCAGGTCCGGCCGGACGACGTGATCATGAAGGGCGGTAACGCCCTGGACTACGAACGCGGGATCGCGGGCGTGTGGACCCGCACCAGGGAAGGCGGGACGACCGGCAAGATCGAGCCGTTCATGGCCGCGGGAAAAGCCCGCGTGGTCATCCCCATCGGCCTGGAGAAGCAGATCGCCGGCCGGGTGAGCGAAGTCGCCGAGAAGCTCGATTCGCCCGTTGAGGCGCTGACCGCGCAGCCGTTCATGCGCATCCTGCGCGGCCAGATCGTCACGGAGATCGAGGCCTTGAGGATCCTGGCGAACGTCGAAGCCTGGCAGGGCTCGGCCGGGGGCGTCGGCGGGGCCGAGGGGGCGATCTGGCTGATCTGGCGGGGGCGCAGGGCCGATGTGGAGAAGGCGCTGGAGGTCACCCGCAGCATTCAAGGCGAGCCGCCGTTCATCGAATAGGATCGCCTTTCCCGGAACGCAGCCGAGCCCCGGGAAGACCGCCTTTGCCCCGCCAGGCAGGCCGTCTCACCGACGGTGCCGGCGCAAGTCGCCCATCCCGCTGCACGGGTTGCAGGTCCGGCGATCGTTGGTGAGGTGACTTCTGCGGTGGACGCAGACCAGGGAAAGCGGGCCGGAACGTCACGAAGCGGTGTCAGGCAAGCCAGGTGTCGCATGCGGTCGCTCGACTTGATGCAACTCCAGCGCCGGAGGTGACCATGACGCGATGGCGAATTGCGTGGGTGCTGGCGTGGTGTCTGCTCGCAGGCCTTCACGCGCCCGGGGCACGCGGAGGGACTGGGACTGGGACAGGGAAGGTGATGACCCCGCGGGCGCAGCGCGTCATTCTATTCGTGATCGACGGTCTGGCCGGACAGGCGCCGGAACGTTTCTCGATGCCGAACCTCTTGCGTCTGGCGGGGGAGGGGTGTCGGTACGAGGCGATGCACCTGCCGCTGCCCGTGCATCCGAAGGACGATCCGCGGTATCCGTGGTCGTGCTCCATGCCGAATCCCATGCTCATGGCGGGCACACCGTTCATCGGCGCCGACGGTATCCGGACGGCGATGATCCAGCATCAGTTCGAGGAAGAGCAGACTGCATTCGTCGTGAACGCCTATTCATACAAGGATGTGAGCGGGGGATTCGGTGTCTACCTGGCAAGACCGCACAGCCCGGACTCCTGGGTCATCGAGAGGGCGAAAGAGGTCCTGCTCGAGAAGAAGCCCGTCTTCATGCGCATGCACCTGCAGCGCGCCGGCATCGAGGGCGAGAAGGTCAGCAAGAACCAGTACGCCAAGGAGGCATGGTACGGGGACATCTGGCACGCGAAGTCCCCGTACCGCATGGCGTGTGAACGCGCGGACGGGCATCTGGGCGAGTTCGTGCAGTGGTTGAAGGAACAGGACCTGTGGAAGGACACGGTTCTGCTGATCTGCGGCGATCATGGCCAGGCCGACGAAGGCTGGCACGAGCCCTACAGCACGGGGTCGAGCGTCACACCCCTGGTGGTCGTGGGGGCGGGCGTGGTGGAAGGGCGGACCGTGCCGCATTGCGAGATCTACGACGTGGCCCCGACCATCGCGTCCCTGACGGGACGCCCGGCGCCCTCGAGGTCGGTGGGGCGTGTGCTGAGCGAAGCCTTTGACGCGGGCGGCTCGCCTCCCGCGGGGGAGTCGGCGACTGAGCGACTGAACGAAACGCTCCGGGCTGCCCGTGCGCTCAAGGGGAAGAGCATGGAAGCGCTCACGAAGGCCGGTTTCCTGGGCATCGCCGAGGTCGGCCGCTGGCACACGACGCCCGCCGGCACGGACTTCGCGGCCTTCGCCGCGCGCCAGCGCACGTTGCTGGGCGCTGGCCGGTAGGCGGGGATCGCAACCCTCGCAAGAGCACCGCGAGGCCTTCAACGCGCTGCGGGAAGAGCAGGTGCTGATCGGGGCCTGGCGGGAGGAGTACGATCGCGGCGTCCGCGCCGGGCCTTGGGCTATTGCCGACGGGCGCCCAGGATCATTCAGGTGGCGGCAGAATTCACATAGTAGATGGCGCAACCACCGTGGGCAGGTCACTTCCTGGCAGAATGGGCGTCTCACCGCTGGACGTCGCAACTCATTGCTGCTCTGGTGCCGAAGGTGGAGGTCGAATCCACACGAGGTTTGAGCCTCACGGGATCTTGAGTTCGCCCGAACGGTCGCGGGAACGCCGCCGGCCGCGGGGTCCGCACGCGAAGCCGGTGGATTCGCGCGACAAGAAGATCGCTGAGCCCAAGCGCTGCAGTGCGAGTCCGAAGCCCCTGCGGGAGTCGTTCCGTGTGGGGGCTTCGAGTTCGAGCTGACATAGGAGGAGCGGTGGGGAGATGCCTTGACGCGGTCTTCGTAGCCGGGGCCGCAGCGGCTTGACGGCCGCGCCTACTCCGTCGCCTGCTGGCGCGCCGGAACGGTCATCGCGACGCTACCCACGCCAGGTGGATCGGGACCACGAGCGCCACTGTCAGGAACACCGCGAGGGCCTGGATGCGAAGGTCCCAGTGCGCACCCGGGGGCGGGCGCACCAGCCGGCGCACAGCCAGGTAGACGGGGGGCGCGAGCAGACACAGGGCACCCCCGGTGAGTAGCGACGGCAGCGCGGGCGGGCCCGGACCCGGCTCGGGGCCGGGTCCGATGAGGACGCTGAGCGGCACCACCAGCGCGAATGCTCCGGCCGAAGCGACCAGCCCGAGTTCCATCGGTGCGCGTCGGGTGCCGCCGTCCCGGTGGCGAAGGACCTGGAACCCCATGATCGCAACTTGGGCGCCGAGCGCACCAGCGAACGGGGCAAAGAACGGGTGTTCGCAGGGGAGCAGCGAGGACGCCGGCAGCAGCGTGGCGAACGTGTTGTCGGCAAACAGCAGCAGCACTGACACGATGCTCAGGTAGAACACCGAGCGCACCTGCTGACCGCCGGTCGGCCGCCCGCTGGCGCGTCCGAACCAAGCGTCGAGCGCGATGCATCCGGCCAGCGCCAGGAGCGGCGCCACGATCCAGCCGGGGTTGCCGAGGCTGAACGCGGCGTACAGCACGAGGTGCAGGGCGATCGCGCCCGCCAGCGTGAGGAAGCGCGTGCCGCGGGCTACGAGCACGGTCAGGATCAGGATCGCGACCTGGACGGCCAACTGATACGCGATGTCCGCCACCGGTTGGCTCGTCAGCTTGAGCAGCAGGTAGTAGGTGCCGAGGGGCACCACCAGGTTGTCGTTGCCCTGCTGGCTGATCGCCTCGAACGAGGTGACGAGCAGCGCGACCTGCACCCCGACCAGCACCGTGGCGGCCGGGGGCAGGTCGGTGAGGAGCGAAAGTGGCAGGTGCACGCCGAGGAAGGCGACGAAGAAGAACACGACCGAGCCCTCGAGGCTCTTGACCTCGTTGCCGGCGGTGAACACGACCCGTCCGTAGCGCTGGCCGAGAAGCGCGGCCGCCGAATCCGCCAGCACCAGCGCCCCTAGCGCGATGAGGTAGAACAGCGGCTCCTGACGGGCGACGACGAACAGCAGGTAGACTCCGAGCGGGTAGTAGAACTCACCCTTTGTGTCGCGCTCGACCGCGTGCAGCGCGTTCAGCCACCCGCGGGCGCGCGTCGCCCGCAGCGCCAGCACCAGCCCGAGCCCCAGCGCGAACACCGTCCAGTGGGTGGCGAATAGCCACGGGAAGAGCCCGGCCACCACGCCGCCGCAGATGTGGATGAGCTTGCGGCTCCACTCGACCGGCGGTCCGGCACGGCGTCGCCACCCCTCGGCCACGGCGAACACCAGCAGGAACGCGGCGGCGACCAGCGTGGCCCCTAGCAGCTCGCGCGCCACGCCCTCGCCGGGCAAGAAGGGCATGGTCACCGGCCTCATGCCGGATCTCATGGGAGCACCTCGTCGACGTGGAAGGCGCGGTAGAACCAGGCCCGGTCTCGTGCGTGGTACGCCACGGCGAGATCGACCAGGGGCCGCGCGCGCCGGTGTTCCCGCGCGGGGCATCCCCGCTCCGCGAGCATGTTCCAGTAGGCGAGGCGCGCGCCCGGCGCAGCCCGGTCGACGAGCGCCCCGTAAACCGCCTCGAACTCGGCCGCCGGCATGTACTCGAAGATGTCCGACAGGTTCAGGCCGTGGAACGGACCGGCCACATCCTGCACCGCGCCCGCGACGAGGCGCAGCCGGTCGAGCCGTGCGCGGATGACCGGGCGGTGCTCGGGGCGGAGGTAGCGCGGCAGCGCGTGAGGCGCGTAGTTCCCCGTCATGATGTAGACCAGAAACGGGTTGTCGTGCGTGGGGAGCGCGGTCAGGGCGTGACGTGTGCGGGCCAGGATGCGCTCGCCGACCGGTCCTTCCACGTGCTCGAAGAACGCGGGATCGCGCCCGAGCCGGCCCATCACGAAGCGGCTGAAGAACACCCGGAACAGCAGGCGCCAGCGGCCGGTGTCCCAGCGCTCCTGGTAGAACGCCCGGCGCGCCGGCTCGTCGCGGGGCTCGAGTAGCGCGCGCCGCGTCGCCGGCGCGTGCACGAGCGGCAGCACGCGCGCCGCAAAGGTGCGCAGGTAGCGCTCAAACCGGCCGGCGTGGAGGATGCCTCGGGCCACCGCCTCCTGGCGTGCGTCCCAGAACGCGGCGGTGTCCTCGCTCACCTCGCTGCGGAGCGCCTGCCACAGCGCGAGGCGGTCGCGGCCCGAGCTGACACCGAGGAAGACCAGCAGGTCCGCGTCGTCGAGGCGGCGGAACGCCGCGATGCGCGCCTCGACGCAGGCGAGCTGCGCGGTCGAGAGATCCACCGCCACGACCTCGGAGGGATCGAGCGTGAGGAGCGCCAGAGCGTTGTCGCCCGCCGAGGCGATCGAGAGCAGTCGGCGGTCCGCCGCGACGGGCGCGAGCGCGTCGCACAGCACGTCGGCGTCTTCCCACACGCTCGCGTAGCGCACCAGGTCGAAGCGCGCCCGACCGGCGATCGACGCGTCCGTCACCGTCCCTCCGGCCGGGGCACTACGCCGGGATAGCATCCGAGTCGGGTGAACGCCGCGGGTCCGGCGCCGGCCTCCATCACGCGGGGCGCGGCCGACCGAACCGCGAGTGCGCCTCGGAGAACTCGCCGGCGCACAGGGCCCCCGCGATCGATATCTCGCCCGCTAGGCAAACGACCGCCGCGATCTCGGCCAACGCGGACGCTTTGCCTTCGCCTTCGCAGCCAACGATGCGCAGGCATTCGCGCGCGGTCGGCAGGCGGGTGCCCCCGCCGACCGAGCCGACGATCACGTTGGGCAGGGTGATCCCGCAGTAGAGGTCGCCCGAGGGCGTGAGTTCCACGCGCGTCACGCCGACACTAGCTTCGCTCACGCTCGCCACGTCCTGGCCGCACGCCAGGAAGAGCGCGGCCAGGCCGTTCGCGATGTGGCCGCTCACGCCGATGGAGCCGGTCTGCGCGCCACCCACGAAGCTCATGCGCCAGTAGTCGCACATCCGCTCCGGGGTGGTGCGCAGGCGCGCCACGACCAGAGCGTGCGGGAGGACCACCTCGGCCTCCACCTTGCGCCCGCGGGTCTGCAGGAACGAAAGCGTGTTGGCCTTCTTGTCCCCCGACATGTTGGCTTCCAGGAACCAGTGGTGCGGCCGGACTGGCGAGCGGGCGAGGATGTCACCGCAGATCGCCTCGGTGCAGAACGTGACCATGTTCTGCCCGGAGGCGTCGCCGGTGTGGTACGCGAAGATCAGCGTACAGCAGTTGGCCTCGAGGTGGGTGTAGACGTCGAGCAGCTTGGCGTGCCGGGAGCGCTGCGCGACGATGGCGTGGAAGCCGTCGAACTGGCCGATCACCCAGGCGGCAAACTGCGCGGCCTCGGATAGCGTCGCGAATGCGAAACCGGGTGCCCGCTGCACCTGCTCCGCGGTGGTAAGCGCCGCTGCGCCGCCCGCCTCGGTGATGAGGCGCGCGCCGCGGTGGTAGCTCGCGACCAGCGCGCCCTCGCTGGTCGCGAGCGGCACGTAGTGGTCGCCATGGGCGTGGAGCCCGTTCACGCGCAGCGGCCCGATGATCCCGGTGGGAATCTGGGTCATCCCCACGTAGTTCTCGATGTTCCCTTGCAGCTCGGCGGGATCGGGAAAGGGCAAGGTCCCCGACAGATGGGGGATCTCGTTCCCCTGTGCGGCAAGGAAGGCCGTGCGCTGCTCCCAGGCTTGCCGTGACCAGTCGCGGAGGAGTGGCACGGCGGGGCGGGGTGGGGTCTGATCGATCGGGCGGCTGACGAGCCGGCGGGCGAGCGCCTCGAGGGGAAGGCCCCGCGTCAGACGGCGCACGATCTCCAGAGCGTGCTGCTTCGGGATCGGCATTGGAGCGCCCTCCTGCGTCTGGTTCAAGGGAAGGATGGACCGCGCCATTGTGGACCAGCGCCAAGCGCCGGGCAACTTGAGAATACGGACGCCGGTTTCAGAAGAGCCGCACGGGAGAATCGATCCAGATGGCCTGTTTGCCCGGCACCACCCGGGCCGCACCGACCTGGATTCATCTCAGTCAGACGCTGGCTGGTGGTCGAGCGGCGCTTCGTTCGCATCGCGTGGATTCACGTGACCGCCCGCCGCTTTGGGCGCGAGTCGTTTCTCCTCCGCGCACCACCGCGACCGTCACGGTGGAGGGCGAGGGAACTCGTCCACCGGCCGCCCTCGTAGCGGGTCCAGCGTGAGGAGTGGTACAACTAGCCCCAGGCAAGTCAGCACCGTAGCTTGTATCACTCGGCCGTGCCGGGCAGCCGACGCAGCAGGCTTCCGCCGACGGGACTCGGGGGAGGAGCTCCGCATGGACAGCACAACGGTCTCTGACATCGGCAGCCGCGAAGGCGCCGATGCGCTCAACAACGTTATATCCTTCCTGGAACACCACCGCAGCCATCAGCCGGACCGCATTGCCCTTCAGTGGGTGGCCGCACCCGGGGCGTGGAGGAAGAACCCCGATGCGCCGCTCAGGCACGAGCGCCTGACCTATGGCGAGTTGGCCGCACGCGTCGATGCTGCCGCCGCGGGATTGCAGGAGCTGGGGCTTTCCTTTGGCGACTGCGTCTTCATCTTCGTGCCCATGTCCCCCGAGCTCTACGTGGCCATGTTCGCGGTGCAGCGCCTCGGCGCCATTGCCGTCTTCCTCGACTCCTGGGCGCGGCGCGACCAGCTGGGGGCCTGCGCGCGCCAGGTCGAGCCGAAAGGGTTCATCGGCCCTGAGCCGGCCTTTGCGCTGACTGCCGGCGTCCCTGAGCTGGAGCGCGCCGCGCTCCGGGTGGTGGTGGGGCCGCACGGCGGGAAGTACCGGGCCACCCTCGGCGGGCTGGCCGCGTCCGGGGGCCACTCGGCGCTCGCGCCAGTCGAGCAGGAGCACACCGCACTAGTGACCTTCACCACGGGCAGCTCCGGGCCGCCCAAGGGCGCCAATCGCACACACCGGTTCCTGGCCGCGCAACACCGCGCGCTGGACCGCTGCCTGCCCTACACCGAGGGCGACGTCGACCTGCCGGTCTTCCCGATCTTCTCGCTCAACAACATCGCCGGTGGAGTGAGCACCGTCCTGCCAGCGGTGGACCTGGCCGAGCCCGACCCGCGCGACGGTGAACTGGTAGCCGCGCAGATCCGCGCGACCGGCGCAACTTGCTGCACGCTGTCCCCCTCGTTGCTTCGGGGCCTCGCCGCGGCGGCGGGCCGGCGGGGAGCCGGGCTCCGCGGGCTCCGCCGGGTAGCTGCCGGCGGCGCGCCAATAAGCACGGACGACATCGCCGCGCTCAAGACCGCCGTGCCTGATGCCGAGCTGCACATCCTGTACGGCTCTACGGAGGTGGAGCCTATTGCGCATCTCGCGGCCGGGGAGATGCCGGCCCCTTCCGAACAGGCTGAGGGCGTCTGCGTGGGAACCATTGCCGAAGGCCTCGAGTACCGCTTCCTGCGCCTCTCGCGCGGGCCGATCAAGCTGGGCAGGAAGAGCTGGTCGGAATGGGAAGTCCGCGTCGGAGAGTTCGGTGAGCTGGCCGTGAGTGGTGAGCACGTTTGCCGCGACTACTACCGCAACCCGGATGCCTTCCGGGCGGCGAAGATCGTCGACGGTCAAGGGCGCGTCTGGCACCGCACAGGCGATGTCTGTCGGCTGGACCAGGGTGGGCGGTTGTGGGTCGCCGGCCGTGTGCACAACGCCATCTGTCGGGCGGGGCGAACGCTGCTGCCGGTGACGCCGGAGATCGTCATGAAGCGTCTGCCTTTCGTGGAGGGGGCGGCCTATCTGGGCCTGCCCGACGAGAAGCTGGGTGAGCGCGCTGTGGCAGCATTCTCCGTGAAGCCGGGTGGCGCCCCGGCGGACTGTGTGGCCAAGGTCCGCGGGGCACTCGCCGCTGCCAACGTCGTGATCGACCAGGTCGTCCAGGTGGCCGCGATCCCGCTGGACCCGCGCCACCACAGCAAGGTCGAGTACACGACGCTCCGCGAGCAGATCCTCGCCGGTCGCCCCGGAGGTCACATCTGATGATGGGCGACGGGCGCC
>Ga0315275_10006811_pt1 | contig 10982 bp, 11 predicted proteins | sample YL17G03_0_MG_FD_205557 | JGI IMG/M metagenome (GOLD analysis project Ga0315275, IMG submission 205557) | Sediment microbial communities from Yellowstone Lake, YNP, Wyoming, USA - YL17G03_0 | ecosystem: Environmental > Aquatic > Freshwater > Lake > Sediment | place: USA: Wyoming | collected...
TCGCCGAACATTTGAACATCACGATCCAACGCGTCGTCATTGCGGACGTCAAAAGCAGCACCTATTACGCCATGGTCCATGTTGCCAACAAAGGCGTGGAGCGGACAATCGATGCCAGGCCCAGCGATGCAATCTCGTTGGCCCTCCGGGCTCCTTGCCCGATCTACATTACCCAAGATGTGTTGAAGCGGCGGAGCACAACGAATCTCGACGCCTGGCTGGCAAAACTAGAGTCGAAAGATATCGGCACACCGGAAGTACAGGAAACTTGATTCACGCGATAGCGAAGGAGCGGAAAGAGCGATGTTGACCTACATGCAAAAGCCTTTGGACGTGCGGGAAAAGTGGTACCTCGTGAATGCGGAGGGGAAAACGCTGGGCCGATTGGCAGCCCGCGTCGCCGGAATGTTGCGCGGCAAACACCGGCCAACCTTCACCCCCCATGTAGACATGGGTGACCATATTGTGATCGTGAACGCGGAGAAGATCCATCTGACCGGCAACAAAATGGCGACGAAGCTTTATCGTCACCATACCGGCTTTCCAGGCGGACTCAAGACCGCGACGGCGCAGCATGTCTTCCGAAAGGATCCGACAGAACTCTTGACCAAAGCGATCGAAGGCATGCTTCCCAAGAACCCATTGGGAAATCATATGGCAAAGAAACTCCGCGTCTACGTCGGGCCCACCCATCCGCACCAGGCTCAACAACCGGAACCGATTACCCTATAGTCCTAACCGCGAGCAAAGAAGGAGACGTTGTAGCATGGCAGTAGCGACTCAATATGCAACCGGACGACGAAAGTGTGCAATTGCTAGAGCCTGGGTCACTGGGAGGGCAGGCGACATTACGATCAATGATCAACCGATCGAGAAGGTCTTCCCACGACTGACCTTGCGGCAGATTATTCAGTTCCCTCTCGAAATCGGCGGTGTCGTTGGGCAATACTCGATCGAGGCCACGGTACACGGCGGCGGACCGACCGGACAAGCCGGCGCCCTGCGTCATGCGATCGCACGCGCGTTGGTGGGACTCAATCAGCCCCTTCGTACGCCCTTGAAGAAGGAAGGCTTGCTCACACGGGACTCTCGCGTCAAAGAACGGAAAAAGTACGGACAGAAGGGTGCGAGAAAGCGGTTCCAGTACTCAAAGCGATAAACATCGGAGCCACAGTCAGAAAAAGGGAAGGCTCCAGGCCTTCCCTTTTTTGTGTCGGTGGGTGCATAGCGGGTGAGACAGATGAAGAAAATACGCGTCGCAATCGCAGGGGCTAGTGGATATGCCGGGGCGGAGCTCGTTCGCCTGGCAGCCCTCCACCCGCATTTTGAGCTTCACGCTGTTACATCGGAGAAATCCGCCGGGACTTCCGTGGCAGCGGTCTTCCCCAGTCTGACCGGCCTCGTGTCTCTCGTGTTTCAAGCGCTCTCACCCGAAGCCTTAGCGGAACAGGTAGATGCAGTCTTCTTGGCCCTTCCCCATACCAAATCATTGGCGCCGGTCTCCGCCTGCCTCGAAACCGGCAAACTGGTGGTGGACCTCAGCGCCGATTACCGGCTCAAGGATCCAGCGGTGTATGAACAGTGGTATCAGACGCCGCATACTTACGCAGGCTTGCTGAAGGACGCGGTCTACGGGCTTCCGGAATTGCATCGTACTGCCATCGCCAAGGCAAAGTTGGTTGCGTCGCCTGGCTGTTACTCGACTGCGGCCATTCTGCAGTTGGCTCCGCTGTTCGCCCAGGATCTCGTGCAACCACACACCGTGGTCATCGATGCGAAATCCGGCATTTCTGGCGCGGGACGAAGTCCTGCTCTCCCCTACCATTTTCCGGAAGCCCATGAATCCCTAGAGCCCTACAAAATCGGGCAGCACCGCCACACCCCTGAGATCGAACAAGAACTCGGTGGGTTGCTTCGACGCGTATCTCAGCCATCGGGAACGGTTGCCGCACAGCCGATCGTGACCTTCACCCCGCACCTCGTACCGATGAACCGCGGCATCTTGAGCACCGCCTACTGCCGATTGAAGAATCCGATGTCGCTGCCGGACCTGCGCGCGCTCTATCGAACCTTTTACAAAGGTGAGCGATTCGTCAGGGTCCAGGAAGACATCATACCGAATCCGCGCTACATCAAGGGGTCCAACTATTGCGACATCGGGGTCTACCTAGACCCCCGTGCAGGATCAGTCATTACGGTGGCCGCGCTGGATAATCTTGTAAAAGGTGCCGCAGGCCAGGCCATTCAGGCCATGAACCTCATGCTGGGCTTCCCTGAGGAGACTGGCTTGACGGCTCCCGCTGCCTATCCTTAATCCGCATTGATTGAGCAGGCCGTCTCGTTCACGAGCATGACCAGGAAAACACCAACCACATCTCCACGCCACGGGATCGCCGCACCGCAGGGGTTCCGCGCAGCCGGCATCCATTGCGGCATCAAAAAACCAGGCCTGCTCGACCTCGCGCTCGTCGTTTCAGAACAGAGCGGTCCCATCGCCGGGGTCTTCACGCAAAATCAGGTGATTGCGGCACCGGTCATTGTCGATCGCCTGCACCTGCGCCAGGGAATCGGACGGGCCATTCTCGTCAACAGCGGTAACGCGAACGCCTGTACCGGCGCCAAAGGATTGGCTGCCGCAAAGAAAACCGCAACGTTGCTCGCACGATACATTCGAGTCCCCGCACACCATATCTTCATCGGGTCCACCGGCGTAATCGGTCGTGTGTTGCCGGTTAATCGAATCGTCAAGGGCATACCGCAGCTGCTTACGCATCTCAGCGATCGTGGAGGCCTGGATGCCGCTCGGGCGATCATGACGACCGATCTGCGCCAGAAATCCATCGCCCTTCAAGACACCATCGGCGGTCGCTTGATTACCATCGGCGGGATGGCCAAGGGCTCTGGAATGATCCATCCCAACATGGCCACGATGCTGGCCTATTTCACCACGGACGCCTCGATCACGAGGAGGGCTCTCCAGCAGGCGCTCAGCCTGGCGGTCAACGAGTCATTTAATTGCATCTCAGTTGATGGAGACACGAGCACCAACGATACCGTCCTGTGCCTGGCGAACGGCATGGCTGAGAATCGGACGATCAAAGAAAGTACGGTTGCCTTCCGCCGATTCCTGCTGCTTCTGACAGAAGCCTGCCAGGCACTCGCGCTGGCCATTTGCCGCGATGGTGAGGGTGTCACCAAGGTGGTGAACATCGAGGTGACCGGAGCAGCCACCGTGGCACAGGCACGGCAGGTGGCCGAAACCATTGCGACCTCGAATTTGGTTAAGACCGCGCTGTTCGGCGAGGATGCCAATTGGGGTCGTGTGATGGCGGCGATCGGACGAGCTGGGGTCCCGATTACCCCCTCGAAGCTGAATGTGTGGTTTGGCGGGGTCGCAATGGTACAGCGAGGAATTGGACTCGGACTCGCTGCTGAACGCCGAATCGCGAAGGTCTTTCGCCAGAAAGAATTTACGATCGCCGTGGGGCTGGGGCAAGGTCGTCACCGGGCCCATATGTGGACAACTGATCTGTCGTTTGACTATATACGCATCAACGCAAGCTACCGCTCATAGCAGGATGCTGAAAAAGCCCGTCAGCATCGTTCTCGCATCGCTCAGATCCTCAACGTACCCCAGAGGGTACGCCTCCGGTCTTCGCTCGCTGCGGCCTTGCTGAACGGCCTTTTTGAGCATCCTGCTTGGTGTACTCCTACTGTCCTAGACGTACGGGCCCATCAAATCCCGGCGTGCCCACATAGTTTTTCCGCAGGCTGCTAGGGCATAGAATTTCACCATGGCGTCAGTTTGATTTTCCATGGTGAAAAGTGCAAAATAAGAAACCCAACCATGAAGCAGCGATGGATGGGGCTTAACTTCATCGAGAAGGAGTTTGAAATGAAACGACTGGCAGCCCTTTCAGCCATGCTGACCCTGGGATCGCCCACGTTCGCCCTGGCGGCAGGAGAACATAGCGCAGGGTATCGGGGAATTGGACAGCTCTACTTCACCATCATGGCCGCGATCTTGATCTATGGCGTCTACGATAGCTTCGGCAAGAAGGCGATGTATGTGGCGGCGCCGATTATTGTGGTTGGGCTCTATCTGCTGTTGCCCGAGAAATAAATACTGACGACAGGATGCAATGAAAAAGAAGGACTGGCTGGCCTAGACCCGCCAGTCCTTCTTTTTGATTTTCCGTGATAGATATTTCTTTCCCCCCGCAGGATAGCCGCACGAGACTGGCGGGTCCGGGAATGGTTGATCTTGTTTATCTGGTCTATCTGGTTCAACTAAACAAACGAGACAAACCAGATAAACCAAATAACAGTCTTCTTCCGCTGGCGGGCTTCATCAGCAACCTGTTAGCCCGGATAATTCATGAATGCCGTCGCGAGGCGTTCGAGACCGAAGCCCGCCGGGGCTTTTCGCAAGTAAGGCCGACGCAGGCGTACTGGCAGTCCGTCGAGGAGGCCGAACGAGAAAAGCCCTGCCGAGCGAGAGGATCGGACGACTTAGCAGGTATTCATGAATAGTCCGGGCTATAGGGTGGGAGGAGCGCGCACCTACCGAGGAGAGCATAGGTACGGCGGAGATCTTGGCGGGACTTTAGGCTTCCCAGTCAAGCTGGGCTTGCACACCATCCCGACGCTCGATCCCCTGATGAACCATATTCCCTCGGGGCGTTAAGCTCCCCCCACAGGGATACGATATTCTTCCGATAGAGGTCAGTCAAGCATTGGCGCACTACGCGTGACCGCTGCCTTCGGCCTCTTCGTATTCGTCGATAAGTTGCTCGAGTTCATCGAGTTCGGTTGGTCGGACGTTCTGAAACGAGACCCCGAATGTATCCTCTCCGACCCACTGCACGCGGGCATCTTCGATTGAGAGCGGTTCCTCCGCGCCGGGAATGACCAGTCGCACGTGGATCACCTTGCCCGGGTAGACTTCGAGATCACACTCGAACTTGGCGCCACCGACTGAGAGGTCGAGGGTGACCGCTTCGATCTCATGCGAGTTTCCCAACAGGAATCCCTGCACCTGTGCCGGCACCCGCCGGTGTTGCCGTCGTTCCATGTTGCTCCCAAGGTTCCTGTTCCGCGTACGATTCCGGGGGGATCCTAAAAGGCCGGGTCCCCTACAATGCAGAATCTCCCACCTAGGAACCTGCTGAAAAACTTGGTTTTTGTGCAATACGTTGTCGCGATATTACGCATGGTGATCGTGTCAGAGTACCAGCAGGATGCTCAAAAAGGCCAGACTTCTCACCCGCCCAACCCCGGCGCGCCGAGACGCGCCGTTCCGCGGGCAAGGCCGCAGCGAACTATCCCTTTTATATGGGGTGGCTGGGATGATCCCAACTGCGCGCGTCCAACGAGGGCTTTCTCAAGCCGCGCGTTGCGCGAGCAAGGGGATCGTCCCAGCTACCCCACCTCCTTTTTCAGCATCCTGCAAGGGATAGAGAACTCCGTTACCTGAGCTTGAGGATCTTGCCGTCGAGTTTGGTGTGCGTTACGAACTTCTCGAAATTCTTGTTGTACAGTTCGTTGAGCAACTCCTGGGCGTCCTCCGGGTCGAACCAAAAGACCTGGTTGGTCCCGGTACTGGTGAGGGTCTCGCGGACTTGACTGCCGTCAGCGTGATTCATCACTTGGACGACCATCCGATTTTTGGCGTTGAGACTGGTCTGTCCGATACCGTTCTTGGCATCCACGCCGACATCGACAAGTTTGCCGGTGATGGTCATGTCCGCCTCGACTGCTCCATTGGCAACGGTCGCATTCCAGCCTTTCCCTTTGAGATAGTCAGCGAAGGCCTGTGCTGTGGCGTAGCCGAGGGTGCCGCTTGGGAGGCTGAAATGACTCTCCCCGCCCCATAGGTGATATCTGGTGCCGAGATGCGATCGATCGGTACGATCGTCTTCAAAGGGCTGAATTGCGACGGTCGCGGAACTCATCGCGACGACCTTCTCATCGGCCTGGCTGACTATGGGGACCTTCAGATCGATGCGCTCGCCCTTGCCTGTACAGCCGGACGCCAAGAGGATTCCCAGGAGCCCGATCCCGACAAATTGATAGTGCCTCACATATCCCTCCTTCATGACGCGATGGTCTGCACGTATGGTTAGGTCTCCGGTTGAGACTCCTACTATTTTATTTCGTCACGAAATGCGCGCGACGATTTTGTTGATAACAGTCTTCGTTCTGTTGCTTGCAGAAGGGTCGTGTCTCCCCGTAGCTCGTGATCTGGAGCTGCGAAGCCGGGGCGCCCAGGTCCTGGAGGTACTTCTTGGCGGCACGCGCCCGCTTCTCGCCTAGGACGAGATTGTAGGCTATGGTGCCGCGCTCATCGCAATGGCCTTCGATCAGCACGGTCTTGCTCCCATTGGCACGAAGCCATCGGGCATTGGCGTCCAATACCGGCATGGCATCCTTGCGGATTTGAAACCGGTCGTAATCAAAGAACACGTCGCCTAATGCATCGCTGCCGGAGGCTGTGCTCGGCGAGAGCGAGAGATTGGATGGTGCGTTGCCAGATGGTGTGGTCGCACTACCAGATGGCCGGTCGAACGAGCGCTCCAGTGGTACCGTCTTGATCGCGTCCGGCTGAATCTCCTCGCTCTTGGTCTGGCCTGCCTGTGAGGCTACATCCCCGGAGGAAGAGACAACTTTCTTACCAGAGCAGCTCGCAATCAGAAGCATAAGGCTCAGACTCAGACACAGGCCGATGACTCTTCGATCCATGGCATAGTCTCCTATTTGTCGTGATCAATGGTCCCGCCGCTTCGTCAGGGGCAGGATAGTGCGGGTACGGATGCCAGAATGTCACTCCTACTTATAGGTGCTCCACGGGTGTCCGTCAACCCAAAATGTGTCGCCTCGTCCGTGACGACGCAAGCAAGAGATCCTCTCCGAACCGGAAGTTGCATCCCTCTCCGGCTTTCGCTAAGGTGCGGCTCATGACCCATTCCCTCGCGCGTTCACTCGTCCTTGCCGGCGCGAGTGGGCTGTTCCTCCCGCTGAGTTTTCCGAAATCTGATCTTGGACTATTGGCCTGGATCGCCCTCGTGCCGTTGCATTGGGCTTTGGACGGCAAGAGTAAGGCGCAGGCGTTTTGGATCGGCTGGCTATCCGGCACGATTGCCTTTACCGGGATGATGGCCTGGGTGGTCACTACCATGAACACCTACGGCAAGGTCCCGCTGGTGATCAGTTACGGCCTCATGTTGCTGCTCACAATCTACCTTGGCCTCTACGTCGGTCTCTATTCTGCCGGGGCCGTCTGGTTTCGGACCCTGATTCCTCGCTACGGTCTCTTCGCCGTTCCCTGCTTATGGGTGACCCTCGAACTGATCCGGACGTATGTTCTGAGCGGATTGCCCTGGGGCCTCCTCGGCTACTCTCAATATCGCCAGATTGAGGTGATTCAGATTGCGGATCACATGGGGGTGTACGGGGTCTCGTTCCTCATTGTGCTGGTGAATGTCGCACTGGCTGAATTCCTGTCCTGGCTGATGCCGCTGGTCCGGGGATTTCGTCCGGCAAAGCTCCCCTGGGAACTCGTGGCGATGGCGGCATTGCTGGTGACGCTCTCGTGGGAATATGGTCTTGCGACGTTATCTGGAGCACCTACTTCTGATATTCCCCGATCGTCCATCAGCGTGGGAGTTGTGCAGCCGAACGTCGATCAGGCGGTGAAGTGGGATACCGCCTATCGAGAGGAGACTCTCGCACGCTTTGACCGACTGACGGAACAGCTCGGCCGTGCCACAGATCTGGTGATCTGGCCAGAGGCGGCAACACCATTCGTCTTTGAGCGTGAGCCGGTCTATCAGCTGCAGCTCATTGCGTTGGCAAATCGCGCTCAGGCACCGATCTTGTTTGGAAGCCCCGCCCTGCGTTTCTATCCGGATCGGCGGCCATATCTGTTGAACAGTGCGTACCTCCTCTCCCCCGACGGCCAGTTGTTGGGGCGCTACGACAAACAGCATCTGGTCCCCTTCGGAGAATATATTCCGTTCAAATCTTCGCTCCTGTTTTTCCTCGACAAATTGGTGGAAGGGATCGGCGATTTCGAAGCAGGAACTGGTCCGACGGTCTTGACGTTGACGCCGAAGCCCCGGCCTGCAGCTGCAGGCACGGCGGGGACGCCGCCGCGACCGATAAATTTCGGGGTGGCGATCTGCTATGAAGTGATCTTTCCGAACCTGGTGCGGCAATTCGCCGTGAATGGGGCGGAGTTCTTGGTAACCGTGACGAACGATGCCTGGTTTGGCACCTCGTCGGCGGCCTCACAACATTTTTCGATGGTGGTGTTTCGTGCGGTCGAGAATCATTTGGCCTTTGCTCGCTCAGCCAACACCGGCATTTCCGGGTTCATCGATCCGTTCGGGCATATCGTTGAGGCGACACCGATCTTCACGGAAAAGGCCGTCAAGGCTACGATGCAGGTCTGGCGCCCGCATACGTTTTACAGCCGGCATGGCGATGTGTTTGCCTACGGCTGTGTTATAATCTGCGCGCTTTTGTGCCTGTTCGGTTCTTTCCGCACCAAGGGATCTGAGCCCGACGCAGTGGCTGCCACTCCGGTATAACCAGAAAGGATCGCTCCATGTTAGATGAGGTAAAGAATCGTGTGCGGGCCGTCGAGCAATTGGTATCGGAACTACGGGGGCATCTTTGACTTCGCTCGTATGACGGCCGAGCTGGCACATCTGGAAGAACAGACGGCACAGCCTGATTTTTGGAACCACGCTCAGAAGGCTGCCAAGATCAGCAGAAAGAAATCCACGATTGAGCGCGACCTCCAGCAGTGGCGGGATATCGATGGGAAGATGAACGATCTGCGCGCGTTACTCGAGTTGGCAGAAGAAAGCGACGACGCCGGGCTCGCAAAGGAGTTGACGTTCGAGCTGGATCAATTTGAGCCGAAGCTCGCCGCCCTGCGGCTTGGACTTCTGCTCTCGGGCGAACTGGACCCCAGCAACGCGATTGTGGCGATCCATCCTGGCGCCGGCGGAACGGAATCGCAGGACTGGGCGCAGATGCTGCTTCGCATGTACGTCCGCTGGGCCGAGAGCAAAAAATTCACGGTTAACACGCTGGACCTACTCCCTGGAGAAGAGGCGGGAGTGAAAAGCGTAACCCTGTCCGTGACCGGGCCCTATGCGTACGGCTATCTCAAGGCTGAGGCAGGCGTCCATCGATTAGTACGTATTTCACCGTTCGATGCGAACAAGCGGCGGCATACCTCCTTTGCCTCAGTCTTCGTCTATCCCGAGGTGGATGACGATATCGATCTCGTGATCGAAGACAAAGACCTCAAGATCGATACCTTTCGCGCCGGTGGAGCCGGCGGCCAGAATGTGAATAAGGTCGAGACCGCCATCCGCATGACGCACCTGCCGACCGGGATCGTGGTGCAATGTCAAAACGAACGGTCACAGCTCCAAAATCGCAATGGCGCAATGAAGGTCTTGAAGGCGCGTCTTTATGAACTGGAACTAAAAAAGAAAGAGGCGGAGTTCAATGCGATCGTCGGCGAGAAAAAGGATAATGCCTGGGGCAGCCAAATTCGATCGTATGTATTCCAACCCTATCAAATGGTCAAAGACCACCGGACCGGCCACGAAGTGGGCCAGGTAGCCGCCGTCATGGACGGTGATCTGGACGGGTTCATCGAGGCCTACCTGAAAGGGGATATGGCGAGGAGTGCGGGGCAAGGGGTGAGTACTGAGCATCAGGACTCGGACCTCTAGCCGCGCGCCTCTAGTCCCTCGCCAGAGCGCAAGCGTATGGACGAACTGAACGAACAGCAGCAGCGCATCAAGAAGCTCGACTCACTGCGTGAAGCGGGCGTGGCACCCTACGGCACACGATTCGAAGTGAAGGATCGAGCGGGCCAACTGATCAAGCTCCATGCCGAGAAAACCAAAGAGGTATTGGAAGAAGAGAAGATCTCCTGCACCTTCGCCGGACGTATCGTCGCCCTGCGACGCTTCGGCAAGGCGGGCTTCGCGGTGCTGCAAGACGGTTCCGACCGGCTGCAGATCTATCTCAGGAAAGATCATCTCTCCGAGCAGGGCTATCGCGTCGCCGAGCTGCTCGACTTGGGCGATTGGATCGGCGTGACCGGCACCCTCTTTCGCACAAAGACAAATGAATTCACCGTCGAGGTCACACAGCTGACCTTCTTGAGCAAAGCCCTCCGACCGCTTCCGGAAAAGTGGCACGGGTTGACGGATGTGGAAACCCGCTATCGACAGCGCTATGTCGACTTGATCGCCAATCCTGAGGTTCATGGCATCTTTGCCACGCGCAGCCGAATCATCGCCGGCATTCGTGCCTTCTTGATCGAACGAGGTTTCCTTGAAGTCGAGACGCCGATGATGCATCCGATTCCCGGAGGCGCGGCGGCGAAACCCTTTGTCACGCACCATAATGCGCTCGGCGTCGATCTCTATCTCCGCATCGCGCCGGAGCTCTATTTGAAGCGGTTGATCGTGGGCGGCTTCCCCCGCGTGTTCGAAATCAATCGGAACTTCCGGAACGAAGGCATTTCCACGATTCACAACCCGGAATTCACGATGCTGGAGTTCTACGTTGCCTATGCCGATTACCAGGACTTGATCATCCTCACGGAAGAGCTCGTCTCTTCGTTGGCACAAGAGATCTTGGGCAGAACGGTCATCGACTATCAGGGCAAGGAGATCACACTCACGCCTCCGTGGCGCCGCTGGTCGTATCATCAGGCAATTCTGAAGGTGAACAACCTCGATCCTTCCGTCCTTGAGGATAAGGACAAAGCGATTGCGGCGGCTAAAAAGCTGGGCATTGCGGTCGATCCAAAATGGCCGCTCTTCAATATCGTGAACGAAATATTCGAGGAAACGGTGGAGCCCAATCTGCAGCAACCGACGTTCATTACCGACTACCCGATTGAAATTTCCCCGCTGGCACGGCGCAAGGATTCGAACTCGGCATTG
>Ga0315275_10006812_pt1 | contig 10981 bp, 8 predicted proteins | sample YL17G03_0_MG_FD_205557 | JGI IMG/M metagenome (GOLD analysis project Ga0315275, IMG submission 205557) | Sediment microbial communities from Yellowstone Lake, YNP, Wyoming, USA - YL17G03_0 | ecosystem: Environmental > Aquatic > Freshwater > Lake > Sediment | place: USA: Wyoming | collected...
CAAGGATTTCTTTGAAATGATGCTGAATAACCGTTACATTTTGTTAGGCCATGCAAGGCTATGTGTCGATACGCTGCCAGCACGTTCTTCGTAAGATGGTTCCTGGAAGCATAGACGAAAACCCTCTTGTTGCCACCCCCGAAGGGGTCCCTTTGGGACAAGGCACCAAGTCTCAAAGAAAAAGGATTGAAAAAGCGGTGCTTTCACACATGTTGGTGCCTTCGTGACTTGGTGGCGGCACTTTCCGACCGACTCTATAGTATTCTGAAAACAGCCAATCAAATCACATTGAAATCGAAGGGATCGCAATGAAATCGGGAATGCGAATCGCCGCGAATCGTATCCTGGCGGGAGCTTTGGCTGCCTCAGTGAGTCTTCTCTTTTTCTTCTTGGCCTACGAGAACATGCAAAAAAGGATTGAGATCGGCACATTTGAATCCGCCATTGAAGTGAACGAAGATCCTGGTGCACGGCAGCGTTTTGAGTGGATGAAATATCATGATCCCGAAACAGAGAGCTTCCCCGGGGCATACGCCTTCTTCATTTTTCGACAAGGAACAAATGTTGACGGCACGCTTCTCGAGGAGTATCTCCCCCCGACGCTCGTTCTCGAGCGGAGGGAAACAGGTTGGAAGATTGTCCACGCCCATCGTTCGACGGATTTCTAGACTTTTCAGCAGTACATCGCAATGCAGAAAATGAAGAGTGTATGTAAGTGAGGGATCTTTGGATCACCGAGAGAGCCGTGAGTACTTTGTTAGGAATGTGAGGGTAAAAGCGATCAATTCGTGCACTAAACCGAAGCTGCCACCCGGCCAAACAGTGTTGTCATTCCCGGGGACCAAGGGCGTGTGCTCTTTTTCCATCCTGTTGATTCTCACCCTGTCTTCATGCATGAAGAATTCTCGAGAAGAGCGCCGCTCGATGGGTGAGCGTGACACTGTTGCCCGGATACAGGAGCTTCGCGATTCGCTTTCACGTTTTTCAATGAGATCGAAGGGTGTCGCCCCTCGAGAGAAAATCTCCAGCGATACCATGTTCCAAAAGAAGGCATCGGCGCTTGTCGATACAATCGTGGGCTCTGTGTATGTCTCGGGCAACGAGCCGTTTACGCGGCTGACTCTTGCGTTGGAAGATGGAAGAAGCGCTATTGTTATCCGGGCAGATTCGAACCTATCGAGACAGTTGCTGATGATTCAGGGAAGAGTTGTTAGAATCATCGGGAGGATAGTCAAGACAAGCGCCGGAGACTATGTTTGCGTGAATGAGTATGTGATAGTTCAATAACCCATCCATGAAGGAGGCGATCCTGTGAAACAATTATACGCGTTGGCGTTGGTGCTCGGATTCTGGACGATAACGACGGCCCAAACGGTATACAAACCGATTCTGACCGAGAGACAAGTCTCGATGTCCCAGGCGGAGCCAAGTTACCCGATCGCCGGGTCACATAAACTCAATGCAGATTGGGAAGTCATTCGACCTGTTTTGGAGGCGTATGCACTCTCACATCCACAACAGCTACGAAAAACCACAGCCTGGAATTTTTCTGTAGGGCAGAAGTACACCTGGTGGGCAAGCGATCTTGCTGCTGCGAGCACGTATGAATATCAGGTGCCGTCTACATGCAAGGCTGTTGGAACTCACTGCTACATTTTTGTGGAAGACCCTCTCTGGAACAACGGTAGGGTTACTCAGGCCGCAGTGGATTCAATGAAGAAGGCGTTCGATTCAAGCACACCAGCTGATCCATCGAAAGGAATTTTCCAGCTCGATACCCAGTATTTCGGAGATCCTCCTAATGTCGACAACGATCCTCTCATCGTCATTCTGATTCTCGATATCAAGGATGGATACAGCGGTTCGGGATCGTACGTTGCAGGATATTTCTATTCTTTGAATGAGTACTCCGAGGCATCTGTGCAGCAGTTGGGATCCAATCGGCATTCGAATGAGGCAGAGATCTACTATATCGACGCCAATCCAGCCGACCTCAAAACCGCTTCCGGTGTCAAGAGCGCTAGTTCTACGACCGCGCATGAATTCCAGCACATGATTCATTGGGGCTATGACTCGAGAGAAGTTACCTTCGTTAACGAGGGGCTCTCAGAGGCTGCAATGGCTTTGTGTGGATACGCCTTTGAAAATCCTTCGTACTATTACTCAAACACCAATCTTTCGTTCCTTTCCTGGGGAACAACTTCAAACTCACTGCAGGACTACTCCAGAGCCGGCCTTTTCACGTGGTACCTCATAGAACAGTTAGGCTCCGGCGTAGCAAAACAAATCGTTCAAAATACGCTGACAGGCATCGCCGGGTACAACTATGCATTTCCCAGGGCGGGTTCTGGTCTGACCTTTGACGATTTGCTCAAGAACTTTGCGGTCGCGAACGCGCTGAATGACAGGACAGTCGATCCGCAGTATGGCTTCACCGTACCCATCACAGCCAAGGTCACTCCTGCCAAAACCTACCTCGACCCAAACGTTTCGTCGCAATCCCAATTGATCGAGGCTCAGGGAACCGTGTACCTGCTGTACAAAGGAGGAACAAACCTGAGCGCGACATTTACGAATCAATCCTCGACGATCAGCGTGAGGGCAATTGCCACAGGTTCAGGTGGAAAGAAAGTGACGGTCGTTCCAATCGCCAGCCAATATTCTGAGCCGGGATTTGGCATCTTGTATGACCAGGTGATGTTTGCAGTCACAAATCTCAGCTCCGTTGCGGTATCGTTTTCATACAGCTCGAGCGGTCAGTCTCCTCCCATCACTGTTCAGGAGTTGGCATTTGACGATGGAATCCCCGATGGCTTTCTGCAGTTGGTAGCTCCCGATACCGCCGTCGTCTGGTTTGATGCCATACCGGGTGCAGTTCTTGACAGCATCCGGGTTGCATTCCGACGCGATGGCTCGATAGGATTCGGCTTATGGGAGTTTACCGGAGTCTCGAGACCGTCTCCGCTGGGTAAGAAATATGGGTTCAACACTCTGAATGTTACAGGCAGTCCCACTTTTTCTGCTCCCTATCCGGTTCCCTATCCGAACTGGCATACGATCGATGTCTCCTCATGGAATGTGGATCTCAACAGTAGCTTTGCCGTCGGATTTGTGTTCGGAGAAACCCCGGCAGCCCCCGGTCTTATGATAAGCACTGAGCCCTACACTGAACCCTATCACTCATTTACCTATGCTTCAGGTTCATCCGGTAATAACTGGTATGTGTTTGGCTCAAACTCCGCTGGAGATAGTGCCTACAAGTATGTCGTCCGTGCGTACGCACATGTTGGAACGGCGACTGCAGTCTCTGAACCGTTCGAGCTACGACCTTCAACCTTCACACTGGAGGATAACTACCCGAACCCATTCAATCCGTCCACGACGATCCGCTACTCCATTCCTGTACAGGGTCACGTCCGACTGCGCATTTTTGATCTCGTCGGCAGGGAAGTCGCAAGATTGGTCGATGATGTGAAGTCGGTTGGAACATACAGCGTGAACTGGCATGCCGTGGATGGTGTCGGGAGGCCAATGGCAAGCGGGATGTACTTCTACAGGCTGGAAGGCCTCGGTCACCAGTTAACGAAGAGATTGCTCTTGTTGAAATGAGGACATTTGTCCTCCCACTTCCGCCGGTGGCGGACAGGCTTTCGCATCTGGAGTTGAGGGGAACTACCTTCAACTCCAGAGCACGAAGTAATGCAAAGGAGGACAGATGGAAACGAGTGGACGTTGGCGGTCGGTGCATCGACAAGCGGAGTTCAACCGACTGAGGAAAAAGACAGCAGAGCATGACTTTGTGGGGAGGTTGGAGCGGGAGTTTTGGCGTAGCCACCCCTTTGGGGGAGTTTTCACCGCGCGTAAGGGGTGAAGTGTTGGAAGTCGTGGGATTGTCGCATTGTCGTACACTCGTCGGAATCGATACAGAATTGTTGAAAGAAGGAAATGGACCCTGCACCAAGGTGCCATGTCGTGGAATTGTCCGGATTGACTCCATTCTCGGGTATGGATCATCCTTCGGCAACCCACTGGCCATTGGTCGACGCGTGAATGTCCACTTCGCATTTACGCTTGCCCCGACGACAAAAGATCTCTTTCCGAACATGACAGAAACGTATCCGGGACTTGAGCTGAATTCCCGATTCCGGGCAGATGTCGAGTCTCCACCAGAGATGAACACGTCGGCTGACCGAATCTTCTATCAGGTCTATGACTATGTGAAACTCCGGTGACCGGCAAACTGGAGAATCGTCCTTGCCGATCACCACAAGGATTTCTTTGAAATGATGCTGAATAACCGTTACATTTTGTTAGGCCATGCAAGGCTATGTGTCGATACGCTGCCAGCACGTTCTTCGTAAGATGGTTCCTGGTATTCTGAAAACAGCCAATCAAATCACAGTAAAATCGAAGGGATCGCAATGAATTCAGGAATGAGAATCGCCGCAAATCGTATCCTGGCGGGAGCTTTGGCTGCCTCAGTGAGTCTTGTCTTTTTCTTCATGGCCTACGAGAACATGCAAAAAAGGATTGAGATCGACACATTTGAATCCGCCATTGAAGTGAACGAAGATCCTGGTGCACGGCAGCGTTTTGAATGGATGAAATATCATGATCCAGCAACTGGCGAGATTCCCCGGGGCATACGCGCGAAGGAACTCATAGTGGCATCCAGGATACCGTCTCACGAAGCAGAACTGCTGAAGTTGTCGAAGAGCGGCAAGACGGAAGGGGGCTTGGTCGCAGAATGGGCACGAAGGGGTCCGTACAATATCGGTGGAAGAACTCGGGCATTTACCATGGATGCCACCAATCCAGCCGTGATTCTCGCCGGAGGTGTCTCCGGTGGCATGTGGCGCTCCGTAGATGGAGGATCGACGTGGAGCAAGACGACGGTGCCGAACGAGCTTCACAGTGTTTCATGCCTCATCCAGGACAAACGAGCAGGAAAGACAGCCACCTGGTACTATGGGACCGGTGAACTATACGGTAATTCGGCCGCCAAATCAGGCGCATCCTATCGCGGCGATGGCATGTTCAAGTCTACAGATAACGGGGCGACGTGGAGTAGACTCGCATCAACCGCAACGAATTCACCGCATACGTTCGATCCGCCCTGGGACTATATTTGGAATGTAGCCGTCGACAATTCAAGAAATGACTCAGACATCGTCTACGCTGCCACGATTGGCGCTCTTATGCGCTCGAATAACGGTGGTGCAAGTTGGAAAATTGTTCTGGGCACATTGGCGAATCCCAACATCACTCCATCAGGGAATATATTTGGCGGACGTCTCACAGAGGTTCAGGTGACTCCAGCTGGAGTCGTCTATGCGGGCTTGAGTTCTGCGGATGTTCAATTGCAGACTGGGGTGGCGGCGATCAATCGCGGCATTTGGAGGTCGCCGGATGGAAATACCTGGACAAATATTACACCCGCTGGCTGGTCGACCGGCGACTATAAGCGAATTGTTCTTTCGTATGCTCCTTCCAATCCCAATGTCGTCTATGCGCTGGCGGAAACTCCCGGAACAAATGCGACGGGACACAGTCTTTGGAAGTACACTTTCGTTTCCGGAAATGGATCAGGGGCAGGAGGGACGTGGGTGGATCGATCGGCAAATATTCCCAACGAAACCGGCCTTTCGGGCAACGCAAAGTTTGATTCGCAGGGTTCGTACGATCTGGTGGTTGCCGTCAAGCCGGACAATGAAAATATGGTTTTCATCGGCGGAACGAATCTCTATCGCTCAACGGACGGTTGGGCAACGAATACGAATTGGAAACGGATCGGTGGGTATGCATCTCCTTCCACCTATACTCAGTGGACGAACCACCATTGCGACATACACTCCATCAGCTTTCATCCAACGAATCCCAACATGATGCTGAATGGAAATGACGGCGGAATCTACTTTACGTTCGATGCCACTGCCGAGCCAGTGGTGTGGAATCCACTCAACAACGGTTTCTTTAACACCCAGTTCTATACTGTTGCCATCGATCATGGTCGGAGCGGCAACACCAATGTTATGGGTGGAATGCAGGACAACGGAACGTGGTTCACCAACAGCACCAACCAAACAACAACTTGGGTGAGGGAACTGACAGGCGATGGCTCGTTTTGCGCAATCGCTGACGGCGGATCGTCATCATACATTTCCTCTCAGAGTGGCAATCTGTACCGTGTAGTGATGAACGACGCGGGGGATTATGGCGGCAGCTGGACAAGAATCGTACCGACGGGTGCGAGTGGATTCATATTTGTCAATCCATTTGCCCTCGATCCGAACAACCAGTTCAGGATGTTCCTCCCTGCGGGTAATATGTTATGGAGAAACAATAATCTGGCCGGAATTCCGCTGAACAACAATAATTCCACCACAAATCTCAATTGGGACAGCTTGTCCACTACGAAGAATACAAATGTCACCATCACTGCTGTTGCAGTGTCAAAAACCCCGGCCAACCGTGTGTACTATGGTACGGCTGGAGGAAGAATCTACAGGCTGGACAATGCTGATGTCGGTCAACCTACTCCCACAGATATCTACACACTCAAAGGTTTTCCGACGATCGGATATGTGAACTGCATTGCTATCGATCCGACGAACGGGGACAAAGCCATTGCAGTCTTCACGAACTACTCCGTCCAAAGCCTCTTCTATACGACGGATGCCGGTGCGAGCTGGACGCCCATCGGAGGCAATCTTGAAGAGAATCCGACAACCGGTGCCGGCGGGGGTCCCTCGACGCGTTGGGCGGCGATTCTGCCATTCGGCGGAACGACAACCTATTTTGTGGGAACAAGCGTGGGATTGTATTCGACAACGACGCTCAACGGCACTTCAACAGCCTGGACAAAGGAGGGAGCGACAATCATCGGAAATCTCCCCGTCGATATGATTGACGTCCGGACCTTGGACGGCCTTGTCGTTGTAGCCACCCACGGAGGCGGCATGTTCAGCGCGACCCTCAAGCCAACACTTGTTGAGCAGGTGGCCGGTAGTCAGCCGCTGCAGTTCGCCCTGCTGCCGAATTATCCGAATCCGTTCAATCCCAGCACGACTATTCGATACGCTATTTCCGAGCGTTCTGCCGTCCGTTTGCGGATCTTTGACGTCTCTGGAAAAGAGATTGCGACACTCGTAAATCAGGATCAGCTTGCGGGAACCTACGAGGCACGTTGGACCGGTTGGGATGAATCGGGCAGGTCCGTTGCCTCCGGTGTGTACTATTCGCGCCTGGAAAGCGGAAGCCGCGTCAGCACGCAGAAGATGATCCTTCTCAAGTGACGGACCCTTTGAAAACACGTGTGGCTCAGGAGGGTCGGACTTGGTGTCCGACCTTTCCGTATGGATTCCTTCCTGTCTCTCAGTCTGGTACTCCTGTCTGAGAGATGCCTACGATTGAGAACAACTGAACCTCTCGAATCCACAGTATAGGAGATATCTGATGAAGCAGTTATTCCGTTCCATCGGCGCGCTGAGTCTGATCCCATTTCTGCTTTGTCTCGTCAGTGCGCAGGATCTGAAAAACGTCGACTATGACGTTGATTGGCCGCCTCCATCGTTTCACAAAGCCATGCGGGATTCACTTCGAGCGAAGATGGGGAAGGACGCGATCGCAATTTTCTATTCGGCACCGCAGCGAATGCGGAATGCCGACGTCGAGTATCGTTACCGGCAGGACGACAATTTCTACTATCTGACCGGATTCCGCGAAGCCAATGCCGTCCTTGTCCTGCTGCCGGACGGAACAACTTTTCGTCTGGACGGAGACACTGCTCAAGTTACTGCCAACGAAGTTCTGTATCTCCAACCGCGCAATCCAATGTTCGAGCGATGGACCGGCCGGCGATACGGGCCGGAAGGGGCTGTGAAGCTTCTTGGTCTGCGGCATGCGTACTCGAATCTGCGTCTGAAGAACATTTTGGATCTGGTGTTGGCGGCAGATCCGAAGCTCGTTTTCATTCCTCCCATTCCGCCCGACTTGTCGAGAGCCCAGGCGGCTCTTCTGAAACCTGTGAAATCCTTGCTGGACACGTTGCAGAAACGTGACTCGACCATCCAAGTAAAGGATCCAACTCCCTTGGTCAGAAAGATGCGCATGGTGAAATCTCCTGAAGAGATCGCGATGATTACGAAGGCGACGGAAATCAGCGCGTTAGCCCACAGGCAGGCCATGATGTCGTGTGAGCCGGATATGTACGAGTTCGAATTGCAGGCAGTCTATGAATACGTGTACGCGAAAATGGGTGCAGAGTATGCCGCTTATCCCAGCATCGTCGGCTCAGGCGAAAATTCCGTGGTGCTGCATTACGATGCAAATCGCCGGCAAATGAAGAAAGGGGAAATCGTTGTGGCTGATTGTGCGGCAGAGTACCACTACTATGCGAGCGACATTACACGGACCTTTCCCGTGCGCGGCAAGTTCTCCGCCGAACAGAAGCAGATTTACCAGATCGTGCTTGACGCCCAGAAGGCTGCCATCCAAATGATGAAGCCCGGAGTCTCCTTGAAAGAAGTCAGCGACCGGGCCACGGGCATAATCGAAGATGGTTTGATCGGTCTCGGCCTCGTCAAGAACAAGGGGAGTCAAGAAGTGCGGACGTTTTTCAATCACGGACTGAGCCATGGTGTCGGACTCAACGTTCACGATGTGGGCGATCAGATCCTCGAGGCAGGTGCGGTGTGGACGGTAGAGCCGGGAATCTATATTGCCGAGGGAACTCAGGATGTCGACAAGAAATTCTGGAATATCGGCGTTCGGATCGAGGACACGGTCCTGATCACTCAGGATGGAAACAAGAATCTCTCGAAGGATGCGCCGAAAGAGATCAATGAGATTGAGGCTCTGATGACGAAGAAAGGTATTGGCAATCAGCCTCTACAGTAGCGACCGCAAGAAACTCGCTGGAGCCCGAAGATCGCCTGAGTAACAACAAGACCCTTCTGGCACGCCAGAAGGGTCTTGTGATTTCTTGTCAGAGGTGAACGGTTGCTATGCTTCTTCCATCGCCGCACGCTGTGTGCGCCGGATGGCTTTGGCAAGCTTCATTCGCTTTTTGACGGACGGTTTCGTGAAGAAACCACGTTTCTTGACTTCTTTCAGAATGCCCGACCGTTCATACTTCTTTTTGAAACGTCGTATGGCGCGATCGATAGGCTCGTTCTCGCCAATTAAGATACCGACCAAGAAATTCACCTCCTCTGGATTCTTGCTGTTGCCACCGTCTCATCGAAACAGTGTCGTACCTGAAAATTCTACATCTGTGGTAAGAGTTCCTGCTTTAAATTCTCTGTGGGTTCGGGAGCGACGTTTTCCATGAGTTTCCGTTCACCGTTTTTCTGAAAAGAGACAAGAATCGAGTGAATGCCGTTTGACATCTTGTCCTTCTTCATGACCGTCCCCATGTCATCCCATTCCAGGTGATAGATAGCCTGGCCTATTGTGAAGACTTTCTCTTTCGCGTACTCCACGCAGTCATTCCGGTCGATTGTTGAGCCTCCATCCCCTTTGTCCTTGAATTGGGGAGCAACAGTAATAAGCGCGCTGTGCTTGCAGCGGGTACAGCGATACCACATCTTCTGGGGTTCGCCAACCGCTGCGCTGGACGGCATTTCGCCAATCCGTTCCATCTTCGTCTGCTTGTGGCAGTACGCGCAATCATGCATCATGAATTTTGTTCGAGCCATCGCTTCTACCCTTAAGTAAGTGCACGAAACCGATACTGATTAGGCTTGATTCAGCGCGGAAAGACTGGATTTGATGGGGAACGCGAGACCAAGGTGCTGTTCAAAAATACGGAAAATACGGGGGCAAGTCAAGGCCTAATGGATGCGGGCTGCTGCATTCGATGAAGCGAGCAGGAGCGTGGAGTGAACAATGCCTGATATTCAGGGGAATTCTCTGGAAAAACGCGATTTGGTCAGGCGCTGGGAGTATGGTCCCGTGCTGCTGATCTTCTGCAAAACGTATTATGATGGTTCGGCGTTAGTCGGTGCCAATGGGAAAGTGACGGTGATCGTGGTATATTTGCCGTATTCACTTTCAATCAAAAATGTACCGCCGTGTACTTCGACGAGACTCTTCGACACAACCAGACCCAAACCAGACCCCTGCTGCTCGTAGATTTTTCTATCGAACTGACGATACGCCCCAATATCACGAATCTGTTCCGGGTTCATTCCACGCCCCTCGTCGCTGACGGCAATGACGAAATTAGTGCCGTTCGTCTTGCTATGGACGCGAATGGGAGTCCCCTTCTTTGAGAAATGGAGCGCATTGTCGAACAGTTCTTCGAAGATCTTGGCGAAATAATCGGCTGAAATGGCCAGATTGGCATTGGTCAATCGGAGATCAAGGTCGTTCGAACGTGCCGCTTCATACGTCTTCTTTCTGGCGATCGTATCGATTACCTTTGCGACGTCTTCGACCCGATGCCTTGTCAACCCGATGATCTTTTCCCTGTCGGTCTGGAGAATCTCGAGCTGAGCGTAGATCAGAAAGTTTTCGATGAGGCGATGCAGACGTGTGGCGTTTTTATAGATCCGTTCCGACATCTGCGCCACTTCCAGCGGCTCCAATTCTGCAAACTGCTTGCGCATAATATCGGCATAGCCCATGATTCCGTTCAACGGGGTCCGCAATTCATGAGGAAGGGATGTGCTCAACTGCGAGCGAAGCTCAGTCAGCCTTTGTTCAGCCCGCTCGAGAACCGTGTAGTACTTCTGGAGCCTACCGTTCACCGCGGCCAGTAGTTCAGGGGCGGTAAAGGGTTTCGTAATGTAGTCGTCGGCTCCAAGCTCCATTCCCTGTCGCATGCCCGTGCGGCCCTGCATTGCTGTGATGAGGATGAATGGAATGGACTGCGTGAGGGGATCTTCCCGTATCAGCGACAGCATCTCATACCCCCCCATCAAATCCATCCTCACATCACAGAGGATCAGGTCGGGGTATTGCGCCTTGGCGAGTTTCA
>Ga0315275_10006815_pt1 | contig 10980 bp, 12 predicted proteins | sample YL17G03_0_MG_FD_205557 | JGI IMG/M metagenome (GOLD analysis project Ga0315275, IMG submission 205557) | Sediment microbial communities from Yellowstone Lake, YNP, Wyoming, USA - YL17G03_0 | ecosystem: Environmental > Aquatic > Freshwater > Lake > Sediment | place: USA: Wyoming | collected...
CGCGAATTACAGCGCCCTGAACCTGAGCGCGGCTGCTGCGAACAAGACATTGCAGCTCTCCGTGCTCGACGCGCTCATTGCAAAGGCGCAGGGCGAGCTTGACGCGAACAGGACAAATGAGGCGAATGACACTGTTACGGTTGCTTTTAGCGAGATAGGGAAGCTCAGGTCAGACCTGATTCTCGACGTCGGGGACCAGACAGAGGCGTCTGCCGCAATAACCAAGGCGGAGGAGCTGATAAACGAGTCGCAGTCAAAAGGCATGATAGTGCACCCTGACCTGGCGAAGGCGAAGAAGCTTGTCGCCGAAGCGAAGGCGAAGCTGAAATCAGACCCTGGGGGCGCGAAGACCCTTGCCGAGCAGGCGCAGCAGGAAGTGAAGGCGCGCGTTGCCGAGAATGACAAGATGGACCTTGGCGCGATAGTGCTCGCAGCTGTTGCCGCCGGGGTCGTGGTTGCGCTCATCGTGCTCGTGATAATCGGTGGCGGCGCAGCAGGAGTCTGGTTCTGGAAAAGGAGGAAACGGGGGCTTTGAATTCCATTAGGGATAAGGAATAGAAGAAAGGATAACCAGCCAAGGCAGGGATAATAAGGGATTTTGATGGCGGGCGAAGCTGAAGAGAAGAAAATGAAAGCCACTTCTGAAAAGAAGCCGGGCTCGAAGGAAGCCGAGCCGCTGCTGCCTTTTGAAATGAAGGACATGAAAAAGGGCGTGAAGCTCGTGTTCTCTGCAGGCGGAATAGCCATAGGCGCCGGAGGAATCCTGCTCACAATCGTCGGATATTTCCTTATTTCATCCGCAATCTCGGACTCGAAATCCGCGCTCATAAGCGAGATGGGCGCAGCATATTATTCGCTTGACAGCGCGGAGTCTGCCGCTGATTCGCTCGTTGCGGCTCTCGAGCCTGCGCCGGATTCCATAAACTCGCTTGCTGGCGGGCTTGAAAGCTACCAGAACGCATCGATAAGCTCGGCGCAGAGCGTTGACACTCTTGCCAATACGTTGTCCTCGCTCACGCTTCTCGGGGTGCCTTCTTCCGCAAGCAGCGGGCTCAGGAACGCGGCAACAGATCTGCGCGCGTCGGCAGCAAAGATGGGCAATGCCTCCTCGTCAATGCGCACCATGTCAACAAACATCGAGTCCGCGAGGGGCAATGCGGCTAGCCTGAGGGACAGCATCGGGAACATGAAATCCGGCCTGCTCGAGACAAGGGATGTTGTGGAGCGCGCGTTCTCCAATATTTCTCTCGGCGTGCTATTGCTTTGCGGGGCGCTGTGCGCGCTCTTTCTCATGATAATGGCTTACTCCATCCCGATAGCACTATGATCGCCTATCTTGTGCAGTGGCGCTGATGCGCCACTACTGCGCACCTCGCCAAGCTCGCTGCGCATGGCGTATTCGATTCCAATTGCCCTCTAAACCGCGCTCTGGCCAGGTTTTGGGCCTGAGAAAAGGCTTTTATAATTGGTGTTGCAAAAAAAGTAACAATGGATTAGGCACATTGATATTTTCATGAATAAGAGAGTGAGCTTATGAACAAACTTATCCTGGCTGTCGTCATGCTCGGCGTGCTCGTGCTCTACGGATGCACAAGCGGCTGCACGAGCGACAAGAACTGCAAGGACTGGCAGACGTGCGACACTGCGAAGAAGCAGTGCATTGCCAAGCCGGACAAGTGCAGCATGGACTCGGACTGCAACGACACCTACAAGAAGTGCGACGCGGCTTCGCACGCGTGCGTCTTCGTGAACGGCAAGTGCCGCGCCGAGGGGGACTGCCCTGCATGGCAGGTGTGCAGCATTTCCGAGAACCAGTGCCTTGCGAAAGCGGGATTCTGCGATGACAGCACGGGATGCAACCAGGACATCCAGGAGTGCGATGCCGACACGCACAAGTGCGTTCCGCTCCCGGGGCTGTGCAACGGCAACTTCGACTGCGAGGCATGGCAGCTCTGCAATGCCCAGACCCACAAATGCGCGCCGACAACGGGAAGGTGCGACATGGCTGCGAACTGCCACGAGTGGGAAACGTGCAACGCCACGAGCAACTGGTGCGTGAAGAAGGAAGGATTCTGCAATGCCGAGACAGACTGCTCCTCATGGCAGACGTGCGGCACATTCCACAGGTGCACTGCGCGCAGCGGAAAGTGCAACAGCAACGACGACTGCAGCGAATGGCAGTTCTGCGAGCCAACGAACCACACGTGCAACGCGAAGCGCGATTTCTGCAACGACCTGCGCGACTGCGCCGGCTACCAGATGTGCGACGCGAACACCCACAAGTGCCTCGTGAAAGCGGGATTCTGCTCGGGCAACCCTGACTGCGGGCTCTGGCAGGAGTGCAACATGACTGCGCACAAGTGCAAGACCAAGCTCGGCTACTGCGGCTCCGACGAGGACTGCAACTACAATGAGAAGTGCGACCTGCGCGTCTCGAGCCCGACGCTCTACACGTGCCTCAGGAGCGTGAGCTGCACGAGCAACGCGGACTGCCCGAACTCCACGTGCGACATAGATTCGCACTGGTGCAGGTTCAGGTAAGCGCGCCAGCTGGCAGGTAGGTTTTTATTTTCTTATTTTTCTTTATTGTACTGTAAATTTGATAATTTACACTGCTGAAAAATTTTTGCGAAAATTTTTCATTCCACTTCTCATCTAGAGGCATACTTAGCAGGGGATGGTATTATGCACGAATTCGGAGACGAGTACGGGCCGGAGCGGGTGCTTCAGGTATATGACCCGAAGACGAAGATGAAGGGGGTCCTTGTTATTGACAACACTGCGCGCGGGCCTGGAAAGGGCGGGATAAGGCTCGTGCCGGACATAAGCGCACAGGAAGTCTTCGGCCTGGCGCGCGCCATGACGTGGAAGAACGCGCTCGCTGACATTCCGTTCGGAGGCGCTAAAGCAGGGATAAAGGCAGACCCGAAAACGTGCGACAAGGATGCTGTGATGCGCGCGTTCGCGTCGAAAGTCAAGGAAATGGTCCCGAAGCTCTACATTGCCGGGCCTGACATGAACACAACTGAAAAGGAGATGGCTGTTTTTGCAGATGAAGTAGGGACGCTCAAGGGAGCTACTGGAAAGCCCTCTAGCCTCGGCGGCTTGCCGCACGAGCTCGGAAGCACGGGGTTCGGGGTTGCGCAGGCGACATTCGTCGCGCTCGAGCACAAGGGAATGGACGTGAACGGGACAACTGTCGCTATCGAGGGATTCGGGAATGTCGGGACATTTGCAGCCAAGTTCCTGAGCGAGCGGGGAGCGAAGATAATAGCTGTTTCCGACTCGAAAGGCACTCTTTACAGCGAGAGCGGGCTGAGCTATGAGAAGCTCATGAGGACAAAGGCAGAGAAAGGCACTGTGACCGCATACGGGGAGGGCAAGGTGCTCGCTCCTGCAGACCTTTTCGGATTGAAGTGCGACGTGCTGATTCCTGGCGCGCGGCCCAATGTCATAACAGATGCGAATGTCGGGGCAGTGAAGGCGAAGATAATCATCGAAGCTGCGAACATCCCGATTCCGGAGAAGAACGAGGAGGAGCTCGCGAAGCGGGGCGTGCTCGTGGTCCCTGACTTTGTGGCAAATGCCGGCGGAGTCATAAGCTCCTATGTCGAGCACATCGGAGGCACCGAGCAGGAGATGTTCGAGATGGTCAAGAGAAAGATAGTCTCGAACACGAAGCTCTGCCTCGAGCGCACGAAGGACAACAACGTGCGGAAAGCTGCTCTCGAAATCGCAAAAGCCCGCGTGAGCGAGGCGATGGAGCACCGTGGGCGGAAGTAAGTAGGTACCCTGACTTTTTCTTATTTTTTACAATAGCGCCTAGAGTCAGGATTCGCCTTTCGTCTTCTTGTAATAGAGGTAAATCGCGCCGATAATGACTAGGACCACGACGGCAACGAGAACTGTGCTGATGTCGATGCCAAAGGGCTGCTGCGTTCCGCCTGTGACGCCGCCTGTCTGGTTCCCTGTGCCGCCCTGCGGCTGGCCTCCGGGCACGATATAGTCCCCGGAGACAGAGTTCCTGTTGCCAGCCTTGTCAATCGAATATATCGTAAAGACAACCACGCTGCCCGGCTTCTGCGAAGGTATTTCCGCCATGTACTTTCCGAAAGCTGTCGAGTACATGTCTATTTCGCGCTCTGTCTTGTTCACCTTGTAAACCAGGTAAATCCTTGTGGATGAGTCAAAGCCGCTCGCGTACTGGCCCGGATCGGTTATGGTCGCGCCTATCTTTGCTATGCCTGAGTCCGTGACCGTGAAGTTCACGTCGCTTATCACCGGCGAGCGCTTGTCGAAAACAGCCACGTAGTCCTGCGTCATTGCCAGCGCAACAGGCACGTCCTGGGAGAACCTGCCGTATCTCACTGTTGCGGTTCCGAGCCCTTCCGGAATCCCGGTGAACCTCGCATAGCCGAGCGTGTCGGTCTGCTGCGTCTCGTTTCCGTAGATTACCTCTGCCTGCAGGGGCAGGCCGTTGTCGTCCATGACCTGCATGTTGAGGTTGTAAATTGGCATTGTGATTTCGCGCACCGCATCGCCCATCATGTCAAGCACTGTGCTGCGCTGGAAGCCCTTGTAGCGCGCTGTCACGTTCTTGCTGCCGTATGCCGCACGCATCACTGCCGTGCCTGTGCTGTCCGCGACCTTGGACTGGGGCCCGACTGTCACAACCGCCTCGAGCGGATGGCGGTCCTGGTCATAGACGCGCACCGTGAGGTAATACACGCTGAGCTTGAGCGATATGATGTTCGGCCTTGAGCCGTTTATCTCGTATGAAACCTTGGACACCTGGTTGTCATAGCGCGCGATTGCTGTGAAGGCATCGTCCATATTGTCAGCGAAAGACTCTGTGTTGACTATTGTTATGTTGACATTTCCCATGCTGTCAGTGAGCTTGGGCTCGGTCTCGATGAATCCCTTGACGCTGTTGAGCTGGTACCTTATTGAAACGTTCGCGTTCTCAAGGAACCTGTCGTTGCCGTCAAGCACCTGGACGTGGAGAGTTTCATAGTATCCTGCGAAAATGAATGAGCTTGCGAGCAGGCAGAAAAGCAATAGTTTGGCGTTCATGGTTTTCCCTCGCGCAGATATGGTAATTATCATTTAAATATGTTGGGTCGCCCGGTTGCGCCAACGGCTCGGCCCTACTTCACTACTTGCACCTGGATTTTTTTCGAAATGTCTAGGGACATCTGAAGGTCGAGCGAAACGGACACGAACCATCTCACCTGCGGGGCGAGTGCGCCCGCAAGCGCTCCGAGCAAGCCCTGCTGCACAGGGATCGCGGTCTCGGGCACCTTGAACTCGAACTGGAACTCCTCGCCTTCGGAATAAGCCCTTTGCTGCCCAAGGTCGAGTCTCTGCTCGTAAACGCGCACGGTCGTGGTTGAGTGATGGGTCCTGCCGTGAATGTCGGAATGGAGGCGCCTTTCCTCCTTCTCGCCAAAGAACTCGGCGCGCAAGCCCCTCGCCTCTTTCGGCGCATTCAGGTGCAGTTTTGCCTTCGCCCTTATTGTTTCGCCCGGCCTGTAACCTGTTTTTTCAAGAACGAGCTCGATGCTTCCCTCGCCTATCCCAAGAACCATTCCATCGCCCGGTATTTTTCTTTTTCCCTATTTCTTCACGTTCACCCTTGTCTTGCTCGATATGTCGAACGCGAGCGGGATGTCGAGGGTCGCGCTGATGTACCATTCCGTCTTCGGCTCGAGGCTCGCGAAAATGTCGGCGAGCACTCCGCGCTTTTTCACGTCGAAAAGCGCGCCGCTTGGGAGCTTGAATGCGAACTGGACCTCGTCCCCGTCCTTGAAGGACTTCCTTGGCTTGATTACCTGCTTCTCGTGGAACACGCGCACGAAAACCGGGTGGCTGCTCGCATACTTGCCTGTGTAGTGCTTGTGCATCTCCTTTCTCTCGCCGAAAAGAGCGAGCTTCACGCCCCTTGCCCTTACTGGGGATTCGAGCCTGAAGAGCAGCTTCCCCCGGATTGTTTCGCCCGGGGAATATTCCTTCCTGTCAAGCACAATCTCGATTTCGCCGTCGCCGATTCCAAGCACCAAGATACCACCTCATTAACAGCATTGCTTCAGCGCTCACCTAGTTAAATTTATCTGTGCCTTCCGGGAAATGTCGAAAGCCGCAGGAAGGTCTAGCGTGACCTCAATATACCAGCGGCGGATAGGCCTGAACTTTCCCATGATGTTGTCCAGCCAGTCCGGAGGCACGGCATTTGCCGGCACAAGGAGCTCGAATTTGAACTCCTCGCCATTTTTGTACGTCCGCTCGGGTGCGAGGTCCTTCCTCCTCTCGATTGTGCGCTCATAGACCGCGTCGGCCGAGCCGGAATTTCCCTGGTAAAAATAGGTCCGGTAGGTCGTCTTCTCGCAGAAGAACTCGAGCCTCAGGCACCTGGCTTTTCTCGGCGAGCCAAGCTTGAGCCTGGCTTTTCCCGTTATGGTGTCGCCCGGCTGGTAGGCTGGCTTGTCAAAATCCAGATCTATCTGCCCGTCCCCGATTCCAAAGACCATATTCCCACTCGAAATTTGTTTCAGAGCTCCAGGTGATCATCACAGCGCGCTCAAGTTTTACCTTGGGCTCTCAGCAAACCTGCATCTCATCACAAACATCATTTGGCAAAGCAAACCTGCGAACCTTCGCTTATGTTGTGCCTCGCGGCATACCCTGCGCTTGCCTCGAGAACGTATTTCGCCGGCTTGCCTGATGAATAGGTAACCCCGCACGCGCCTTCGCAAGGCGGCACGCTCGCGGCTATTTTCACTACCTTGCAGTCCTCGTCCATAAATATGATATCTATTGGGAATTTCATGTCCTTCATCCAGAACGTGCGCATCGCGCTGTCCCTGAAAACAAAGAGCATTCCGCATTCCTGGCAGAGAGAATCCCTGCCCGAAAGCCCGAGCTCCAGCCCCTCGTCCGATGAAACCTCCTCCGCCCATACTGCGGACCCATCAGGCATTGAGATTGAAGCATAGTGCCTGCTTCCAATTGCGATGGCATTCGGCGAAGCAGGCGGCTTGGCGAAGAAAAGCAAGGCAGACAGCAGGATGAGGAAGGAAATCAGCGCGAGCGCGGGAAAATTAACGCTCGGGGATGCCGGCTGCGCGGCTTGCGAAGCTTGCTTTCCGCCCTTCCTTTTCCTCCTTGGCATAAGTGGGATCGTAGGGATTTGGACCCTAACATGCAGGTTTCTTAACGGCCTTCCTCCTTGTTGAAGATTCAGGCCCTGGAACTTTCTTTTCCCAGGGCTTTCTTTCTTTTTCAAAGAGAGAAAGGCCTCCTGGAGCCTGCCGCGCTACCAAGTTACGCCACGACCCCTTGATTGTGGTTTTGTTATGAGAAGAGAAAGATTAAATAAAGATTATGATTAGAGGCTGCTGCGTGGATGATGACCAGTGGATTCAATGAGCTTGCGCTGTGATTGCAAACATAAGCTCTGACACGCAAAAAATCCAAAAGCATGCGGTAAATAGTCGTTTTTCCTCTTGTTGCGCCACTGCCTCAGGCTTAGCCCGCAGTGCGAAGCTGATGCGAATTCAGCGGTGATACGGCCGGTTGCTGTTTATCATGTGCGCGCGATAGATCTGCTCCATGAGGAACAGCCTGCACATCTCGTGCGTGAAAGTCATGTTCGAAAGCGAAATCGCTGGCGCGCGCTTCTTTATCGATTCGTCTATCCCGTCCGCCCCTCCGATTATGAGGGTGAGCGCCCCTTCCTGCTTTTTCATGAACTGCGCGAACTCCTGTGAGCTGAGGTGCTTCCCGCCAACATCCAGGATGAAAGTGCCAGGGCCAAGGTAGCGCTCGAGCCGCTTCGCCTCTTTTGCAGGCCCCTCGTCCTTCAGCTCGATAAGCTCGAGCTTGCAGAACGGGGCGAGACGCTTCGCGTATTCGCCTATGCCTTCGAGCAGATAGCTCTCTTTCACCTTTCCGACCGCGACGATGCGTATTTTGTTGGTTGCCATGGGCATGGTGGAAATGGCGGGCAGCAGGATTTAAAACCTGCTTAAGGGAAATTATGCTGGTGATTGGCTTGGATGTAAAAATTTGGCTTTTCCTGGCTTGTTTGGCAATGCTTTCTTTCGCAGCAGGTGATTATGCCACGTGCATTGACCAGAACTCCGAGTGCCAAACCGATTGCTGTGTCCGGAACGGCGGCCACTTCGACCCGAACAGCGAGATAGACTGCATTGGCGTGGCTGATTACATGGCAACCTGCGGCCAGCCCTGCCAGGACGAATACGAACAGTGCATGGGATATGGCGGCGGAAGCAACGAAGAGCCGGGCAGCTATACTCCGAGCTCAGGCAGCGGGTCAAGCGCATCCGGCTCGTGCTGCGGCGGCGGCCTCATAATCGCAGCAGGCCTGCTCGGTGTTTTCTGCACAAGGGAAAACTAAGCTGAAAGGAAAAACACGGCCGAACTACTTACAAACAATAAGGCAACCATTTTAAAGCCCGAAAGCAAACTCCTTTCCGGTGGTAATGATGAAGAAGCTTTATGCATTTGGAATAATTCTGCTCGCGGCTTTCCTGCTCTTTGGCTGCATGGGCATGGAGTCGTGGGGAGGGACCAGTGGCGGCGGAAGCACAGGAGGCTCGAAGCCTGGCTACGACACAAGCCCGATATCTGCTGCTCCGGGCGGGGCATGGACGGAATCAGGCGCAGCTCCGGCACCCAGCGCGCCAACGCAAGTTGACAAGATGGTGATCAAGACGGGCAGCGCGACAGTTGAAGTGCCTGAGAAGACGCTTGAGGAAAGGTACACCAAGCTCAGGACAATGGTTTCCAGCTACGGCGGGGAAATAACTGATTCGTCTTACACCGAGACCCAGAACGAGAAATACTACTATGTCACTGTGAAGCTCGACCCGACAAGCTTTGACAGCTTTGGCAAGAAGCTTTCCGAGCTCGGCAAGGTGAAATCGCTCTCGAGCAACTCAGAGGATGTCACAACGCAGTACATTGACATAAGCGCGAAGCTTGAGAACCTGAAGGCGAGCCGCGAAAGGATAATGGCACTCTACAACAGGACGAACAACATCAGCGAGATTCTCCAGCTCGAGCAGGAGATAAACAGGCTGCAGTACGAGATTGACAGCACAACGCAGCAGAAGCTCTATTATGAGAGGCTGGCTGCGAAGGCGACAATGACCGTGCAGCTCGTGGAGCCTGCGCCGGTTGTTGACACGACCCTGCTCAACCCGTTCAGCCAGCTCGTTAACGTGTTCATAGCTGGCCTGGCGTTCGGCATGACGCTGATAGCAGGGATTGCCGGATTCGGGCTTCCGCTGATTGTCGTGCTCGCAGTGCTCGGCGTGATAGTGAAAATCGTGTTCTTCAGCAAGCCGAAGCAGAAAGAGGAGAAGAAAAAGTAAGCTCCTCTTTTTTTTCTTTTATTTTTTTATTTCCCCTATTTTTCTCAGCACTTCTTCGAGTATGATGTTGTTGAATCCCTTGCCCACGCGAATGCTTGCCGCAACATCGTGCCCGCCGCCGCTGTCAATTCCGTCCTTGATTTCCTCCTTTAGCTCTGCAATCAGGCGGGTGGCATTGAATCCCTTCTCTTTCGCAGCCAGGTTCGCGCGGAAATTGATGAGCCGCTCGCCGAAACCTATTGCAATGAGCGGCTCGCCCTTGTTCATGCTGTCGAAAATAACTCCGCACGCCTTGCCCTTGCTCGGGAACTCGTGCTTTTTCACGAGCTTGTCGAGCTGGATTACTGCGACCTTGAACCCGTTTATGTCCTTCATGCTTGTATAGTCCTTTGCGCTTTGCGCAATCAGCGAGAGCTTCTCCTTCGCCTGCCCGTAAATGGATATGAAAAGGTCCTTGTCCCGCAGCACGCCCTCGTAGAATTCAAGGTTGTTCGGGAGTGCCGTGTACGTGCCAAGGTAATCGAGCACGAGCGCTTTTTTCAAATCCTCCTCATTGGGCTCATACTTGCTGCTCTTGTCAGCTGTCATCGAGGTGCGTGCAAGCTCGTTCATCTTTTCAGCAGGGCTTCCTGCTGCCTTCGCGACTTCGCATGCGAGCCAGCCCGCAGTGTAATGCGACGTGCCACCGACTTTCATCGGGGTTGCGGCAAAATCAACCAAAGAGAGCGCTGTTTCGCTCGGAGGGTGGTGGTCTATGACAAGAATCTCTATGCCTGCCGCCTTTGCCAGGCGCAATCCTTCGATGCTTTCCTCATTCGCCCCGCAATCCACGATTATGAGAAGGGGCATGAACCCTGAGCGCAGCGCGCTTATGTCGCGCAATGCATCGGCAACCCTGTAAATCGCGGATGAGTTCTGGAGCGCGGAGAGCTTCGCAGGCCTTATTATCGAGGCAATAGCCAAGCCGCCGCAAATCCCGTCGCCGTCATTGTGGAACCTGAGCAGGATTGTCCTGTTCAGCTTTGCTGCTGCGAGAATTCGCTTTGCGGCTTCCTGTATGAAGGGCTTGAGCCTTTTGGCGATCTCATCTGAAATGAGCATCTCCGTTTCCGAGATTTTCGCGCGCACAACAGCTGCTTCCCTTATCTCTTTTGCAAGTGCTGCGCCTTCCGCTTCTGAAAGCCGCTCCTCCTTTTCCGAGATGATTTGCAAAACACCGTCCCTGTTCTCTATCCTTCCAGTTATGGTAATGGCCTCGCCAGCCAGGACGGGCATCTTGCAAACAGCATCCATCGTGCCTTCCTTGTCAACCAGCGTGCAGATGCTCATGCCACGCGCTTCGGACGCGCGCGTAACAATGCCTTTTATCTCGCATTTCCCGCCTTCAGCCGCCTCCCGGAACGCCATGGCATGGTTTAAAAATACGAGGGTTAAAATAGCTTGCTCGTGCACAGGCTGCTCGAGCAAGGCTCGCGCGCGACGGCGTGCTCGATAGGCTGGCTTCCAGATCAGACGGAGGTTTTTTTTATGAAGGGGAAACTTGTAAACTACAGGAGAGGAGTTCACACCGAGTATACTAACCAGT
>Ga0315275_10006817_pt1 | contig 10978 bp, 9 predicted proteins | sample YL17G03_0_MG_FD_205557 | JGI IMG/M metagenome (GOLD analysis project Ga0315275, IMG submission 205557) | Sediment microbial communities from Yellowstone Lake, YNP, Wyoming, USA - YL17G03_0 | ecosystem: Environmental > Aquatic > Freshwater > Lake > Sediment | place: USA: Wyoming | collected...
TGCTCTGGTCCCTAAGCCTAAGACTTCCTGAGCCTTGCGTTCAAACTCCCCTTTGCCCGAGTCGGCGAACAATAGCTGTCCGGTGGAAGCATCCACTACTCGGACATCGACGGTGCATTTGGCTGTCTGAACCTTTTGCTTATAGACCCCGTAATCGGCTCCCCCGGTACTAACACCAAACTGGGAGACAGAACCCGTCACCAACGCGTTTAATCCGAGAACTTTTCCTGCCTGGGAAGCGGTCTCCGGATTGACGGCTCCCGTCTGCCCTAAGGCCTGTTCCCCAAGAACTTGTTTCAACTGAGCCCGCTCAATAAGTATGAATGCGCCTGTTTTAAAGAGCTCGGTCGTCAAGATATCCGAGGCCGACGACCCCAACCGACCCGCACCGTAGCTGCTCTTATTCACAAAGTCCACGATGCCTACTCGAAGCTTTGGACCTTTATGGGTAATCCTTGGAGCTTGGGTTGCGGGTTGGGGAGCTGTGGTTTGGGCTGCCGGTTGGGGCTGAGACATGGTGGTTTCTTTTCCTGGTGCACCCATCATGGGCCTTCCGGCACATCCCCACAACGCCCAAAGGGAAAAAATAATCAACAATAAGAATCCGATCTTTCTTGATACCATATTCTTAACCTCCTCTTTCATGGGTTGAGCACGGTTCATTTTCCCCCGCCCGGGACGAGGCACCCAGCCTGAGGGGGGGAAGTATATAAAGGTCCGTTGGGCAAGGTGGCCAAGCAAGCATCCGTAACCCGCTGGCAATAAGGGGTGTAGGATTGGAGAGCAGCGAATTTCAAAGCATCCCCCATAGATTTTTGGTCTAACCCGAGTTTGCTCTCTTTGACCTGATGGTCAGACTCCCAAAGCTTTTCCCCGGTTTTAGCGTCCTTCAGCTCAAACCTTGCTCCTACGGTCATAGAGGAATAGGCCACAAGGTAAGTAGTGTTGAATTCCGTAACCGTAGTGTAAAGAAGCGCGTCAACGCCTAAAAATTTTCCTATTTCCTGAGGAGTTAGGGAATTAACCTGGCCGGCTTCACGAATCCCTTTTTCTTGTAGCCTATTATCGACGTGAGAAATAGCCGGGGTTTCATATCCTTTCATGGCGATTCTTTGGTGAACGAGGGAACGAAATTCATTCGGAGCTTTGAGGTTGACCGTTTCATTGAGGACGGGCAACACAGCGATTGAGCGGGGAGGTTTGGCTTTGTAATCAGGAACCAGGGAGTGATGGGCTCCTCCCGCGCACCCGGCAATCAGAGCAATCATCCCCCAGAAAAAAAATCGGTAGGCAATTTTAAATGGTTTCACTGAGTGGCCTTTCCTACGCTCCATCACTGCCGAAGCATTCATTTAGGGGTTACATTAATTTCGATGGTATTCCAGGTGGTACTGAGAACTTTGACGGCGAACTCTTTAAAATTTTTCCGGCCTATTTCATCGGAAAGGGATTGAGCGCTGCCCTTGAGATCTATCTCTATTTTAGCCACATTTCCCGTGAAACTACGCTCGTAAATCCCTTCCACTCCCCGGACCTGCCCTTGGAGCATATTTTTAAATTTGCGCAGGTCCTCAGGGCCAGAAAGACCGTTGACAATGACCTGGACAAGGGTCGTGGCCCCGACGCGCTTTTGAAAATTTTTAATGATGTCGTCCATCATTTTTTCGGAAATCTTGGCACTCGCTTTTTTTAAGGCTTCCACGCCGCCAGTGACTTCGTCGATATGAACGGCAGCCGCATGTTCGGACCCTGAGGAAAGAACCCCTCCAGTGTCCGTTTGAATAGCCCGTAAAGAGACATTGGCCTGCACCGATTTCATTGCCGTCCCGGCCACGGGGCCAATCGATTTAGCCAGGGCTTTCCCCACGATAACGACTTCGGCGTCGGCTTGCTTACCCAAAGTAATGGCGGCGCGGTCATTCAGTTCGGCAACCCGGTAGGCGGGGACAACTTTTATGTTTTTCGATTGAGCCTGGTGGTCTACAAAGTCGAACCCCTTCTCCCGAAAACGGTCCATGATCGTATTTTCAGTGATGGTTAGATCCGCTTGCTCCCCCCGCTGGTATCCCCACCAATAATGATAATGCTGTTTCCCGATATTTTGTTCGGCAACCAGGATCATAATCCTCGGTTTGCCCACTTGCCTCAGGAGTAGACCTAAAGCATCTAATTTTTCTTTTATGGGACCGGTGGCCACCGAGGCCTGTATGGTAACCTCGTAAACATTTCTTCCCTGGTTTTCATTGAGGATCTTATAGTTTTGAACATATCCTTCGGTCTTGGTAAAGATTTCGTCATTCAGCAGTTGAAAATTTTGAACCCGGGTCTCGGACGAAACCATTATCCCTACGGCCTGTTCTACCGCTTTTACCAGGGCATCTTTAATCGCTCGATCTTTCCCGATCAAGGTGTCGCTTCCTTCAAACCACCCCTCTCCTTTGGTCGTAATGGTCTGGACTTCCTGGCCGCTGGCCCCAACATTCCAGGCCAGAAAAAAGAGCACGATCAATGATCCCGTCAAAGCAATTTTTTTCAAGGGGGTTCACCTCTTTCTCAGAAAAATCGCAGCTCATCTTTGAGTTTGCGGATGATCAGAAGGGAATCGGCTCCCGAGACTGTCCCCATGGGGGCAAATTCTCCGGTAGACAGATCCTTCGCTTCCATGACCCCCCGGGAAGTCATCACCATTACCGCATTAAAATAAGGAAGGTCATTACGCAAGTCCGGAAACGGGGATTTGGACCCGATAAATTTTGTGGCCAGTTTTTCGTCACCGCTTACTTTAATCAGGATGTCTTCGATCATCAGGGCGTAAGCGGCGCGGGTAATCTTTTCATTGGGAAAAAATTTATGATCCGGAGACGGCTCCAGCCCCCTGACTCCCATTCGGATGATGGTCTCAATATCTGTGCGCAGTACGTGAGCTTGGATATCCGTTGCTGGCTCTGCCTTGACGATTCGGTCCGCTTCAAATTTCTTTTCCGGAGCTTGAAAGCTAGTATCGAACCGCTTCGGAGTCCTCTTCTCGTATAGTTTCTCGAGAAGTAATTCCTGAACGAACAGGGCCGCTACGTCTCCCCGGGTGATTTCTTCGATCAGGGCAATCTTCTTGCCGATCAACGATCCCGGGGCCCCTCGCTGAATTTTCTGTACGACCTTCCATTCATTATCCGCTTCGACCAAGTACTTGTCGTTTATATCCAGTACCTTCTTAAACATTTCTCCGGCCTTGCCAAAATTGAAAGCAAATTTATAGGCTTTCCCCATGTAAAAGTAGGCGGCCGAAGATTTCGGGTTCAACTTGATTGCATCTTTGAATTCATCCTCTGCCTTATCCAGCCACTTCTCCTTCCTTTCCATTGAGTAGAGGCGGATCATTCCTACATGAGCGGTTACTTTTTCATCGGGCTTCTCGGCCAGACTTTTGGCTTTTTTCATATTCTCGTAGGCTGTTTCAAAGGCGTTCTGGTAGCCGAAAGCCAGGCCCAAGCCTACATACGCAGGTGAATATTTCTTGTCGAGCTGCATGGCTAATACAAATTCCCGCTGGGCTCCCGCATAGTCTCCCTTCTCCAGCAACTTGTTGCCGGAAAAAACGTGATGTTCCGGGGTATCCAGAGCCGCCTCTGGCTTTCGCGGAGGTTTGGCGCAAGAAGTGATCATCACCCCAAAAGCAAACAAGATGCAAAATACGGTCAAAACCAACAAAAGGCTTCGGCGATTCATAAAAACCTCCTTATAATTTAAAATTGATGAGGACGCTGAATTTGCAGATACACGCAGATAAAATATGAAATAACAGTCAGGCGCGAGGACGACTTATAGATTTTTCAATCCGCTTGCTCCTTGCGCTCTCATGCTTTACGAATTTTTTAATCCTCATCATCTGCGTCCATCTGCGTTCCTAAATCATTTAAAAAATTTAATCGACTACTACGAGCACCCGGCATTGTTCCAAGAAACTTAGGTTTTTCGACATATCTTTCAATCCTTGGGCATCGGCGTTGCTGATGACAAGATCGCTTCCTCCAGACCCGCTGATTTTTACAGCTTTTACTACAAGAGGATTGGCTGCTACCCGGTCATTTTTCTTGGCGGCATCCAGATCTTTCACATACCCAACGATTCCATATTTCGCGGCCCACTCCGCGGATACAAATGCTGAACCGTAGACTTCCCTTCCGTCTTCGTCAAGAACTTTGGGGGCCATGGCCGGGCGAATGCTCAACCCACGAGAGTCAAAAACCACCCCCGTATAAACGGCACTTCCTTCCTTGGGGACGCTTTGGGTCCCGAAGGAAGTGGGTGGCAAAACAGTCTGGGTTAGTGGACCCGCCATGGGAATCTCCACGGTCACTTCCACTGCGCCGTCAGAGAGGTAGCGGGTATTTACTACCCTTGCTCCCCTCACAATTCCTTGGACCTGGGTACGGATGACATCGCTTTGGGTCATCGCGTTAACAACCAACGTCTGCGAATCAATTCGTACCCCTTTGACTGTTTCCAAAATGTTCCTTAAAGCATCAGCCTTCGCGGCTCGCTCAGCCCCTAATCTGGCCGCGGCGATGTTGGGGGCATCGGGATTCGGAGCCCCGCTCCCTGAGGCTCGAACAATTTGTTCAGCCCAATTAATCTCCCCACTGCCAATCGTCTGGATCAGAGGCTGTTGAGACCAAGCGGAAGAAAAGAGTGTCATTACAAGAAACGCCGCGCTAAAAACCCCTATTATCCATCCATCTTTTTTCATGCTGACCTCCTCACTCGAAGAAAATTTCTTATTCTGGGCTGATCACGAATTTATCTATCGCCTTGAAACTAACAATTATTCAATCTTTTTCTTATTTTAAACAACCGAATTGATTTGTCAAGGTGAAATACTGATTGGACTCTGATCATTTTAAAAATCTTCTCTCCTTTCACTGCAGAAAGCAAAAAACGCGCCTGATTAATAATAAAATTTTTACCAAGACTACTGGTTTGATATTCCTCCAGCTTGCGCTAACTTTCTGGAAAAAAAAGGATATCTAATTTCCTTTATTATTTTTCCAAAAAGTTTGCCTCAGCGCAGTGGGTCTTTGCCACGGAGGGATTGCATTTTTTCAACACCTTTGTCAAGGAATGATACTGCCCTCGGCTGTTTGGGTTTTGCAGTAAAACTCCTCCACATTCTTCTCGATGAGCGGGAAAATTTCCTGATTGGCCGGATACCAATTGATTTCGGGGTCAATTTTAAACCAAGTGAGCTGCCGTTTGGCATATCGACGGGTGTCTCGTTTGATTAAACGAATCGCTTCTTGCAGGCTAATCTTCCCAGTTAAATAGGAGACGATATGTTTATATCCAAGGGACTGAAGAGTTTTTAGACCTGGGGGGTAACCTTGATTCAAAAGGATTTTGACTTCCTCCACCCATCCCATCTTGATCATTTCATCGGTACGAGCCTCAATCCGTCTATATAATTCTTCCTTCGCGCAAGTGAGCCCAACTTTAAAAACTTCATAAGGTTTTTCCTGAAACCCGTGTTCACGCTGAAAGTCAGAAATAGGCCGGTTGATCTGGTAAAAAACTTCCATAGCCCGGACAATGCGCAAAGTATCCCGCGGGTGGATTTTTAAAGCCGCCTCGGCATCTAACCTTTGGAGTTCTCGATGAAGGCCAATGCTTCCTTCTGTTTCAGCTCTTTTATGGAGAGCTAATCGTAGCTTGGGGTTGGAAGGTGGCCCATGAAAAAGGCCGCGAGTCAAAACTTTCAGGTAGAGGCCGGTTCCTCCGACGACCCCTATTGGAATTTGCTTTTTATGCAGTTCACGGATAATTTCGTCGGCCTGCTGGCGAAACAAGGCGGCGCTATAATTCTCATCTGGGCCTAGAATATCAATGAGATGATGGGGGATCTGGCGTCGTTGCTCCAGGGAAGGTTTGGCTGTTCCGATAGTTAGACCCCGGTAAACCTGAACCGAATCTGCACTTATAATTTCTCCTTTAAAACGCCGGGCCAGTTGAAGGGCTAAAAACGACTTCCCCGATGCGGTTGGTCCCACGATGGCAACAATTTTGGGCTTTTCCATTGACTTTATGATTTACCGCAGAGCACGCGGCGAACACAGAAAATTTATTGGGACGCAGATTGGCGCAGATAAGCGCAGATTTATATTTTCTGTAAATCTTTTTTATTTTTTAATTTTATCTATGTTTATCACTGGTTACCTGTGTCCGAAATTATCTTTTTTAAGATCTTTCTTTATATCTCGGTGATCTCTGTGCCCTCTGTGGCTAAAGTTTTTTTGGCTGCGGCTTTGCCGCGCTGCATCCTCCGCGGTGAAAAAGGTTTTTATCTCCTTCCGAACATTTTCTCCAGGTCGGCAATGGTGATTTTCAACAAGGTGGGCCTACCGTGAGGGCAGCGGGAAGGAGAAACACATTTTTGCAGGTCGTCTAAAAGGGTGGCGGCTTCCTGTTCATTCATATCCTGGAAAGCCGGAACTGCCCCCCGGCAGGCCATCATTTTAATCAGAGGATCAAAGGAAGTGTGGAGATCAGCTTCTCTTCCCCAGGAAGAAATCTGTTCGATCATTTCCTTTAGGGCTTGAATAGGCTCTCGGGATGCTAATATTTCGGGCACGGCTTTCACCCAGAAAGTCCTCCCTCCGGAGGGTTCTACTTCAAAGCCCATTTTTCCCAATTCTAACAGGTGCTCTTCAGCGGCTTTGGCTTCACTAAAAGAGAGCTCGACGATTTCCGGGAAAAGGAGTGACTGCCGGTGGATTGTCCCCGAAGAAAATTCCTGCCAGAGCCTTTCCCATAATATCCTTTCATGGGCAGCATGTTGATCGACAAGGGTTAATCCTTCGGATGATTCAAAGAGGAGGTAAGTTTTATCGATTTGTCCCAGGAACGGAATCTGGGAAATGGATTCTTTTTTTCCCCATGCTCCTTCCCCAAAGGATTCTTGGCTCAAAGGGCTTGTGGTTTTCGCTTGGGGCGGGATATACACCCCTGGAATTTCTTTTAACTCTTTCCATTTTCCCTGCTCCTTGAGCCAAGGGGTTTTTTCCAATAATCGCCTTACACCCAGGAGCACATAGCGATGGACTGTTTCGGAGTCAGCGAATTTGACTTCCCACTTGCTCGGGTGAACATTAACGTCAACGTCAGAGGGATGGACCTGTACAAATAGGATCGTTACAGGATATCGGTCTTTGGAAATTAGGTTGCGATAGGCTTCAAGGACCGCATGGGAGAGTAAACGGTCGCGAACGGGCCGCCGGTTGACAAAGAGATAAATTCCCCGGGCATTCGGTCGAGTTAATCCCGGCTCTCCCGCATATCCATGGATTTCCACCCCTCCGTTCTTAAACTGGAAAAAATACAACTTCTCTGCAGTTTCCCGGCCCAGAGCTTCGGCCAAGCGGGAAGTTAAATTTTCCCGGATTGGATAGTTAGCCAGGAGCTTTCCGTCGTGGATGAATTGAAAGTGGGTTTGCGGGTTGGCCAAAGCGATCTTGGACACCAATTCTCCTATATGGCTTAGTTCAGTGCCCTGGGATTTTAAGAATTTTAGGCGGGCCGGAATGTTGAAGAATAAATCGCGCACCTCTACCGAGGTCCCGAGGGGGCAACCGACCTCTTTCGACTCTTTTGTCTCACCGCCCTCGATGTTGATTTCCATGCCCGCTAAGGTGTTTTCTTTTCTCGTAATGATTTTCATCCTGGAGACGGAGGCAATCGCGGCGAGGGCTTCTCCTCGAAAACCAAAAGATTGGATGGCAAACAAATCTTCGGCACTCTCAATCTTGCTGGTGGAGTATCGTTGGATAGCAGATTGGGCATCTTCTGGGGTCATTCCTTCGCCGTCATCGGACACGCGAATCAGTTTTTTCCCCCCGGCCTGAATCTCTATTTTGATCTCTCTGCTTCCAGCGTCCAGAGAGTTCTCCATTAATTCTTTCACCACCGACGCGGGTCTTTCGACAACTTCTCCGGCGGCGATTTTGGAGATGACTTCTGGAGATAATGCCTTTATTTTGCCCATTGGTACAATAAGTGCCTAAAGTGCGCTAAAGTGCCTAAAGTTGAAAAAAGAATTTCCTATACTATGGAGGCTCTTGCAAAAGTATTTTTTTGTGGTTCGACAAGCTCACCACGAACGGAAAAACTAAATAATTTAAACCTAAGCCCGTTCACCCTGAGCCTGTCGAAGGGTAAATTACGGACTTTTGCAAGAAGCTCCTTATTTACAGAATTTACAGAAATCCAGAAATTTCCTTTAATGTTTCCCCAACCCTGGGGCACAAGACTCCTTGACTTCTTGAACCCTATTCCCTACCCGCCCGGTCCTATGGAAAAAACACCTCCTGATGATGACTCGCGAAAATCCCTTTGCGGGGAGGGCCAAGGCAAAAATAACTTGGATCTCTGAAAACTGGTGGAGGATAAGAGAAAAGAAAAATAGACTTGACAAAAAGAGGAACCGGAAGGTATTTTAAACCAACTGGACAGGCATGGATCTTGGGGGAACTTTTCTTGCCAATATATAAAATCCGGAGGTGGGTAATGCGGCAAATCAAAATGACCCTGAGTGCAGGGCTGGTCATTCTCCTGGGCCTTTTAATCTTCGGAGAATCGACAAAAAGTTACGCGCAATCGGGCCAGGCCTTGGAACCCTCGCAGCAAAAACTTCGCGCTCAGATGCAATCGGTCGGCTTCATCACCTCGAAACCAATTCCATCGTGGGGAACGATCGTCGGGAACGAAAACGCCGTGGTCAACTTGAGCAAAGGAGAAGTGGTTTACATCCATTTGCAGCCGGGAAAAGAAGTAAAGCCCGGCGACCGGTTTACCATCATGCACCTGGGTCAAGCCATAACCCATCCTATAACCAAAGAAAAAATCGGCCGCCTGGTGGTGAGTCCGGGGAAACTGGTCATCCTGGAAGGGAAAGATTATATCGTGACCGCCAAGATTCATGAATCCAATCGACCGATCTTCAGTGGAGATTATATCCTTGCTCCTGCCCCGGTCCTCCCCGAGGCAGTACCCATCCGCAGTCTAAAAAAAATCGAAGGGAGGGTGATTTCCTCTCAAGAGGGTATAGAGAACATCACGTCCAATGAATTTGTCTTCATCGACCGGGGAAGTCAAGATGGGGTTGTAGTGGGGGCTCTTTTCAAAATTTATCAAATGGGCCACTATCCTGAAGAAATCCTGAAAGATGCTAAAACCCGGCTACCCCTGAACAAGGTAGGGGAAGCCGTAGTGGTTTCTGCGCAGGAGGAAACTTCCACTGCCCTCATCACCTTCTCGTCTCAAGCTATTCACATTGGCGATCAAGCTGTATCTGGCCCAGAGTGAACGCTGATATTTATAGGGCCAACCCGGAGGGCCGGGGGGTTCGATGTAAGAAGACTTAGGGATTGTGGGTCCGGCAGAGTCCACGATCCCTTTTTTGTTAGGCCTAGGAGACAGGAGAGGATCGTTGCAAGACCTTTATCATTGGGTAGGTTTAACGATGGCTCCGGGTGTAGGCAGCGTCCTTTTCAAACGCTTAACCCAAGCCTTTGGCAGCCCCGCAGGAGTTTTTAGAGCCTCTCCGAAAGATCTGAAGCAGGTAGAAGGGATAGGCGCGAAGGTTGTCGCCTCGCTCAAGAGGTTCGATTGGAAGCAAACGGTGGAAAAGGAGCTTCGCCTCTCGGAAAAGAATGGCGCAAAACTGGTGACTTGGGAGGACGAAGAATATCCGGTGAATCTGAAACAAATATATGATCCTCCGCCCCTGCTTTACGTTCTGGGATCCCTGATTCCGCAAGACCCGATAGCGGTTGCGGTTGTGGGCTCCCGGCACCCCACAACTTACGGCCAATTAGCCGCAGAGCGAATTTCCATGGGCTTGAGTAGAAAGGGGGTAACTGTGGTCAGTGGCTTGGCCAGGGGAGTCGATTCTTGCGCGCACCGGGGCGCTCTCGCAGCGGGCGGAAGAACCATTGGGGTATTGGGTTGCGGGGTGGACATTATTTATCCGCCTGAAAACCGTGATTTGTTCGAAAGGGTAGCTGCTCAGGGGGCGGTTATCTCCGAGTTTCCCCTGGGAACACCACCCGATAGCGACCATTTTCCTATCCGCAACCGGGTCATCAGCGGGCTGTCTCTGGGAGTGGCCGTAGTAGAAGCCACGCTGCGCAGCGGCTCTTTGATCACGGCCCGCTTCGCCCTGGATCAGGGGCGGGATGTTTATGCGGTTCCCGGAAACGTGGACTCCGCCCGGAGTGAGGGGACAAACCGGTTAATCAAAGAAGGGGCTAAGTTGGTCAGCCGGGCCGAAGACATTCTGGAAGAAATCTATCATATACCCCGACCCGCGATTCCCGAGACGCCCCCGCAGCCGAAACTCTCGGAAGAAGAGTCCAGAGTCTATTTGACCCTGGAACAGGGGGCCCTGCATATCGACCAGATCACCGCTCGTACGGCACTCTCCAGCGGCAAAATTTCAGCGGTCCTCCTGGCACTCGAACTTGCCGGGCACGTCAAACAGCTCCCCGGGATGCGCTTCGCCAAAATATAAATTAACCGCAGAGGACACAGAGAACACAGAGATGGATTGAAATTAAAAAAACAAAATAATGATAATCTCGTAAAAAGTCAAAAAACCCGTCACTCCTGCGAAAGCAGGAGTCCAGACGCCGTCCCTGCGAAAGCAGGGAACCAGAAATATATGAATCTGGATTCCTGTTTTCACAGGAAACCCTGGATTCCCGCTTTCGCGGGAATGACGAAAATGGGGCAAAAAGGACTTATTACGAAGCCATCAAATCATAAAGCAGAATTTTTTTTGTTTTGATTTTATACTCTGCGTTCTCTGGGATCTCTGTGGTGAAAAAAGTAGAGGAGATAAGATGTCCAAGTCGTTAATCATCGTCGAATCACCGGCCAAGGCCCGGACGATCGGTAATTACCTAAAAGATGATTATGTCATCATGGCATC
>Ga0315275_10006818_pt1 | contig 10977 bp, 8 predicted proteins | sample YL17G03_0_MG_FD_205557 | JGI IMG/M metagenome (GOLD analysis project Ga0315275, IMG submission 205557) | Sediment microbial communities from Yellowstone Lake, YNP, Wyoming, USA - YL17G03_0 | ecosystem: Environmental > Aquatic > Freshwater > Lake > Sediment | place: USA: Wyoming | collected...
TGATCACGACCCGGCGTCCGGCGAGTTCAGGGTGGCGCGCCAGCGCCGGGGCAGCCCCTGTCTGGGCGTTCACGTCGCGCCTCCTTGCTCTCGTCGCCGGCCCCGCTGACGGATCGTCGCATCCGCCCGTCTCGGCCGCGGCATCGCTCCTGTTGCCGGACATGATCGTCCGTGATGGCGACACCTGCTCGCCGCGCTGGAGGATCACCGGGCCACGCGGGGTGGCCACCGGCCCAGATCCGAACGCCGCTGCCCGGCGAAGTCGTTGGCAAGAGCGCGCGCGGGCCATCCGGGATAGGCTGGCCGCCCGAGCCGAACGGACGAGAACGCATGGACGACCATCGCCCGATCCAGCCCGACGACCCATTGTCCCGCGCTCGAGCGGGCGACGTCGGCGCGTTCCTGGACCTCGTGCGCCCGCCTGCCGGCCGGCTTCTTCGCCTGGCGCTGATCTCGGCCGGCGAGCGCGCGGCCGGCGAGCGCGCGGCGGCGGCCGCGATCCGGACCGCCTGGCGCGACGCGCGCGCCCTCCACCGCGCCGCGGACCTCGACGATCTGCTGGCGCGCGGCCTCGTCGCCGCCCTGCCGCGCCGCCGGTCGGCGGGAGCCGGGACGCCGCTCGACCGGGCCCTGCGGCCGCTCCCGCCCGCCGACCGGGTAGCCCTCGCGCGTTGCCAGGACGCCGCCCCGGACGAGGCGGCGCTGCGGGTCGCCGGCCGGCTCGGCGTCGAGACCGCGGTCCTTGCCGAAGGCGACATCCTCGACCTGGACGGGCCCCTCGCCGGGTGGGACCTCGCGCGGCTGCGGGCCGCCCTGGCGGCCGCCGCCGGGTCGGCGGACGTGAACGCGCTCATCGCGACGGTTCGAACGGACCTCGGCAGCACCGCGCCAGAGGGCGAGGCCCGCGTCGCGCTGCGTTCGGCTCTTCCCGGCCGGGTGGCGATCGCCCGGGTCACGGGCCTCGCCGTGGCCGTGATCGTCGGGGCGAGCCTCCTTGCGTGGACCCCCTCGGGGCCGGATTCTCCCGGAGCGGCGGACCAGGCTCGGAGCGCCCCCGCGTCCGGGGCGGCCCCCGCGTCCGGGGCGGCCCCCGCGTCCGGGGCGGCCCCCGCGTCCGGGGCGGCCCCCGCGTCCGGGGCATCGGACCTCGCCACGCCGGGCGACTTCCCGGCCACCGTTTATGGGCTCCCGGTCTTCGGCGTCGACGCAGCGAAGCGCCTCGCCCGCGACGCGAGGATCGAGGGCCGCGCCATCGCCGTCCGCGGCTGGCTGACGGCACCCGCCATCCGCGACGAGTGTGCGACCGGCGTGCCCGGGGCGAGGCCGAGCGCGGATCCGCTGACCCGCGAGGCCGAGTTCTGCCTTCGCGACGCCGTCCTCCGGGAGGCGCCCGGCTTTGAGTGGGGTGTCGTCCACCTCCACGCGCAACTCCTCCCCGGGACGGGGCTCGGCCGCGTGGCGCGTGCCTTCGACGCGACGCGCGGCGATCCGATCCCGGCCGTCGTCATCGCCCATTACCGGTCCCCGCTTTCAGAGCTGTGCGCCCTGGAAGGCCGCGACTGCGGCGAGCACCTGGTGATCGACCGGATCGCCTGGGCCCTCGGGGCGTTCTCGCCTCCGCCGGCCGCGGTCCTGCCGGCCGCGCCCGGACCGGACGCCCGCCGCTCCGCGTCCGAGGCGCTCAGGATCGCCGAGGAAGCCTACGGCAGCCTGCGCGCCGTCTCCGTGACCGGCGTCCCGACCGCGGACCTCGACCTCGTCGAGCCCGAGGCCGCGGAGCTGGTTGCGGCTACCGGGGCGCCCTCGAGCGAAGGGTTCGCATGGCTGGTCCGGGCGATCGTCGAGCTGCGCCCCGGCGACCCCGTCGGAGCGGCCCGGACCTGGCTCGTCGTCGACGACCGGACCGGGGAGGTCACCCCGGCGCCGGGGGCGGTGGCCAGCTCGAGGGGACTCGCGGCTCGAGCGGCGCTCTTCCCGAAGCAGGTGGACGGGGCCCTCGTCCGCGGCGCCGGGGAGGTGCTCGGCCTGGCCCAGGCCGGCCTGCCGGAGGGAGCGACGGTGGCCGTGGCGGGCTGGCTCGCGGCGGCACCGGCGCTCGCCGGCTCGTGCGTGCCGGACACCGGATCCTCCGCACCGCGCTCGGGGGCGAACCGGGCGTTCTGCCGCCGCACTGCGATCCTCCGCGGCCCGACGATCGACGGGCCGGCCATCCGGCTCCAGCTGCCCCCCGGCACGCCCGAGCTGCCGATCCACGACGCGACTGGCGGGAGCACGACGCCCGTGCCCGTCGTCGCCCTCGTCGAGGCCGGCTCGCCCCGCTCGGAGCCCTGCTCCCCGGGCCGGGGCGGGTGCGATCGCCAGCTCGTCCTGGAGCGCCTTCTCTGGGTCGACGGCACGACGACCGACGTCGCGGTCGCCGAGCTGGACGCGCCCGGGGCCGAGGCGCCACGGTTCTCGTCCGCGGAGGTGCGCGTCCTTGCCGAAGCCGCGATCGCCGGTCGGGGACGCGTCGTCTCGATCGTCCGCGTCCCGGCCGCCCGGCGCGGCGCCGTGGCACCGGGCGCCGACGCCGACCCGATCGCCGGCGACCACGCCTGGGTCGTCCGCGTGCGAAGCCCGATGATCAGAGCAGGCTGGACGACGGGCCTGGACTACCTCTGGTGGCTGCTGGTCGACGACGCCACCGGCCGGATCTCGACGGGCCCCCGGCCGATCGCCGCCCTGCCCGGGCACGCCGGCGGCCCCGTACCCGGCTGACACCGCGCCTCTCCGGGGGGCGGAGCTACGCCTGGGCGTCCCGGTACGCCAGCCGGCCGTCCGCAACCGTGAGGAGGACGCGCCCGGGGAGCTCCCGTCCCAGGAGCGGCGAGTTCGTGCCGCGCGAGGCGAGGGTGGCGGCAGTGACCGTCCAGCCGACGCCGGCGTCGAGGACGACGAGGTCTGCAGGGTCGCCTTCAGTCAGGCCGCGCGCACGGACGCGACCCGCCCGGCCGCCGAGCACCCTGGCGGGGCCCGTCGTCAGGGCTTCGATCGCGCGCCCAAGCGTCAGCCGGCGCGCACCGACTGCCGCGAGCAGCACGCCCAGCGCCGTTTCGACGCCGCTGATGCCGTTCGCGGCCAGCCCGAACTCGGCCTCCTTGTCGACCTGCGTGTGCGGCGCATGGTCGGTGGCAACCGCGTCCGCGGTCCCGTCGACGAGCGCGGCGAGCACCGCCGCGGCGTCCTCCGCCGCGCGGAGCGGCGGGTTGACCTTGCACGAGGTCGCGTACGGGTGCGCGGTCAGCGCCCCGTCGGCCCACGGATCCCGCGCGCCGCCGTCGTCCCCTACCGCCTCCCAGGCCCAGCGCCGCGACCCGGCGAGCCACTCGTCGGTGAAGCCGAGGTGGTGTGGCGTGACGTCGCACGTGACCGGCAGCCCCGCCGCCTTCGCCCGGCGCACCGCGTCGAGGGCGCCTCCGGTCGAGAGGTGCGTCAGGTGGAGCCTCGTCCCCGGTGCATCTGGCAGCACGGCCGCCAGCACCGCGATCGCCCGTTCGGCCGGGGACACCTCGCCGGCGACCGGCCAACCCTTCAGGCCCAGCACGGTCGCGACGTACCCCTCGTTCGCCTCCGCTCCGGCGGTCAGCGTTGGGTCCTCCGCGTGCTCGAAGAGCGGGACGGCGAGCATCCCCGCATAGAGCAGCGCGTTGCGCAGGATGACGGCGCTCTTCACGGGCGAGCCGTCGTCGGAGAAGCCGACCGCCCCGGCGTCGGCCAGCTCGCCGAGGGCCGCGAGGCGCTCCCCTCCCCGCCCGACGGTGACCGCGCCGTGGAGGAGCAGCTCCACCGGCGAGCCCGATGCGGCCGCGGCACCCCGGACCAGGGCGAAGACCCCCGGCTCGTCGGCCGCCGGCGTGGTATTGGCCATCGCGCAGACGCTCGTGAAGCCGCCGTGGGCGGCAGCAGCCAGCCCGGAGGCCACCGTCTCCGCGTCCTCGTTGCCGGGCTCGCGAAGGTGGACGTGGAGGTCGAGGAAGCCCGGGGTCACGACGATCCCCTCCGGCTCGATCCCTTCCGCATCGGCGCCTTCGAGCCACGTCACCGCCTCCAGGATCCCGTCCCGCACGACGATCTCGCCGGGGCCTTCGCGCCCGGCGACCGGGTCGACCAGCCAGGCCCGGCTGATCTCGAGGAGCTCGATCGTCGCGCCGACCCGCAACGGGGTCGCCTCCGGGGCGCCGGCCGCGCCCGCTCGCTTCTCAGCCACCGATCCCGCCCTCCGGGTGCCAGCCGCCGTGGACGCCCGACAGCAGGTAGAGCAGGGCCATGCGGACGGCCACCCCGTTGGCAACCTGCTCGGTGATGACGCTGCGATCCAGGACTGCGACGTCCGCCGCGATCTCCACCCCCTCGTTCATCGGGCCCGGGTGCATGACGAGCGCATCCGGTTTCGCCGCGGCGAGCCGCTCGCGGGTCAGGCCGAAGCGCGCCGCGTACTCGCGCAGGCTCGGCAGGAGCCCGGCGTCCATCCGCTCGCGCTGGAGGCGGAGGGCCATGACGACGTCGGCGCCGTCCAGCGCGGCGTCCACGTCGGACGTGACCGTGAACCCACCGTGGCCATTCGGTCCCCGCCCGTTCGCCCAGCGCGCCGCCCAGGCGTCGAAGCCGCGCAGGATGGGGGTCGGCCCGCAGATCCAGAGGTCGGCGCCCATCGCGGTCAGCGTCCAGACGTTGCTCCGCGCGACTCGCGAGTGCAGGACGTCGCCCAGGATGACGACCTTCCGGCCGCGCAGGTCGCCCAGGTGGGCGCGCATCGTGTACAGGTCCAGGAGCGCCTGGCTCGGGTGGGCGTGCCAGCCGTCGCCGCCGTTGAGGACGCTGCCCGAGAAGACCTCGGCGGCAAGGTACGGCGCCCCCGAGGTCCCGTGGCGCATCACGATCATGTGGGCGCCCAGCGCTTCGATCGTGCGGATCGTGTCGACCAGCGACTCGCCCTTCGAGACCGACGAGGCGCTGGCGGCGATGTTCACGACGTCCGCCGAGAGGTTCTTGGCCGCGACCTCGAAAGAGACCCGGGTCCGCGTCGACGCCTCGTAGAAGATGATCGTCACGTTCCGCCCACGCAGGGCCGGCACCTTCGTGATCGGCCGGGCAAGGATCTCCTTCATCGCGTCGGTCGTCTTCATGACGAGACCAATCTCGGCCGCCGAGAGGACGTCGACGTCGAGGAGATGCTTCTGCGTCCAGGCCGCCTCGGCGTCGGGCCCGGACGGACCAACGGGCGCGGCTGGGGCGGTTGCCCCGGGCCCGCTCACGCCGCGCCCTCCCGGCGTTCGATCCAGACCGCGTCCTCGCCATCGGTCTCGACGAAGTGGACCTTCACCAGCTCGTCGCGTGACGTCGGCACGTTCTTGCCCACGTGGTCGGCGCGGATCGGCAGCTCACGATGGCCGCGATCGACGAGGACCGCCAGGCGGATCGCCCGCGGCCGCCCGAAGTCGACGAGGGCGTCCATCGCGGCGCGGATCGTGCGCCCGGTGTAGAGGACGTCGTCCACCAGGACCACCGTCCGGTCGTTGAGGTCGACGGGGATCGCGGTCCCCTTGACGATCGGCTGCTGGGCGACGAGCGAGAGGTCGTCGCGATAGAAGGTGATGTCGAGGGCGCCGACAGGGAGGCCAACGCCCTCGTGCTCCCCGATCGCCGCCGCGATGCGCGTCGCGAGGGGGACGCCGCGGCGCTGGATCCCGATGAGGACCAGGCCCTCGGTTCCCGCCTGGCGCTCCACGATCTCGTGGGAGACGCGGACGATCGCCCGGCGCATCTCGTCGGCGGTCATGATCTGGCGTGCGTCCATCAGGCGAACAGCCCGGCGCACCTGCCGCGACGTGGCACGTGGTCCTCCTTCCCGGCCTCGCGGGACCGGTCGTTAAAGGGTCGCGTGCAGTCTACCGCGCGGCACGTCCGACGGCGGGGCCGACCGGAACCGGGTTTCGCCGGCTGGGGCTGGTCAGCGGACGACGACGATCGGCTCGTCCCCGGAATCGGGCATCCCGTGGAGCTGGCCCGCGGCGTCGCCGCGCCAGCCGAAGACGGTGACGAGGCTGCCCTGCCCGTTGCGGCCCGGCGGCGTGGACCAGGCGATGCGGTCGTCGCCCACCGAGAAGCCGGGCAGCGCCGCCGCGTCGGCAAGCAGGACGGCGCCCAGCGAGCCGTCGCTCTCGACCGCAACGAGCGCGAGGCGGCCGGTGCCGGGCACGGCCGGATCGGCCACCCAGACGCCCAGGTGGCGGCCGGCGGGGTCGAAGCGGACCTCCCAGTCCGCGACGTCGCGGCCGACGGCCTCGACCGGAAGCGGCCGAGCGAGGGCCCCGTCCGGCGCGGGCGTGGCGTCCGTCGCGGGCGTGGCGTCCGGCGCGGGCGTGGCGTCCGGCGCGGGCGTGGCGTCCGGCGCGGGCGTGGCGTCCGGCGCGGGCGCCCGGCCCAGCACCGCCCGCCAGTCGGAGGCGAGAAGCTGACCCACGGCGGGCACCCAGGCCTGGTCGGCCGCGCTCCAGGCCAGCGAGCCCGTCCAGAAGACGACGACCCGATCGGTGGGATCGACCACGGGCCGCCAGATCCCGTCGCGCGCGAGCCTGGTGACCGCGCCGCCGTCCGGATCGATGAGGAACGAGTGGGCGATGATGGTCGCGGGATCGGCGTCCGGTGGCGGCACGAGGTTCGGCGCGGCGTTCGGCGCGGCGCTGGCTGCGGGCGAGGCGTCCGTGCCCGGGGTCTCCGCCGCGCGCGCCGTGCTGACGATGATCTGGTCCCCGACCCAGCCTGAGAAGACGGAGCCGTGGTCGTCGGTGAGCGCCAGGGCCGCCTTGTCCCCCACGCGCCAGGCGTAGATGTCGGGACCATGCGAGCCGTCCGTCGGGCGCGCCGAGAACGCCACCCAGAGCCCGTCGGCGCTGTAGGCGGGCGGTGCGCCGACGAGGATGACGCCCTCGGCGATGGCCACGGCCGGGGCCGGGGCCGGGGCGGGCGTCGCCGGCGTGAGCGTCGGCAGGGGCGTCGGCTCCACGGGGCTTGCCGGAGCGCTGGGCTCGGGGGATGCGACCGGCGCGCTGGGCTCGGGGGATGCGACCGGCGCGCTGGGCTCGGGGGATGCGACCGGCGCGCTGGGCTCGGCGGAAGGGCTGCCGGGCTCGATCGTTGGCTCGTTCGTCGGCTCGAGGCTCGGGGCCGGCGCGGTGGGCTCCGCCGAGGCGGGAGCGTCCGACGGCGCAGGAGAGCCAACTGGAGGAGAAGTCGGCTCCCCTGACGCCGCCGGCGATTGGATAGGCTCGCTGCTTGGTACCGGAGACGGCTCGGGCTCCGGCACTGTGACGGGCGGCTCGAAATCCATGGCGACGACGTAGACGGCGTCCTCGCCGACCACCACGGCGGGATTCCCGTCGCGCGGAAGGAGGATCGACGAGGGCTTGACGTCGAGGGATGCGAGCCTGTGGGCGCCGCCGTCCAGCGTCCCGCAGGCCGCCGCGTCGACGCCCGGGCAGACGCGACTCACGGCGGCGGACGAGATCACATACGTCCCGTCGGTGGCCCGCCGCACCCATGCCACCGGCTCGGTGTCGACGGTGATCGGCGTCGGGGCCGGGGCGAGGCTCGCTCCGGGAGGCGCGCTGGCGGCCGGCGTGGCCACGGGGACGACGAGCGGGCCGACGAGGAGGGCGACCACGGCGGCCGCGGCCAGGCCGCCGAAGGCCAGGCCGGTGCGGCGGACCGAGACCGGGCGGGGCGTTGCACCGGTCCCGCGGCCGAGGCGACCGGCGCCCCGCCGACCTCGGCGCGCGCGGCGAACCTCGGCGTCGAGGGCCAGCGACACCCGGGCCCCGAGATCGCGCGGCGCCGCCGGAAGGTCGGTGCGGAGGCTCCGCAGGAGCTCCGCGTCCTCCCCGAACGCCGCCGCCGCGTCCCGACACGTCCCGCAACCGGCGAGATGCTCGCCGAGCCAGGCGGCGTCGGCGGTGTCGAGCGGCCCGAGCAGGGCGTCGGACGCCAGGGTGCGGGCGCGCGCGTGCGGGTCGTTGATGCGGTCGGGATGGCGGGTCGCGCGCTGTAGGCCGCTCATCGACGGGCCTCCCGGGACCGATCGGGGCGGGTCGACCGGGCGGCGTCGGCGGCTTCGCGCTCCGCGCTGGCGGCCTTCTCCTCGGCCAGCGCCCGCCGGAGGCTCTCGCGCCCCCGGGTCAGGAGGGCGCGTGCGGCGACGTGCGAGGTGCCCAGGGCGGCGGCGAGCTCCAGCCCGGTCATCTCGTGGACCTCGCCGAGGAGGAGGGCCGAACGCTGGCGCTCCGGGATGCGCCGGAGCGCCCGCTCCAGATCCCCGGAGAGCCGCCCGTCGAGAACCACGCGCTCGGCCGAGGGCGCGGCGCCGCGCGACTCGCCCATCCACGGGACGAAGCGGATGATCTTGCGCCGGCGGATCTCGTCGAGGGCGACGCGATGGGCAATCTGGTAGAGCCAGGCCCGGGCCTTGGCGAGGTCGTCGAGGTCGGCGTACGCCCGGTAGGCGCGGATGAAGGCGTCCTGGGTCAGGTCCGCCGCAAGCTCCGGGTCGCGAAGCATCCGGACCAGGTAGGCGTAGATCTCGCCCCGGTGGCGGGCGAAGAGCCCTTCGACGAACGTGCGAGCCGCCTCCGGGTCGGCGGGGCGCGCAGCCGCGCGGCCTTCGGCGACCGCCGGCTCCAGGGGCGCGTCGGGAGATGCCGGGATCTCGTGGGGCTCCAGCGGCGGGACGTCGCGACCCGGGATCACCGGGCGCACCCCCCAGCGGAGCGAGAGATCGACGAGCACGGGGCCTCCGGGGCGGTCACACGGCGCGGGGTGTTCCCGCGCTCCGGCCGAATGACGACGGGCGCCGGGGGCGTGTGACGCCGCGGCCGAGCCGGATCCGGAACGCGTCTCACGGCCGCCCGCCGGGACGCTCGGACCGCGGGTCGGGGCGGTCGCCATCCGCGCGCCGGCCCACGCCGCGGACGAGCTGGTCGGCGGCCTCCTCGGGGCTCACCGAATTCACCGGGAGCCCCGTTCCGAGCTCCAGGCCCGCGATCTCGCGGAGGCGCGGGTGGATCTCCCAGTGCCAGTGGTACGTGGCGTCGACCTGGCCCGTCACCGGCGCCGTGTGGAGCACGAGGTTGTAGGGCGGCCCGCCGAGGAGGTCGAGGCGGCCCAGGACCTGGCGGAGCCCCTCCGCGGTCGAGGCGAGGTCGGCATCGGTGGCCCGCCCGAAGTCCGATTCGTGGCGGCGCGGGACGATCCAGACCTCGAACGGCGAGCGCGAGGCGAAGGGCGCGAAGGCGATGGAGGCAGCGTCTTCCCAGATGAAGCGCGTGCTGCGCTCACGCTCGACGCGCACGGCCCGGCAGTACGGGCACTCGCTCTCGCGGATGACGAAGCGGGCGGCGCCCCCGATCTCCTCGGCAACCTCGTGGGGGATCTGGGGCAGGTCGTACAGGTCCAGGCAGAGGTGGTTCGTCCGGGAGCCCGCCTGGCGGCCCCAGTTCTGGAGCACCTGGAGGTAGGCCGTCTGGCCCGTGCGTCCCGCCTCCGCGATGGCCGCGCGGGCAACGGCCAGGAGCTCGGTGATCAGCCCGGTCCCCACCGAGTGGAGGGGCCGGTGCTCGCCGGGCGGTGCGACGATCGTGCGCCAGCTGCCGGCGGCGCGGGCCTGTGAGAGGGCGATCTGGGCGACGCTCTTCTCCTGCTCGCGGGCCTCCGCCTCGGTGCCCACCGTGCGGAAGGCGAAATCCTTGAGGATCCGGGTCCGGACGCCGTCACCCGGGGGGATTCGGCAGTTGAAGCAGTCCCCGTGGTCGTCGACGGGCTCGGCGCTCATGATGAAGCGGGAGAGTTCGAAGTCGCGATCCACGAGCGTGGCAACCCACCAGCCGGTGATCGCGTCGCGGCGCAGCTCGAACAGACCGGCGGTCATCGGACGGCTCCCGCGAGCTCGCCGACCATCCCGGGGTCGCCCACCAGCTCGAGCCGGAGGCGCCGGGCCAGGGCGGGCGCGAAGGCGGCGGCGGCCTGGGCCACGCTCTCGGTGGAGGGGGGCGCGTCCGGGTCCGCGCCGGGAATGCCCGCGCGGGCGCGCTCGCGGGCCAGGGAGGTGGAGCGGAGGCCGGGCATCCCGCATGGATCGATCAGGTCGAAGTCGGCCAGGTTCGTCGTCACGTTGAGGGCGATCCCGTGGAAGCTGACCCCGCGGGCGACCCGGATCCCGAGGGCCCCGATCTTGCGCGGCAGTGGTGACCCGGCCCCGACCCAGCAGCCGGGGTGGCCGGGACGCGGACCGGCGGCGACCCCGGCCGCGGCGCAGGTGTCGGCCATGGCGCCCTCGAGGGCCTCCACGAAGGCACGGACACCGAGGGGGCGCGATCCCGGGGGCCCGGATCCGGCGCCCGGCGTGGCCAGGGCGACGATGGGGTAGGCCACGAGCTGGCCGGGGCCGTGGTAGGTGGCCTCTCCGCCGCGCTCCACGCGCAGGACCTCGATCCCCCGCGCGGCCAGCAGCCCGGGGAGCGCCAGGACGTGGGCGTCGCTCGCATTGCGGCCCAGGGTGAGGACCGCGTCATGCTCCAGGAGGAGCAGCTGGTCCTCGGCGAGGCTCCCGTCGGCGCGCGCGGCGGCCAGCTCCTGCTGGTTGGCCCACGCGTCGCGATACGCGATCCGGCCCAGCCAGCGGGCGCGAAGACGCCGGGGCGGCGCCGAATGCTCCTCCATCGTCACGCGCTCCACGTGCGCACCATACCAGCGCCCGCTGCACGGGCGATCACCGCGACGACCACGACGGTTCGCCGAATCTCGGGCGGCCCGGGTCCGCTTCGTCTGCGAAGCGCCCGGCCGCCTCGCGTCAATCCGCGTCCACCGCCTCCAGCACGAACAGGCGGGCCTGGAAGTCGCCGCGCGCCGCCGTCTCCGGCCGGCTGGCGACGACCAGGATCCCCGCGC
>Ga0315275_10006819_pt1 | contig 10977 bp, 10 predicted proteins | sample YL17G03_0_MG_FD_205557 | JGI IMG/M metagenome (GOLD analysis project Ga0315275, IMG submission 205557) | Sediment microbial communities from Yellowstone Lake, YNP, Wyoming, USA - YL17G03_0 | ecosystem: Environmental > Aquatic > Freshwater > Lake > Sediment | place: USA: Wyoming | collected...
GCCAATCTCCCCTCTCAGGTGCAGGGCTGCATCGTCATGGGCCTCGGCGGCGCATTGACCGAGGAAATCCAGTTCGAGAACGGCAAGATCCTGAACGCGAATTTCCGGGACTACCAGGTGCCTCGATTCCGGGATGTCCCCAAGATCGGCGTGCACTTGGTCAACAAGACGGATATCCCCTCGGCGGGAGGCGGTGAGACACCGATCATCGCGATAGCCCCGGCGGTCGGAAACGCGATCTTCGCCGCCACGGGCGTGCGCATCCGCTCGATGCCGATGCGCTGCGACATCCTCAAGCAGGCGTGATTCATCATGCAGCCTCCCGGCGGACACGTGACAAAAGGGACATGGGCGATCAGCCGCAGGGTGTTCCTGCGAGGTGCGGCTGGAGCTGCTCTTGCATCGCTATCCTGTACCCCCGGCAACTTGTCGAGCCGCAATCGTCGGTCTGTGCGTTTGGGTATCGTCACCGACTGCCACTATGCCGATGCCGACCCTGTGGGCACGCGTTTCTATCGGGAGTCCCTGGACAAGCTGGCCGAGTGCGTGGACCGGATGAACACCGAGGGGGTTGACTTCCTCATCGAGTTGGGGGACTTCAAGGACGAGAACAGGCCGCCCGTCGAGCAGAGAACCCTCGTGCACCTTCAGAACGTGGAGGCTGTATTTCGGCGATTCCACGGGCCAAGGTACCATGTTCTCGGCAACCACGACATGGATAGCATCTCCAAGCAGCAGTTCCTAACGCATGTCGAGAATACGGGCGTTGACGCCCGCCGCAGCTACTACTCATTCGATGTGAGAGGTCTGCACGGCATCGTGCTCGACGCCAACTACCGGTCCGACGGGAGCGATTACAGCCACGGCGACTTCGACTGGAAAGATGCCAACATCCCAGCGCATGAGATCGACTGGCTCAGGCAAGACCTCACCGCATCTCGCGGGCCCGTCATCGTATTCGTTCACCAGTTGCTTGATGGGACGGACTCGGTTCATGTAAAGAACGCATCCGAGGTGCGGCGGGTTCTCGAAGCCTCCGGCAAGGTGCCGGCTGTCTTCCAGGGCCATCATCATCCGGGCGCCTACGGTCACATCAGCGGCATCCACTATTACACCTTGAAGGCCGTAGTGGAAGGTCACGGCGAAGACAACAACTCGTACGCCATTGCAGAAGTACATCCAGACCAGAGCGTGACCGTCACCGGCTATCGCAAAGCGCCGAGCATGGAACTATCACACGTTGCTGTGACAGAGATCAAGCCATCGCCAAGCTTCGCTTGACGATGCCACCCGGAATCTTGCCACGCGCGCCCATGCTCGGGCTGCTTACGCCATTGCTGCAATCGCCTTTCGGACTCGCTCCGGGGTCATGGGCAATTGGAGCAGCCTGGCGCCGGTGGCGTCGTGGATGGCGTTGGCGACCACGGCCCCGACGATAATGATCGCCGGCTCGCCGCCGCCGTGCGCGGGCTCGTTCTTCAAGTCCAGGAGGACCGTCTCGATCTTTGGCAGCGAGGAGAAGCGGGGCAGCTCGTACGTGTCGAAGTTGCGGTCCAGGATCATGCCGTTCTTGAAATGGATGTCCTCGGTCAAGGTGTAGCCCAATCCCATCGTGATGCAGCCTTCCACCTGGATCGTCGCGCCTTCAGGGTTGATCACCAGGCCCATGTCCTGGGCACAGAGTACGCGCTTCACCCGGACGCGCCCCGTCCTCTTGTCCACCTCGACCTCGGCAATCTCCGCGACGAAGGTATCGGAGTCCGTGCCGACCGCGACGCCCAGTCCCCGGCCGCTGGGCGTGGGGGCAGGTTTCCAGCCGAACTTCTCGGCGGCCGCCTTGAGGACACGGATCGCTCGCGGATCGCGCAGGTTCTTCAGACGAAACTCGATGGGGTCCATCTTGGCCTTGGCGGCCATGATGTCGATCTGGGACTCCCGAGCGAAGCAGTTGGTGTTGTTGCCCGGGGCCCGCCATGCGCCGGTTGCGAAGGGATGCGGGTCCGAGCCGCCGCCGAAACCGCCGCCGATGCTCATCGTGCGATGGTGCGGGATGTCGTAGAACTGCGGAGCGCCTCTCGATCCGGCGTAGTAGACCGCATAGTCCCAGAGCACGGCTTTGCCGTCCTTGGTGAGGCCCGACTTGATTTTGACCACCGCTGCCGGGCGGAACGTGTCAAAGAAGAACTCCTCCTCCCGGGTCCAACACACTTGGACGGGTTTGCCGGTCGCCTTGGATAGCTTGGCGGCCTCGATGGCCTGCTGACCGGCGCTCTTGCCGCCAAATCCGCCGCCGACAAAGGGGGTGATGACCCGCACGTTGTCGGCGTCAAAGCCGAGAGTCTTGGCGATCTGGTCTTTCGTCGGGAAGGGGGTCTGGGTGGAGATCCAGACCGTGGCCTTGTTGCCTTCGACCTGGGCCAGGGCTGTGTGTGTCTCCATAGCCGAATGGGCTTTGTAGCCGTCGAGGTACGTCTGCTCCACTACGATTTCCGCCAGCTTTTGGCCCTCTTCGAGCTTTCCGCCTTGGGCGGCGACATTCCCATTGCCGGCGTTTTTCAGCAGATGCTCGAAAATGGTCTGATCGTCGACCTTGGACGGCGACGGGTCGAATTCGGATGTGACTTTCGACAAGGCTTCCGCGGCCTGGTCGGGATTCTTGTGCAGAACGGCGACCAGGTCGCCTTCGTGGACCACGGTGACGCCCTCGATCTTCTCGGCAGCGGAGGTGTCCACGCGTTTGAGCTTGGCGCCGTGAGCCGGGGGGCGGAGGATCTTCGCGTACAGCATCCCCGGCAGCCGGATATCCCCGGCGTATTTGGCCTTGCCGGTCACCTTCTCCACGGAATCACCCCGGAGGAACGATTTGTTCATCACCTTGAATTCCGACGGGCCCTTCAACGCCGGTTTCTCCTTGGCCCGTCTGGCAATCGTCTTTCCCTTGGCCAGATCGCCATAGGTGACGCGTTTCTCCTTCTGCTGCTTATCGTAGATCACGCCATTCTCGGCCACCAGTCTGTCCTGGGGCACCTTGAGCTGTTCCGCCGCCAGTTCCAACAGGACCCTCCTGGCCTCCGCGCCGGCCGCTCGCAACGGCGGACCGAAGAACCGCGTGCTCATGGAGCCGAATGTCCCCATATCCCAGGGACATATCGAGGTGTCTCCCATCACCATATCGACCGATTCGAGGCTGACATCGGCTTCGTCGGCCAGCATCTGGGCCAGCGAGGTGATGACCCCTTGGCCCTGCTCGATCTTGCCGGTGAAGCAGGTGACTCTGCCGTCGGGCCCGATCCTGAGGTAGGCGTTGAAGTCATCCGGATAGCCCCGGCCGCGACCTTGGGCCTCCAGGACCGAGCTGTCGCCGATGCAAAAGAAAATGATGATCCCGCCGCCGAGGGTCTTGAGAAGCTCGCGGCGCGACAGGTTAGGGTCGAGGGTGATATCGGTGAAATCGAGATTCAGAAGCTCGTTATCGTTCATCGGGAGGTCCCCCCTTTCATCTGAGCCGCGGCGGACTGGATCGCGTCGATGATCCGCGTGTGGGCCCCGCAGCGGCACAAGTTCTGGTCCATGCCCTGGATGATCTCTTCCCGCGTGGGCTGCGGGTTCTGCTGGAGCAGGCTGTACGCGGTGAGGATCATACCGGGCGTGCAGAACCCGCATTGCAGGGCGTCGTGCTCGACGAAGGCCTTCTGAAGCGGGTGCAGGTCGCCGTTCTGGGAGAGTCCCTCGATTGTGCGGACCTCCCGGCCGTTGGCGTTTCGCACCGGGTAGACGCAGGAGCGAACGGCCTTGCTATCCACCAGGACGGTGCAGGCGCCGCAATGATCCTGGCCGCAGCCGAACTTGGTGCCCGTCAGACCGAGGTCGGTCCGCAAGACCCACAGGAGCGGGCGCTGCCCGTCCGTGGTCACGCTGACCGGCTTCCCGTTGAGCGTGAAAGCGATTGTCTCTGCCATGTCGTACCCCCGTACCCTTTATCCCAATTGACATTCGAACACAATCCCCGTAGAGAAATCTGGCCTTAGCGGGTACTATGGTACATCTGGCAAGCATAGTAGTACAGGAAAACCTTGCATGGACAATGTGGACATATTTCGCAAAGCGGCATCGGCTCTCGAAAGCGGACGACACGTTGCTTTAGTCACGGTCATAGCGACGACCGGCTCCACGCCCGGGAAGGTTGGCTACAAGATGCTGGTCTTCGGTGAAGGTGAGGGAATCGCGGGCACCGTAGGAGGGGGCCGGGTGGAGGCCAAGATGATCGACGAAGCCGCGAAGAGTCTTGGCTTGCCGACAAGCCGGCTCTTTCGATTCGAGTTGGGCAAGACGCCGGATGACGAGGACGGAATCTGCGGGGGCTCGGTGGAGTTCCTGATTGAGACGTTCGACGAAACGGCCCTGCCGTTGTTCCGAGAGCTCTCAGCGGTCACGGATCGCGATGCCGGTGGCGTGCTTGTCTCGATCCTCTCTCCTGGCGGAGTGCCCCGAAAGATCCGCCTGACGACCCCCGAGCCGATTGAGGCGGACACAGACGGCGGACTCTCGCAAGAAGTTGCGGCCGCCGTAAAGGAAGTGGCGGCCACGGGAAACGCCGGGATAAGGGTCTCCGCCGGCGGCATGGACGCATTCATAGAGCCTTTGGCGAAGCCACCGACGGTCATTCTCTGTGGTGCGGGGCATCTTTCCTACCACATTGCCCGGTATGCCAAGTCGGTGCACTTCCGTGTGATTGTGTATGATGAGAGACGCGAGTACGCCAATAGGGAGCGATTCCCCGATGCGGATGACATCATTGCAGAGGATTTTGGGCATATCTTCGACAAGGTGCGGATCGACGAGGACTCGTACATTGTGATCGTCACGCGGGGGCACAAGTGCGACCAGATCGTCCTGGAACAGGCCGTGCGCACCCAGGCCCGCTACATCGGGATGATTGGCAGCAGGCAAAAGACGCGGATGCTCCTGCAGAAGCTCGAAGACAAGGGTGTCCCGAGCGGACTGCTCGACAGGGTCTATTCTCCCATCGGGGTCTCCATAGGGGCGGTCACGCCGCAAGAGATTGCCCTGAGCATCGTCTGTGAGCTTGTCAAAGTCAGACGACTGGGGGATGAGGCTGGAATCGGCCACATGACCGTATGCGGGCGCGAGGGCACCTTATGATCATCGCCATCGTGCTGGCGGCGGGGGAATCCAAGCGGATGGGAATGCCTAAGCCGCTTCTGCTGTTCAGCATGAACACGACGACATTCTTGGAACAGATCATCGCTGTCCTTCGCGACACCTGCGTGGATAGGATTACCGTGGTCCTGGGGGCCCAGGCCCAGAAGGTGCGTGAGTCGGCCGATTTGTCCGGCGCGGATATCGTGGTCAATGAGGACTACCAAGAGGGGCAGTTGTCCTCGTTGATCGCAGGGCTTAAAGCTGTACCGCGTGAAGCGGACGCCATTCTCCTGTGTCTCGTCGATAATCCGCTGATCACTCGTGAGATGGTCAACCGTGTCATTGAGGCCTTTCGAGAGACGGGCAAGCCCATTGTGGTTCCGGTCTTCCACGGGCAGCGAGGGCATCCAGCGTTGTTTGCGCGATCGATGTTCGACGAACTTCTGAATGCCCCAGCGGACCAGGGGGCTCGGCACGTCGTGAAGTCGAACGCAGACAAGGTTTTCGAGGTGGATATTCCTGATCCTGCCGCCGTGGCGAGGATCGATACGCCAGAGGACTACCGCTCGCATTTTGGGAGGGAGCCGTTCCTGATGGACGAAACTATGATCGAGTTGAGAGAAGCCTTGTGGCTTTGCCAGAACACGGGCAAGGGAATTGGTACGGAGGGAGTCGAATTGCACGATGCCTTGGGCCGGATTCTGATGGAGGACATCGTATCGGATATCGATATGCCGCCGTTTGACAAGGCGACGGTCGATGGGTATGCATGCCGTCGGGCGGATCTCACCAACACGCTTACTGTGATCGAGACGATCCCGGCGGGTGTCGTGCCCGCCAGGACGGTCGGGCCGAATCAGTGTGCCAAGATCATGACCGGGGCCCCCGTATCCCAGGGGGCCGATTGTGTCATCATGATCGAGCAGAGCGAGGCGGTGGGGAAGGACGCGATTCGCTTTACGGGCGAGTCCACGCCGAGCAATATTTCCTACAGGGCGATGGATATCAAGGCGGGGCAGGTGGTGCTGCAGACCGGCACGCGGATCGGTCCGCCGCACGTGGCCGTGCTCGCCTCCGTCGGCCGCGTGCAACTGCGGGTCGCCGGGCGGCCGAGAGTGGGCGTCGTCGCGACCGGCAGCGAAGTAGTCCCCCCGGCGGCCAAGCCGGGCCCATCCCAGATCCGGAACTCGAACAATTCCCAGCTTCTTGCCCAGCTTGCGGCGATGGGCCTGAAGGCGCGCGACTATGGTGTCGTTAGGGATATCGCCAGCGATATCGACGCTGTACTGAAAAGAGCCTTCGCGGAGAATGACACGGTGATCATTTCCGGCGGGGTGTCGGTTGGCGAATTCGATTTGGTGGCGGATGTCCTGCGCGGAAGTGACGCGAAGCTGCTGTTCAAAAAGCTGGCCATCAAGCCCGGCAAGCCCGCCGTGTTCGGTCTCATTAACGGAAGATGCTTCTTTGGGCTGCCTGGGAATCCCGTCTCGGCGTTTGTGGTATTTGAACTGCTGGTCAAGCCTCATCTCTATAAGTGGATGAGTCATGCCTATTCGCCCGTCCAGGTGCAGATGCGACTCGGTGCCCCCATCACCCGAAAAGACACCGACAGGCAGGCTTGGATTCCCGTGAAAATCACCAGCGAAGAAACAGTCAAACCAGTAGAATATCATGGGTCCGCTCACCTGCTGGCAATGTGCGAAGCGGATGGGTTGATTTCGATGGACATTGGCGTGGCTGACCTCGGGCAGGGAACGCCTGTGCGAGTCCGGCTGCTTTGAGATGTGTTATGAACGTGGATTACCTGAGAGTCTCGGTCACCGACGGATGCAATCTGCGGTGTATCTACTGCAATCCGTTCGGGGATCATGGATTTGGGGAATCCGCGGAGATTCTCAGCTTTGACGAGATTCACCGCGTGGTGCGGCTCTGTGCCGAGTGCGGCATCAGGAAGGTGCGTCTTACCGGCGGCGAGCCGCTGATGCGCAGGGGCATCACCGGCCTCGTGCGAAGGCTCGCCGGCACCTCAGGCGTGGACGATCTGTCTCTGACGACGAATGGGATGCTCCTGGGCCGGATGGCGGCCGAGCTGAAAGAGGCGGGCCTGACGCGGGTCAACATCAGTCTCGACGCGGTGGACGAGCAGTGCTATCGGCGAATGACCGGTTTTGACGCGTTATCACAGGTCCTCGCCGGCATGCACAAGGCATTGGAAGTCGGCTTGACTCCCGTGAGGCTCAATTGTGTCGTCATGAGAGAGCACAACCTGTCCCAGGTGGTTGGCTTGGCCCGGATGACACTCCAGGTGCCGGTGTCGGTCCGATTCATCGAGTATTGTCCGACCAGCCGGGTCACTGGGCCGGCAAGCGACTATGTGCCCAACAGCGAGGTCCGCCGGACAATCGAATCGCAACTGGGTCGGCTTTCGGCGGCGGTTGTGCCCAATGCCGGCGGGCCTGCCGTGTACTTCAAAGCCGATGGCGCCGCCGGAGCGATTGGCTTCATCAGCGGTCGATCGTCCGTGTTCTGTCGCCAGTGCAGCCGCCTGAGATTGACCAGCGACGGCAAGATCAAGCCCTGCCTCCATTCTGACCGGCACTACGACGTGAAGGCGCTGCTCCGAGGCAACGCCGGCGATGATGGCGTGCGGGAACTGATTCGAACGATACTTCAGGAGAAGAGCCGCTACACAAGGCTGAACTCCACGGCCGAGGATTTCCTGATGCAGAATATTGGAGGCTGAGAGCATTTACGATTTACAATTTAAGATTTACGATTGAACTTCGCGGGAAGTTGGTGATGGGCTGCAATTCGTAAATAGTAAATCGTAAATAGTAAATACTGAGGGCTGGCGGCATGATAGATATCACGTCGAAAGGAGGCACCGTCCGGACGGCAAGGGCGGCGGGCTCGGTGCTTCTGGGGCCGGAGGCATTCGACGCTCTCAAGCGGGGCGAGTGCCCGAAGGGTGACGTCCTGGCGACGGCCAAAATCGCGGCGATCCAGGCCGTGAAATCGACGCCGGCGACGATCCCGATGTGCCATCCAATCCTCGTGGAGGGTGTCGAGGTTGATTTTGTGCTCGATGGGCCGGGCAAGTCCGTCGGGGTGACAGTCGCTGTGAAGTCGACGGGCAAAACCGGGGTCGAGATGGAGGCGTTGTGCGGCGTGGCCGGGGCGTGCCTGACCATCTACGATATGCTCAAGTACACGGGCAAGGGCATGACCATCGATCGCATCAGACTCCTGGAAAAGACGGGGGGGCGCAGTGGCGACTACAAACGGGCGGATTAGGGCCATATCGGTATCCAGCGAGAAGGGCATGCCCAAGCACAATGTGCCCGAGGCCGAGCTAAAGGTGGATTTTGGCGTCGTCGGCGACGCCCACGCCGGCAGCGGTCCCCGGCAGGTGAGTCTGCTGGACATGGAGTCGATTGAGCAGTTGCGTGACAAGGGCTCGGATGTCTCGCCGGGCGACTTTGCCGAGAACGTTACGGTGGAGGGTATCGACCTGTCCGGTCTGAGTGTCGGCCACAGGCTCAGGGTCGGGGAGACCGCCGAGCTCGAAGTGACGCAATTGGGCAAACGTTGCCACGGGCGCTGCCGGATCTTCGAGAAGCTGGGGGACTGCATCATGCCCCGGCAGGGCGTTTTCGCCCGTGTCACGGCGGCGGGGCGAATCCAGGTGGGGGATGCAGTGATTGCGGATTGCGGATTGCGGATTGTGGATTCGATGGGCGGCAGCGTCAAGGGCGCAGCCCTTGGCGATGGTACACCGCTTGTGCTGGGTCATCCCCAAGCTTCGCTTGAGGCTGCCACCCGGATACCTGGCGCACGACGCGTGATGACCAGGGTCGCCATCCTGACGGTCAGTGACAGTTGTGCCCAGGGAAGGCGGGAGGACGCCAGCGGGCCGGCCATCAGGGAAATCTTGTCCGCCGGCGGGTTTGAAATTGGCCACGAGCGTGTCGTGCCGGATGACCGGGAGGCGATCGCGCGGGAGCTGACCCGTTTTTCGGGCGAGGGCGGGTGTGACCTTGTGTTCACCGCCGGCGGAACGGGTCTGGGCCCGCGCGATGTTACGCCGGAGGCTACCCTGTCGGTGTGCGACAAGCTTGTCCCCGGTCTGGGCGAGCTGATGAGGATGGAAGGATTGAAGAAGACGCGAAATGCCGTGCTGTCGCGCGGGGTCGCAGGCGTTCGAGGCAAAACGTTGATTGTCAACCTCCCCGGCAGTCCGAGGGCCGTACGCGAGTGTCTGGGGGCGATCCTGGACATCCTGCCCCATGCCATCGAGATGATGCGCGGCGGCGGACACGGAGAGTGAATTTGTTATTTACTATTCACGATTTGCCATTTACAATGAGATTTTGCGGAGTGTGGGATTGCGGATCGCGACTCGTAAATAGTAAATCGTAAATACTCGAAGTCCTACGATGGATAGCCACAAGAGGGTGGATTTGGCGACGCAGATCTTCGCCGAGCACGGGCCGGCGATACAGGACCTGATACGCCAGTATGCGACCCACCCGGCGGAAGAGGATGAGGTGTACCAGAACCTCTATCTGTCCCTGGTGCGCAACCCGCCGCCAGAGCCGTTGGCGAATATGCCGGCCTACCTGAACACCGTCATCCGGAACGACGTCATCGATACGGTTCGGCAGCGCAAGTGCCATCAGGAGATGGTCTCCAGGTACGCCCTGACTCGGGTCCGGGAAGAGGTGGACGATGCGCCCGATGAACGTGTGACTCTGGTCGAGGAGGCGCAGCGGGTCATTGACTTGGTCGGAAGGCTGTTGCCGGCCCACGAGGCACGGGCTGTGATCGAGCGGTATGTGTACGGTCACAGCACGATGGACGTGGCATTGCACATGCGGGTCAAGGTAAAAACGGCCTCTCGATATGCCTGCGTGGGTCTGAGGCGAATCCGTGAGGCCGTCTTGAAGGGTCGCTCATAATCGGGCCGAACGTGTATCGGCGCGTATGGAGAACTTGGAAAGGAGAACCAAAATGGTGGTGCGGATGAGTCGAGTGTGTTTGATCGCGTGTATGGCAGCATCGGTGGTCGTTGTCGGCTGCGCGGCGGCCCAGAAGTGTGGCGCCCCTGTGGCGGCCCAGGAGACCGGCGGCTGGGTCCCGCTCTTTGACGGCAAGACATTGAACGGATGGTCGGTCCACAGCGGGTTCGCGAAATACGCCACCCAGGATGGCATGATCGTGGGCACCGCCGTCCAGGGCAGCCCCAATTCGTTTCTCTGCACGGACAAGGAGTATGGCAATTTCGTTCTCGAATTCGAGGTGAAGTGCGACCCGGAGTTGAATTCGGGCGTCCAGTTCCGCAGCCACATCGCCAAGGAGGAAATGGCCTGGGTCTTCCGCAACGAGAAAGGCCAGCCTGGGACCGGCACGATCCCGGCGGACCGCGTCTATGGCTACCAGGTGGAGATTGCCACGGCCAAGTCCCGTTCCTGCGGCGGCGTTTACGATGAGGCCAGGCGAGGGTTTTTTGTCGCCGACATCCGCGACAACGCGGCGGCGGCCGGGGCCTTCAAGGACAACGAGTGGAACAAGTACCGCATCGAGTGCAAGGGCAACACGATGAAGACCTGGGTCAACGACGTCCCGTGCGCCAATTTCCGGGACTCGCTGGACGCCAAGGGCATCATCGGCCTGCAAGTCCACGGCCTGGGCAAGGATTTCAAACCGTACCAGGTTCGCTGGCGCAACATCCGCATCAAGGAGATCTAAAACCAAGGGGCTCAAGCATTGGAGCCTGTCACTTCGACGGGTGGCATCGTCAAGGCCGAAGGCCTT
>Ga0315275_10006821_pt1 | contig 10976 bp, 8 predicted proteins | sample YL17G03_0_MG_FD_205557 | JGI IMG/M metagenome (GOLD analysis project Ga0315275, IMG submission 205557) | Sediment microbial communities from Yellowstone Lake, YNP, Wyoming, USA - YL17G03_0 | ecosystem: Environmental > Aquatic > Freshwater > Lake > Sediment | place: USA: Wyoming | collected...
CCGTAGGAGTCTGGGCCGTGTCTCAGTCCCAGTGTGGCCGTTCACCCTCTCAGGCCGGCTACCCATCTTCGCCTTGGTAGGCCGTTACCCTACCAACTAGCTAATAGGACGCAGGCTCATCAACAAGCGCCTTGCGGCTTTAATCCTAAGGCATGAGCCTTAGGACGTCATGCGGTATTAGACTCCCTTTCGAGAGCTTATTCCCCACTTGAAGGAAGATTACCCACGTGTTACTCACCCGTTCGCCACTCATCTCGGAGTTGCCCCCGAAACGCGTTCGACTTGCATGTGTTAGGCACGCCGCCAACGTTAGCTCTGAGCCAGGATCAAACTCTCCAATTATAAGCACTCTTGCGAGTACTTAGCGAAAGTTGATGTGGCAAATCTGCTTGGTACGTTCGCTCTGCTTTTCGTTTCAAAGATCTGTATCTCTCTAGCCCGAGAGAGAAAACTTTCCCCACCGATTATTTTTCTCTTATTTGCCTTGCGGCGATCGGAAGAGAACGCTCAAATATAATAAGCTTTTGAGGATTTGATGTCAAGAAAAAAATGGAAATATTTTTAAATTTTAATTGATTTTATTTCAACCAGTTAGAGAAATCCAATGAAAAAATCCCACCGCCGGGATGGAAATCGGCGGCCATGGATTTTGCCCGCGCATGAAACTTGCATACGGTTCCTGGCGATTATGGAGCCCGTTTAAAAGGAGTCTTATTAGGCCTGACCGTAACCCGCCAAAAAGTCAACAAAAGTCGACGGATCAACGTGTTAGGAGCGCCCGGAAGCGTCAACAAACGGACCCCGGGCGGAAAATTCAGGCCCAAATTCCCCGAAAAAAGGGGCCGGCCGATTGGCATGAAAGCGGCATTTTCAGGCAGCGATCATGCGTCAAAAGACAAGCCGAGGTTTCAGTTTGATCGAGGTTTTAATCGCCCTGGCCTTGGTCACAACCTTGATTGTAGGGGCGGTCGAACTGGTCCTCCTGGCCGTTCGGATCCGGCTGAAAGCGGACTCCAATTTGGAACTGGCCGATCTGACCACGGTCTGCCTGGAGGAGCGAAAAGCCGCCGGGAGCGCCCCGGGAAACAACGGAGACGATCCGGCCCGGGGCGGGTTTGCCTTCATCGGCCGCCGCCGGGCCTCTTATCGGGGAACGTGGGAAGCGGGCGGATCGGACGCCGCGCTTTTCCGGTTCGGTTTCGAAATCTACCCCGAGCTCGAACCGGAAGCCGTTCTGGCGTTGACCGTCCTGTATTCGCGGGATTTGGGATTCTGAGGAGCGCGGGGAAATCATGGCCCTCAGAAACCGTCCTGGATTGACGCTCTTCGAAACGCTTCTCAGCCTGGTCCTCTTCATCGGCCTCATTATCGGCGGACTCGATTTTTTCTCCAGGACCAGGCGGATGTTCTTCCGCTTGAGCGCCGGCCAGGATGCGTCCGAACGCGCCCAATCGGCTCTGGATAAAATCCGTCTCGATGTCCTCGACGCGGGAAAGGGATTGTCCGAACCCATCCGCTTGGGCGTCCTCCAGCCGATCGAACCGTCCGCCGACGGGCCGATTTTTCGGAGCGCCGATCAGGAGATTTTGCTCGCCGCTGGAATCGCGTCCGGCACGGAAACGATTCTCCTGTCGTCAGGCGACGGATTCTCCGCCGGCCAGGAGATCTGCCTGGTGGATCGGACCAAGGGCGAAATTTGCTCCATTCTCTCGGTCCAAGGGTCCGCCATCAGGCTGGCCGCCGGCCCGCGGGGCGACTATGCGCCGGGCGAGGCGAGGCTGCTCCTGCTCCATCGGATCGTATTTTCCTGGGCCCCCGGAGAACGGATCCTGCGCCGCAAAGTCAACGCCGCGTCCGCCCAACCCCTTCTCGAAGACGTCGCCGCGTTTCGTTGCGTTTATGATGCTCCGTCCAATCTGGCCAGGATCGGCCTGCGTCTGACGGACGATCCGGAGAACGAATATGCCGTCACCATCTTTCCTAAAAACGCGGCTTTGGCACGCGCGGCCCAAACGCCCTGAGCGCCGCATGGTCCGGCCGGAGCGCCGCGGCTCGACCGCCTTGATCGTCGTGTTAGTCTTTTTCGCTTTCGCGGCGCTGGGATTGGGCACGGTCTACCTGACTCAAACCTACCTCAAGCTCAGCGCCTATAAAAAGAACGCTCTCGTGCTGGGATACACGGCCGAAAACGGCGTCAAGCAGGGCCTGGCCCGCGTCTCCGCTTCCCTCGCTCGGGCGAGGGGGCCGGTCCTTTTATCACCCGAGCGGATGGACTCGTTGAAGCTCGACGCCCTCGCGGGGGGCGGCGGAGCCGCGGAGGAAGCCATGGGCCTCACTTTCCCCGATCGCCTGGAAGAGACATCCGGAGACCAGATCTGGGCCGGAGCCACGCGTTGTTCGCTCGAACAGTTCATGGATTCCGGGAGTTATTTCATAGCGGAATATCGCCTGGTCATCGAATCCGAAGGACGACTGAAAAATTTCGCCCCGGCCAAGGCCGCGGCCCTGGACCTGGCCATGAAGACCGCGGCCGGCCGGATCCCTCTGGCCTTTTTTCCTTTTCTCATGTCGGGGACGGCGGGAAACGGAAGGATGGCCGATCTCATGGCCTCGAAGAAACTCGAGCTTCTCCCTTCCCGGTTGAAAGATCTGGCCCCCCGGGCCCTGGTCACCGCGCGCTCTCTGATTCCGCAGGATCCCGCGTCGATGCTGGCCGAGGCGGCCAAGATCAAATTCCTGCGGCCGGGAGAATTGAACCGGGCCGAATTACGACGGGCCCTGGGATTGGATATGATCGATGCGCCCGTTCCCGATGGTGTCTACCTCATGCGCAGCGACAGCGTGCCCGCGGGGATCTTCGTCCAAGGGGATCTCGATCGCCTGTTGTTGGCCATCGATGACGGCTGGCAGCACCTCGATTTCCAGGCCGGCGATTCCTCCTGGCGGCTGAAGTTCTCTCCCGTCACGGGCCGCCTGGAATTTCGGGGGCCGGAAGGCGCGCTTTCGGCGGATCGGGTGCCGCTGGGGATGATCCTCGTCAACGGCGCGATCGGCGCGCTTTCGGCCGCGGAAATCGGCCCGGACGGGAACCTGACCCCTGTCGCCGATCGCGAAATCCCCTGCCTTCTCGGCGGCGTGTCCCTGACGATCGTTTCGGCGGATGAAGTGACGATCGGCTCCCATCTTCTCCACGAGGGCGTCCGTTGGATGGATGACGTCCCTTATCTGAAGGAGCAACAGTCGCAACTGGTCATCTACGCGAGCGGCCGTGATCTGATCGATGGGACGGAACGCGTCGGCCGGATCCTCATCGGTGCCGACGCTCCCCCGGACCTCAAGATCCAAGCGTCCCTGACGGCCGCGGAACGCTTCGTCGTGGAGGGAGAGACCAAGACCGTGATCGTCTCCGGGGGTCTGCAAACCGCCGATCTCGTTCTCGGCGACGGTCGCCTGAGGATCGCGCCGGACGAGCGGATCACCGGAAACAGGCTGGCGCCGGCGCCCGGACCCACGGCCGCCGAGCCGGTCCTTCTCATCCTCTCCGTTCGTCCCTTGACCTGGACGGAGCGACAGCCGTGAAAACCAAGCGCTCGCCGGCCCGGCGGGGCTTCACGCTCTTCGAAGCCGTGATCGTCATGAGCCTGCTGGGCATGCTGATCTATTTAGGGACCGGATCACTGCTCACGCTCATCCCCAAATACAAGCTCGAAAGCGCCATGTGGGACATCCGATCCACGCTGAACGCCGCCCGTTACATGGCCGTGTTCGAGTGCACCTCGGTCCGCGTCCGTTTTTCGGAATCGCAATGGGAGATGGAAAAGTACGACCATGGCCGAAAGGCCTGGATTTCCTGCCGGAAACGGGCAGTCGACGGGGTTCGGATCGAGGCCAACAACACGCCTCTTTTCACGGCCCAGGGGACGGTGAGCGGCCTGGCCACGATCACCATCGCCAACCGCTGGGGGGCCTACAAGATCACCATGGCCATTTCCGGCCGGGTCAAGACGACCCGGGTGAGTTGAAGGCCGGACGGACACGGACCGGTTTTTCATCTGGCGTCTTCGAACGGAAGCGTCACTTCCGTTCGAAGACAACCCGGCCGTCCACGATGGTATGCGTGACTTCGGCTTTCAGAATGTCGGCCGGCTTGATCTTCAAGAGATTCCGGTCGAAGATCGTCGCGTCGGCGAGTTTACCCGCTTCGAGAGTGCCCCGTTTATCGTCCTCGAACGCGGCGATCGCGGCGTTGATCGTATACGCTTTGATCGCGTCCTTGACGGAAATCCTTTCTTCCGGGAACCAGCCGCCTTCGGGCTTCCCGTCCGGGGTCCGCCGCGTGACCGCAGCATAAATCAGGTATTTCGGGTGGACCGGGTAAAGCGCGGCGCTCGTCCCCGGCCAATCCGACCCGAACGTCAGCATCGCCCCATTGTCGAGCAGGGATTTGAAGGCGTCCGCGCTCCTGGCCCGCTCCCGGCCGAGGCGCTCTTCCATCCAGCGCATGTCGTCGGCGAGGTGGGCGGGGTTGACCTCGGCGATGAGGCCGAGCTTGCGGAAACGCTTGAAATCCTCGGGCCGGACGAGCTGGGCACGGATGATGCGGAATCCCTTGAGCGGCTGCAGCCGTTCCATCCGGATCCGCTCGAACAAGTCGAGGGTCTCGGCCACGGCGCGGTCGCCGACGGCCTGGATATTGGGAACGAAGCCCGCTTCGAGGCCGGCTTGAATGAGCCCGTACATTTTTTCCATATCGCCGGTCTTCAGATCGGGATCGCCGGACGCGTGCGACCGCCGCCGGCCGGTGTTTCCGGGCTGGTCGCTATAAGGATCGAACAGCAGGGAGCCGTGCGTGCTCAGGAGGCCGTCGACCGAACCCTCGAGCGCTCCGTAGCGCAGCCAATAGCTTTTTTGTTTCGTCTTGGGATGAAGCCCCATGGTCAGACCGGCCGCCTTGAGCTCGGCCCCCCACGACAGATCGGGACGCAGCCAGACGCGGCAAGTCAATTCGCCGGCGGCCTCGAGCTCGACGAACCGGTCGGTCTGTTCGGGAGTCGAGATGTCGTGGATCTCGGTGATGCCCGCTTCGCGCAGGACCTTGAGCGCGGTCCGGTTCTCGTCGAGCATCCGCTCACGGGACTTGGGCCGGCGGGCTTTCTCCAGAGCATTAAAAGCCGGCGACGGCTTGGCCACGAGGCCCGTCGGTTGGCCGTCCGGGCCGATCTCCAAGCCCGCCAGTCGCTTGCGGTCCAGCCCCGCCGCCTGGAGGGCCGCGCCGTTGGCCAGCCAGACTTTTTCATCAAACCGGCCCAGGAAACAGGGATGGCGGGGCGTGAGATCATCGATCATCCCTCGATTCGGCCGCCAGGGAGAGGGCGCGATCGTGAGCGGTTCCCCGGTGCCCCCTTGGTTTCCTTCCCCGGACGCCCCCCATCGGCCTGCGGTGATCCATTCGCCGTCGCGGAGCCTCGCGGCGACCCGGCCGATCTCTCGTCGCAGCCCGGCCTCGTCCGACACGGCCACAAGATCGGCATCGTTGATCAGGCCGCCGGCCTCCGCAAAATGAACATGGGCATCGATCAGGCCGGGCAGGACGAATTTCCCTTCCAGGTCGATGACGCGGGTCTCTTGGCCGATATAGCGCTTGGCCCAGTCGTCGGTCTTGCACACCGCCGTGATCGTCCGGCCGGTGATGACCATGGCCTTGGCTTCGGAAAATCCCGTTTCGCCGGTGTAGATGTCGCCGTTGAGGAGAACAAGCGTTCCGGGCTCGGGTCTCTTGCCGCATCCGGCCCCGCCCGCGGCCAGCAGGGCGAGGACCGCAAGGACGGCCCAAACGGAACGGGGAGACCGGCTCATACGGCATCCTCCTCGAAGCGCGTCATCTTCCATGAGGCGCGATTATAACAAAATGGAGAGGCCGCGGCCATGCACGGCCGTTTCTTCGCCGCGGCGCCGCCCCCATTTGAATCGATCCTCCCGAATGGGATATACTACGGGGAGCAGCAAATACGTTACATAGTCCTTACTGCTCCCCGAGTACTAGCCGGGCGATAAAAACATCCGGAGTCAACTATATTCCGCCCGGCTTAGTAAAGAAGGGGCTTGGAGCGACTATCCGCACCCCCAAGGAGGAATCCATGAACAAGCGCCTCATCATCGGTGTTTTGGCCCTGGCCTGCCTGTTGAATCTGCCGGGCCGGGCCCAGGAACCATACAAACTTCCGCCCAAGGACGTGGTGGACATCGTCACCGCGCCGCCCACGCCGCGCGTCTCGCTCAATCCCGGCCGCGACACGATGCTGCTCATCGAGAGCGAGTCGCTGCCGGCCATCGCCTATATCTCCCAACCCCTGCTGCGCATCGCCGGCCTGCGCATCACCCCGATGAACAACAGCCGCCAGGTGCTCAGCTTCAGCACCGGCCTGACCCTGAAAAGCATCAAGGACGGTCTGGCGCGGAAGATCGATCTTCCGGACGGCATCAAGTTCGCGGGCGCGTCGTGGTCGGATGACGGCCGCTGGATCGCTTTCGCCCGTTACCTGGACGACGGCGTCGAGCTCTGGACCGTCGACACAGCCACCGGCCGGGCCAAGGCCGTGACCGGGCCGGTCCTGAACATGGTCCTGCGGTCCGGGATCCAATGGCTGCCCGACAACAAGCGCCTCCTCGTCGCCACGGTCGTCGAAGGCCGCGGCCCGGCCCCCCAGGCCCCGCGGGTCCCGATCGGCCCCGACATCCAGGAATCCGGCGGCAAGCCGACCAAGGTCGCAACGTTTCAGGACCTGCTCAAGAACGCTTTCGACGAAAAACTGTTTGAGTATTACGCGACCGCCCAACTTGCGTCCGTGGACGCCGCAACGGGCCGGATGGAAAAAGTCGGCGCTCCGGCCGTCTTCGCCGGAGTGTCGCCCTCGCCGGACGGCCGGTTTTTCCTCGTCGAGACGGTCAAGCACCCGTATTCCTATTCCGTCCCCGCCTCCGAGTTCGCCCATGCCTTCGAAATCTGGGATGTCCATGGTCGGCCGATAAAAGTCCTGGCCGACCTGCCCCCCGCGGAGGGCGTCCCCATGAACGGCGTCCCGACCGGCATGCGGTCGCCCAATTGGCAGGCCCTCAAGCCGGCCGATCTCTACTGGACCGAAGCTCTCGACGGCGGCGACCCGGAAAAAGACGTTCCCAACCGCGATCGGATTCTCGCGCTGGCCGCGCCGTTCACGGGCGAACCCGCGGAAATTCTCAAGACGCAGAACCGTTTCGCCGGCTTCACCTGGCTGTCGACGCCCGGGACGGCCTTCGCCACGGAGACCAATTGGAAAAAACGCTGGCGGACGACCTGGCTGGTCAATATCGACCAGCCCGCCGCGGCGCCCCGCATGGTCTTCGATTTGAACACCCAGGACGCCTACAACGATCCCGGCCAGCCCGTCCTGATCCTCAAGAACGGCGATCGCGTCGTGCTCCAGGACAAGGACGCCGTTTATCTCTCCGGGCAAGGCGCATCGCCCAAGGGAGCCCATCCTTTTCTCGACCGGATGGACCTGAAAAGCGGGAAGAAAGAACGGCTTTTTCAATGCGCCGACGGCAAGTACCAGGCGTTCGTCGGCTTCGCCGGCGGGGGCCGGGACAAGATCATCATCAGCCACGAATCCAAGACCGAAGCCCCCAATTATTATCTCTACGACCTGAAGGCGAAAACGATGCGGGTCCTCACCGAATTCAAGGACCCCGCGCCCCAGTTGACGGGGATCAAGAAGGAACTGATCAAATACAAGCGCGATGACGGGGTGGAACTGTCCGGCACACTGTATCTCCCGCTGAGCCGCAAGGAGGGTGAGAGACTGCCCGTCGTCATCTGGGCCTACCCCATGGAATACGGCGACGCCTCGACGGCGGGACAGGTCCGCGGATCGGTCGACCGCTTCACCTTCTATCGCGGGACGTCGGAGCTCCTCTTCGTCACGCAGGGTTACGCCGTCTTGGACAACGCCACCATGCCCATCGTCGGCGACCCCAAAACCGTGAACGACACGTTCATTCCCCAAATCGTGGGCAACGCCAAAGCGGCCATCGATATCCTTGATAAAATGGGCGTCGGCGATCCCCGGCGCGTCGGCGTGGGCGGCCACAGCTACGGCGCCTTCATGACGGCCAACCTGCTGGCCCACTGCGATCTCTTCGCCGCGGGCATCGCCCGCAGCGGCGCCTACAATAGGACGCTCACCCCCTTCGGTTTCCAGAGCGAGCGGCGTTCGCTGTGGGAGGCGACGGACACGTACATCAAAATGTCGCCGTTCATGTACGCCAACCGGATCAAGACGCCCATTCTGATGATCCACGGTCAGGCCGACAACAATTCCGGCACATTCCCCATCCAATCCGAGCGCCTCTTCGCCGCCCTCAAAGGGTTCGGCGCCACGGCCCGTTTCGTCTATCTCCCCTATGAGTCCCACGGCTACAGCGCCAAGGAATCGGTCCTGACCGTTCTGGCGGAGATGTTCGAGTGGTTCGATCAGTACGTCAAAAACAGGAAGTGAGGGCCGCTTTCCCGCCAAGGTCCCCGCGCATAAAAAAAAGCAGCAGTTGCGGGGCTCATCGCGTTTTTCCACAAAACTTGTGCATAAGCTTGTGGAAAACCCATCTCCGGACCGGTTTAACAGAGGACAATCGCGCCACTTGCCGGAAGTTGCACACCTTTTGGTCGCCGCGCATGTCCCACGAGAAAAGACGCCCGGTCGGGAAGAATTTTCTTACCCCCGGTTTGAAATTTCGGGAGGCGGGCGTTATGATCAATTCATCGATCCCATAGAGATAAGGAGGTTTTCCATGAAAAAAGCGATCATCGTCGTCCTGACGGTCTTCATCTCCGCGTCTTGGATCGGCGCCGGGCAGGCGCCGGCGGCACCGCCGAAAATCGTCATCCTCGACGTCACTCCCTTTACCTATGTCTGCGTGCCGCACAAAGGACCGTTCACCGACATGCAGCAAGTCATCGGCACGCTGATGCAGGCCATGGGAAGCCAGCGGCTCTTTCCCCCGACCGGCCCGATGATGGGGGTCTATTACACAGCTCCGAGCGGCTCGACTCCGGCGATGGTCTGGGAAATCGGATTCCCGGTGACGCCGCAGGCGACCGCGCAAAAACCGCTGGAGAAGAAAACGTGGAATTATTCGACCGTCGCTTCGGTCCTGCATGTCGGACCCTATGACCAGACGGCGACTCTCATCCCAACGGTCATGATCTGGTTGGCGGCCAACGGATATGCCCCGGCCGGTCCGGTTGCCGAGCGCTATCTTGATGTGGACCCGAGCAAGCTGAAGCCCTCCGAACTGAGAACCGAGCTCTGGGTGCCCTGCCGGAAAATCAAATAGCCGCCAGCGCTCAGAAAAAAGGATGACGAAGAGAATTCGAAACGCCGCTCTTGGCCTTTTCCTCTGTCTCTGCGTATCCCCTCTGGCCGGAGGAACCTCGGTTCCCGGCCGGGAAGGCAAGCTCCGGATCCTCGACCTCGAAGGAACGCCGTATCAAATGGGTAGGATTCACGGAACGGCTCTCAAGGCCGAAATTACGGAACTCATCAAAAGCTGGAAAGAGGATCTTGCCGGAAGCTATAAGACAACCGCGGAAGATTTTATCCGAAAATTTCTGAAGTATACGGATTTCCGACCCTCCATCGAGCGGTGGACGCCCGGCCTCCTCGATGAAGTCCGCGGCATCGCCGACGGCGCCGGCGTGGACTTCGATACAATGTTCGCCTTTCAATTGATCGACGAAATCTGGGTCATGAACAAAGACCTCGGCCGCGACAAATGCACGACCATCGCCGCCGGGAAAAGGAATTCGTTTTCGGCGTTCACCTCCCAGACCCAGGACATTCCCGGCTTTTATCATGGCTATCCGACGGTCCTTCGCATACGGGAAAGCGGGATTAATTTGGAAACCCTCGTCTTCACGATCCCGGGCGTCGTCGCCTTGAACGGATTGAACAGCCGGTCGATCGGCGTTTGCGTCAACGCCGTCCCTCAACTGGCTTATTCCCCGAAAGGCCTCCCCGTCGCGTTCGTGATCAGAGGGATCCTTCGGCAAAAAACTTACGAGGAAGCGGTTAAATTCCTTCAAGACATCCCGCCGGCCGCTCCGCAGAACTACGCCCTCGGCGGCCCGTTGAATGCCGCCAGTTTCGAGCGTTCGGCGGGGCGGATGAGCCCGTTCCTCCCCTTTGAGGGCGCCGAATTCACTTATCACACGAATCAACCTCTGATCAACGACGACTTTAATCCGAGATTTTCGGCAATGTTGAAACGGAACGGGACATCCCTGGCCAATTTTAAAAATACATGTTCGCGGTTCGACTTTCTCAGGCGGACGCTCACGGACAATTCGATGACCATCGACCTCGCCTTGCTTAAAACCTTGTTCGCCAATCGCGTCTCGGGGATCAATAATGCGGGGACCTATGGCTGTACCATTATGATACTGGGCGAGAAACCGGAACTTCATATCTCGCCCGGCCGTCCCGACGTGGAGCCTTTTCAGGTTCTCGATTTTTCGTCTCGGAATACCGGCTCCCCTATCGAAGGGCCGGCGGTCCAGCCGGAAAATCAAATAGCCGCCGACGCTCAGAAGATGTGGCCGAAATTGAAATAAAGGCCCGTCCCTTCTTTCCCGAAGCCGACGTCGACGCGGACGACGAAATCGGGCAGATAGATGCGCAGGCCTGCTCCATAGTCGACGGCCAGCTTGCCCAGGTTGATCTTGTCGAAAGACGGCCAGACCGTCCCGGCGTCCACAAAAAGGTTGCCGCCCAGCTTGATCCCCAGCGGCAGATTGGCGTTCCAGACGAGGGGGAAACGATATTCGAAATTCGTCAGGATCTTTCCCTTGTCCATGAAACGGTTGAGGCTGAAAGCCCTCATGGCCTTGAACTGATCCCCGCCGCCCAATGAGGAATAATCAAAGAAGGGGATTTTGCTCCCAT
>Ga0315275_10006826_pt1 | contig 10971 bp, 8 predicted proteins | sample YL17G03_0_MG_FD_205557 | JGI IMG/M metagenome (GOLD analysis project Ga0315275, IMG submission 205557) | Sediment microbial communities from Yellowstone Lake, YNP, Wyoming, USA - YL17G03_0 | ecosystem: Environmental > Aquatic > Freshwater > Lake > Sediment | place: USA: Wyoming | collected...
TGCCGGGAGGCAATGAAGCTTGCCGGCGAGGCGGACAACCCCCTCCTGCTCGCGGACGCCACCCGGAACCTCGCGAACGTTCGCCTCGCGACCGGCGACCCGCGCGCGGGTGCGCAGCTCGCCGAGAACGCCGGCACTGCCTATATCGCGCTCGGCGTCGTCTCGGACGCCGTCGAGACCCTCGGAGTCGCCGCTCGTGCCTGGCGAGAGGCCGGCGACGAGGAGCGGGCCGCCGCCGCCGAAGCGACCGCCCGCTCACTCGAGGCGAAGCCTGACGCTTAGCCCCCGAACGGGCGGGCGCCGGAGCCGCCGTCGAGTCCGTAATCCACGCACCCGGTGTCGGGGGCCCTGTCGATGAGCCGGCCTCCCGGTGAGCCTGACGTGAGGAACACACACACCCCGTTCGGAGGCGCCGACTCGAAGGCGTAACGGAACCCGACCTCGTTCGGCAGCGTCCCGCTCTGGCCCGTCGCCGTCGCGAGCTCGACCGTGCCGGCCAGGTCGAGGACGTGGAGCACGTAGCGGTCGAGGCTCTTACACGGAGGGATCTCGAGTGTGATCAGCGCCGTGACCGTCGCCTTGCCGGTTCCCCCGTCGGTGTCGTAGGACGCACTTGTTCCCGGGAGGATATTGGCGCACCGCGGTCCGTTGACGTCGTCCTCCGGCCCGGAGGCCGCCAGGCCGGCCAGCGGGACGACCAGGATCCCTGCCGCCGCCACTGCTACCACTGTAAGTCGTTTCACTTCGATCCTCCCCTTGTTGACTACTGCTTCTTGGCGTAGAACGAGTCGGTGCCCCCGAAGCTCCAGTCGCCCACCTTCGACTCACCGGTCACCCTCATCGACACGCGCCGATTCGAGATCAGGTTGGCGTTCAGGAACTCGACGAGGGCCTGGCGGCTGAACTTCGCCGTCGCGACCGACCCGACGACGGACCAGCTCGTGACCGGCAGGTTGACGCCGGTACCGTCGACCGCGGCGATCCGCACGGTTGCCGGGTTGACGTCGGCGAGCAGCTTCGACGGCACCCTGATGTAGATCGTGACCGGGTTCCCCTTCGAGTCGAGCGGGAACGTGTCCGGACTGAAGTCGACGATCGCCGCCTCCCGTGGCAGAGCCGCGTTCGGGGCCGGGTCGTCGACGTTCGCGATCCCGTCGCCGTCGGCGTCACCGAAGGCGTCCAGCGGGTTGGTGTCGCTCGTCCCGATCGCGGACTCCACGGGTGCCGAGACGCCGTCGTTGTCGGCGTCGCCGACGATCGTGATCGAGACGTCTGCGGATCCGGTGTTCGAGTCGTTGTCGGTACACGTGAGCGTGAGCGGCCGCGCGCCGAGCGGCCAGCCGCCGGACGGCGGCGAGAGATCGGCCTGCGTCCCACTCGCCGGGAAGCCGGGAAGAGCCGACGTCCAGGAGAGCGCCGCGCCGATCAGCTCTCCGTCCTCGGGATCCTTGCAGGAGCCGCGGAGCGGGATCAGGTCGTACTGCAGGAACACCTGGTCGGCGAGCGGGCTCAGGATCTCGGCCGTCGGGTCTGCCGGCGGCGGGTCGGCGGCGATCTGGGCTTCGGCGGGCGCCTCCGTCTGCGTGAACCCATCCTCGACGAGTGAGGTGATCGTCTCGCACCCCGCGCCGGCGAGCTCCGGGTCGAAGGGCAGCCCGAAGTTCGCGCTCGAACCGTCGATCGAGTCGGGCGCAATCCCGATCGCGATCGGGTAGCGGATCCCGTCCGCCGTGTCGCAGTAGTAGTCGAGGCGCAGGTTCTCCGGCTCGTCGGCTGTCGCGACGAAGCCTGAGCCGGTGCCCGCCTGGCGGTCGCGAATGAAGACGTCGGTCGCGTTGTTGGTGTCACCCGTGACGAGTAGACCATCCGAGGCGAACACGATGTACCGCCCACTGCGGCTGATGTCGCCCGCGTAGCTCGTCTTCCCACTGCCGGCCGGTGTTCCATCTGACGCCACGCTGACCCGCTCGATCGTGCCCGCCGCGCGGTCCTTCAGGAAGATGTCGTCGGCTAGGTTTATGTCTCCACCGGGACCGAGGAGGTTCGTCGCCGACGAGCGGAAAGCGATCAGGTTGCCGTCGTCGCTGATGAAGGGCAGCCCGCTGAACCCGTTGCCCTGGACACCGACCGAGGGGTCGCTGATGCGCTCGGTCGTCCCGGCTTGACGATCGCGCACGAAGACGTCGAACGGGTTCGTGTCGCTCCCGGCCACGAGGTTGGTCGCGAGAGAGGCAAAGGCGACGTAGCGCCCGTCGCTCGAGATCGTGGTGTAGAGGCTGGAGGAGTTCCCGCGTGTGACGTCGTCGGACGCAATGCTCGCAAGCTCGGTCGACGTCTCCCCGACACCGGTCTCGTCGAAAACTGCGTCGCCGTCGACATCCCGATCACGGACAAAGACGTGCTCGACGCCCGAGGTCCCCGGCGAGACGAGGTTCGTAGCACCGCTCGAGAACGTCACGAAGCGGCCGTCCCCGCTGATCGCCGGGCCGCGGCTGAGGCTGTTCGAGACAACGCCGCCCGAGGAGAGGCTCACCCGCACGGTCGTTCCCGCCGCCTGCAGGTCGCGCACGAAGATGTCTTCGTTCCCGTTCGTGTCGCCGGCGACGAGGTCGGTAGCTCCGCTGCGGAAGACGAGGTAGCGCCCGTCCCCGCTCAGCATCGGGTCGATGCTGGAGCCATCCGCGTCACCGCCGCCCGTATCGACGCTCGCGCGCACCGTCGTGTGGAGAAGGCGGTCGCGAACGAAGACATCGCTCTTCGAGTTGCCGTCGCCGGGGACGATCGATCCGCTGAAGGACTCGAAGGCGACAAAGCGCCCGTCGGCGCTGATGCTCGGCGACCCCGTCGGCATGAACTCCTGCTGATCGGTGATCCGCTCGGTCATCCCCGTCTGCCGGTCGCGGACGAAGATGTCGGTGTCCCCGTCTGTGAACAGCTCGAACGTCGCGGGCGCGACGACCGGGGCGAGGCTCGGATCCCCGGAGGCGAACGCGACGAAGCGCCCGTCGTCGGAGATAGAGGGGAGGGACCCGCTGGCGTTCGCGCTGCCGATACTGCTGTTGCGCCCGGCGCCCGTCTGGAACCCGTTCGAGTCGACGCTGACGATCGAGGTCGCGTCGCCCGAAAGCCCGGAGACCGTCGGCGCGGCGCCCCTCGTGCGCGCAAATAGAACCTCGCTCGTATCCCGGTTCAAGAGCTCGATCCTGTCGGCACCCACCGCGAACGGGAAGGCGAACCCGAGCGGAGAGACCGTCGAGGCTCCGCCCGCGGGGTGCGTCTCGTCGTGGATCGTCTCGGCGAGCGAGAGGCGGACGCCCAGGTCGGAGAGAACGGTCGCGCCTACGTACTGGACGAAGCGAATGTGGCTCGCGTTGTCGGGCTCGGTCAGGTCGCTTGTCGGCGAGAAGTGCGAGCTGACGATCTCCGTCCCGGCGATCGTCCCATCGGTCGAGCCGCGCATCACGAAGGCGGGGCCGGCCGGCACGTTCTGGGTCGAGCCGACGGTGGCAGAGGTCGTGCACTCCGATGTCGTCTGGCCGCCGAGGATGCAGAGAAGGTACGCCCAGTCGGCCTGCTCGAGGATCGTGTCCGTGTCGTTCCACGTGCCGTACACCCGCATGACCGTGTGATCGTCCGAGAGAAACGCGCGTGAAGCGACGTCGTAGCCGCGGTTCGGCGCCGTTCCATCGGCGGCGGTGTTCGAGGAGTGATACGGGCTGAAGTCGTTGTCGCGCGCGACGAGGACGAGGCTCATGGTGTGCGAAAGCTCCATCGCGGCGGTCGCCCCACTCGGAGACGGCGACCCGGAGACGTCTGCGACCGCGCGTACCCAGGCCTCGCCCGAGCCGGTCGACGCCATCCCGTCCGCACAGCCGCCGCCGGATCCCGTGGAGATTCCCTGGTCGACGACTCCCAGCACACGGTCGGCTGTGCGTGACGGGTTCGCCTGGTTCCAGGCGCCGAGGAAGGCTGCGAGCTGTCCCTTGAGCGCATTGAAGTTCGTGCTCGTCCCGCAGAACGGCGGGCCCGTGATCCCGAGCGCGGAGAGGTTGATCATCCCAGGGTTGATCGCGTAGCGGACGCCGCCCGAGCCGCCGAGATCACCGACGCCGTCGGGCACCGGCATGATCCGTTGCAGCGTCAGCATGGCGTTCTGGGTCGTCTGGCGCGCCGCGTCGGGGAACTGGCTCGTATTCGTGCCGAAGATGAGCGGGACGACGAGGATCCGTAGGGCTCCGGAGCGCCGCTCGTACGTCTTCGTGATCGGGCTCGAAGTCCCGGGGTAGTTCGTGAAGGTGATGGTGCCCGTCGTCGGCGTCGCAGTAGAGCTCGCCTTTGCCGAGTACGAGATCGTCGTCTGGAACGTTGCGCTGAAGCGGCTCGACCCATCGCCAGGAGCAAGTGCACTCCCGGGTACGACGAACTTGGGGTCGGCCGGCGAGTCGAGCGCGGGAGCCGACGCGGCCGGTGCCATCACCGGGAACGGGGACACCAGGGTCGGCACGGGAGACGCGATGGTCGCAAGGGAAGCCGCTCCGTTCTTGACGGCCAGCGTCGCTGCGGTGACCGCGATCGACGCCCCCTTGGCGGCGCACGAGGGCATGCTCAGGTAGAAGCGGACGAGCGTCTCCTTGCCGCGAACGAGTGGGTCGTACGAGCCGAGCCCCTGGTTGACCGTCACGTCGCGCAGCTGCGGGGTGAGCGCGCAGGTCGGCGTAGGCGCGGGCGGCGCCCCGCTCGTCGGCGAAACCACGATCGCAGCAAGTGCCGCGATGCCCACGAGGAATCCCCACCGCCCAGATAACACCTTCGCCGCCCCTCCCCCCTGCGTCGCTGAAACCGAGATCACGGCCGACTATGGGGCAAACGCAACGAGGAGTCAAGCCGCCGGCCTCGCTCTGAGCGACGTGACTGAGGGATCAGGCCGCAGGAGTCGCCCCAGTCACGCGGCCGTCCCCGCCGAGTGTCAGCACCGCGACACGCCGAGTGTGCGCCGCACGAACGACACCGAATCCCAACCCCGCCACGCTCCTCCCAACAGGACGACACCGGGTCGTCCAAGAGAACAGGAGGTTCGTCATGACCAGCAAGACCCCTAACCCGCAGACCGACGGCACCACCGCTGCGGCCTCCCGTCCCCGCGTACTCGGCAGGGGCCAGACGAAGGCACGGTCGATCAAGACCTACCTGATCCTCGCGCTGCTTCTGGCCCTGTGCAGTCTCGTTGGCACCGTCGAAGCCGCATCCACTGCAAACCCGGCGGCCAACCCAGCCGGCGGCAAGCCCGTGGCCCCCCCGGCGAACTCCGCCCCGACTCCGGACCCCGCTGCAGGTAGCGGACCGGCGGACGTCGATCCCGACGCTGCGGCAGCCCTGGCAAACCAGAAGGGGATCTCAATCGCTCAGGCAATTGCACGGCTTGGACAGCAGCAGGCCTTGGGTGACCTTGGGGCCCGGATCGAGAAGTCGCTCGCCGGACGCTCGGGCGGGACCTACCTCGACACGGACGGCAACCTCGTCGTGACCACTCTCGACAAGGCTTCAGAGGCTGTCGTAACCCGGAACGGCGCCCGTGCGCAGCTGGTCGACGACAGCTCGGCCCGGCTCGACGCCATCATGGCGCAGCTCGACCGCCAGGCCTCCGAGGGACGCGCCGGCTCGGTCCAGGGCTGGTACGTGGACGTACCGACGAACACCGTGGTCGTGACGGTCACCGAGGGTGCGACCGACTCGAGCACGGTCGCGATGACGAAGCTGGCGACCACCTTCGGCGCCAGCCTCCGGATCGAGTACCAGCCGGCCGACCAGGCTCCGCAGCCGGCGGAGTGGCTGGTGGGCGGGTTCCAGATCGTCATTCCGACCGGCGGGACCTGCTCGGTTGGGTTCAACACGCTCGACGCCCTCAACCGCAACGTCGTGCTGACCGCGGGACACTGCGTGAAGACGAGCGGGAATGTCAGCCGCAACGGCTACGTGATCGGCTCGACGCGGACGGCGAACTTCCCGACGGACGACTTCGGGACGTTCTGGAACTCGTACCCCAGCTACTGGCAGCCGTCGGTGTCGGTCTACAAGTACAACGGCACCTACGCCACCGTGGCCGGCCAGCGGGACAACCCGCCGGTGGGAGCGACGGTCTGCAAGAGCGGGCGGACGACCGGATACACGTGCGGGACGATCAAGGCGGTGAACCAGACCGTGAACTACCCGCAAGGCATCGTCTACGGCCTCGTGCGACACACCGCGTGCGTCGAGGGCGGAGACAGCGGGGGCTCAAACATCAGCGCCGACTACTACGCACTCGGGGTGACCAGCGGAGCGAGCACGACCGCGAGCACAGGCAAGTGCCTGAGCAAGTCCGGCGGCACCAATGTCAGCTGGTACCAGCCGGTCGGAGAGGCGCTCAGCGCGAACGGACTGCGGCTGCTCCGCTAGAGCTCCGCGACACCCGGCAGAGAAGGAACGAAGGGAAGGGCCCATGGCAGGAGCGGTGGGCCCTTCCGCGTCGCATTCTGCGAGTCCACCCACAGCGGAGCGACGGCGGGACACGCATCCCCGTCTGGGCCCGTGTTGACCGGCAGAAGCCCAGGTGACCGGCTGAAGCCGGTCACCGCACTGTCCTACAACGTTCTGCTGGGCGTGCGCTCTTTGCGCTTGTGTGCGAGGTAGTGCGTGAGCTCGCCGATCGCGATCACGAGGATGAAGATCAGCCCGACGACGAGCATCGAGAGCACGACCTTGCGGCCTTCCTCGGCGGCATCCGCCACGAACAGGAGCGAAGCGAGCATCGTGTGCGGGACTTTACCCCACCAGGAGGTCGTGCGCGCAACATGCACGCTCGACAGCAGCGGCGCCGGCGGCCGTGCGGGCCAGCTCGGCGAGGGCCGTGGCGTCGCCGCGTTCCCTCAACTCGGCGCGAGCCTGCGCGAGCTCACCCCGGCCGAGGAGCGCCGCGGTCGCAGCCCACGCCTCCGCCTCGCCCGTGCGCCCGTCGGCGCGGGCCTGGGCGCAGAGAGAGATGAGCTCGGCCAGATCGTGCACCGCCTCGACGCTGCCGGTCGCCGCCACCCGCACGAGCCCGTGGGCATAGAGGTAGTCGCCGAGGAGCAGAGCCGTGTCGGCGTCGGCCGGCTCGAAGAGCCTGGGCCGGCCGTAGTGGAGGAGATAGCCTTCGTAGATCGTCTCCACGCCGAGCGCGAACGGCTCCTGGCAGAGGAGCGAGAAGACCGGCACGGTCTCGCGCGCGTCGACCGGACGGAGGGCGTCGGCCCAGAGCGGGCTCTCCGCCGCGGCCTCGGCCGCGAGCGTCTCCCAGAGACCGGCCAGCTCAGCTGTCGAAGAAGTCGCCAACTGCCTCGATCGTCCTGTCGATCTCCTCGTCGCCGTGCGCGAGCGAGACGAACATGCACTCGAACTGGGACGGCGCGAGGTAGATCCCGTTGGCGAGTGCGTGGCGGAAGAGCGCCGCGTAGCGGTCGGTGTCCGAGCGCACCGCGTCGTTGTAGTCGCGGACAGGGGCGTCCTGACAGAAGAGGGTCAGCATCGCGCCTACGCGCTGGACCGTGCCGAAGGGGGCGAGGCCTGCCTCGAGCCGCGCACCGCGACGCTCGAGCTCGTCGTACACCTCGGGGTCACGGAGACGCCGCAGCACCGATGTCCCTGCCGCCGTGGCGAGCGGGTTCCCGGAGAGGGTGCCCGCCTGGTAGACGTCGCCGACGGGTGCGAGCCGCTCCATCAGCTCGGCCCGGCCGCCGAAGGCCGCCGCCGGGAGGCCGCCGCCGACGATCTTGCCGAGAATCGTCAGGTCGGGCGTGACGCCGTATCGCTCCTGCGCCCCGCCGCGGGCGACGCGGAAGCCGGTGATCACCTCGTCGAACACGAGCAGCGCACCGCTTGCGTCGCAGAGCGCCCGCAGCGCCTCGAGGAACCCGGGCGCCGGAGGGACGACGCCCATGTTCCCGGCGACCGGCTCGACGAGGATCGCAGCGAGCCCCTCGCCGTACTCGGCCACCGCCGCGGCGACCGCGTCGATGTCGTTGTAGGGCAACACGATCGTGTCGCCGGCGACGCCCGACGGGACACCGGGCGTGGAGGGGATCCCCAGTGTCATCAGGCCCGAGCCCGCGCTTGCGAGCAGTGCGTCGACGTGCCCGTGGTAGTTCCCGGAGAACTTGATCAGCCGGTCGCGCCGGGTTGCAGCTCGGGCCAGGCGCACCGTGCTCATCGCTGCCTCGGTGCCGGACGAGACGAGGCGCACCATCTCGATCGACGGCACGGCGTCCACGATCTCGGCAGCCAGGTCGACCTCCCCCTCGGTCGGCGCCCCGAACGTCGTGCCGCGAGACAGCGCCTGCGCCACCGCCGCGAGCGTGGCCGGGTCGGCGTGACCGTAGAGCAGCGGCCCCCACGAGAGCACCCAGTCGATGTAGCGGTTGCCGTTGACGTCCTCGATGATCGCGCCGTCACCGCTGCGCATGAACAGCGGCTCGTCGAGGCCGACGGCGCGCATCGCCCGCACCGGAGAGTTGACCCCGCCGGGGATCAGCCGCACGGCACGGTCGTAGAGCGGGGAGCGAATCAGAGCCATCGCGCCAGGTCCTTCGCCCAGTACGTGAACACGAGGTCGGCGCCGGCGCGCTTGATCGCGACGAGCGACTCGAGGGCGGCGGCCTGCTCGTCGAGATGGCCGGCTGCCGCGGCAGCCTTCACCATCGCGTACTCGCCGGAGACGGCGTAGGCGGCGACCGGGCAGTCGAACCGCTCGCGCACCGCGCGGATCACGTCGAGGTACGGGAGCGCGGGCTTCACCATCAGCGCGTCCGCGCCCTCCTCGAGATCGAGCGCGCACTCGCGCAGTGCCTCACGCACGTTCGGTGGGTCCATCTGGTAGCCGCGACGGTCGCCAAAGGACGGGGCCGATTCGGCCACCTCCCGGAACGGCCCGTAGAACGCGGAGGCGTACTTGGCGGCATAGGCGATGATCGGAGTCTGCGGCAGCGCCTCCCGGATCGCGCCGACACGACCGTCCATCATGTCGCTCGGCGCGACGACGTCGGCACCCGCCGCGACGTGGCTCACGGCCGTACGGGCGAGAAGCTCCAGGGTCTCGTCGTTCTCCACCTCTCCGTCGCGAATCACGCCACAGTGGCCGTGACTCGTGTACTCGCAGAGACAGACGTCGGTGACGAGCGTCAGCGCCGGCACCTCCGCCCGCAGCGCACGCAGCGCCCGCTGCACGATGCCGTCGGTCTCCCACGCGCCGGATCCCTCCTCGTCCTTCTCCTCCGGGATCCCGAAGAGAAGCACCGCCCGCACACCGAGGGATGCTAGCTCGGACGCCTCGCGGACGATCTCGTCGACCGAGCGTTGCGCAATCCCCGCGAGGCCGGCGACCGGGCGCACGACACCCTCGCCCGGACAGGCGAAGAGCGGCATCACGACGTCGTCGAGCGAGAGGTGGGTCTCGCGGACGAGGGCGCGCAGCGTGTCGGTGCGACGCAGGCGGCGCAAGCGGGTGACGGGGAAACCGGTCATCCGGGCAAGGGTACGTCAGCCGGGCTGCCGCGCGGCTCGTCGAGGTCCACCCCGACAGCGACCCCCTCGTCGTCCCAGGGGTCGAGGCGGAGCCGCTCGGCGAAGAACTCGTAGATCGCACGGGCGGCGGCCATCGTCGGCAGCGCCATCAACACACCGGCGATCCCGTACAGCTCACCGCCCGCGAGGAGGCCGAAGATGACGAGGAGCGGGTGCAGGCGGAGCGCATTCGCCATCACGTTCGGCACCACGATATGCCCCTCGACCTGGTAGATGAAGACGAAGAGCGCGAGCACCCACAGCGCCGACACCGGGTGGACGACGAGCGCGTAGATCATCGGCGGGATTGCAGAGAGCCAGGGCCCGATGTACGGGATCACCTCGATCACGGCGGTCCAGACGCCGAAGAGCAGCGCGTAGCGCTCGGCTCCGGGAACGAGACCGGTGGTGCCGAGCACCCACATCCCGACCCCGGCGCTGAGGCCGATCACAGTCGACAGAATCAGCTGCCCGCGCACGTACCCCGCGAGGGCCTTCTCGATCCGGAGTGTCAAGGGCAGGCTGTCGCCGGGCGGGAAGCGGCGGTCGATGAGATTCTCGAGCCGCTGCATGTCGAGCAGCATGTAGATCGCGATGACCACGATCAGGACGAGGTTGAAGAGCGTCACCACGATCGAGAAGGCGGCGCCCTGCGCGAAGGAGATCGCATCCTGCGTGTATCCCGAGATCTCGCCGGCGCCGAGGTTGTCGACCCAGTCGGTCGCCTGCTTCTGGATCTGGATGCGCTCCAGCCCATGCGTGTCGAGCCATGCCTGGAGGCGATCGATGTCCTGCTCGGCCCCGGACTTCCCGGCCGAGTCCGAGACCGTCACGTAGTCGTCGATCCGCTGGGTCGCCGAGCGCGTCTGGTCGACGACGACGCTTCCGAGCGCGAGGGCGATGAACGCCACGGCCGCGGCGAAGAGGAGGAAGACGAGCGCCACCGCGAGGCCGCGGGGAAGCCTCATCCGCTGCAGGTCGCGCACGAGCGGGTTGAGCAGGAACGCGATCACCGCCGACGTCAGGAAGAGGAAGAGCACGTGCCCGAGGACGCCGGCGAGCATCCAGACGACGAGGAGGCCGACCGGAAGGCCCACGAGCTGGATCCAGCGCGGGACCCTGATCGTCGATCCTGACGGCGTGCTCATGGCGCGGATGGTAGCCCCGTGCCGGGGTCAGGTCTTGCAATCACGCACCCGAGCGTCGGCGCGCCTCCCAGCTGGCCACCGGTGTGCGTGATTGCAAGACCTGACCCCGCGTCCGCTACCGTGACCGCGATGGCCACGCCGCGCTCCCGGCGAGCGGCCCGGCACCGTGCCCGACGGCAGCGCGCACAGCACCGCGCCCGCCGCCTGGTCGTGATCGGGATCGTCGCCGCCCTTGCTCTCGTCACCCTGA
>Ga0315275_10006827_pt1 | contig 10970 bp, 4 predicted proteins | sample YL17G03_0_MG_FD_205557 | JGI IMG/M metagenome (GOLD analysis project Ga0315275, IMG submission 205557) | Sediment microbial communities from Yellowstone Lake, YNP, Wyoming, USA - YL17G03_0 | ecosystem: Environmental > Aquatic > Freshwater > Lake > Sediment | place: USA: Wyoming | collected...
GTGGCCCGGCAAACGCCCCCCCAACAACCCCATGTCTTACCTTGTATCCCGGCAATGCTCTATAAGCCTCATATTATATTATCCATTCCTGTTCCAGTTGAACGAATGCTTCGCGTTTGAGCAGCATGATGTGACCACGGCCGGTAATGAGCCAGCCAGCCCGTCGCCAGCGGCCCAGGGCTTTTGCAACCGTCTGGCGGGTCTGGCCGGTGCGCTGCGCCAGCTCCTCCTGTGAAATGGTAACATAGCCTTTCTCAGGCGCCTGCTGCTCCAATTGCAGCAGGAGACGTGCCAGGCGGGCCTGGGCGTCCAGGAATGCCAGCGCGCTCTCACGTTCACTGCTGCCGCGCAGGCGGTTGGCGGTCATCTCCAGAATCCGGCGCGCCAGAGCTGGTTCGGTTTCAAGGATTCCAAGAAATGCCTGACCAGGCATTGCCAGCAATTCACTTTTCGTGCGGGCGATGGCGCTGGTCGAATGGGGTTGCCTGGTCAGCACACCCACTTCGCCAAAGAAATCACCTGGACGCATCTCGTTGATGACCATTTCCCGGCCATCCGGGCTTTCCAGAACAATGGATACCAGACCCGACCGGACAATATAAACCTTCTCAGCGGGGTCGGATTGAAAGAAGACGAATTGTCCTTTTTCAACCTGCAGGAATCTACCGGCGCGCGCCAGGGCCAGCAGGGAGGTCGCACCCAGACCGGCAAACAGCGGCATGCCTTCCAAAAAAGCCATTGCAGACAAGACCGGGTTAGCAGGTGGTTTCATACCTGTTCATCCAAAATTCTTTTCACAACCACGGCCGTGAAATCATCTTGCTGGGGCAGACCATGGCCATGCGCCTGCACATCCAGCCATAACTGTTTGCAAATTTCCAGGGCCGGACGCGTACGGTTGGCTGCCATGCTCAGGTAGAGCAAATCCGGCGCGAAGTCGTTGCCGTGGATGTCCTTGGTTTCACTGACCCCGTCGCTGAAAAGGAGCAGTGTTCCTCCAGGAGGCATACAGATGTGCTGTTCGTCGATGGGTAAATCATCGAACAGGCCCAACGGCTGCCCGGACGAGACCGGCACTTCCACGAGGCGGCCAGCCTCATCCAGGAGATAAGGGGAGGGATGGCCGGCCCGGGCAAAGTGAAAATCCCCGCTGTTGCAATCCAGGATGCCATATACCAGCGTAACAAACATCTTCGAGGCGTTCATTTGCAGCAGGTGCCGGTTGACCTTGCGGAAGGCCTGAACGGGAGATCTTGCACGGGGGGCCTCCAGATGGATAGCACTATAGGTAAGAGCCATGAAGAGTGCCGATGGTACACCCTTATCAGAGACATCCCCCACCACAAAGCCCAGCCGGTTCTGACTCAATATGAAATATGTAAAGAAGTCGCCACCCACCGCCCGCGCCGGCACCATCATGGCGCTAAATTCATAACCTGGGACAAAGGGCAATTTTTTTGGGAAAAGACTCTGCTGGATCTGGCCGGAGAGCTCAAGCTCCTTTTCGAGCCGCTCTTTCTCGACAATCTGTACATGCGCGGCTTTCAATTCCTCATAGGCCTCCCCCAGTCGCTGGTTCTTCTCCTTCAGGTCCAGGATGGTGATGTTCTCGGATTCTTCCAGGCGCCGGCTGAGCAGCCGGATGATCTCATAGGTGAGTTGCGGCTGGCGGTGCAGCAGGGCATCCAGTTCAGTGTGGGGCACCTTCAACAGCCGCAGAGGTGTCAGCGAACACACACTGGCGGTATGACAACCATCCCGGCTGAACAGGCTCATCTCCCCGAGCAGGTTCCCGGCTTCCCGCACACCCAGAATGCGTTCTTCTTCGCTGCCAAGCGCCTTGACTACTTCAACCTGACCTTCCAGCAGGATGTAGAACTTGTCATCCGCGTGCCCTTCATGAAAGAGCACTCTGCCAGGCGGACAGGTGGAAACGCGCAGCAGCGTCTCCAGCCGCCGGATTTCATCAACCGGCAGGGAGGCGAAGAGCGGAATGCTGGATAGGTCTGCGGTGGGCATCCTAGCCTTTCTGGTTCACAGGTACAGAGAAGATCTGCACTTCCACGGTCTTGCCTTTAAGCTGAAAGGGACCTTCTGCGTAGGTTCTTATGGAACTGCCCAGGGCACTTTGGGTGGCAGCGTCGATCAGGATGGGCTTGCCGACCACCTTGGTATGGCTTTCCAGACGGGCAGCCAGGTTGACGGTATCACCCACACAGGTGTAAGTGGCCCGGCGGGTGGTACCAGTATACCCGGCAATCACCTGGCCGGAGGCAATCCCGATGCCGATGCGGATCTCGGATTTACCCTGCACCAGCCGGTCCGCGTTCAGCAGTTGGATCATCTCGATCATATCCAGGGCGGCCTTGACAGAATGTTCACAATGGTCGGGCTGCAGCAGGGGTGCCCCGAAAATGGCCATCAGCCCATCCCCGACCATCTGGTTGACCACTCCGCCCTGGTCGCTGATGGCCTCGAACATCAGGGTGTAGTAGGTGTTCAGCAGTTCGATGGTCTCTGCCGGGGTCTGGGATTCGGCAATGGTGGTGAACGAGCGGATATCGGAAAACATGGCGGTGGCCTCGACATATTTGCCACCCAGGGCAAAGCCGGAGGTTTCCATGTCCGCCGCCACTTCGGAAGTGGCGAACTTCTTGATCAATTCGCGCTGCTGGTCGCGCAGGCGTTTCTTCTCCAAGCTGGCGCCAATGCGAGCCTTGAGCAGTACCGGGTTGACCGGTTTGTTCAGGTAGTCCTCGGCGCCCATTTCGATGCATTTGACCACGCTATCCAGTTCCTCCAGGGCGGAGGTGATGATGATGGGAATGTCGCGCAGGCGCAGGTCGGCGGTGGCCTTCTCGAGCACCTGGTAGCCGTTCATCTCGGGCATCTCAATATCCAGCAGCACCAGGTCGAAGGGCCGGGCGTGCAGCATTTCGAGTGCCTGGCGCCCATTCTCGGCCATCTCGACGGTATGACCCTGCTGCTCCAGGCTGCGCCCAAGCAGCAGGCGGTTCACCTTGTTATCATCCACCACCAGCAAGCGGCCTGGGCTGTTGCTAGGCATGGCACAACTCCTCAAGTCTCTTTTTGATAACCCCATACTCCCTCACAAGCGTCTCCACTTTACCGGCGGCGCCCTCCAGCCTGGCTTCCCTACCCAGCATCTCCAGTTCCTTCGCCAGCGCCCCGAACTCCAGTGCGCCAAAGCTGTTGCTGGTGGATTTGATGGAATGGGCCGCCCGCCGGAAGGTTTCGCCATCCTGCTTCTCTAGCCCCTCCCGGAGAGCGGACAGCAGCTGCGGGGTTTCCTCAAAATAGGCCTGGACCAGTTCATTGATATAGTCTGCGCCCACGGCCTCTTTGAGCGCTTCAAAGATGGGCAGATCGATGACGGATTGTGTATTCATGGTTACCCTTTTTGGAGTGGATTCACTTTCATAAGCGCTTTGGCCAGCTCATCCGGGCGGATGGGCTTGCTGACATAATCATCCATGCCGGCTTCCAGGCACATCTCCCGGTCACCCTGCATGGCATTGGCGGTCATGGCGATGATCGTCGGGCGCTGAGGGCGCGGCCACTTGGCACAGATCCGCCGGGAGGCCTCCAGCCCGTCCATCTCGGGCATCTGCACGTCCATCAGGATCACGTCATACGGCTGCCGTTCTACTGATTGTACCGCTTCGAGGCCATTGGATGCAACATCGGCGCGGTAACCCATCTGCTGCAGCAGGCGCAGGGCCAGCTTCTGGTTGACCAGGATGTCTTCCGCCAGCAGGATCCGTAACGGGTGGTTTTTGGCCATCTCCGGATCCATCTGGGTCTTTTTCGGGGCAGCCTGCGGCTGCTCGACGGTTTGCCTGGCGAACAGGCTGGCCAGCGTGTCGAATATCTGGGAGGGTTTGATGGGCTTGCCGAGGAAGGCCGCGAAGAGGCCGGGTTCTACATCCGTCTCACGCCGCCCTAGGGAGCTGAATAATACCAGCGGCAGGGCTGCGGTATTCCGCTGCCTGCGGATCTCCCTGGCCAGCGTCGCGCCGTCCATTTCGGGCATGTGCATGTCCAGAATGGCTAAATCGAAGGGGTCGCCGCGCTTGAACCAGCCCAAGGCTTCCTGGGGTGATTCAGTTTCACACGTCTGCATGCCCCAGGCTTGCAGCTGCAGGGTCAGGATGCGCCGGTTGGTGGCGTTATCATCCACGATCAGGACACGCTTTCCATCCAGGCTTGGCTGGAGGCCGTGAATGTCACGGTGGGCGCGCTCGGGCATCTCCACCGCTTCGGTCTGGAGGGTGAAGTGGAAGGATGAGCCCTCGCCGGGGATGCCGCTGCTCTCGGCCCACAGGTCGCCGCCCATCATGCCAGTCAGGCGCTTGCTGATCGCCAATCCCAACCCGGTGCCGCCGTATTTGCGGCTGGTGGACGAATCGGCCTGGCTGAAGGATTGGAACAGGCGCCCCATCCGGTCAGGCGGGATGCCGATGCCGGTATCGCGCACGGTGAATTGCAGTGTCAGCGTGCCACGTTTTCCCGTGTCACGTGACACAGGAACACTTGACACTGGAGCACATGACACCGAAACCACCACCTCGCCCTTTTCGGTGAACTTGACCGAGTTACCCAGCAGGTTGATCAGGATCTGGCGCAGGCGGGTCACGTCTCCCAGGATGGCCGGCGGCACATCATTCTCTAACATATAGGCAATATCCAGTCCCTTTTCGACCGCTTTGGGTGCGATCAGGTCGAGGGCGCTCTCGACCACCTCGCGCAGGTCGAAGGGCTGGCTCTCCAGGTCCATCTTGCCGGCCTCGATCTTGCTGAAGTCCAGGATGTCGTTGATGATCGCCAGCAGGGCATCCCCGCTGTTGCGGATGATCTCGGCAAATTCGCGCTGCTCTTGTGTCAGCTGGGTATCCAGCATCAGACCGCTCATGCCGATGACAGCGTTCATTGGAGTGCGGATCTCGTGGCTCATCATCGCCAGAAAGGCGCTCTTGGAAGCGTTGGCGGCATCCGCGTCTTCCTTGGCCTGTTGGGTTTCGGTAAACAGGCGGGCGTTCTGGATGGCAATGGCGGCCTGCCGGGAAAGGCCGGTCAGGAAATCCAGCTCCGGCTGGGTGAACTCATCGCCACCCTCCCGCCAGACAGTCATCATGCCAATGACCCGTTCACCAGCCAGCAGGGGCGCAACCATCATGCGTTCGGTGATTTCCGGGAATGGGGTACCGGGGATCTGGCGGGCCCGTCCATCCCGGGCAGTATCCTGCACCAGGTCGGCCACCCCCCGCCTGGCAGTATCGCCAATGATGCCCTGACCCAGGTGTACTGTATCTTCCTTAATTGCGCTAGCATTCGCCCCTACGACTGCAATGGCATGGAATTCCAGCCCATTCTCATCCGGCAGGTAAACCGCGCTGGTGTCGGCCTTCAACAAGTCACTGGCATGGGTGGCAATACGCTCCAGAACGGTCGACAGGTCCAAAGTGGATGAAATTTCGCGCCCCACTTCGGCAACGGCGGCCGCCTCACGCGCCCGGCGCTGGGTCTCCTCGTAAAGGCGCGCTTTTTCGATCGCCACCCCCACATTCGAAGCCAGGGTGGTCAGAAGGTGCATATCGTCTTCATCAAACTGGCCTTCCTGCTGGATGCTCTGCACGCTGATCACCCCAATGGCTTGTTTATTGGAAATGACCGGAACACCCAGGTAGGAAAGGGCTTCCCTGCCAGTCAATTTCACCCCCAGGGACGCCCGGCGGGTGCTGATGTCTTTGTTGATCAGCAGCGGTAGGCCTGTCTGGATGATCCGGCTGGTCAAGCCTTCGCCAAGCGGAAGGGGAGCCATCTGTTCGCCAAAAGCGTAGGGGAATTGGATCATCCTGGTTAGTGGATCGAGCAGGGCTACGTAGACAATATCTGCAGTGAAAGTCTTCTTCATCTGCTCGCCGGTCAATTCGATCAGCGCATTGAGCTCGGTGGCGGAGGCCAGGGCCTGGCTGAGGGTGTTGACCGTGGCCAGCTCGGCAGCGCGCTGCTCGGTCTCCTTTAGCAGGCGCTGGGTCTCCGCAAACAGGCGGGCATTCTCGAGTGCTACACTCATCGACGAGGCGAGCGTGGTCAGCAAGTGCACGTCCGATTCGCTGAAGGCGTTTTCGCGATCGACGTTTTGCAGCGAGATCGCGCCTCGCACCTGCTCCCCAATTGCGAGCGGGACCCATAATGCAGACTGGGTGGGTTCTGTTCCCGGGAGGGTCTTCTGGCTGTATTTTTCCATCTGCTTTCTATTTCTGATTAACACGGGCTGGCGCGTCTGGATCAACTGCTTGGCCATGCGACCAAATGGAACAGGTTTCGGATAGAACCGTTGACCTTTCTCGATGCAATAATGCGTGTGGACCATGCCAGTTGATGTGTCACCCATGACGATGGTGACCACCTGCGCATCGAAGATCTCACGCACCTTGTCACCCACCAGATCGTAGATGGCCTGCATGTCCAGCTGCGCTCCAAGGCCTTGCTGGACACTGTTGATGACAGCCAGTTCGGCCGCGCGTTGATCGGTCTCCTTGAACAGCCGTTGGGTCTCGTTGAAGAGACGGGCATTCTCGAGCGCCACGCTCATTGACGACGCCAGCGTGGAGAGTAAGCGCACATCCGATTCACTGAAGGCATTCTCCCGGTTGAGATATTGCAGCGAGACACCCCCGTACACCTGTCCATTCACGATCAAAGGCACGACAACGAGAGATTTGACTGGCTGAGTGCCGGGGATGATGATCAAGTCATATTCCGGTGCAAGTTTCTCCATATCCTGATTAATAACCAACGGGCGATGCGTATCATCCAGATAGGCCAACAGCCGTTTGGGCAACGCAATAGAACCGGTGTAATCCTTCTCGCCGTCTTCAAGCTCATATTTGAATACCATCGATCCATTTGCGCGATCAAAGGAGGCGATCCATATGGCCTGTGGGGTGAAAATATCCTGGATCTTGTCGCCGACCTGGTCGTAAATCGCACGCATGTCCAGTTTTGAGGCCAGCCCCTCCTGGACGCTGTTGATGACCGCCAGCTCGGCGTTACGCTGCTCGGTCTCCTTGAGCAGGCGCTGGGTTTCGTCAAAGAGGCGCGCATTCTCCAGCGCCACGCTCATGCTGTTGGCCAGGGTTTGCAGCAGGCGCACATCCGATGGAATGAAAGCATTCTCCCGGTCCAGGTCTTGGATCGAGATGATGCCCTTGACCTTATCTTCAACCAGAAGCGGTACGAACAAGGCGCTTAGGGGCCATGCCCCGGTTACTAGTACATTGTTGTTGTGAGCGGCCAGTTCTGCAAAATTCTGGTTGATTAGGATGGGCGCACGGCTTTGAATCACCTCCAGCCGGAATCCATACGGTTCCTGAATGGGGATGACGCTGCGGTCGCCTTTTTCATACGAATAGGGCATGGAGATCAGGTTGGCAGCGGCATCATAGGTGACGATATCCACGACTTCCACATGGAAGACCTCGCGAGCTTTTTCACCGATCAGTTCATAGATGGACTGCATATTCAACTTGGAAGCCAGCCCGGCCTGCACGCTGTTGATGAAGGCCAGTTCGGCGGCGCGCTGGTCAGTCTCCTTGAGCAGGCGCTGGGTCTCACCAAACAGGCGGGCATTTTCAAGGGCGATGCCCATGCTGCCGGCCAGCGTCTGAAGCAGGCGCACATCCGATTCCGAGAAGGCATTCTCGCGATCAAAATTCTGCAGGCTGAACGAACCATTCACCTGCGTACCCGTCCCAAACGGCACAAAGATCATTGATTTGGGAACGAGTGTGCCTTCAATGTTTATTAATCCATACTGTTCGGATACTTCCGTGCTCTTTTCGTTGATCACCACCGGCTGGCGGGAGGCGATGAGATGCTTCGCCATATAACTGAAGGGAAGTAATTCCTCGTCAGAGAAATGCTCACCATTTTCAAAGGCGTAGTCCACACGCGAAACCTGCTTTTCTTGATCGTATGATTGGATGATAACCGATTGCGCGCTGAACATGCCCTGGATCTTGTCACCGACCAGGTCATAAATGGCCTGCATATCCAGCTTGGAGGCCAACCCCGCTTGTATACTGTTGATGATGGCCAGTTCGGCGGCGCGTTGATCGGTCTCCTTGAGCAGGCGCTGGGTCTCGCCAAAGAGACGCGCATTCTCGAGGGCGATACCCATGCTACCTGCCAGCGTTTGCAGCAGGCGTACATCCGACTCCGAGAAGGCGTTCTCGCGCTCGAAATTCTGCAGGCTGAAGGAACCGTTGACCTGTGTGCCCGTCCCGAAGGGGACAAAGATAGAAGACTTGGGTGCCAGGGTTCCTTCAATGAGCATAATACCCCACTGTTTCGATACCTCGTCATTATTCTCATTGATCACCACGGGCTGGCGGGTAGCGATGAAGTGCTTCGTCATGGGACCGAAAGGAAGCAAGCTATCATCAAATAGATGTTCCCCATTTTCAAAAGCATAAGCCAAACGGGTAAGCTGTTTTTCATGATCCAGCGAAACAATGGTGACCACTTGCGCATTGAACAACTGCTGGATCTTGTCACCGACCAGGTCATAGATAGCCTGCATATCCAGCTTGGATGCCAGGGCCTCCTGGACACTGTTGATGATCTGCAACTCGGCGGCGCGCTGCTCGGTCTCCTTGAGCAGGCGTTGGGTCTCGTTGAAGAGACGGGCATTTTCAAGTGCAACGCTCATGGATGAGGCGAGAGTGGTAAGCAAGCGAACATCAGATTCATTGAAGGCATGCTCCGGCAGCTTGCCTATGGAAATGTTGCCCGATATTTCGGCTCCGATCAGCAGCGGAACGACTATGAAAGAGTTGTCATGGGTGGGCCCGGCAAGATTTTCCTTTTCCAGAGTAGTGCCGAACTTGGCGAGATGTAACTCAAATTCTTCAAACGTGTGAAGAAGCAGTGGCTGGCGCAATTGCAGCATTTTCGCCCAATAATCGGATGGCTGTTTGACTTTAGGGAAGAACCGTTCACCATGATCCACGAGGTAAGGGACGCGTATCAGGTTAGGAATGCGATCGTAAAAAGCGATGCCAACTACATCGGCTGAAAAGATCTCGCTGATCTTATCGCCAACCAGATCATAGATTGCCTGCATATCCAGCTTGGAGGCCAGTGCCTCCTGCACGCTGTTGATGATGGCCAGCTCGGCGGCGCGCTGATCGGTCTCCTTGAGAAGGCGCTGGGTTTCGTTGAAAAGACGGGCATTCTCGAGCGCCACGCTCATGCTGTTGGCAAGGGTTTGCAGCAGACCCACATCCAAGTCGCTGAAGGCATGCTCGCGTTCACTGCCCAAATCGATCATTCCGCGTACCTGGTCACCAGTCACCAACGGCACATAGACGGCCGATCCTGACACCGCAGTACTAGGTACAGCGTTATCACCATATATACCAGGCAGAATGTGACTATCATACTTTTCCATGGCTTGCGCCATGTTCTCATTAATGACCAGCGTCTCGCGGGTGCGAATTACGTGCCCCCCAAAGCCCCCCTCGCGAAATGGATGAGACTCAATAAATACCCGTTGCCCGTTGTCAGAGGCATACGGGAAGTGGACCATACGGGTTAGCTGGTCAAAGATGCGGATGCCAACATCTGCCTGATTGAAAATCGTTCGGATCTTATCACCGACTGCCTCGTAGATGCCTTGCATGTTGAGTTCGGAGGCGAGGGAGGCTTGCACGGTGTTAATGACAGCCAGTTCGGCGTTGCGTTCTTCGGTCTCCTTGAGCAGGCGCTGGGTCTCCTTGAAGAGACGCGCGTTTTCGAGCGCCACGCCCATGCTGGAGGCAACCGTGGTCAATAGTCGGATATCCGCTTCGCTGTAAGCATTCTCGCGTTCGTAGTTTTCCGTAATAATATGTCCCAACACACGATCGCTGCCCAGGATGGGAACAATTACACCCGATTTACTCATGTCAGTTCCTGGAACTGACATGAGTCCAAATTTAATCGCTTCTACAAAAGTATTGAAGATGAGCGGCTTTCGAGTAAGCTGGAGTTGTACAACATGGTTGTCAGTTGTTCTGCCATCCGGTATATTGATGCGTTCGCCATGTTCATATTCATACAATGAACGGACAAGTTCCGAGTTTGGTTCGTGCCAGCGGATGCCTATTTCACCTGTATTGAGTACCTGGCGGAGTTTGTCTCCCACCAGGTCAACAATGGCCTGGAAATCCAACTCGGCTGCCAGACCCTGCTGGATGCTGTTGATGACAGCCAGCTCAGCGGCGCGCTGCTCGGTCTCCTTGAGAAGGCGCTGGGTTTCGTTGAAAAGACGGGCATTCTCGAGCGCCACGCTCATGCTGTTTGCCAGCGTTTGTAGGAGACGCACATCTGAGTCGTTGAAGGCGTGCTCCCGCTCCATGTTTATTAAATTAATCAATCCACGTGCCTGGTCGCCCACCACCAGGGGCACAAAGACTGCGGATTTTTCCATCTCGGTGCCAGGCAGGAGGTGGCTGCCATATTTCTCCATTTCTTGCGCCATGTTCTCGTTGATGACCAGGGTCTCGCGGGTGCTCAGCACGTGGGCGTTAAAACCCTTATCCCGAAGTGGTCCAGACTCATCGACAACCCGTTGCCCGTTTTCGTAGGCATACGGGAAGTGGACCAAATCCGTCTGAGGGTCATAAATTCGGATGCCCATATCGGTGTTATGAAAGATCTCGCGAATCTTGTCTCCAACCGTGTCGTAGATGCCCTGGATGTTCAGTTCAGCGGCCAGAGCCGCCTGTACACTGTTGATGACGGCCAGCTCGGCATTGCGCTGCTCGGTCTCTTTGAGCAGGCGCTGGGTTTCGTTGAATAAATAAGCATTATCGAGGGCGGATCCCAGCGAGCCGGCGATGGTGGTCAGCAGACGAATTTCCGATTCACCATAGGCGTTCTCGCGCTCGTAATTTTCAAGT
>Ga0315275_10006828_pt1 | contig 10969 bp, 8 predicted proteins | sample YL17G03_0_MG_FD_205557 | JGI IMG/M metagenome (GOLD analysis project Ga0315275, IMG submission 205557) | Sediment microbial communities from Yellowstone Lake, YNP, Wyoming, USA - YL17G03_0 | ecosystem: Environmental > Aquatic > Freshwater > Lake > Sediment | place: USA: Wyoming | collected...
GAAGAAAAACCAGGACGCCCTCTGGGTCGGGAATGTCAACGCCGGACTTCAGGTCAACTGGCGTGACGAGAACTATTCGCGGCCTCTCAACACCAACTTCTATCTCTCCAAGCCGCTCAACCTGCCGCCGTCCTGGTGGAACGGGGGCAAGGGGGGGTGCACGGTTAAGGAGAAGGCCGACGGCACCGTGCTCTTAACGGCCTTCAGCGGCCCCCGCCGGATAAAGGCCGGCGAAGTGCTTCACTTCAACTTCAACCTGCTGCTTACGCCCTTTAAGCCGATTGACCCGAAGTCTCACTTTGCGACGCGCTTCTTCCATGCTTTTAGGCCGGTTGAAGAAGTGGCCAAGACAGGCGCCAACACGATCAACGTCCACCACGCCAACGCGGTCAATCCCTACATCAACTATCCGTTCCTGCGGCCGGCCGAGATGAAAAAATACATCGACGAAGCCCATGCCCGCGGGATGAAAGTCAAGATCTACAACACCATCCGGGAGCTATCGAACCACTGTGTCGAGCTCTTCGCGCTGCGCAGCCTGGGAGACGAGATCTTCTCGCCCGGCCCGGGCGGCGGCTTCTCCTGGCTCCAGGAGCACCTCGTCTCCGATTACATCGCGGCCTGGTTCGTCCCCGAGCTCAAGGATGCGGCCATCATCAACAGCGGCCTGTCCCGCTGGCACAATTATTATCTCGAGGGCTTGGACTGGCTTGTTAGGAACGTCGGGATCGACGGGCTCTATATCGACGACGTGGCTTTCGACCGGACGACGATGAAGCGCGTCCGGAAGATTTTAGACCGCGGCCGTCCGGGGGCGCTCATCGACCTTCATTCGGCCAACCAGTACAACCCGAGGGATGGGTTCGCCTCAAGCGCCAACCTCTACCTTGAGCACTTCCCCTTCCTCAACCGTCTTTGGTTCGGCGAGTACTTCGATTACAACTCGGCGCCGGACTATTGGCTGGTCGAGATTTCAGGGATCCCGTTCGGGCTGCTGGGCGAAATGCTCCAGGACGGCGGAAACCCTTGGCGGGGAATGATATACGGGATGACCAACCGTCTCCCCTGGTCGGGCCAGGACCCGGCCCGGATCTGGAAGGCCTGGGATGAATTCGGGATTGAAGAGGCGCGGATGATCGGCTATTGGTCGGCCGACTGTCCCGTTAAGACCGATAACCCGAGCGTGCTGGCTACGGTCTATGTCAAGGAGGACGGGGCATTGATTTCTGTAGCGAGTTGGGCAACCGAACCTGTCAAGTGTCGGCTCAGGATCGACTGGAAAGCGTTGGGTATGAACGGGCAAGACGCTCGTCTCCATGCTCAGGAGATCGCTGATTTCCAGCGGGAGGCGACATTCCGGCCCGAGGACCAGATCCCGGTCGAACCCGGCAAGGGCTGGCTGCTGGAATTAAAATCAACCACTCGATAAGGAGTCAAAGGATGGGTCTCACCTTGTCTCTCTTACCTGGAACATTCACGATCTGCCGGCTGGATCCGGAGGCGAATATTCCTGACTGGGCGAAGGCCGGCGGCTTTATCTCGGTCACCCGAACAAGCGATGAGCTTTCGATTGTGTGCACTGGGGTGAACGTGCCGGAAGGCGTGAAAGCCGACCGCGGCTGGCGCTGTTTCAAAGTAGAGGGACCTCTCGATCTCTCCCTGACGGGCGTGCTGGCTTCGTTAGCGAATCCGCTGGCCGAAGCGAGGATCAATATTTTTGCGCTCTCCACCTTCGACACGGATTACTTGCTGGTTAAAGAGGAAAAGGTATCGCACGCGGCAGAGGTTCTTATCCGGGCCGGGCATCGCCTATCCAGCGCTGAACGTTCGGAATGAGCCTGGGCGATCGCCATTCCAAGAGGTGTTTGGTATTCGCTACCTTTTGGGGTATGATCTCAGGCTGTCGATTTATTGAGGAGGCGATGATGATCCCAAGATCCATGATCTCTCTTATTCTGAGCGTATCTCTCTTTTTCTCACCGGCTCTGGCCCAAACCAAGGACAAGAAAGTGTCCTTCGACGGCCAGGCGGCGTTTAGCTACATCCAGGCATTGGCCGCAGATACAATGCTGGGGCGGAAAAGCGGCGAGCTGGGCGGTCAGATGGCGGCCGAATACATCGTCTCAAAGCTCAAAGAATGGGGCCTCGAGCCGGCCGGCAGCAAGGGGAGTTTCTACCAGGACCTGACAATCGAATATAACGAGCCCGAGAAGGGAGCGGCGCTTGAGATCCTCGCCTCCGGCAAGAAACGCGAGTTCGTCTACGGCGAAGACTGGAGGCAGCAAAGGTACTCCGGATCTGGCCACTTTGCCGCGGACATTGTCTTCGTCGGGTATGGCATCTCGGCTCCCCAGAAAGAGTATGACGACTATTCCGGCGTGGATGTCAAGGGCAGACTGGTTCTTTTTTCAACAGACTCTCCCCGCTTGCTCGAAGAGAAGCTCAGGGACGAAGCCCAGTTCCAGAGCCGCGTCAAAGCCGCTCAGGAACATGGGGCGCGGGGCATCTTGACTTTCCGGAGCGAGACCCAGACCACGGGCTTTTTCGGCGGCTTCCGGGGAGGCCTCAAGAAAGAGGCCTACCAGCCCGACTTCGTGATCATCTCACTGGAAAACAAGGTAGTGGAGTTCATTTTCAAGCATCTGCAGACGGAGCTCCGCTACCTTTTCCAGCAGATCGAAACGACCTCTAAGCCCCAGTCCTTCGGTACCGGAGTCCGCTCCTTCGTCAACCTGGACATCACTTACGATGAGAAGCGGCCCACGCAGAACGTCCTGGCCAAGATTGCCGGGAGCGACAAGAACCTCAAGAATGAATACGTCATCCTGGGCGCCCACATGGACCACCTCGGGATCGACATGACGGGCGATGTCCTCAACGGCGCCGACGACAACGCTTCGGGGACGGCCGTGGTCATGGAAGTGGCCCGGGTGATGAAGCTCAACAAGGCCAAGCCCAAGCGGACCGTTGTGTTCGCCCTGTGGGCGGCCGAAGAAGAGGGGCTCCTGGGTTCCAAATACTACACCGAGAACCCCATCTATCCGCTTGAGAAAACCGTGACCTACATCAACCTGGACATGGAGGGGCACGGCAGCGGCCGGGTCAATTTCCGGGGCGTTTATTATGCTCCGGAAATCTGGGAGATCTTAAAGGCGCGGCTTCCCAAGGAACTGCTGGATAACGCCAACCCCGGCCGCGGCGGTCCGGGTGGGTCGGACCATACCTATTTCCTCTCGAGCGGAGTGCCGGCTTTCTTCGTCGCGACCGACGGGTTCCATTTCCGGACCAACCGCGTCGGCGACGTCATCGACCTCATCAAGCCGGAGATCCTGAAGAAGGCCGGAGACTTCGTCGGGCCGGCGGTCGAAGTGCTGGCCTCCGAGCCGAAGGTGCCGGCCCTCCCGGAGCGCCGGGAGAACTATTATTGGAAGTATCAGACGATCGTCAACCATGAGGTGCCCCCTCTGGACAAGGTCATCGAGGCGCATAAAGATGGGCAGGATCCCGATGTGGATTTCCAGCTGACCGCGGTCGCCGAGAAAGACGGAGTGACGGGAGGCGCCCTGAGGATCGAGGTGCTGAATAACCTGTTGGCTGGCCTGGAAAAGATTCGGGAGAGCAAAGGACTTGTTGCCTACAGCGGGACTGGGCAGATGATGATGGGCGGCCGGATGATGGGCGGCGGCCAGAGCGCTAAGACGACCGTCCTGGTCGGGCTTCGAGGAATCGCTTCCTTCCGCGACGACCTGCGCTGGGCGGACGTCTTTTCCAAGCAGGGCTTTGCCTTTGTCATCCTCGATCGGCCGGAGTTTCTGTTCGGGGACAAGGGCTTGAGCGAAGAAGGCAAAAAGGTTGTGGAGGCGATCGGAAAGGCCAACCTTCTCTTGGTCATCTCCGGGCTCGATCCTGCGCAGAACAAGACTCTCCTGGAGAGTGCCAGTAAGCCCCTGCTCCTTGTCGTCAACAGCCAACCGCCCTCAGATATTCTCGGCCTTGTCAAAAAGACGAAATCGGCAATCGGGCTGGTCCTGGGTAAAGATGAGGACGCCGCGGCCTATTTCAAGAAGCTCGATGAAGCCAAGAAGGCCGCCGGGGCGGAAAACCTGGCCATCGTCACCGAGAAATGCCTCTGGGGCAAGGCTGGAAAAGAGCAGATGGTCGGCCTGATCGGAGAAATGCTCAAGGCCAAGTATGAGAACGAAGACCTGGCCAACCTGATTTCTGGGTCCTTCATGAGAGTGCTGGACAAGGTGCGGACCACAGACGCGGCCCAGGCTTTCTCCTTTTTGCCGTTTTGACAGGGCAGGCATCTTCCCGTGCCTTTTCGCCTGCCGGAACCCGCCGTCAAGCGACAGACTCTCATACTCTCCGCCGCCGCGGTCTGGGGACTCGTCGGGGCCCTTCTCTCGTTTCGGGCTTTTCTCTGGTTCCGGACCTCGGAGCGGCCTGTTTCCTGGATGGTTGCTCTGGCGCTTGCGGTCGGCTTCTTGAAGGGGCATTTTCTTCTGACCCGGATGGCCCGGCGGAATATCAGGCGGATCCGTGAGCTCTCTCCGCACAAGGCCAAGATCTGCGTGTTCGCTTTCCAGGCGATCCAGGCCTATCTCGTTATACTGGGGATGATGTTCCTGGGGATCCTTTTGCGCCGTTCCTCGATCCCGCGGGAAATCCTGGCCGTCGTCTACTTAGCCATCGGGGTAGCGCTTTTTTATGCCAGCCTGGCTTACTGGCGGGCGAACTCGATCTGAGATCGATAGTCGGATTCTGCAGTTTCCTGGATCCATACCGTTTGAATATACTTCTTTTTTCCGCAGGAAAATGGATTCCCGGAAAAAATATTCTGAGTTGGCTTTGCTATGAATAGCAACCTTTCAATGCGCTGGGACGTTTGTAGAAGATAGCTGATGGTTCTTGGAGGAGGCATGAAAAAAGGTTTGTATCCGCTGCTGATTATCGGGATCGCGTTTCCGCCGATCTGTGTGCCGTCTATGGGAAAATCATCCCCAAGCCTCCGGGAGGTCTCCACGTATGCCGAATCCCTCCGGGAAGTCTTTTCCCTCCGCGACCAGATCAAGAATATTCATCCGATCCTGCAAAACCTCTATCCGGTCGCGGTGGCCGAGGGAGAAGACCTCCTCATCTTCAAGCCGGACGAGACCCGGAAGATCTACGGCCTAGCGATCCGGACTCCGGCGCCCATGCCGATCCCCCAGGGCATTCGGGCCGCGTTCCCGCTCGAGGCCCTCGGGAACAAACCCGCCTGTGTGGTGACCGGCGAAGTGTTTGATTCCCTCGAAGGATACGTTTTTATCTTCCACGAGTTCGTCCACTGTCACCAGTTCCTTACTTGCGAGCCGAAATTGAAGGAACGCTTGCTGGTCTATCGCCGCGCCATGGAGAAAAAGGATTTCAGGTGGGAGCTCCAGCATCCATTCCCTTATACGGATCCCGCCTTCGAAAAGACTTACCGGCGGCTCTTGCAGGCCCTGGACTCGGACGACGAGCCTGCGGTCCTGGAATGCCGCCGCGGACTGCGGCGCGTGCTTCCCGAAGAGGACTATGATTATATGGTCTGGCAGGAATGGAAGGAAGGCTTGGCCCGTTTTCTCGAGAACCGAATCCGGGTCCGGTTGGGGCTGGCCGAAAATAATAATGGCCTGGAGGGATCATTGAGCCGGGTGAGTTTCTATGCCGCAGGGGACAGGATGTTCCGGTTCTTAGCCGACCGGGACGCGAACCTCCCCACAGACATCGAGAAGATGTTTGAGGAGATATTTTCGATGGCAGAAAAGTGATCCCGGGCGAAATCTGATTACCTTTTGTATTTCCCCATGAGCCGGCCCTCGGCCAACACGTGTCCCTGCATGGCTTTGAGCAAATCCGCCTTCGTTGCGCCGGCCGCCAAATTGAGCGCTATGTCGAGTGCGTAGAGCTTGAAGAAGTACCTGTGAGTGCCCCCGGGCGGACAAGGGCCGCCATAGCCTATCCTGCGGAAGTCGTTCTTCCCCTGTTTCGCACCGCTCGAAAGCTCTTTGTCCGGCGGCGTCGCCCCCGCTAGCTCCTTGACGTTCGCCGGCAGGTTGAACAGGACCCAGTGGACCCATGTCCCCATGGGCGCGTCCGGGTCGTCGCCGATCAGGGCTATGGTCTTGGCCCCGTCCGGGACTCCCGTCCAGGCCAGCGGCGGCGATACATCCTCGCCATCGCAGGTGTGCTTCCGCGGGATCATTCCGCTCTCCTGGAACGCCTGGCTCGAGATTTTTAGCTCCATTTGTCCCCCTTCCAAAGAATTGATGTTGGGCCCTCTGCCCAAGCCATAAGCTAGGCCCGCCAACAAAAGCGGGCCTCCGGATGAAATTAGGATGAACCTGCAGATTCTCTTCACGATTCCTCTGCCCGCCGGCCCAGTTGCCGCATCCCTGGCTCTTAGCGGCGGAACAAGTTTTCCAGATATTTCAGCACGTTGGGATCGTTGTAGATAGTGTGCGGCCCAAAGCACAGTCCACCCAGGGCATAGATGCCGATGGCCACTCCTCCCACGGCGACATAGCCGATCGCCACTCCGCCTATTCCACAGAAGAGACCGAGCGCGAGTCCGGCAAAGCAGACGATCCCGATACCGGCTCCGGCAAAAGAGAAGACCCCGATGGACGCACCCCCCACGGCGATAACACCGACGGCCACGTTTCCGATGGCGATGAACCCCTTGGCCACCCGAAATCGCCCCTCGGGGGTGTAACCCTGGGCGATATGCACCAGCGGCAGCCCGAGGATTGTCGTTTTCGATTTGTATTCATAGCCCCCCCAATAGTAGGGATAACCGCTCGCGGGCCGCAGCACGCCCTGGGGCGCGAGTGGATGGCCACACCCCGGGCACGTTGCCGCCCGGTCGCTCACATCATGCCGGCACTCCGGGCAGTTCGTCAAAGCCATGTCGGCTCCTTCCTATTCGCGGTAAAGGGAATCGATCAGTTCTTTGTATTTTGCTTCCACGATATTCCGTTTAACCTTGAGGGTTGGCGTGATCTCGCCCCGCTCGATCTCGAAGTCCCTGTCGAGGAGGGCGATCTTCTTGACTTTCTCGTAAGGGGCGAGGTCCGGAGTGCTCCGGTCCACTTCCTGGAGCAGAAAGCGAACAACGGATTCATTCTGGATCAAGTCTCTCCGGTTGACGTAGCTCACTCCTTTGGACTTGGCGTATTCCTGAAGTTTTTCGAAGTCCGGGACGATCAGGGCGGCGATAAATCTGCGGCTTCCGCCGATGACCACCGCATTGGCGATAAAGGGATTTTGCTTGAGCACGTTCTCGATGGGCTGGGGCGCCACGTTCTTGCCGCCGGAGGTCACGATGAGGTCTTTTTTCCGGTCGGTGATGACCAGGAAACCCTCCTCGTCGAGGTGGCCGATGTCGCCGGTGCGGAGCCAGCCTCCCTCCAGGGCCTCCCGCGTCTCCTCCTCTCTCTTGTAGTATCCCTTCATGATGTTTGGGCCTCTGGCCAGGATCTCTCCGTCCGCAGCGATCTTCACTTCGACTCCCGGGATGGGCTTTCCCACTGTCCCGAACCTCAGGTTGTCGAAAGTGTTGGCGGCGATCACGGGCGAGGATTCGGTCAATCCGTACCCCTCGAGGATGACGATCCCGAGGGCGTAGAAGAATTCGGCGATGTCCTTGGCCAGCGGCGCCCCGCCCGAAACGAAGAATCGGACCCGGCCGCCGGTCCTTTCCAGGATCTTGGTGAAGACCAGCTTGTGGGCGATGTTGCGGCGCCGGCGCAGGGAGGCGGGGATCGGCTGCCGCCGGAGCGTCAGCTCTCCGCAGGCCTTGCCAACCTCCAGGGCCCAGAAGAAGATCTTCTTCTTCAGGGAGGATCCGGCCAGGACTTTGTCCATGACGCGGGCGTAGATCTTCTCGAAAAGCCGCGGGACGCTGACCATGATGGTCGGCTTCACCTCGAGCAGGTTGTCGGCCACGGTCTCGATGCTTTCCGCATAAGCCATGGAGACGCCCCGGGACATGAAGGCGAAGGTGACCAGCCGTTCTAGGACATGGGAAAGAGGAAGGAAGGACAGGTCGGTGTCTTTGTCATTAAACGGAATGATGGTGGCGAGTGTCTCGACGTTGCTCGCGAAGTTGGCGTGGGTGAGCATGACGCCTTTAGGGATACCCGTGGTGCCGGATGTGTAGATGATCGAAGCCGTTTCGTCGGGTTTGACGGCCCGGGCCGTTATCTCGAAGAGGCGGGGATCGGCCTGCCGGGCCTTCTCCCCTTCGGCTTTAATCCGCTCGAGGGAAAGGATACCTTCCTCCGGCTGTGCCTCGAAAGAGGCGAAATGAGCGACCTTGGGGAGGTCCTTTTTAACCGCGGCCGTTTTCTCCCAAAGCTTCCGGTCGGAGACGATTACGACCTTGGCATCCGAGTCATTGATGATGTATTTGATTTGCTCCGGGACAAGTGACGTATAGATGGGAACCGCTATGGCCCCGAGACTCAGGATGGCGTAGTCGGTCATGACCCACCAGGGGCCGTTCTCAGCCAGCAGGATGACCCTGTCACCCGGAGCAACGCCCAGGCCTCTAAGGCCTAACGCGATGCGTTCCACTTCCTCACGGACCTCTGCGGTCGAGAGGGAAACGTAACGGCCGTCCTTTTTATAGAGAAGCAGGGCCGGTTTTTTATAGGTATCCGTCAGCCTAAGAAACAGGCGGGGAATCGTCTGCATTGAGGCCTCCTCTTGTGGACCGGATATAATCTATATACTCAAATCGCCCGCCTATGTCCATCGCGAAGGCATTCAGCCGGGGATAAAACTCTGTCCATCGGGGGCGCGTCCGCGGGCTATCCGGGGACGGCGAGGACCACGGCGCAGGTTCCGGCGGCATGGACTTGTCAAAACGGTCTGAAAACTATAACCTATTAAGGATTTATGGCGGATACATGACCTACACGATCAGAGTCCCCTCCCATGGCCAGACGATCGCGGCCGAGAAAAAAGACCTCCTGGCCGATAAGCTCCAGCAGGCGGGGATTCCGCTCAACCTTTACTGCAACAGGCGCGGCCTCTGCGGGAAATGTTTTGTCGAGATTGTCACCGGCCGGCGGCCCGACCCCGAAGAGAGGGAGAGGTTCTGGCTCGAGCAGAAAGACCTGAGCTCGGATCACCGGCTGTCCTGCCAGTATGAGGTCGAAGGAGACCTTGTGGTCAACGTTCCCGTTTCTTCCACGCACAAGAGTGTCCCCATCCTCCCCGCGATCCCCCGGTCCGCCGTCGTGCCCGATCCGGCCGTTAAGAAGTACTATCTCGAGCTCCCCAAGGCGGAAATCTCGTCTCCGCAATCCCTGTTTGAGGGGATCCTCACGGGCCTGGGAGCGAAGCCATTGAAGATCCCGATAGAAACCTTGAGGGATCTGGGGCGCACGTTAAAAGCGGCCGGGCGGAGGGTGACGGTGACCGTCCATCGGGAATCGGAGGTCATCGCCGTCGAGCCGGGCAACACCCTGGACCAGAACTTCGGCCTCGCCGTCGACATCGGAACAACGACCTTGGTCATGGAGCTCGTCGATGTCGAGTCCGGAAGGACGCTGGACATGGAAGCGGCCTTCAATAGCCAATCCAGACGCGGAGCCGATGTCATCTCCCGCCTGACCTACGCTTTGGCGGAAAACAAGAATGCGGCCGAGCTCCGGGAGCTGGTCCTTGAGACGCTCAACCAGATGGCCCGCCGCCTGCTCGTCCGCAACCGAATCTCTCCCCTGTCTGTCTACGAGGTCGTCGTCTCAGGGAATACCGCTATGAGCCATCTCCTCCTCGGAGTCCCGGTCGAAACTCTGGCGACGGCCCCCTACCACGCGGTGTTCTCTCGGCTCCCCGTCATGAATGCACGGGAGGCCGGCCTGGCCATCCACCCGCATGGGAAGGCCTACTTCGCCCCAAACATCAAGAGCTTTGTCGGTGGCGATATCTCTTCCGGGCTCCTGGCCTTGCGACTGGCCGCCCGGCCCGGAAACTACCTCTTCCTCGACCTCGGGACCAACGGCGAGATCATCCTCAAAGCCGGAGAGGAACTGATCGCCACTTCCACGGCCGCCGGCCCGGCCTTTGAAGGCATGAACATCAGCTGCGGAATGCCGGCCCTTCCCGGGGCCATCTTCAGCGCCGAAGACACCGGTTCCATCCAGGCTTCGACGATCGGCAATGGCCCTGCCCAAGGCGTCTGTGGGACCGGGCTGATCGACCTCATGGCCATCTTTCTCGCCCGGGCGGAGATCCTCCCCGGCGGTGCGATCCAAAACCCGGACAAGAGGCTCCCGGTAGCCCCGGGCATCGTCCTCACCCAGGACGATGTCCGGCAGATGCAGCTCGCTTGCGCCGCGATCAAGAGCGGAATCCGCCTGATGCTCAAGGCCAATGGCCTGTCTGTGGAAAATCTGGACGGGGTCTTTATCGCCGGCGCCTTCGGCAGCTACCTCAACATTCGGAACAGCATGGCGCTCGGGCTTCTGCCCCGGATGGACGAAAAGCGCGTTACGTTCATAGGCAACGCTTCGCTGGCCGGCGCCCGCCTTCTCCTCGTGGCCAAGGAGGAGCGCGACGAGATCGAATCCCTTGTCCAGAGGATTCACTACATGTCGCTGGCCTCCGACCGCGAGTTCCAGGACTATTTCATCCGGGCCCTTGAATTCGCCGTTTGGCCCTGACAGGCAAGCGGCCGTTCGCCGACGACCCGCCTGCCACCCGGACTCTAGAGCTTCACTTCTTCAGGCGCCTTCAAGGGTTTAATCTTGTTCTGCTCGAGCGCCCTGTTGAGGGCCGGGATCTCCTCCCCGATGATGCGGTTCATCTGTCCGACCAAGCCTTCGACTCGCTGTTTGATCTGTTCGAGCTGGAAGAGGTCCGTCTTCGTCGGCGCGGCGGGAAAACCGCTGATCGACATACCGAGCATCATGATCTGCTGGTTGAGCGCCCCCCC
>Ga0315275_10006830_pt1 | contig 10967 bp, 8 predicted proteins | sample YL17G03_0_MG_FD_205557 | JGI IMG/M metagenome (GOLD analysis project Ga0315275, IMG submission 205557) | Sediment microbial communities from Yellowstone Lake, YNP, Wyoming, USA - YL17G03_0 | ecosystem: Environmental > Aquatic > Freshwater > Lake > Sediment | place: USA: Wyoming | collected...
AAGGACTTCGGCGCACACCCGTGTCGCAAGGCCAGCGCGGTAAGAACCTGGTGTCAGTTCGGTTCGTCACCCGTGAGCTGTAATTGGCCTTACAGCGGGAAATTCATGCGGCGCAGGAGGTCCTGGAAGCGCGGGTCGGAGCGGAGAGTGTCCAGCGTTGGGTCGATCTTGAGGAGGCATATGTTGGCGGAGCGCTCATCATAGGCTCTTCTTAGCCAATCAAAAGCCTTGTCCTTCTCACCGAAACTCGCATAGTACAGCGCCATCAGCCAGGGATCGACGTACCTTCCTTTGAGATACTGCCTGATCTCTCTCTCGGCCTCGGCCCTCCTCCCCGCAGAGGCGTAAGTCTGCGCGCAGCCCCAGGTTGAGATCGAGCCAGGTTCGAGTTTCTTGAAGATCTCGCACTCGGAGATGGCCTCGGCAAACCTCCCCAGATGGATATAGTTGGCATTCAGCCGAAAGTGCGCCGGTGGGCTTGCAGGGAAGAGTTCTAGTTCTCTTTTCAGGGCGCGGATGGATTCGTCGTAGCGTCGCGCAAAGGTATATACCTCGACGAGGCCCAGTCTCGATAGGGGCTCAAGCTCCCACGCCGTCTTCGCCTCTGCAATCGCCTCATCAAACCGACCCATACATGACAGGCAGATCCCGTACCAGCCGTGAGCCATCCGGCTGCTAGCGTTGAGTTCGATAGCGCGTTTAAACTCTCTCTCGGCCCCTGACCAATCCCAGTCGTAGGTGCACTTGACCTGAGCGAGGATGGCGTGCGCCTCCGCCAAGGTGTCATCCAGTTCGAGCGCCTTCGTTGCGGCTGCCTTAGCCTTCTGGAACGCTTCCTGAGGCGGGATCACGCCGGAATAACCCATCTGAAGGTAGGGCACGGCAAGCCACGCATATGCCTCGGCATACTGCGGGTCCTTGTCGATCGCCTGCTGGAAGTATTCCAGGCTCTTCTGCGAGAAGCCCACGCCTGATGCAGATTGATAGAAGCGACCTTTAAGAAAGGCTTCGTACGCGACGGGATCGACGGGACGACTCCTCGCCAGGCGGGTTTGCTCCTGCGGTGTGAGCTTGATCCGAACCTCACGCGCTACTTGCTGAGCTATGTCACTCTGCAAGGCGAGAATGTCCCGCAGGCCACGCTGATAGCTTTCCGCCCAGAGGTGCCTGTCGCTTGCGGCGTGGATCAACTGTGCTGTGATCCGCACTGTGTCCCCGGAACGAAGGACCGACCCCTCGATCACCGCGTCCACGTTCAACTCCTTCGCGATCTGCGGCAGCGACTTGTCCGTCTTCTTGTAGCGCATTATGGAGGTCCGCGAAATCACCCGCAGCGCACTGATCTTCCCCAAGGTGGCGATCAACTCCTCCGTCATGCCGTCGGCGAAATATTCTTGGCTGGGGTCGCCCGAAAGATTTTGAAGCGGCAGGACAGCGAGGGATTCGATCTTGGGTATCGATGGACCTGCGCGTCGCAGCACCCTGTCGCGCAGGCCGCCGACGTTCAGGCCGGCCAGCACGGCCAGCAAGACGACCAGCACGGCCACGACTCCAGCCAGCACCCAGCGCCTCGGTCGGTCTGCGGCTCGCCGCGCCCACCACAGCACGGCAAGCCCTGCGCCTGCTTTCCCCGCAGTCTCGCGCTTCAGGCGTTGCAGGTCGGTGCGCAGCTCCGCCGCGGTCTGATACCGCAACGCGCGATCCTTTTCCAGCGTCTTGTTGATGATCTCTTCCAGCTTTGGTGGCAGGTCGGGATTCAACTCCCGCGGCGAGGGCGGCGTGCGCGTCAGCACGGCACCGAGCACGGCGCCCGCCGAATCCCCCGAAAATGGGCGTCGCCCTGTGGCCATCTCGTAGAGCACGATGCCGAACGAGAAAATGTCTGTCCGCCCGTCCAACGCCTCGCCCCGCACCTGCTCCGGCGACATGTACTCGACCGTCCCCATCGTCAGCCCCGTGCTGGTCAGTGAGTCCTCGCCCAAGTCGCTGGTCTCATCTCCCGGTGTGCCGGCTTCTCCCCCGCCCTGCGTTGTCCGCCGCTTCGCCACCGCCGCCACCCGCTTCGCTAGTCCGAAGTCGAGAAGTTTGGCCTCCCCGTGCCGGGCTACGAATATGTTCGCCGGCTTGATGTCGCGATGAATGATGCCTTTCGAGTGGGCGACCTCGAGCGCGTCAGCAATCGGAATCGAGAGATCCAGGAGTTCCTCGGTCTTCAGCGCCTGGCCTTTCATGCGACGCTTGATTGTCTCCCCCTCCATGTACTGCATCGCAATGAATGGTTGGCCTTCGTGCTCGCCAATCTCATACACCGTGCAGATGTTGGGGTGGTCCAGCGCCGAGGCAGCTCGTGCCTCCCGCCGGAAGCGTTCGATGAATTTCAGGTCCTGCGCCAACTCTGCGGGCATGAACTTGAGCGCCACCAGCCGGCCAAGCTGGGTGTCCTCAGCCTTATAGACGACACCCATCCCCCCACCACCGAGCTTCTCCTGCACCCGATAGTGCGACACCATCCGGCCCACCCACGCGTCCGCGTCCTCACGCCCCGCCGCTTCTTTCTTCGCCTTCGCCAGCTCTTTAGCCGCATGATCCAGCGCTGGGGTTTCGAAAAAGCTTTCGGCCTCATCCCCGGAAGCTAAAAGCGATTCGAGCTCCTGCTGCAAGCCAACATCGTGCGCACAGGTTTTCTTGACAAAGGCCGCCCGCTCCTGCCCCTCGAGCGCACGCGCCGCATGGTACAACTCCTCGATCTGTCGCCAACGCTCAGGCTGCATGGTGTTGATCCGGTCTCAGCTCGCGCCAAAGCCACGCTTTGGCCAGCCGCCAGTCCCGCAGCACCGTCTCGGGGGACACCTTCAAAACCTCCGCCGTCTCCTGCACACTCAACCCGCCAAAGAACCGCAATTCCACGACCCGGCTCTTGCGGGGGTCAACCCTCCCCAGACGCTCCAAGGCATCGTCCAGAGCCACTAGATCGGGGCCTGCCTTCCCGGCCACCATCAGCCCGCTGTCCAGCTCAACAGCGAACGCTCCGCCGCCCCGCTTGCGCGTGTACCGGGCACGGGCCAGATCGGTCAGTATCCGGCGCATCAGCTGCGCACTTAGGGCGAAGAAGTGGGCCCGGTCCTGCCAGCTTACCGAACGCGTATTTACGAGCCGCAGGAAGACTTCGTTGATCAGTGCTGTCGTCTGCAGGGTGTGCCCAGGCCGCTCACGCCCCATATAGCGATGAGCCAGCCGGTGCAGATCCCGGTAAACCAGCGAAGTGAGCTCTTCGAGGGCGTGCGCATCGCCTGCGCTCCAGGCGCGGAGCAGCCTGGTCACCTCATGCGTGGAGGGCGCGGACACAAAGACCCCCGATGCCAGCGGGCGAGGGATTGTTGACAGGAACGCTAGCAGACACTTAGGCGGTTTTCAAACGTAATTTCCTTTTCGCGCTTTACAGTTTTCGCCCTCGGTTCTCGCTTCCGGAAGTGAGGGGAGCAGCGGACCCCGACCCGGGTCCACAGCCCACCCCGGAGGCGAGCGCCATGAAAAACCACGGATTAGGCACTAGGGGCAGGAGACCAGGAAGAAGGTCAGTTAGCTCAGGGTTTCTCCTTATTCTGATTGCGGCAGGCTTGGCCACCGGTCCCGTAAGCGGAAGCGATGGGCCGAGGTCAGCAATCACCGTGCGTGTTTACGATTACGCGCGAGTGTCACGCGCGACCTTGCAGGGTGCGGAACTGAATGCCGCAAAGATCCTTCGGAAAGCAGGAATCGAGACCACGTGGCTTGACTGCCCGCTCGAGGCGCCAGGAGCCGATGCTCCTCTGGCCTGTCAACAGGAGGTAGGTCCGGCGGAGATCGTTCTGAGAATCCTCCCCCGTTTTGCGTCCGGACACGGACTCCTTCGAAATGCCACGCTGGGTTTCTCCATCGTGCCGCCGGGAAGCGAAGCGGGGACCTACGCTAGCGTTTTCTTCGGCCGGGTCGAGACATTCGCCGAAGGTGGCGTGGCGTCCCCGCCCGAAATATTGGGGCACGCTACAGCGCATGAAATCGGCCATCTGCTGCTGCGGAGCAACCAACATTCAACCGTTGGAATCATGCGCGGTCGGTGGAACCAGGAAGATCTGCGCCGCGCCAGTCAAGGCAGCTTGCTGTTCACCGGCGAGCAGTCCGAATTCATCCGCGCCGAGGTGCGGGCACGGATAGCAGTCGCGGAGGTCGAGCAGGTTCCATTGGAAGTTGTCCACAACATAGTCGAGCAAGCGGCAAACGTAGAGCCCACAGCTAGACCAGCTACCGTGCAGTAAGACGACTCGGTTTCTTTCAGTCCACTTGCACTGCCACAACCTACCGGGATTAGTCATCCGACTGAAAGTTCGAGCTTAGAACCCCAATAGCAACCGAAACCTCTTGGCAACCAATACCGCTTTCTGGTATTCGTATTTATTCCGGGTTGAAGGCCTGTACCCCTTGTGGGCGCGGCGCCCGACTCAGGCGATCCGGAGAGGAGAGGTTTGCGAGCGCAAATCCCAGAACCTTCCGGCGGAGGGTGAATAGGAATGATTGAAGTCGCAGGCTTGACCAAACGCTACGGGCCGACCCTGGCGGTTTCGGACGTCAGCTTCGAAGTCCAGAAGGGAGAAGTCCTCGGCTTCCTCGGGCCAAACGGCGCGGGAAAGACGACGACCATGCGCGTCATCACCGGGTACCTGGCGCCCAGCGAGGGCAGGATTCGCGTGGCGGGTTACGATGTTGTGGATGAGCCTCTGGAGGCCAAGCGACGTACGGGATATCTTCCCGAAACCCCTCCCGTTTACCCCGACATGACGGTTACTGAGTACCTTGCCTTTGTGGCACGCATCAAAGGCGTTGGCCGGCGCGAGATCAAGAAGCGCATTGAGGAAGTCAGCGAAAAATGCGCGGTCACCGACGTCCAGCGCCGCCAGATCGGCAAGCTTTCCAAGGGTTACCGCCAGCGCGTGGGCCTGGCGCAGGCCCTGATCCACAATCCCGATGTTCTGATTCTTGACGAGCCGACCGCCGGCCTCGACCCCAAGCAGATCATCGAGACACGCGAACTGATCAAGGGCCTGGCGGGGCAGCACACCGTAGTACTGAGCACTCACATCCTGCCGGAAGTGTCGAAGACCTGCCAGCGCGTGCTGGTGATCAATACGGGGAAAATCGTGGCTTCCGGAACCCCGGAAGAACTCACCCAGCGTTTGCAGGGTTACGAGACGGTTCTACTCACGGTCGAGGGTCCCGCAGCGGAAATCATGGACAAGCTCCAGCGCGTCAGCGGCGTGAATGTGGTGGAGCCGCGCGAGGCCGCCGACTCGCGCGTCACCTTTGAAGTGCATGCTGAAAAAGGCCGGGACGTTCGAGCGGAGTTGGCGCGCGCCGTGGTCGAATCGCAATGGAAATTGCTGGAGCTCAAGACCAGCGGGCTGAGCCTGGAAGACATTTTCTTGAAGTTGACGACGAAGGATTTGAGTGAGGAGTCTGCGGCGAAGGATCTGCCTTCGGCACTCGGGTCCGACCTGGATGAGAAATCGCCGGCAAGCGAAAACTGAAAGCTCGCTCGCGAGGAGAGAGACTTCCTATGCGCTATGTGTTCGCGGTCGCGGGAAAAGAACTCCGCGCCTACTTTCATTCTCCCATTGCCTACCTGGTGATGACGGTTTACGCGGGGCTCTGTGGCTTTTTCTTCTACAGTTTTACGGCCACTTACGTGATGCAGAGCTTTCGCATGCAGGCGATGGGCGGCATGGGGGCGCCGCCTATGAGCCTGAATGAATACATCATCCGGCCGTTGCTGGCGGGTGTGCTGACTGTGGTGCTGCTGCTTCTGGTACCGCTCATCACCATGCGGCTCTACGCTGAGGAGAAAAGGTCGGGCACGATCGAGCTGCTGCTGACTTCGCCGCTGACGGACCTCCAGATCATCCTCGGGAAATTTCTTGGAGCGCTGGCGCTTTACGCGGTACTCATCGCCGTTACGTTTTTCTACATCGGTATCCTATTTGTTTACGGCAATCCCAACGCCAAGCCGCTCCTGGCCCAAATTCTGGGGCTGCTGCTCTATGGAGCGGCGCTGCTGGCGCTCGGCATGTGGTTCTCGACTTTCACCAAGAACCAGATTGTGGCCGGAGTGATTGCCTTCGCAGTGTTCCTGCTACTCTTCGTCCTGGACTGGGTCACGGCCTATTCGACCGGAACCGCGGGCCGCGTCATCTCTTATATGTCGCTGACGACGCATTTTGACAACTTTGCCAAAGGCGTCATCGATTTGAGCGACGTAGTCTTCTACTTCTCGGTTACCTTCATGGGCATTTTCCTGACGGCGCGTTCGGTCGAAGCCCTGAAAGGGAGGGCTTAATCATGGCATGGAAGGATCGCATGACGGGAAACGTCGGGCGAAAGATCCTGGAGGGCACGAATATTGTGGTCTACACGGCGGTGGCCCTCGCCATCGTGGTATTGGCCAACTGGTTTGCGGACCGCCACACGCAGCGCTGGGATCTGACCCCCAACCAGAAGTACAGCCTTTCGCCGCAGTCGGTGAAGATTCTCAAAGAGCTGAATCGCGACGTCACAATCTACGTCTTCGATCGCGAGCGCGGCTTCCGCGGCCGGCGCGACTTGATGGACAATTACGCGGCTCAGACGACCCGGCTGCATGTCCAATATGTTGATCCCGACCGCCAGCCCGCGCTCGCCAAGCAGTTCGGCGTCCGAAGCTACGGAACGCTCGTCGCAGCTTCCGGCGACCGCCACTTCGAAGCCCAAGGTGAAACCGAGGAAGGCGTGAGCAATGCCATCGTCCGGCTGTTGAAGGGACAGAAAACGGTGTATTTCATCCAGGGGCACGGCGAGCGGGACGTCGAGAGTTCAGACCGCGCCGGTTACGGCAACATTAAGAAGCAGCTTGAAAACGAGAACTACATCACAAAAACAGTCGTCCTGCTGCAGAAGTTGGAGATCCCCGCTGATTGCTCGCTGCTGGTCGTTGCAGGACCGAAGAATGACTACCTCCCGCAGGAAGTCGAAGCCATTAAGAAGTACGTGACGGGAGGCGGCCACGCGCTCTTCATGCTCGACCCAGGAATGGAGATCCCGAATCTGGCGGGCCTGCTCGTGGGCTGGAACGTCACCGCGCAAAACGATTTAGTCATTGACCTGAACCCCATCGCCCAAATCTTCGGGACCGGGCCAGAAATGCCGCTGGTGACCAAGTACGGTTCGAGCCCCATTGTGCAGCCTCTTGCCCGGACAGCAACCGTATTCCCGTATGCGCGATCGTTGGAAGTGGGTAATGAGTTCAAGCAAGGCTTGAACGCCGAGTCGCTCTGTGAAACGACGGCGGACAGCTACGGAGTATCCGACGTCCGGCCAAAGATGACTATCGGGCCATTCCGGCCGGGCAAGGACATCAAGGGGCCGCTCTCGGTCGCCGTTTCCGCCACCGTGACGGAGGGCAGCGGGGAGAGCAAGAAGGAAGGCCGCTTCGTCGCCACGGGAACATCCCTGATGGCGGCGAATGCTTACCTGAGTTTCCAGGGCAACCGCGACCTGGTGATGAACATGGTGAACTGGCTCTCAGCCGATGAGGATCTCATCTCCATCCGGCCAAAGCCGCCCGAATCCCAGCAATTGAACCTCACCGCCCGGCAGATGCAGAAGTTGCTCTTCGGCGGCGTGCTGGGCTTGCCGCTGCTCATCATCATTGCGGGGACGTCGGTTTGGTGGCGCCGCCGGCGCTAGAGGAAGTGCGCATCAGGCCTTTCGGTTGTTCCTGGGATTGGTCCGGAGACGCGACCAGATTGCCGAGCCGCAGCGCCAAATCGACCGTCACGCCATGAAAAGAAAATACCTCAATACGCTCGCAGCTCTCGCGCTGCTCGCCGTGATGTGGGTGGGCCTCACTTACTGGGAAAAGCACAAATCATCCGAGCCCGCCAAGCCCGATGCCAGCACGGCCCAGGAGAAGCTCTTCGCGATCGAAAGCAGCCACGTCCAGTCATTCACGATCAGGCCTCGCGAGGGAGAAACCATCACCTGCCGCCGCGAAGGCGGGAATTGGACCATTGCGGAACCTCAAAAGGTTTCCGCGGACGCGGGTGCGGTTTCGGGGCTCCTGACCAGCCTGACGGGCGCGAACATTGACCAGGCGGTGGAGGCCAAGCCGTCGAACCTTAAGGACTTTGGATTGGACCCGCCTTTGGCAACCCTTCAGGTTCTTACCGATGCGAAGCCGGCGCAATTCAGCCTGCTGCTGGGCGATGAGACGCCGACCAGCGGCGGGGTCTATGCCCAGGTCACTGGCAATCCGCGCGTCGTAACGCTGCCGAGCTATTTGAAGACTTCGCTGGTGAAAAATCTCTTCGACTTGCGGGACAAGCGAGCCGTGACGCTCGCCAGCGGCGAAGTCCAACGCATCGAGGTGGACGCCAAGGGGAAGCGCTGGACGCTTGCCAAGAATCCCGAAGGCGTGTGGGATCTGGTGCTCCCGCCCGCGGTGCGCGCTGACCGCTTGGCGGTGGAAGGCCTCGTCAGCCGCTTGCAGAATGCCACCATGCAGAGCGTCGTCGCCGAGGACAAGAAAAACACCGGGAAGTACGGCTTTAGCGCGCCCGAGCTGACGGTGAAGGTAACGGGGCCCGGAGTTACCCAAACCCTCGTCTTGGGGAAGAAAGAAAACGAACGCTACTTTGCCATCAATTCCGCGCTCGATCCCGTCTTCACTCTTGACCCCAACTTCCCCACCGAATTCAAGAAGGAGCCCGGCGACCTGCGCGATAAGAATCTGTTCTCCTTTTCGGCCTTTGAAGTGAAGCGCCTGGAGGTGGAAACACCGGCTGGCACACGGACCTTCGTGCGGCAACCACAGAACAAATGGAAGCAGACCGCGCCCACGGCCAAGGATGTCCCCACCGATAAGGTCGAGACGCTGCTCAACCGGCTCCATGACTTGCGCGCGGAGTCTTTCCCCAACGGCGAGAACCTGGACTCCTACGGATTGAAGAAGCCGGCTTACCGCTTCGAGGCGCAGTTCGGAGAGAAGAACGAGGCGGAGACAGTTGACGCCGCCAAAGCCGGCGATCACTTCTACGCGCGCCGCCCCACAGACGCGCGGGCCAGCGAAGTCTCCAAGACCGCCCTCGATGACGTCGAGAAAGCGTTGAAAGAGCTTTAGGGACTGGGCTGGTCATTCGGCGGATGCAATAGCAACGCCTCTTTGCTGCGGGTGGGGCAAGTAATCGTGAATAGTGAATGGTGAATAGTGAATCGGGATCGACCACAATGGGTTCGGGCGGGGGCTGAATTCACCATTCACAATTCATAATTCAGAATTTCATTTGTTCTTCCACACCGGCTTGCGTTTCTCCACCATGGCACGCAGGCCTTCCTGAGAATCCTCAAGTTCAAACAACTGGTTCAGGTAGATGTTCTGGGAGTTCTTCAATGCCTCCTCAAACGGCTTCCAGGTGCCTTCAAAGGTGACGCGCTTGATGAGGGAAAGGACTGGCCCGCTCTGATCGGAGATGCGCTTCACGAGCGCGTCGACGCTCTCGCGGAGTGCCGCCTTGGGTACGACGCGATTGACCAGTCCCATCACCAGTGCCTGCTGGGCGCTGATCGGCTCGCCGGTAAGAAGCATTTCCATGGCGCGTTTGGGTCCGATAACGCGCGGGTAAACCACCGCGCCCATCGGCGGGAAAACACCCAGCTTGATCTCGGGCTGGAGGAAACGGGCGTTGTCCGAGGCGATAACGAGGTCGCAAAACGCTGCCAATTCGCATCCCGCGCCGGTAGCCACACCGTCCACCACGGCGATGACGGGTTTTGAAACTTGCATCATGGCCAGCAGGACCCCATGGAACGCATCCATCACCTGGAAAACCGTGTCGGCCTTGTAGCCTGCGGCCTCCACACCGGCGGAGAAGTAACCTTCGCACTCCGGCGCGGAGTCCAGCACGACCAGACGCACATCGTCGCGAATGTTCAGGCTCTCGATGGCGCGCGTCATCTCCCTGAACATCTCGATGTTGAAGACGTTGTGCTTGGGTCGCGCCATGGTGAGACGCGCCACGATGCCCGAGGCGTCCCAGCGAATGAACTGAAAAGGCTTTTCCTCTTCTTCTTTCTCAGCTCCGGTCAGGAAATCAGAGGTCTCGTCGGCCATAACTTCCTCCATTGTTGGGTGAAACTCTGCCAACGCCGATCCAGAACGGTCATCGACCGCCGGCACATGCGACTATTTCAACCTAGTCCCGCACTTCCCGCAATAGCTAAATCCTTCCGGGATTCCTTTGGCCCGACACTGCTTGCAGGTGCGCGTCGGCGGGCCCCAGAGGAACTCGCTCGACCCGCCTGCCGCGGCGCGCTCACGAATGCCGCGATAGTCGGCGGGGCGTTTCTCGATAAATGCCTGTACGCCCTCGTAAGGCTCCCAGGAGGTGGAGTGAATCGTCAACCAGTCGCGCGCGTGTCCTGCCGTGAGCGACCAGGCAAGGTCTTTCCAGAAATTCAACTGCTGCTTTGTGTAGCGCGTGCATTCGGGCAGCTTCTGGATCAGTTTCCTCGCCAGCGTATTCACGGCACGATCGAGTTGGCGGTACGGGACAACTTGATTGACCAATCCCCAGGCGAGCGCCTGCTCGGCCGTAATCTCGTCGCAGGTGAGAAGCAGTTCGCGCGCCCGCCTATCACCGACCACGAGCGGCAGCCACTGCGTGGAGCCCAGCGCATCCACAAGGCCGACGCGCGTTCCGACCTGCATGAAGCGCGCGTGGTCAGCGGCGATGGCGAGGTCGGCCGCCAGGTTCCAGTCATTTCCTCCGCCGGCCACGACGCCATTGATGCGCGCGATGGTGGGCTTACCGAGATGTCGGAAAAGGTCCAACGCCTCGAGCAAAAGACCCAGCCACTTCCAATAATTCCTCGGGCGCTTCAGGAGTTCAGCCGAATATTCGTTG
>Ga0315275_10006831_pt1 | contig 10966 bp, 11 predicted proteins | sample YL17G03_0_MG_FD_205557 | JGI IMG/M metagenome (GOLD analysis project Ga0315275, IMG submission 205557) | Sediment microbial communities from Yellowstone Lake, YNP, Wyoming, USA - YL17G03_0 | ecosystem: Environmental > Aquatic > Freshwater > Lake > Sediment | place: USA: Wyoming | collected...
CGCGGTGAAGGTCATCACCCGGTGGGGGAGCTGCAAGAGCAGACGGTGGCTGAGGAACTCCGCGAATAAGAGCGTGCGCTTCTGCGAGCACGAAGGGCAGAGATGGAAGCCCTGGCAGGCGAAGGGGCGAAAGAGCTCGTCGTGGCACTCGGGGCTCTCGCCGTCTCGCTATCGCTGCGACGGCTGCCGCCCGAGGGGTAGTCGCCGCAGCGGATGAACGCTTCGGAGACCTCGGTGATGCGAGGCAGGCGGAAGCGGACGTAGTGACAGGCATGGCGGGAGGGGTAGCTCTCTGCGAAGGCGGCGTAGTGGCGGCGGAAGATCGCCTGCAGCACGTTGGGTTGGCGGGGTTGGTAAGGGGAGGATTTCTGCGATGTGCGGGGTGCAAGGACGGGAGTGGCCACATATCAAGACAATGGGCAGAAAGATGCTGCTGCTTCACTAGTGTACCCTTCGCCGTGCACGGCTCGATCTACTCGGGCCCGCTGAACGTCACGGGTGACGCGGTGCGCGAGCCATACCATAGTCGGAATGGCAATCTTGGGCCGGACGACCTTGCCCCCCGCCGCAACGACTTTTTTCACCGCCTTGTCGACCGAGTCGACGCCGACCGTGTTGAGAGGAACGCGCTCCGCCGTCCACGATATGGACGACCTTGTTCGGCTTCCCGCTCACCGCAGCGAAGGGAGCCCCCTGCTCGGTGAGCCGGTTCAGCTCCTCCCACTCCATCTCGCGCCCGTCGCGCGCGCGCCATGCCCGGCGCAGCTCCTGCACCACCCAGGTCCCCATGCAGTTCCTGAGGAAACGGATGTTCCTGATCCCGCCCTCGTTGCTGAGGTTGGCCGCCAGGGCCGCGGGCCCCGTGAGCAGCCGGCTCAGGAGCTTGCCGATCAGCGACCACGTGCCCGAGCTGATGAAGAGCGCGGTGGCGGCATTGGTCACCGGCATATGCGCTCGCCGTGTCGTGCGAGCCGACCGCCACGATCTTGACGTGATGGGATACTCTTCGGTCTCCACCGAGACAAGAGAAACGCTCGTTCGTGGCTCGAAGTCAAGTGGTCCTGAAGGCGGGCTCTCTGAGCGGACTTTTTCTATGAGGCGAGGGAATGGCGTTCGGCCCCGTCAGGCGTCGGAACGGGACTCATCCGGTTTTTCTTCCATCGGCATCCCTTCCGTCCCGTCAGGGTTGCTCGCGTCTGCGGCGGCTTCGGTCTGCTCCTGGCTGTCGCTGGCCGCACCCGGGGGCAGGAGGCCGAGCCCTTCGAGGGTCGCGGCGTCCAGGGGGGCGCCTTCCGTCTCGTGGCCCTTGTTGAACCGCTTCTGCCTCTTCTCTTCCTGCTTCTTCTGACGCGCGAGTTCCTTCTTCCGTTTTTCGCTCTTGTATGACGGTCGTGCCACCTCGTCCTCCTGTGTGGGGTAAAAAAGAGGGTCCGGAGAGGAGACACGGGAAGCGCCGCGGCCTCCCGCACTTTCCCTTCCGGACCCTCGCAGGGTCGACCTAGTAGTAGCGGTTCTTCCCGCCGCCGCCGCCGCCGCGGTCGGAGTCGCGCGGCTTGTCGTTGGCCTCGTTGACCTTCATCTGTCTGCCGTCGACCTCCCGGCCGTTCAGAGCGGCCATCGCGGCGCGCGCCGCATCGTCGGTCGCCATCTCCACGAAGCCGAAGCCCTTGGCCCGGCCGGTGTAGCGGTCGGTGATCACGTTCACAGACGTGACCTCGCCGTACTGCGCGAACAGCTGCCGCAGCGTGTCCTCGCTCGTGTTATAGCTCATGTTCCCGACATAGATCTTCTTCGCCATGTCAGTTCCCCCTTTTTGCGGCGGACTCCCGCCCGCCGTTCCGTAAAGATGCCAGAGCCTGTCGACGACGGGCCCTCACTGCGCTCCCGCGCGGATGCTGTGCGGATGCTCTCGGGTGCTGTGTCGGGTTGTGTGGGAAGGGGAAAGAGATTGGCGTCGAAGGAAAGGAAGGACTTCAGTGGGAAGCAGTTCGATCACTCGCTCTTCTTCTTCCTGGCTCACCCCCGGACTGCATGCTTCGTCAAAAGAATGCTTTCCGTGCGTACCAGATCGTCACTCCGCGCGCCCCTCGTTGGAACGCGGTATTCCTGCGCCGATCAGTCCTGTTTCAACGAAACCATTCCAAGAGCGACCGGAATACTTCTCGAACAGTAACGGAAACGCCGGTGATAGTCAAGAAGAAAAAACCGCCGATCCTTGACACTCCGGGGAACGTCCCTGTACGATGGGGCTGCGAAGGGAAAGTGATTTGGGCGAAATGAGCTTCCTCCTGTCGGTTTTCGCCGTCATCGAGCACCTCAACAAGTCCGAGCTCACCAACACGAGCAAGAAGCTCATCATCAACTACGTGAACGAGGCCTCAAGCGGGGGGGTGGCGCAGAAGGCGAGGGCGGCGATCTGGAAGTACACACAGACCGTCCTGCCGTCACTCGAGAGCATCCGGCAGAAATCCGCTTCGCAGAAGCTCGATCGGCTCGATCACCTCGTGCTGAAAATGGAATACGAGGCCTCGCGCCTCGGTTGAGGCGGGCGGCGCGCGGAGCGGGGGCCCCTCAGGGGAGATTTCGCTCGACGGGAGCCGCGTAGACCGTAAACTCGTCGCGGCCATCGACTCCCAGGAACGCGTCCATCTTCGCCTGGATGACTTTGTGCGACACGGCGGAGTAACGCCACTCCATCCTGAAGGGGATCGTCGTCCAGATGAACACGATCGCCGCGTTCCAGTACTGGCCGAAGAGTGCATCGTTGAGCCGGCTGCTGAAATCTCCCGCCCCAAGGGAGAAGATCCCGTTGTCGAGAGGAAGGTAGCGGTAGAGGCCTTGCTCGACTCCGTCCACCCGCGCGAGATACAGATATGTCTCGAAGCTGTGCCGGGCGCCGCCCGATGGGACGGTCCGAAGCGAGTACGTGCGCGCATGCTTCTGGACGCCCTGCGTCGCCCAGAGGAGGAAGGAAAGCTCCTCGAAGGTGAGCGCGCCGCCGGCGAACCTGCGCCTGCAAGGGCGATGATCGCTGCGCCCGCGGGGACCGGTTTCTGCTGATCGGGGGGCGCCACGCCCCGGTTCTGGTCTGTCTCCACGCCTTCGGTGAGATGCCAGTTCGCTCGGAGGAATCCCCGTCCCGCCTCGGTCGCCGATCGGATGCGCTCTTCGTCCATCGCTCCGTTCCCGCTCAGAAGCTCATCGCGACGCGGAAGCCCGTATCGAAGGAGGCGGAGCCCGGCGGCAGGGAAGCCGACCGGGAGGAGCAGCGCAGCGACCGTTCGACGGTCTGCCAGGACCCGCCCCTGCAGACGCGGAAGAAGCCGCGCACCGGCCCGCGGGGATCGGACTCCTCCTTCTTGGAGTACTGGCCCTTCCAGTCCCAGCACCACTCCTGGACATTGCCGGCCATGTCGAACAGACCGAACGGCGAGCGGCTGTCCTCGGTCATGAACAGATCGTAGGCGCGCCCGTTGAAGTACCCCACGGGCGACGTCGGCCCGCCCCTCTGTGTATAGGGAGGGCTGAGCGATTCGAAGGGATCGCCGCTGTGCATGCCGTTTGCGTTGGTCTTGGCGATCTGGTTTCCCCACGGGTACTGTCTCGCATCGGAGCCGCGGGCGCCGTACTCCCACTCCGCTTCCGTCGGCAGGCGATAGCCCTTCTTCAGCCAGTCGCAGCTCCAGTCGGAGAGGTCGTACATCTTCTCTCGAGAGTCCCGTTCGCTCAGGAGGTTGCAGAAGGCGAGCGCGCCGAACCAGGAGACCCCGACAACGGGATGGCTCTCCCGCCCCGTCGCCGGAACGAGCCTTCCGTTTTCAACGGCGATGCCGAACTGCGATTCCTTGCAGCTCGCGATTCCGAGGTAGATCACTTTGCCGCGCGCGTCCGCGAGGTCACCGCGCGAGAGCGAGACGGCTCGGCGGTCGAGCGCCCAGTTCATGACGTCGCAGAACTGGCGGTTGGTGACCTCGCAGACCCCGAGGCCGAACGGCGCGCGGAACACGACTATGCGGACGGGAAGCTCCTCGGATTCTCCGCTCTCGTCGCCCATCCTGAAGCTGCCCGCCGGGATGGCCGCGATTTCGATGCCGCTCGAGGGCGAAACGGTGACCGCGCCTTTCCTCAGCTCGATGCTCTCTTCGTACAGGTCCTTGTAGCGGGTCACGGTGATCGTGCGCTCCTCCGTGCCGTAGCCGGCGAGCCTGACGCGGATGGTATGCTCTCCCTCGCCGATGTCGGCGACGGTGAGCGGGCTTTTCCCGACGGGGGCGGCATCGAGGCTCACCACGGCGCCCGGGGGCGCCGTGGTGACCGTGAGCGACTTCCTCGCCGGTTTCGCCTCCGGCCGCTGGGCTGCCTGCTGCGCCGGTTTGGTCTCGGGCTGCTGCGACGAAATTTGCTGCGCCGCCGTGGCCGTCTGCTGCTGCCCCGTAGCGGGCCGGGCCGCGGCGGCGAGCTGGAAGATGAAATCGCCCTTGTCGAGGTTCGGGTCGGGGACCTTGCCGTACTGGGGGTGCTGCCTGTCGCGCGAGTAGGTGATCACCCTGTCCTGGAGAAAGGTTGACAGATCGGTGCCCGTGATGTACCCGTCCCCGTCGAGGTCCGCCTCTCCCCGCAGCCCTTCGACGAACTCGCGGCAGAACCAGCTGTCGTCCGACACCGCCTCCTCCGCGGCGCCCGAGGTGATGAACTGCCGCACGGGGAACTTCGCCTTGTTCGAGATCGGCAGAGGCACGGAGCGGGTTGCCGAGAACAGCGACCCCGAGAAGCAGCTGTCGAACAGGAACAGGGCGTGCTTGGACTGGATGCGCTTCGCGTAGACCTCGACCAGCTGCAGGTCGAGGGCCTTCGCCTTGAAGCCCCGTTCATCCTTCGTGGCGAGCGGGGCGTCGGCGGGCACGATGTAGCCCATCTCGCCGCCGTACGTATTGGTGATCGTATGGCCGTGCCCGGCGAAGTAGAACAGAAGACGGTTCTGCTCCTCCTGCCCGTGCGCATTGATGAAATCGTCGAAGGCCCGCTTGAGCCGCTCGGAGTCCAGGTTCATCAGCGTTTCCACCCGGAACCCATGCTCCTCGAGGACCTCCTTCACCCTCGGAATGTCCTTTTTCACGCCGGGGAGCCGGGGCCAGGAGATGTAGTCGCTCACGCCGATGACCAGGGCCCAGCTCTCCCGGTACAGAGCGGCGTTGTCGCCCATGCCCGGGGGGAGCTTCACGACTCCCATGCCGCGGCTCTCCTGGCCGAATGCCGACAGGCCGAGCAGGAGGAGAACAGGAAGGACGAGACTTCTCATCATCGCATCCCCCACGGACATACTGTATCTTCCGCGCGCGCGCTCATCAAGACCGGTGCTCTTGCAGAAAAAAACACACCTGGAAGGAATCAAGCTTGACAGCGCTTACGGGTGTCATCTACAATTTTGGCAGATTCCGGGTCAGTGAGAATATCGGAGGCATGTATGAAAAGGATCTTGAGAATCGGGTTCGCGTTCTTCTGCGCGGTTCTGTGCATGGGGTGCCTGATCCCCCCGAAGTACTATCCCCTTCCGTCGCTCGACCAGTCTCACGCAATCATGATCGAGAAGGCCATCGCGGGCGTCCAGATCGTTCCGATGGTCAAGGACTACATCAGGAAGACCGAGAGGGTCGCGGTGGTGAGCATGGAAGACCTCACCTCCCGGGGCGATCAGCGGTTCCAGCTTATGGTCGATGACAACCTCATCCAGAGCATGACCTCCTCGGGATATCGAATTCTCGAGCGGGACGAGAACATGATCACCCGGATCATTCCCGAGCAGGGCACGACCTACAAGAGGAAGCTCCTGCGCCAGCTGCCCACCCACCCCAGCATCACGCTGATGGACGGCCTCGAGCGCGAGGGTATCGGCTACGTCGACCCGCTCCAGCTGCGAACGGAAGTGGAACGGATCGCCAAGGAGAAGGCGGGCGACGACATCACGATCAATGTCGACAGGCAGAACCTCGCCGACGTCGCGGGCTTCTACAAGCAGCTGAAGGACGATTACCAGGCCCTCGAAGGCCAGCTGCTGCACATGGACACCGCCGACGTCATGGTCTCCTACCGCATCCTCGAGTTCGGGATCCTTCCCGACGTGTTCAGCCGGAAGATCGGGAAGATCGACCCCGAATCCGGCCGGGAGCGCTTCTTCAGCTGCAAGCAATGGATCACCGACATCAAGCGCGACGCGATCGCCCGGCTTTTCGTGCGCGTGATGGACGCGAAGACCGGCGAAGTGAGGATCGCGAAGGTGCTGCAGAACAGCATCTCCGACAGCATCACTCTCAAGCAGGACAAGGATGAGCTCGAGGGCCACTACCTCAAGAGGCTCGGCGACTACCTGAGCCTGATCGACAAGTACACCTACAAGTGGAACGATCAGCAGCTCCCCGTCCAGCAGGGCGCCTCGACCGAGGCCGGCAGGGTCGAGGCAGCGACGTCGCAGAAGAAGAACATCTTCGGCCAGGTCGTGAAATCTGACACCACGACTTTCGTGGGGAATAAGGGCGTGTACGTCTCCCCCAACCTCCTGTCGCTGAACGTCATCGGCGGCGCGACCTTCGGCGCGTACGGGTATTCGGTCATCATGCCGGGCATCATGTTCTCGCGGACCCTGAAGGGCAACACAGGGATACTCGGCAGCATCAACGCCTACATCGGCTGGGAGACCGGCGCCGTGTTCGCCGTCGGCGTCACAAAGGACGTCTCCGAGAGGCTTCGCACGGCCTTCCGGTTCGGCGGCGGGTTCGGGTTGAACGGGATCTTCCTGAGCTTCCCCACCACGTTCCGCCTCGGAATGGTCGGCCTGACGCTCGACATCGGCGGTGTCTATTCATTCAGCGACGCGAGCGGAGGGCCCGTAGGAGGTATCGGGGTAGGGCTCGCATTCTGAGAATGAACTCGCACGCGCGCGGGACGGCGCTTGCCGCCGCCGCGATAGCGCTCCTGCTGGGCGTCCCCGCCTTCCGGGGGGGTGCCCAGAGCCAGGGCGGCGCGCCTCTTTCTCTGAAATGGGCGTTCATCGGGCTCGAGAAGGGCGGCCAGAAGAGGGTCATCGATTTTGCTGCCAGCCCTTCCGTCAGGGCCGGCGACCGGCTGCAGGTCTACATCGAAGCCCTGACCAGCGCGCACGTCTACCTTTTCCTCTACGACTCGAACAAGGACCTCACGCTCCTGTACCCCGAGAACCCTCGCGCGCCCGCGGCGTCGGGCGGGGAAGGGGGCGGCCGGATCCTGCCGGCAGAGGACGAATGGTTCACGTTCGACGAGGCGACCGGTGAGGAGCAGTTCTACCTCCTCGCCTCGGTGAAGCGCCTCTCGCGCCTCGAGGACCTCACGGCCGCGTGGGTGAGGAACCAGAAGAGCGCCGAGGCCAAGGCGCGCGTGTTGGAAGAGATCAAGGCTCAGCGCCGCCTGCACTCCGGGCTGACCGCGGCCGTCGAAAAGGGGGTTCCGATGGCGGGGACCTTCCAGAGCCGCGCAATGGGGCCGGAGATTCTCGGCGAGGCGACCCTTGCGGAGGCGAAGGGGTTCTACGCCCGCACGCTGCGCTTCGCGCATGAGTAAACCTCTTCGGACGCTGCTCGTCGTCGGGTGCGCCTTCCTCCTCGCATGGTCGCTCGCGCTGCTGGCTCCCGGCTTCTTCGACATCGTCGGGCTGCGGATCCTGGACGCGCAGTTCCGCCTGCGCTACCGCCTGCTCGGGAGGCAGCCCGTCGACCCATCCGTCGCGCACGTGGACATCGACGACGCGAGCCTACAGGACCTGCCCGAGACCGTGGACAGGACCGAGCTGGTGGCGCGCGCGCTCGACGTCCTCTCGCGCTGCGAGGTGAGCGCCGTGGTTCTGGACATGGTCTTCCTTCTACAAGAGTCGTCGCCAGGCGCGAGCAGGCTCGTTCGCGCGATCGGCGACGCCGGTATGGTCTATTGCCCCGTCGTTCTGCGGCCGGCCTCGACGCGGTCGTTCCCGGCGCGGGCGGCGCAGATTCCCCCGCAAGCCCTTTGGGGGCTCGCATCGGGAGAGCGAGGCCTGGACATCCCGCATGCGGCAGCGGGTTTCAGCAGCTCCTCCGCGCTCCTCGCGGCGGCGGCGGGTGTCGGGCACATCAACAGCTTTCCGGACGCGGACGGGATCTACAGGCGGATCCCCCTGCTCCTGAGGATTCCCGGCGGTTATGTGCCGTCCCTTGCCCTGCGGACGGTCTGCGGGTACCTCGGGGTGAGCGAAGACAGGGTCGAAGCGGAGGGAGGGAGGCGGATCCTCCTTCGCGGCGCGCAGTATCCCGATGGGAGACAGAGGGATATCCGCATCCCGGTCGACAGGGGCGGAAGGCTCCTTCTGAACATCGCGGGACCATGGGAGGACTCGTTTCCGCACTATCCCATCGCCCGTCTGGTGGAAGCGGGGAGCGACGAGGAGCTCCTGTCAGAGCTTCGAGACGAGATGGAGGGCGACCTGGTGGTGCTCTCCGACGTGTCCAGCGGCGGGAAAGACTATGGGCCGGTGGCGCTGGAGGAGTACTACCCCCTGAGCGGGCTGCACGCGAACTCCGTGAGCTCCATGCTTCGCGGGGAGTTTCTCGTGCCGCCGTCTGCCGGAGCCCGAATCGTCGCGACGGTCCTGCTCGCCGCGCTGCTTTTCTTCCTTGCATTGCGGCTGCGCGGAGCCGGCTTCCTCGCCGGGGCCGCCGGGGTGCTCGCGCTTTTCCTGGCCGTTGCCGTGGCGCTGTTCCTTTTCCTGCGAGTCGTCGTGGACATCGCGCTGCCGGCTCTGGGCATGCTGTTCGCCGCTACTGCCGTATCCGCTTCGACGTTCCTGGACCAGGAGCGGGAGAAGGCGGCCTTTCGGGCTCGCATCGAGCACTACTTCTCCCCCCCGCTGCTGAAAAAGATCCTCGACAGGCCGGTCCTGCTGGAAGGGTGCGAGAAGAAGGTGCTCACCGTCCTTTTCAGCGACATCTCGGGCTTCACGACGTGGAGCTCCCGTCAGGCCCCCGAGGACATCCGGCGGATGCTCAACGAGTACTTCGAGGAGATGGCGGGGATCCTCTTCTCGTTCGAGGGGACGATCGACAAATACATCGGCGACGGGATGCTCGCCTTCTTCGGCGATCCCGTCGAGCAGCGCGACCACGCCGAGCGGGCGGTTCGCTCGGCGATCGCAATGCAGAGGAGGGTCGCGGAGCTTCGCAGTAGGTGGGAACCGTCCGGTGGAATGGCGATCGCGATCCGCATCGGGATCAATACGGGGGAGGTGGTCGCCGGCAACATGGGTTCCGCGCGCCGCCTGGACTACACGGTGATCGGCTCCAACGTGAACCTCGCCTCGCGGTTGGAAAGCGGCGCCCGGCCCGGGCAGATCCTCGTGTCCAAGGCGACACGCGAAGCTCTCTCCCTTTCGATTCCCGTGCAGCCGGCGGGAACGATATCCGCGAAAGGTTTCAGCGAGCCCATCGAAGTGTTCACCGTCGACGTCGCATCACCATGACGAACCCGCCCCGCGCACGCGCCGCGCTCAGCCCCGATTCCGTCGGCGCGCTGTTCGCCCTCGCGGCAGCCTCCCCCGCCTTTCTCCCGGACCTCACCCTGTGGCATCGCTGGCACTCCGCCCGCGGCAGCCTTCCCTCCCGGTGGAAGGGCCGGGGACTCGCGGAGATCTGCGCCGATCTCGGGGTGCCGCTGTGGCGTCCCGTGGCTCCCTGGCGGATGGAGACTCCGGGGATGGAGGTGCGGACTACCGAGAACGCCGCCGAGCGGCTCACGCAGTGGACGGCGCCGTCGGGAACGCTCGCCGCTCGGTGGACCCGGGGGCCCGACGGGGACTGGTGGCAGTCCGAGTATCCCGTCAAGACCGCGGACGATCTCGCTGCTGCCCTCCAGATCGTGCAGGCGCGCAGGTATGTACTGGACCCCTCGCGTGCGGGCAAACCCGGAGCGGCGCCCGTTCTCGAGCTTCCCCTGCGGCCCTTCTCGGACATCCTCCATACACTCCTCGGCTGGTCGGAGGGTCTCATGATCATGCTCGAGGAGCCCGAGGCGATTGGTCGGTTGATCGGGGAACTGGAAGCGAAGCTGCAGGCCCTCGCGGTCGAGCTTGTGCGAATGCGCCCGGCACTCGTCCTGTCGCCGGACAACCTGGACGGCCAGTTCATCTCCGCAGCCGCCTTCGACGAGCACATGCGGGAAAGTTACCGCAAGACCGCCGACACCCTGCACGCCGCCGGCGCACGGCTCGTCGTGCACGTCGGCGGGCCGATCAGGGGATTGCTGCAGGGTCTGGCGGCTTCGGGGATCGACGCGATCGAAGGCATCTGCGGAGCGCCGCAGAGCGACGCGGGGCTCGCCGAGGCCCGTCGCATCTGTGGGCCGGGGCTCACCCTGTGGGGCGGCATCGCCCAGGATTGCCTTCTCGCCGCGCGGGATGAGAAGAGCTTCGAGCTGGAGATGGCCCGGGCGATCGCGGAGGCGGCCGCCGACGGCAACGCAATCATCGGCGTGGCCGACAGGGTGCCCGTCGAGGCGTTTCCCGAAAGGCTCGAGCGGATCGCGCGCCGGGTGCGGGAGCGCGAGTGACGGCGGAGCAGGGGCGGCTAAGCAGCAGGGGCCGAGCAGCAGCGGTCGAGCGCCCCTACCAGCCCGCTGGCAGCCCGATGCCGAGGTCGACGGAGATGCCTTTCTGCCGAATGCGCGCGTGCGCCTCTCCGTCGAAGGTCAGCCAGACCGCGTCGAGCTCTTCCGCCAACGCAGCGTAGCAGGCGTCGTATCCCGTCAGTCCCGCTTCGACGTGCTGAGCGGCTCTGGCGGCGATGGCGTCCGTCATGGGGCAGCGCAGGAGGCCGGATCGCAGGATGGGAAGGATACCCTCTTCGAAGACCTTCAGGGGCCGGGGATGGACCCTGAAGAGGGTGGCGAACGTCTCGTATGCGAACAGCTCGGGCAC
>Ga0315275_10006832_pt1 | contig 10966 bp, 5 predicted proteins | sample YL17G03_0_MG_FD_205557 | JGI IMG/M metagenome (GOLD analysis project Ga0315275, IMG submission 205557) | Sediment microbial communities from Yellowstone Lake, YNP, Wyoming, USA - YL17G03_0 | ecosystem: Environmental > Aquatic > Freshwater > Lake > Sediment | place: USA: Wyoming | collected...
GCTTCTCCATCCGAATGCCGCGCGTGCGAGCGGAGGTCCCGCGCGTTCGCGCGGAAGCCTCCGGAAGCCGTCGCGGGCATCTACCGATCAAAACCGAGCGAAAACCGGTCATTCGGAGGTCGCCGACGGTCGTCCGGCGGTTGCCGGAAACCGCGAGAAGGACCGCTTTGACGTCGAAAAGGGCGGTTTCTGCCGTCAGGACGTTCCGCGCGCGCGGGCGGAGGTTCCGCTCGGTCGAGCGGAGGTTCCGCGTGCTCGCGCGGAGACGGGATTTAGACGAGCGGAAGTCCCGCGTGGCCGCGCGGAGCTCGGCACCGGTTCCACTGAGATAGACCGTTCAACGATTTTGGCGAAGGCTTATGAATCGACAGGGCGGTAGGCAGGGTCGGTTGAACGCCACGGCGACCAGCGTTCGGAGAATGCGGTTTCCGAAGATCTACGCCAGGTCGGGACTCTGGATAATCCTCATCATCTCGCTGGTCTGGAACGTCTCGATGGTCCTTGCTCCCCTGACCATCCCGCCTGGGACCGTCAGCGGCCTATATGGCGGGGCGAACCGCCTGGACTATGGCGACCTGTGGTCGACCTTGCCTCCGGCCCAGGGCACGGTCTACATGCTCGGCGACATCGAATGCCACCAGATAGCCTCAAGGACAATCTACATCAATGGCAACCAGATGCCTGTCTGCGCGAGGGACGCATCCCTGTTCCTGTTCCTCAGCTTCGGCTTCCTGATGGCGGCGGTCGTGAAGCCCGACATCGCCATCAGCAGGATGCTCCTGCGGTTCCTGCCCGCCAAGGTGCGCAGCCGCCTAGAGAAAGGCATGAGACCTCTGTTCTTCACATTGTTTCTTTCATTCATTTGCCTCGCGCCAATCGCCCTGGATGGCGGGCTCCAGCTTGTGACCTCCTACGAGAGCACGAACGCGCTGAGGTTCATCACGGGCTTTCCCGCGGGCATCTTCTTCGGGTTGATACTCGGGCTGATGATCCAGAGCCTGCAGCTGCCGACGCCATCGAGGAGAGCGCCAGTCCCCGAAGCGCCGCCGCCGAGCTAGAAGACGGATTCGTGGATTGGGGCTGGCCCGCCAAACCTCGGGAGCAAGACTTCCGAATAGTGTGCAAAGCGGCCGGATTTGATGTCCTCGGATTACTGACAATTGATATGCCGCTGGTCCTCATCTTCGGGCCAGGAGGTGCCCTTCTGAAGATGCAATCCCATCTGTTTCCGACGGCTGAACACAGTCGGTCTCACGATCCGCGAGACGGAATCACTGTTGTGGTGGCGGCAGCTCGGTCGTCGCCCTCGTGCGGACCGCGTTCGGCAGTAGTTATTTATATGCGACATGGCCGTGATATGCCGAGACACGCTTTCATCGGTAGTGGAGGCGCGGATGTCTCATGATGCTAAATGGAGGAGGTTCAATGAAGGGCGACCGCGCGGAGCGGGTCGATTGGGTTGGTCGAAACGGCGGTCACTTGCGCGCTGTCACGCTCGCGTGCCTGCTCCTCTCGTCGGTCACACTCTTGGCGCTTGGTCTCACCCGGGACGCGGCAGCTCTGCAGATCCGATTCAGCAGACCCAACGTGCTGGTGGACAATGGCGGCGCAAACGTCGAGGGATCTCCAGCCGGAGGCCCTTCGATGGCCGTCGGCGTCGATGGCATTCTCCACGCCGTCTGGAGCGACAGCAGATCAATCACCGACAAGGGCATCTACTATGCCCAGTCGCCCGATGAAGGGGCCTCCTGGGCCATGAAGGCGAGAATCGACGGTTCGACCGGATCCAACAATGTGGCCCCCTCCATCGCGGTCGACGCCTCGACGGGGGCTCACAGCGGCAACATCTACGTCGTTTGGCAGAGGGGCGAGATGACGAGCGCCGACATCTACTTCGTCATGTCGGCCGATGGCGGCTTGACCTGGGTGAACAGAAACAGAATCGACACCGCTCCTCTCAACGTCCCGAGCATGTACCCCCGAATCACGGTCGATGGTCTCGGGACGGTGTACGTTGCCTTCATGGACGGGAGGGGCGCGAATGAGGACATATATTTCGCCAGGTCGGAAACGGGCGGCTCCACGTGGACGCCGGACACTCTCATTTCGGATGATGCCTCTGTCAATTTCTACCCAGCCATCTCTTCGTGCGGCACGCTCGTCGGGGTCGCCTGGGAGGAGAGAAGCATCGCGGGAGTGAAGCTGCTCGTTGCGGTATCGAGCGACAAGGGTGCGACCTGGCTTAGGAACTCGATTATCTCCATCAGCTCTGGACTGGGGAACCTCGACTGGGTTTCGCTCGCCGTGGACGACAGGGGCAAGCTTCATGCGTCCTGGACCCTCGTCGACCCATCCGGAATCCAATCGGTCGTCTATTCGCAGTCGGATGACAGAGGCGTCACCTGGTCCTCCCCCGTCCAGGTCAACGACAACTGGCCGAACCGCTCATACTACGCGGACAGCTCGACCGTTCTGGCCACCTCGAGCATCCTTCATGTTGTGTGGACCGACAGCAGGAACGGCGACTCCGATATCTTCGCATCGTGGTCATTGGACAACGGGGCGACGTGGGGCGACGGGATTCCGGGCAACGACGTCAGGGTGGACGACACGGATGACAACGGCCCGTTGACGGACGACGCCACGATCCAGACCGCACCTGGGGCAGCCTCATCGAGGTTCGGCCTTTACGTCATATGGTCGGACATGAGGGACGGGGCTTCCTTCCGCGCATACGCCGCGACTTTCCAGGTCGGAGAGGTACTCATCACCGAGGTGCGGGACGCACCTGATGGCGTGGAGAGCATCGAGTTCTTCAATCGCATGACGTACATCATGGACGTCACCGGCTGGCATCTGGACATCGATGGCTCGCCTTTCTCGCTCAGCCCGATCGGCTCGATCCCGCCGGGGGGATACCGCACCGTGGGGGACGATCCTTCCTCGGACTTGCAGATGGACGTCACTCTCGATGACGAGGGCGGGACTCTGCAGCTCTTCGACCAGACAGGCGTGCTCCGCGATTCGATGGCTTACGGGCAGAGTGGGCCCGCGCCAGACCCGCTCACCCTTGAGTCGGTCGCCAGGGTGTACCACGGCGGCGCATACCGCGAGTACTGGACCAGGGCGAAGTCGCCGACATTCAGGATGCAGAACGGCGGGTCCATCCCTGATTCGAGCTCGGGCGTCGTGATCAACGAGGTGTTCTACAATGCCGGCAATCCAGCCCTGCGGTTCGTCGAGCTCTATTACAGGGGAAACAGTTCCGCGGACATAACGGGCTTCGACCTTGTTGGCGATGCGGCCTACACCCTCCCCGCAGTGACACTGAACACGGACAACCGGTACCTCGTGATCTCTCCGACCCAGGCACCAGGACTGTTCATCGCCTTGGATGCAGGAGGAGACAACCTCTATCTGTACGATACCGCGGGAGCTCTGGTCGACATGGTCGGCTGGACGGCGCCCCATTCGCAGGGCGAGAGCACGTGCCGCGCTCCCGAGGGCTTCGGACTGTCGGAAGGGTACGACGATGCCTCGTCGTCGGTTTCGGGCTGGCGGTTCGACTGCGTCCCGAGCCCGCATCTCATCGGAATAGGCCCCCATGGCACGGTCCTTGCGAGAATGGGAGATACCGTTGAACACAATCTCACCGTAGTCAACTTCATGGACGTGCCGGCATTGGTGGACCTCAGCTGGAATGCACCGCCCCCGGAATGGACCGTCGGCATGTTCGCCTCCGACGGAGTGACACCGCTCACGGACACGAACATGGACTCCTGGCCCGATGTCAGCCTCGGGAGATTCGGCACGGGAAGCGGAACCGTCAAGATTGTGGTGAAAATCGTGACCCGAGCCACCGACGAATCAAACGACACCGTCCTGACGCGCGTTGTCGCCGTGGCCCAGCCGGAAGGCAGGGACAGCGTTGACCTTGTCACCGGCTTCTATCCGTACCTTGCCATCAACCGCTCCGCGAACCCGAAAGAGGTGTACGTGCGCGGGACGGGCTATGGGGAAGAGACTACGATAACCCTCGACTTGGATGGTCGGGGGATAAAGATCCCGGGGAAGGACGCGGGTGCGGCAGACGTGGTCTTCGTCATCGACGACACGGGCTCGATGGGGGGATGGATAGATGCGGTGAAGAAGGACGTGGACGGGATAACTAACATCCTCGTGGCGAATATTACCGACATACGCTTTGGCCTTGTCAGTTACAAGGATGTCCCTGATATCGATCTTGACCTGGGCCTCACCAGCGATGTCGCGCTTTTCAAGTCGGCCGTATCCGATCTCATAGCGACCGGTGGAGCAGACGAGCCCGAGGATCCAGACGTCGCCCTTGATCTTGCCGCCCATCTCTCGTGGAGGATGGGCGCCATACCGAAGGTCATGATACTCGTGGGCGACTCGCCCGCTCATGATAACACGCATCTGGCCGAGGTTGCCGGGTGGGCGTACGACAACCTCAATATTCACACGAATGCGATCGGGTGCGGCGATAAAATCACGATGATCAAGGCCTTCCAGGCGGCATCGGCGGCGGGTCATGGGTTCTTCACGCAACTGGGGACGCCGGATGCGATGGCTGATGCCATAATCAAGGGCATAATGGACGTGATACCGCCGATAGACTACGCGGCCGAGGACACCGACGTCAGCGACGGCGACCCGATGGTGAGAGACGTCTTGCCGGCCTACATCGCGTTCGTCCCGGGCACCTTCATGGACCCGGCCACAATGACGCCCAAGCCCCCTGACTTCATGGGCACCGACTCTTTTGGCAACACAGTCCTTGAGTGGAATGTGTCGGTCCTCAAGGTGAATAGCAGCTGGTCCGTCCAGTTCAACGTCACCTCCTCGCTCACCGGCGTCGTCCTGACCAACGTTTGGGGCCTTTCCAGAGTGAGCTTCACGAATTGGAGCGGAGCGCACATCTTCATCGACTTCCCGAAGGTCTGGATCACCGTCTCGTCGCCTCAACCACTTCCGGACCTGACGCTGGCGACCTCGGACATCGTCATGTCCCCTCCTGCGCCATATCTTGAAAGGCTCCCGCTCTACCTGAACGCCACGGTGCACAACGTGGGCCAGGGCACGTCTGGATCGACATTCGTCAGGTATCATGATGGTTTCCCTCCTTCGCCCCAAGTAGGTGCCGACCAGCCGATTCCCCCCGTCGCGGTCGGCGGGACAGCCGCCGCGTCGGTGGTCTGGACGCCGACCGTCCCCGGCGTCCACAACATCTGCGTCATGGTTGATCCGATGGACGGTGTCCGCGAGATTGACGAGACGAACAATCGCGCTTGCGTCTTGATGACTGTGCAGCCGACCAAGCCAGACTATGTCCCGGTAAGCCCCCTGCCTTCCAACGCGGTCAAGATCGGTCTCTCACAGCTTCTGCAGCTGTCGGTTCAGGTGCTCAATCAAGGTGACAAGAGCGCGAACGCGACCGCCACACTCGCGTTATACAACGAGTCCGATCCGGCCAATCCTTTCGCGACATTCACGGTGCCGCCGCTGGATGGATCAGAGACGTCCTCGCGCTTCACCGCCACCTGGAGGTCTCCCGCCACTCCGGGCACTCACAACGTCGCCGCCAATGTGGACTACCTCAACGACGTCACGGAGTCGAGCGAGACTAACAACGTGTTCGCGTGGACTGTGAACGTCGTTCCCGAACCGATAACCTCTCTAGTCATGGGCAGTCCCAACTACACATCCGCCGCCACGTACGTCAGGTCGTCCACCCCTCTCAGCTTCGAAGTCATGGACGAGAGCGGATTGGGCATCAGGGACACGACATACCGGATTGACGGCGGCGTGTGGGTCAATTATACCGCCAGCGGGCAGCTCGATCTGACCGGGAAGGGAGAAGGGCAGCATCTGCTCGAATGGTTTTCGGAGGACTACGCCGGCAACGTCGAAGGCATCCGCCGCAGTTCCCTCGTCGTTGACGACACGCCACCGTCGACATCTATCCAGCCTGGAGATTCCAGTGTGTCCGTCGACGCTTTGTTCAGCCTCGCGGCCGACGACGGTCAGGGTTGCGGCGTGGCGGCTCTGGAATACAGGATCGATGGCGGTTCATGGAACGCCTACCTCGCTCCCCTCAGCTTGGCGGAGGGATGGCACAACATTACGTACAGGTCATGGGATCACCTGAATAACACTATCGAGACGATGCACCCCGTGAAGGTGGTCTCCGCCGAGTTGCCGCCTGGCGGGCGAGTGGAGGTGAACTACAAGCCGATCGTGGCATTGATGTTCGCGATAGTCCTGCTCGTGGCGGGAGTATGGTCTTCGAAGAGGAGGCCGTGGAAGGGCGGGAAAGACAAGATGGCGGTACTGAAAGCCTTCACGTTCACGTCGATGCCCTTCGTGCTGGCGGAGGCGATGACCGGCGTGGTGTCTTTCCTCACCGGGCAGCTGTCGATGCCGCCGCTGGTTGGAGCGGGCACTGCTGTTGACTTGGCGATTCTCTTGGCGGGATTGGCTGTCGCGATTCTCCGTGTGAGGACAGGACCATCGGAAGTAGAGAAAACGAGTACACCGCAGAAGCGGTGACAGGCGGGAGACCGAAGGCCATCCAGGACACATTCAAAATGGAACATGTTCTAAGAGATGATATAAAGAACCCTCACGCATAACTCATAGGGATAACCCAAGGGGTATCTGTTGGAGCGACGATGTGAAGGCAGTGAAATCGGCTTCGACTTCGAGTTGGTCCAGGACGCCATGGCGCGTGCTCTGCTCAAGAGCAAATATGCCATGTTAATCCTACTCGTTCTTCACCGCAAAAGCGTCGAAAGCACCTCAAATCTGACTCATGCTGTTGGAGGTTCTCCGGCAATAATCATAGATACCCTGAAGATGCTGGAGAAATTCGGTCTCATCGAAAGGCCCAGGTCATCCAGAGGTCGGCATGCCCACCAGAACAGATTAACTGTCCTCGGGAGACACCTCATTGAAGCCCCAGTGCCGACTTGGCCCTCCTTATTGAGTCGTTGATACAATGTTGCTGGCATGTGGAGATTCATTTCACTTTTTGCAGAGAATTGTGAAGTATCTGATTCATCTTTCGGAGTGCGAGGGTTACGCATAATGAAGGATGTTGCTGGAAACACGATGATATGTGCGCTGTACAATATCAATGAACCTCAGGGGCATGACGACTTTGCTCACGTCGAGATAAGCGCCCTGCTTGTTATCAGGCCACTCGGCAGCAGACTGCATTAGGGAGTTCAACGGAGAATCGTTGCTAAGGAGATGATGGAGTTGATGAGAAAAGGCGACAATATCAATATGGTGCTGTGTTCCATAATAACGATTTGTCTGGTCACGATGTCCACGACAAGCCAGAAGGCAAGGGCGGAAAAGGAAAACGGCGAATCCGAGAGGATTATGGCAATGATATTCTCTCCGGCCCCGCTTGGAGAAGAACCACAATCCTCAATGCCGATGAACTCCGATACTGATACGACATTCCTTGAGCCGATTTGGGCGACGGCAACCAAAGGATGGAGCGCTCATTTATCGGATAACGGCATAAACGTCCTGGAAACCTATGAATCGGCAGCCTTGGTCCGAATTACGATCGACCAGTTGCACTCGCTTGAAGGGGGAGGCTACAGGATTGTCCGACTCGAGAATACTACTCATCTTGGGCGGGGCCTGCTGGCATTCGACACCAAGGATGGCGAGGTCGGTATTCCCGAGAATCTTCGATTGACTGAACCTCCTATCGAGGCCATGGGATATTATGTGATTCAGTTCATAGGTCCGCTGTCAGAGCGGTGGATCGCAACTTTGGAGGGTCATGGTGTCGAGTTCCTAGATTATCTCCCAAATTACGCCTTCATTGTCAGGATGTCGCAGGCAGTAGCATTAATAGTCAAAGATTCCTCATTCATCCATTTCGTTGGCTTATATCACCCCGCCTACAAGATAGACCCCTATCTGATTGGGAAGTCAGGTATCTTTGACATCACGATCACGACTCACAAAGGAGAACCCCTGGACAATGCCCGACGGTTTATAGAAGTCAACGGGGGTGCTATTCACGCAGCGGCAATTACGAATCTTGGAGGTGTCCTAAATGCCCAGTTGCAAATCTCGTTGGTAACAGGTCTCGCACAGCTTGCTTCGGTCTCATGGATTGAGCCATCGGGCGTGCCGTATTTGGCCAATGACAATGTGAGATGGGTCGTTCAGAGCGGCATCGAGGGATTCACGCCGATTCATGATCGTGATATTGCAGGCCAAGGGCAGATTGTAACGGTCTGTGACACGGGCCTTGACGTCAACCATGAGGCTTTTTCCGACCCTGATCATCCCTTCGAATACGGCGTGGTGAATCCCAATCACCGAAAAATCTACTATTACTACAAAGTGACTGAAAACGGATATGAGTATGGCGACTACGGAGAGAATGGTCAAAAATACGTTGGGCATGGCACCCAAGTGTCGGGTACTGTAGGCGGAGACGCCCCGGTGACCTCCGCTGGGAGAGATTGGTACACCTATAATAAACATGATGGAACGATGTTCATGGGGAAGCTCATCATGGCCGACCTCTACGGTAATCAGCAAGAATGGTACCTCCCGGCGGATTACGACAATATATTCCGGCCTGGCTATGAAGTGGGATCGCATATCTTCACCAACAGCTGGGGACACTATTACGACGAGGATCAAATCCCATTTGAACCTCCAGGGAAATATACGACGAAGTCGCGCATGGCGGATGAGTTCACATGGTCACATAAGGATGCTTTGATGGTCTGGGCGGTGGGCAACGCTGGTCCGTCAACCACCACGATAGGCCAGGAATCCGTGGCAAAGAATGTCATCAGCGTGGGCGGCACGGAGAACGGTGCGCCTAGTTACGATCCCGAATCCATGTTTTGCAGGTCCACTCAAGGTTTGTGCAGCGGCAGAGGGCCGGCTGGAGATGGCCGGTTGAAACCGACCCTGTTAGCACCCGCCGATCCAGTATGTTCGGCGAAAGTCGGGACCGTGGAAGAATATTGGTGTACCCCCGGTACGAGCAATGCGGCGCCCTCCGTAGCCGGTTCTGCCGCTCTGGTCCGCCAATACTTCACCGAAGGTTGGTATCCTACAGGGGAAAAAACTCCCCTAAATGGCTTCGAGCCGAGCGCTGTACTCCTCAAAGCCGTGCTAATAAATGGGGCATCGGAGATATTTGGATCACAGGCACATGACCATCCATATGAACGAGATGGCAATTCCATGCAATATCCCAACAATGACCAAGGTTGGGGACGTCTCCATCTCTGGAACGGCGTATACTTCTCCGACTGGGGTCCTGGTGACGCGAAACATCAGAATCTGTTCATAGTAGATGAAAAAAGTGGTCTCCAGAGCGGCGACGAAGTGGAATATCTCGTGCATGTCTCTGACCGCAGCCTTCCCCTCAATATAACCTTAGTCTGGCCAGATTATCCTGGCACTCCTACAGGTCAAACCACTCCGGCCATTGTAAACAACCTAGACCTAGTAGTAACGGACCCCAACGGCCAATCCTTTTACGGCAATTGGTTCTGCTCCACAGGTTGCTCGCCTCATCAGTCAATTACTGGAGGAGTTTCGGATGGTGTAAATACCGAAGAGAGGGTGGTTCGTTACGCACCCGCACTGGGAACATGGAGAATCAAGGTGTCAGCAGTGAACACGGATCCACGTCACGGTCGACAACCGTTTGCCCTAGTCGCAACTGGGGGCATCTCTAATGAGACGAGGCAAACCTACACTCCGACAAGCCCCACAGAGCCTTCGATTGCGGTTGACGGCATGGGAAACACGCATATCGCATTCACGCAGGACGACTCGGGGAATCGGAATATCTACTATTCCAAGCTAGATAGAGATGGCAAGGTCTTGATCGAGGATTCACTCATACCTGCGAACGATGCAGATGGAGCTGAACAGTACTCACCATCGATTGTGGCGATTAGCCAGAACATTCTCTTCTTGTTTTTCGCCGATGAGAAATGTAACCCAAGCTGCGATCGACCCGTGACCCGCACGTACTTTTTAGAAGGTTGGACAAGCACGAACGGGGGCTCGAGTTGGAGCGACCTTGACCTGAATCTGGCAGGAGGCTATGTCTTCTCAAGCTCAGTCGGATCCTCGCTCGTGGACAGATCGAGGCCCGTGTATGCAGAGAAAGACGCTTGGGGTCACATCCATCTGATCTGGCAAGTGCTCGAGAGTGGCGGTATCATGGAAACAGAATACCTGCGCTATTCGAGGCGAAATCCAGATGGATCGTGGATTCCCAGCAAGACTTTGGTTGGCCCAGACTACTATAGCCCGCAGCCGGGTCTGAGTCATTATAATCGCATGCGTTTCCCTAAGCTCGCTGTGGGGGCTCTTTCATACCTCCATGCCATCTATTCCTATGATCCAGAGAATTATCCTTATCCAGGGCCACCCTATTGCCAAGTTGATTGTCAGACGTATATCAAATATCTCTATAGCGCTAATAATGGGGACTTGTGGATCACGCCTTCTACACCATTGGCCAACACACTCGACCTAGGTCGAGAAAATACCATGACAGCAGATGCGGCCGGTAATGTATACGTAGCCTGGCAAGACAAGAGCACACCCCCAGTAGTGGGATTGGACATTTTCCTCTTGCACAGTTCGAATAATGGCGGGAATTGGCCACAACCTCCTCAAGTCCTTGCAGATGGCATGTTTGACCAAAAAGCGCCATGGCTGTCAGTCGACCCGGGACTCACATTGCATCTGACTTACTTCGACGCTTCTGGCTCAAATAAAGTTCAGTCGGAAAGCGGTCAGTTCATCACTGAAGTTGGCGTCTGCGATTTAAAGCATAAAGTGAGCTTGGACATGGGACAGACTTGGCATGGATCGAGGAGGTTGTCCTTGATTTATGGTAGAGCGCCGCAGAGTTCAGGGTGCAGCTATTTGG
>Ga0315275_10006833_pt1 | contig 10965 bp, 12 predicted proteins | sample YL17G03_0_MG_FD_205557 | JGI IMG/M metagenome (GOLD analysis project Ga0315275, IMG submission 205557) | Sediment microbial communities from Yellowstone Lake, YNP, Wyoming, USA - YL17G03_0 | ecosystem: Environmental > Aquatic > Freshwater > Lake > Sediment | place: USA: Wyoming | collected...
TGAGGTCTCCTGGTACCGCAAGTGCGCCGATTCGCGCCGACTCGCGCTCGACGACCTCGGCGCGTCGGGCGAACATCGCGACGTTCGCGCCCTCCGCGGCGAGCGCCTCGGAGATCGCGAGGCCCATGCCCTGCGAGGCGCCGAGCACGATCGCGGTCCGTCCTTGAAGTCCGAGGTCCATGGCGCGCGAAGCGTACCGGGAGGGACTGTTCAGGATCCGCAAAGGAAAAGGCGAAGGGGTGTCTCCCAGAAAGAAAGAGTGAAGGGGTGTCTCCCAAAAAGAGGAGTGAAGGGGTGTCTCCCCTGCCTTTTTGGGAGACACCCGCTTCTCCGTTCTACTCGTCGCGAGGGCGCGACCCTCGAGTTACGTCTCCGTCAGCACCGAGACGACGTCACGCACCGCCGCCTCGGACACCTTCAGCATCTTCTTCTCGGCGAGTGTCAGCTTCAGCTTCACGACCTCCTCGGCGCCGCCGGCCCCGAGCCGGACGGGCACGCCCATGTAGAGGTCCTGGATGCCGTACTCACCCTCGAGATACGCCGTTGCGGGAAGCACACGCTTCTCGTCGAGGCAGATCGCATCGACCATCTGTGCTGCCGCCGCACCCGGCGCGTACCAGGCCGAGGTCCCGAGCAGCTTCACGAGCTCGCCGCCGCCGACCTTCGTGCGATCCACCATCTTCTTGATCCTGGCGCGCGAGACGAGCTGGTCGAGTGGGATTCCGGCGACGGTCGTGGCCGAGACGACCGGGACCATCTGATCGCCGTGGCCGCCGAGCACCATCGCCGTCACCTCCTTCACCGAGAGGCCGGTCTCCTGGGCGATGAAGCACTCGAACCGGGAGGTGTCGAGCACCCCGGCCATGCCGACGACGCGCTCCCGCGGGAACCCAGAGACGGCCTTGGCGACGTGGCACATTGCGTCGAGCGGGTTGGAGACGATCACGAGGACGGCCTTCTTCGACCGCTTCGTAACCTCGCGCGTCACCTCTGCGACGATCGCCTCGTTCGTCTTCACGAGGTCGTCGCGGCTCATGCCCGGCTTGCGCGGCAGGCCCGCCGTGATCACGATCACGTCGGACCCGGCGGTGGCGGCGTAGCCCGATGCCTCGACCCCGACGACGCATGGCTCGTATCCCAGCACCGAGCCTGCCTGGTTGATGTCGAGCGCCTTGCCGGCGGCGAAGTTCGGCTTCACGTCGACCAGCACGATGTCGGCGTAGTCCCGCCGGGCCAGCTCCTGCGCGCAGGTCGCGCCCACGTTCCCGGCACCGACGACGGTGACCTTCTTTCTTCCGTTCACGATTGTCCTTTCCGGCCGGACCATCGGAGCCCAGCCCCGTAACGAGCATAGGCCACTGACGACTCCCACCGGTCAGGTAGCGTCAGGTCAGGTCGGTCGTTCGAGGAGTGAGGAGCGCGATGAGCGAGTTCAAGCCGGGGCTGGAGGGCGTCGTCGCCTTCGAGACGGAGATCGCCGAGCCCGATCGCGACGGTGGCGCGCTTCGCTACCGCGGGGTCGACATCGAGGACCTCGTCGGCCGTGTCCCGTTCGAGAAGGTGTGGGGGCTGCTCGTCGACGGAGGGCCCGAGCCGGGCCTCGAGCCGGCGCCGCGTTATCGTGCCGCCGATCTCACGGGCGATGCGCCCGCCGACCTTCAGGCTGTCACCGCTCATCTCTCGGGCGAATGGGGCCTCGGCAAGCTGATCGACATCTCCGACGACGAGGCGCGGGACGATCTGGCGCGCCTCTCGGCCACGATGATCTCGGTCGTCGCCCAATCGGCACGCGTCGCCGACGGCATCGACGAGGTCGTCGACCCCGATCTCGTCGCGAGCGGCTCGACGGCCGCGACGCGCTTCCTGCTCGAGTGGCGCGGCGAGGCCGACCCGAAGCATGTGCAGGCGATCGACACCTACTGGATCTGCGCGGCCGAGCACGGGCTCAACGCCTCCACCTTCGCTGCCCGCGTCGTCGCCTCGACCGGCGCAGATTGCGGTGCAGCGCTCTCCTCCGCCGTGGGTGCCCTCTCGGGGCCGCTCCACGGCGGCGCCCCCGCGCGCGTGCTCCCGATGCTCGACGGCGCCGCAGCAACCGACTCGATCGAGGACTACGTCAAGGAGCTACTCGACGGAGGCGACCGGCTGATGGGCTTCGGCCACCGGGTCTACCGTGCCGAGGATCCGCGCTCACGCCTGCTCCGGGGCACGGCACTCGATCTCGGATCACCCCGCTTCGAGGTCGCCGAGGAGCTCGAGCGCGTCGCGCTCGCCGAGCTCCACGCGCGCAAGCCGGATCGTGTCCTGGCCACGAACGTCGAGTTCTGGTCGGCCGTCGTGCTCGATATCGCCGATGTGCCACCGAACCTCGCTCCCGCGATGTTCGCGTGCTCCCGAACGGCCGGCTGGTCGGCCCACATCCTGGAGCAGAAGCGACTGGGCCGCCTCATTCGCCCGTCGGCCCTCTACGTCGGACCCGGCCCGCGGCCGCTCCAGGAGGCTTAGTGGTCGCTCCGGAAACCAAGGCACCGCTTGGACGGCTGCAAACGCTTCGCATCGCGTCGTCCTCGGTCGTCCCGATATACACCCATATCGGGGCTCCCTGCGTTCTCGCACTGCTCGGTTTTCGCTCGCCCAAGCAGCACCCTGGTTTCCGGAGAGACCACTAATGGATCTCTCGGAAGCTGCGGCACTCGCCGACGAGTACGCCGTCAACGGGGACGAGAAGGAGCTCGCGACGCTCCGTGGGCAGTGGTCCGACGAGATCGAGCACGCGGCGCGCGACAGCGACTACCGCGTGCGGGCCGCCGCCTACCGGTCGATCGCGCAGTTCCGCTTCCGCCAGAAGCTCGAGCTGCTCCGGCGTGGCCTCCAGGACGAGAGCCCTGCCGTGCGCGGGTCGTCGCTGATCGCGCTCGAGGGCCTCTCCCGGGCGCATCCCGGCGACATCAACTCGTTCCGGCCGATGCTCCACGAGCTCGCCGCACGCGACCCGAATGTGGCCGTACGACGTCTCGCGATCGTGTGTTTCAAGAACGGGTCACCGGCGCGCGAGACGATCGTGATCCTCGACGGCATCGCGGCGGACGATGACACCGACGCAGAGGTGCGGAAGACTGCCCGTTCCGTCTCCCTGCTCCTCGTCAAGAAGTCGAGGAAGTAGCCGGTGGCAGCCGAGGCACTCGTCGGCCTGATCATGGGCTCCCGCTCGGACTGGGAGACCATGCGACATGCGGCAGAGACACTCGAGGCGCTCGAGGTGCCGTTCGAGCAGCGGGTCGTCTCAGCTCACCGGACGCCCGATCTCCTCTTCGAATATGCGGGCTCCGCGGAGGAGCGCGGCCTGCAGGTGCTGATCGCGGGCGCCGGGGGTGCGGCCCACCTGCCGGGCATGGCAGCCGCGAAGACGGCACTGCCCGTGCTCGGCGTGCCTGTCGAGTCGAAGACGCTGAAGGGCATGGACTCGTTGCTCTCGATCGTCCAGATGCCGGCCGGGGTGCCGGTCGGAACGCTCGCCATCGGCCGCGCCGGAGCGATCAATGCGGCGCTGCTCGCCGCGGCGATCCTGGCGCGGAGCGACGTCGGCATTCGCGAGCGGCTGGCGGTCTACCGCGCCGAGCAGACCCGCTCGGTACTGGATAGCCCCGACCCGGCGACGTGACCCCGCCGCGGTGACGCTCGTCGCCTGTATCGGAGGTGGTCAGCTCGGGCGGATGCTCGGGCTCGCAGGGCTTCCGCTCGGGCTCCACTTCCGCTTCCTCGATCCTTCTCCGGACGCTCCGGCCGCCTTCGTCGGAGAGCTCGTCGTCGGTGCGTTCGACGACCCGGCCGCGCTCGCGCGACTCGCGGCCGGCGCGGACGTCGTCACGTACGAGTTCGAGAACGTGCCGGTCGCGGCGATCCGCGCCGTCGCGCCCCTACCGCCGCCGCTCGCGCTCGAGCTCGGCCAGGACCGCCTCGTCGAGAAGCAGCTCTTCCAGCGCCTCGGGATCCCGACGGCGCGCTTCGGCCCGCTCGCGGAGACAGGGCTGCCGGCTCTCGCCAAGTCGAGGCGGCTCGGGTACGACGGCAAGGGCCAGCGGCGTATCGAGGTCGACGAGCCGATCGGCGAGCACGAGCTGGCCGAGGAGATCGTCGCCTTCGACCGTGAGCTCTCGATCATCGCCGTCCGCGGTCGCGGCGGAGAGACGCGCTTCTGGCCGCTGGCGGAGAACGTGCATCGCGACGGCGTCCTCCGCGTGTCACGGGCGCCCGCGGCTGCGGCGCCGCAGGCCGAGGCCGAGGAGCTCGTGGGTCGCCTGCTGGACGAGCTCGGCTACGTGGGCGTGATCGCGCTCGAGCTGTTCGAGGTCGGGGGTCGGCTGCTTGCGAACGAGTTCGCGCCACGCGTCCACAACACGGGCCACTGGACGATCGACGGCGCCGTCACGAGCCAGTTCGAGAACCACCTGCGGGCGATCCTGGGGCTCCCGCTCGGATCGACCGAGGCGATCGCGGCGTCGGTGATGGTGAACCTGATCGGTGGCGCGCCGCCGCCCGAGCAGCTCCTGCGGCTACCCGGTGCCCATCTCCATCTCTACGGAAAGGAGCCGCGCGCCGGGCGCAAGCTCGGCCATCTCACATTCGTCGACGCAGATGAAGCGACCATCGCCGAGGCGATCGCTTTGGTCGACGACGCCGCCGACGGGTAGAGCCGGTTACGACGCGCTGTCGTCTTGGATCAACGCAGGCTTCCGTCTAGCGTGCGGATGGGCGGCAAAGTAGGTCTCGCGGCGGCGGCGATCCGACACGTGGGTGTACCGCTCGGTCGTCGAGAGATCGGCGTGCCCGAGCATCTCCTGCACCGAGCGCAGGTCGGCGCCGCCCTCGAGCAGGTGTGTCGCGAACGAGTGGCGCAGCAGGTGCGGATGGACGCGCTCGGGCTCGAGCCCGGCCTTCTCCGCGAGCTTGCGCAGGATCAGGAACGCCCCGGCCCGGGTGAGAGCGCCGCCGCGCGCGTTGAGGAACAGATCGGGCCGGTAACGGCGATCGAGGTGAGGGCGGCCGAGCGCGAGGTAGCGCCGGACGGCTTCGGCGGCCGGCCGGCCGAGTGGGACGATGCGCTCCTTGTCGCCCTTGCCGAGCACGCGGACGATCCGGGCATCGATGTCGACCGACGTCCGCGCGAGGCCAACGGTCTCGGAGACGCGGAGCCCGGCGCCGTACATCAGCTCGACGAGGGCGCGGTCGCGCATCGCCCGCGGGGTCGTTCCGTTCGCCGCCTCGATAAGGCGCTCCGATTCCGACGGCGACAGCGTGCGCGGCAGCGTGCGGATGCGCCGTGGCGTCGCGACCTCCGCGGCGGGGTTGTCGTGGCGGAGGCCGAGCAGCAGCTGGTGGCGGAAGTACGACCGCACCGCGGCGATCCTCCGCGCGATGGTCGACGGGGAGAGGCCTGCGGCCCGCATGGATGCTACCCAGCCGTCCAGGGTCTCCGTCGTCGCGGTGCCGACCGGTGCGCCCAGGAAGCGTGCGACCGCAGCGAGATCGCGGCGGTATGCATCGACCGTGCGCGGTGAGCGCTGTGCGGCGAGCAGGAGCAGGAAGCGCTCCACCTCGGGGTCGGCCGGCGTCGGGGCGAGTGTCGTCATGCGGCTGGACCCGATTCGGCGCCCTGCACCTCGCTCCTGCGCCGCGCGCTACGACCGGGGATGACTGTTGTCGTAGACCCGGCGCAGTCGGCGCGCATCGACGTGACTGTAGATCTGGGTCGTCGAGAGGGAGGCGTGACCGAGAAGCTCCTGGATCGTGCGCAGGTCGGCGCCGCCCTCGAGCAGGTGTGTTGCGTACGCATGGCGCAGGCGGTGCGGGTTGCGGATCAACCGGCGGAGCACGGAGGTGTCGAGCGCGCGCCCCCGGGTGGAGAGGAATAGCGCGTCGTTCGCCCCGCTGGCGAGTACCGGCCTCGCGTCGCGGAGATACAGGGCGACAGCGTAGGCAGCCCGCTCGCCGAGGGGTACGACGCGCTCCTTGCCGCCCTTGCCGCGGATGTGCACGGCCTCCTGGTCGAAGTCGACGTCTCCGAGCCGGAGCCCGACCGCTTCTGCGCTCCGCAGCCCGCACGAGTACGTGAGCTCGAGGATTGCGGTGTTCCGGATCGCGAGCGGGCCCTCTCCCTCGACTCCTGCGAGCAGCTCCTCCACGTCGGCGAGTTTCGGCGCGTCGGGCAGCCGGCGACGCCTGCGGGGCGGGAGCGCGATCTCGGGGACGTGCGCGGCGCCGAGGGTGAACCGCATGAACGACCGCACTGCGGCCAGCCTCCGGGCGATCGTCGGTGGTGCGAGCCCGCGGCGGCCGCGACCGAGCTCGGCGGTGTACTCCGCGAGCACCTGGACGTCGACGTCGTCGAGCGTTCGGTCGGTGCGCGCGAGCCAGCCGGCGAAATCGGCGAGATCGGACGCGTAGGCTCGCCGGGTAGACTCGGCGAAGCCCGGGCCGGCCAGAAACCGGTCGATCGCTGGATTCAGCTCCACCCGGTCGGATTCGCCCCCTGTCCGCTCCTGCCTTCCCGATGCGCTCCAGCTCCTTCTTCGCAGCACTCCTCGTCACCGTTGCCCTCGGCGTGCTCGTCCTCGTCCGCCACTCCGACAGACCGGCCGCCTCCGCGGCCCGTGGCACGGTCACGCTGGTCGGCGATTCGCTGAACGTCGGCGTCGAGCGCTACCTCCCGGACGCCCTGCCGGGCTGGACGATTGTTGCGAACGACATGGTTGGGCGGTCGACTCCCCAGGGGATCGCCGAGCTCGAGGCGGGGAAGCCGAAGCTCTCGTCACACGTCGTCGTCAGCCTGGGCACGAACGACCCGCCGACGGCGGTGTCGGCGTTCCGGGACGACGTCGCCCGCGTGCTCGCGCTCGTCGGCCCGAACCGCTGCGTCGCCTGGGCGACGATCTATCGGGACGGGGCTCCGAACGACGCCTTCAACGCGGTGTTGCACGATGCGGCCAGGGCGAACCAGCGGGTCAGGCTCGTCGAATGGGCAGAGATGGTTCAGGAGCACCCCGAGTGGCTGGCCGGCGACGGCCTGCACGGCAACGAGACGGGGTACCGCGAGCGGGCCGCCGCCGTTGCCGACGCCACGAAGGACTGTGCGCCGGCCCAGACCGTGAGCGAGCCATGATGCGCACGGTCGAGCTCGCGACCGGGGCCGAGGCCCGGCTGCACAACGAATCCGCGCCCACTGCGGTGATCCTCGTGAACGGCGGCTCGGCGAAGGCCGTCCCGGGCACCTGGAGTGCCACGAGCGAGCTTCTCGCGACCGAGCTGACACCGCGGTTCCCCGAGCTCGCGTTCGCGGAGGTGCGCTATCGCGTCAAGACGTGGAACGCGCTCGACTCGTGCATGGCCGACGCCCGCGCGGCCCTCGATCTCGTCGCGCGGCCGTCGCTCCTCGTCGGCTTCTCGATGGGAGGGGCGGTCTCGATCGGTGTCGCGGCGCACCCGGCCGCGACGGGCGTGCTCGGCCTCGCGCCATGGATTCCCGACCGGCTGCCACTCGACGGCCTCCGCGGGAAGCGGCTCGACATCCTCCACGGGGCCTGGGACCGCTACCTGCCGGGGATCCCGGGCGTCAGCCCCACGAGCTCGCGGCGGGGGTTCGACCGCGCGAGGGCGCTGGGCATCGAGGGCAGCTATGCACTGATCGAGCGAGGGCTGCACGGCGTCGCGCTGCGGCGTAGGTCAGGCGCGATCTTACGGCTGCCGCGCGCAGACGCGTGGATCGAGGGGGTGCGGGAGCGGCTCGAGCTGTTCCGGGCGGCGGCGACCTCCTGATCTCCGGTTTCAGTCGAACGCCACGCGGCTCGTCTCAGGCCGTCAGCCTGCGTCGCGCGCGCTGCCCCTCAGTCGGTAGCCGCACGTTCCACGCGAGCCCGAGCTTCTCGAGCGTGCGAATCGTCATCCACGCGATGTCGAGCTGCAGCCTGTCGAGCCCGTGACGGGCAGAGGCCGGAAAGGCGTGGTGGTTGTTGTGCCAGCCCTCGCCGAACGTCAGTGCCGCCACGGCCCAGTTGTTGCGGCTCTCGTCACGCGACCGGTAGCTGCGGCGACCGAACATGTGACAGATCGAGTTGACCGAGAACGTCGCATGCTGGTAGGCGAAGACCCGGATCAGCCCGCCCCAGACGAGCACCTCCAGCCCGAGCCTCCAGCTGGCGCCGCCGACCGCATACCCGATCGCGAACGGCACCGCGAAGCTCAGTGCGACCCAGACGAAGTACATCCGGTCGATCCGCCAGATCAGCCGGTCGTCATAGAGGTCCTTCCCGTAGTGGTCGCCGCGCTCCATCCCCTTGAGGTGGAACAACCAGCCCATGTGGGCGTGGAAGAAGCCCTTCAGTGCGCCCCAGGCGGTCGGCGCGTAGCCTGCGTGGGGCGAGTGCGGATCCCCCTCCTGATCCGAGAGCGCGTGATGCTTGCGATGGTCGGTCACCCACTGGGTCACCGGCCCCTGGATCGTCATCGAGCCGAGGATCGCGAACGTTGCCCGGACCGTCTTCGTGGTCTCGAAGCTCCGGTGCGTGAAGAGGCGGTGGTAGCCGACCGTCGTACCGAGGCCGGTCAGCACGTACAGCGTCAGGAACACGGCCACGTCGACCCACGAGAGTGCGATGCCCCAGAGACCGGCGGCGACGATGATCAGGCCGAGCGGCGGGATCACGATCGCCAGCAGTGTCACCACCTGGCTCGCACGTGTCGTGCGCTCGCGGACCGTCGCAACCTGGACATCGGCGCCGATGAGCTCGACGGCCTCAGACATCATCTGTCATCCAGTGGACTGGTTTTCGACGAATCACCTTTGAGATGAAGATAGCGATCATCGGTACCGGCATCGCCGGGCTCGGCGCAGCGTACGCGTTGTCGCGGCTCCACGAGGTGGAGTTGTTCGAAGCGGGCGGGCATGTCGGGGGGCACGCGAACACGGTCACGCATGATTCGGTCGAGCTCGACACGGGGTTCATCGTCCACAACGAGGCGAACTATCCGAACCTGATCCGGCTCTTCCGCGAGCTCGGTGTCGAGACCCAGCCGTCGGAGATGTCGTTCGCGATGTCCTGTGGCTGCGGGCTCGAGTGGTCGAGCCGCCGTCCCTGGCGGGCCGGCCCGCGCCTCCTGCGCGAGATTCTCCGCTTCCTGCGCACGGCCGGCGACGCCGACGCGGACGGCAAGTCGTTCGACCGCTTCCTGCGCGAAGCGGGGTACTCCGAGTCGTTCCGCTGGCATTACCTGGTGCCGATGATCTCCGCCCTCTGGTCGACGGCCCCGGGGGATGCGCTCGAGTTTCCGGCGGCACACGGGATCGAGTTCTTCCGCAACCACGGGATGCTCGGGCTGCGGCGGAACCGCTGGCGCACGGTTACCGGCGGCAGCCGCGTCTACGTGCGGGCGCTGTTCGACCGTCTCGGCGCGAAGGTGCAGCTGGCATCACCCGTGACCTCGCTGCGCCGCACCGGCACCGGGGTCGAGCTCCGGGTCGGGGACGGCAGGCTCCAGGCGTTCGACGGCGTGGTCGTCGCGACGAGCGCCCCGCGCGCCCTCGGGATGCTCGAGGATGCCTCGGTGGAAGAGCGCGAGATCCTGGCGGCGTTCGAGCTCACCACGAACGAGACGGTGCTGCACACCGACGCGCGTCTGATGCCGCGCCGTATCTCGGACCGCTCGTCGTGGAACTACCAGTCACCGGGCTGCGGCGTGCATGCCGCGAGGCCGTCGCTCACGTACTCGCTCAACCGGCTCCAGAAGCTCGACACTCCGGTTGAGTACTGCGTCACGCTCAACCGCACGGACGAGATCGACCCGGCCGCCGTGATCTCGATCATCGACTACGAGCACCCGCGGGTGACGTTCGCGAGCCTCGCCGCGGCCGAGCGCGCCCGGGCCCACGGCGTGGAGCGCCACACGGCCTTCGCCGGCGCGTGGCAGGGCAACGGCTTCCACGAGGACGGGCTCGCGTCGGGGCTGCGGGCCGCGGCCGCGTTCGGGGTGACGTGGTGAAGAGTGCCCTCTACGTCGGCACCGTCATGCACGCGCGCCGCTCGCCACACGACCACGTGTTCCGCTACCCGGTCTACATGGCGCTCCTCGATCTCGACGAGCTACCGCTCCTCGACCGGCGCCTACGCCTGTTCGGCTGGAACCGGCGCGCGGTGACGAGCTTCTACGACGCGGATCACATCGACGTCCACGCGGTGCTCGCCGAGCACGGCGTGACTCTCGACGACGGTGGCTCGATCCAGGTGTTGACGAACCTGCGCGTGCTGGGCTACGTGTTCAACCCGGTCTCGTTCTGGTGGTGCCGGCGCGCGGACGGCTCGCTCGCGTGCATCGTGGCAGAGGTGAACAACACGTTCGGCGAGCGGCATCCGTACGTCCTCCTGCCGGCCGAGAGCGGAGAGACCCTCGGGCGCGTCGTCTTCGAGACCGAGAAGCGGCTGCACGTCTCCCCGTTCATGCCCATGGACCAGGCCTACACCTGGTGGTTCTCCGAGCCCGGAGACAGGCTCAGCGTGCGTATGGACGTCCACGAGGCGGGCAATCGTGACTTCCACGCCACGCTGACGGCCCGCAGGCTTCCGCTCACGGCCGCCTCGTTGCGGTCGGTCCTCGCGCGATATCCCCTCATGCCTGCCCGGGTGCTCGGGCGGATCCACTGGCAGGCGCTCCGGCTCTGGCTGAAGCGGACGCGCTTCTATCGCAAGCCGCCGTTCGTGCCCGGGCAGGGATCGGTGCGCAAGTGAGGATCGCCGCCGACGTCGCGCGCCGCCTCGCCTTCCGGGCCCTCGCCGCGCTCGAGGGGGGAGAGGTCGTCCTGCGCTACCCGGATGGTCGCGGCCGCCGTTTCGGGGATGCGAGCGGCCCCTCGCTCACGGTCGAGATCCGGCGCCCTGACGCCTTCTGGCGCAAGCTCGGGGCACGCACCCGCGTCGG
>Ga0315275_10006834_pt1 | contig 10965 bp, 6 predicted proteins | sample YL17G03_0_MG_FD_205557 | JGI IMG/M metagenome (GOLD analysis project Ga0315275, IMG submission 205557) | Sediment microbial communities from Yellowstone Lake, YNP, Wyoming, USA - YL17G03_0 | ecosystem: Environmental > Aquatic > Freshwater > Lake > Sediment | place: USA: Wyoming | collected...
GCGCTATCATCATCACGCACGGCCACGAAGACCACGCCGGCGCGCTGCCGTATCTCTTGCGCGAGATCAACGTGCCGGTCTATACCACGCGCCTGACGCGCGGCCTGATCGAACTCAAGCTCAAATCGGGCAAGCTACTCGAGCAGACCGTGATTCACACCGTCAAGGCGGGGGACAATATCAGCATCGGCCCGTTCCAGATCGAGTTCTTTCGCGTTTGCCACAGCATCCCAGACGCGGTGGGGCTGGGCATCACCACGCCCGCCGGGTTGATCATCCACACGGGTGACTTTAAATTCGACCACACGCCCGTGGACGGTAAGCCGACCGATTTTGCCAAGCTGGCGGAAATGGGCGGGCGCGGCGTGCTGGCGCTCCTTTCCGACAGCACCAACAGCGAGCGGCCCGGCTACACACCGTCGGAGAGTCATGTCCGGCGCCATCTCGAACAGGCGTTCCACAACAGCCGGCGCAAGATCATTGTCGCCTGTTTTGCATCCAGCATTCACCGTATACAGATCATTCTCGATCTGGCTAAGGAGTTCGATCGCCGCGTCACCTTGATCGGGCGCAGCATGAAGGAGAATATCGCCATCGCGCAGGAACTGGGCTATCTCAAAGTCCCGGATGGCGTGATGGTAACGGAACAGGAAGCGCGCGGCCTGCCCGAGCACAGGGTTCTGCTCCTCTGCACGGGAAGCCAGGGAGAACCCATGGCAGCGCTGGCGCGGCTGGCACTGGGAAAACACGGCGAATTCAGCATCGAACCCGATGACTCCGTTATCCTCAGCGCGAGGGTCATCCCGGGCAACGAAACCAAAATTTCGCATTTGGTGAACCATTTTTGCCGCCGCGGCGCCAGAATATATGATGAGAGTCACTGGATGATTCATGTCTCCGGTCATGCCAGTCAGGAAGAGCTCAAGCTGATGATCAACCTGACGCGACCGCGCTATTTCATCCCGATCCACGGCGAGTTCCGCCAGCTCTATCACCACGCCCTGGTCGCGAGGGAGACGGGTATTTCTCAGGACAGGATTCTGATCGCGGAAAGCGGCGATATCATCGGTTTGAGCGCGGAGAAGGCGGAGATTCTCGGCAAAGCACCGGTTGGCCGCCGCCTGATTGATCAGGACGGCCAGGCCGAGCTCGGAGAGTCGGTGGTGCGCGATCGCATGCAGCTCTCGGAAGAAGGCGTGATACTGGCGGTCATTCTGATCAGCAAATCCACGGGCCTGGTCCGGGGACTGCCCGAACTGGTCAGCCGCGGGCACATCCAGCACGAGGACGGCGCGTCGCTCCTTACGGAGGCCAGGGATTTTCTATTGAGGGCGCTGGAGGACTGCACGGATGAGGAGCGAGAGGATTCCCTCGTGCTGACTGAGATCGTCCGCGCAAACCTCAAGCGCTTCTTCCGCAAGCGCACCTCCACGCGCCCGATGATCGTTCCGGTGATTTTGGAAGTGTGATTTGTTTTTTTGATGTGAGGCGGCAGGACACCGCTTTTTCCCCAACGGAAAGCGGCGTCATGGCGGCTCAGGCCAGAATCCATTCGGCAGATTAGGAAGCGGCATGGCAACTGAGATTGGGCCGAAGCGGCATGAATATATTGGAGTGCTAATCCTGCTGATTGCCTCGCTTCTCCTGGTGTCTCTCGCCACATACAATCCCAGGGATTCAAGCTTCAATGCCCTGTTCTACAAAATCAGCGCCGATAATCGCGCGGGGCATGTCGGCGCGGTCGTGAGCGACTTTCTTTTTCAGATCCTGGGTTTTTCGGCCTTCCTGCTGCTTATTCCTCTCGCCATCCTGGGATGGAAGCTCATCCGCGGGCGCGAAATTCAGTCTCCCCTGGTCCGGGCGCTGGGATTAGTGTTACTGATCTGTGCGTTCAGCACCACCTTGCAGCTGCTTCAGTTGAAGCGGGCGGACGTGAATTTTGGTCCGGGCGGCGTGACCGGCGTCCTGCTCAGCGATTTGCTCCTCCCGGCATTCAATCGAACCGGAACGATCATCGTCATAGTCGCGACATTCATCATCGGCCTGCTGGCAGCGACCACCTTTTCGCTGCAGCATCTTTTCAATCGCCTGATGCAGGAGAAAACTCCCGCGCGGCCAGGATTGCTCGAACGGTTTCGGCGCTGGCGCGAGAACCGCAAACCGGTGCGCACGGTGGTGAACATCAAGACCGCCGCAGCCCCGTCGCTGGACCTGACGCCGCGGCCCGCGCGCATCAAGTCGCCTCCGCCTCCGCCATCAGGCGAGCCGCGCAATCCCCCGGTGGTTCGCCCTATGGAGGAAAGATCGGCAATCGGCCAGCCCGAGGAGCGGCCGCGCGCGAGCGCGGGGCGCAAGTTTTCATTTCCTTCGATCGATTATCTTCCGGCCGCGGATAAGCACTTTCACATAGAAGAATCCGAGTTAATGGAAAGGGCGCGCCAGCTCTCGGAGAAGTGCGCCGAATTCGACGTCAACGGAAGCGTAACCCAAATTCACCCCGGCCCGGTGGTGACCACGTTCGAATTCAAACCCGATGCCGGCGTCAAATATTCCCGCATTACCAGCCTGGTCGATGATCTTTGCCTGGGAATAAAGGCCGAGTCGATCCGCATCGACCGGATACCCGGGAAGGCCACGGTTGGAATCGAAGTGCCGAATCCGCTGCGCGAGACGATCATGCTGCGCGAGGTGATCGAGTCGGATGCGTTTCGCAAATCCTCGTCGAAACTTACCCTTGCGCTGGGAAAATTGATCAACGGCAGCGTATATGTAACGGATCTGGGCAAGATGCCGCACCTGCTGCTCGCGGGAGCCACGGGAGCGGGCAAGAGCGTCGCCCTCAACTGCATGATCACTTCGATCCTGTATAAATCCAGCCCCGATGAGGTGAGATTCATCTTTATCGATCCCAAGCGGCTGGAGCTCGGCGTCTACGCGGATATCCCGCACCTGCTCACCCCTATCGTAACCGATCCGAAGGAGGCCGCGAACGCCTTGCGCTGGGCGACCAGCGAAATGGAATCGCGCTATAAAAAGCTGGCGTTGCGCGGGGTGAGAAACATCGATCAGTACAACCTCCTCGTCCGTTCCACCGGCCGGCAACTTTCTTTCATCGACAGCGAGGAAGGCAGCGGAGAACTGGAGAAACCGCTTCCCTATCTCGTGCTCGTCATCGACGAACTGGCGGATCTGATGATGGTTTCCTCGCGCGAAGTCGAGGAGGCCATTTCGCGCCTCGCAGCAATGGCGCGCGCGGTCGGCATTCATTTGATACTCGCAACTCAGCGCCCGTCGGTTGATGTGATCACAGGCATCATCAAGGCCAATTTCCCGTGCCGCATCGCCTTCAAAGTAGCCAGCAAGGTGGATTCCCGCACCATCATCGACGCCAACGGCGCGGAGCAACTGCTGGGTAATGGAGACATGCTTTTCATTCCGCCATCCTCCTCGAGGATCACGAGAATTCACGGCGCCTACGTCGGCGAAAAGGAAACGCAGGCGATTGTCGAACATCTCCGCAAACAGGGTCGCCCCTCCTACGATGAGGCGGTTCTAACCTACGGGCAGGAAGAAATGGATGAAGCTGGGAATCCAGTTGCAGACGGCAGTCAGGATAGCTTATACAAGGAAGCAGTGCGAAACGTGGTGAGGGAAGGGCGCGCATCGACTTCGCTTTTGCAGCGAAAATTGAGCATCGGTTACGGCAGGGCCGCGAAGCTTGTCGACATGATGTTCCAAAACGGACTGGTCGGCCCTGCGGACGGCTCGAAGCCGCGAGAAGTGCTGGTCGGTCTGGACTTCCTCGATCGCCTCGAGTAGTCCGTGGAGCGCACTTCTTGACACGGCTCCGACGTTTGTTAAACTGCAGGTCATCAGGTCAATGCACGCACGCTTGCAGCCGGCGCCTCTAAAGGGGGAGGTTATGTTAGCGACAACCCGATCCCGACGGAGCATGGTGCAGGCTCTGTGTGCTCTCCTGCTATTGCCTCTTGCCTGGGCCCAGGACCCCGCCAAAAAACAGGTTGAAAAACCCACCTTCCGCGTAGGAGTGGAGACCGTATTCGTCAAGGTAGCCATAACCGATCCGCTGAACCGGTTCGTCACGGGGCTCGAGAAGGAACACTTCAAGGTCTACGAAGACAAAGTGGAGCAGCAGGTCGTCCACTTCACGCAGGAGAGCGCCCCCATCAGCGTGGGCATTATCTTCGATGTCAGTGGCAGCATGAAGGACAACAACAATATCGGTTCGGCGAAGAACGCCATCATGCGCTTCCTGCAGTCGGGCAATCCTGAGGACGAATACTTCCTGGTCACTTTCAACCAGAAAACAACTCTGGTTCAGAGCTTTACCCGTGAGAGCACGACCATCCAGAACGAGATCGCGTTCAAGACTCCCGGCGGGCGAACCGCGCTCTACGACGCCGTCTACATGGGTCTCGACCAGATCAAGGCCGCCAAAAACGAAAAAAAGGCCCTTATCCTGATCACCGATGGGGAGGACAACAGCAGCAGGTATTCCGCAACCGAAGTGCGTGAGTTCGCCAAGGAATCCGACGTCCAAATCTACGGAATCGGCGAAGAAGGCAAACTCGGCTATGGCCGCTCAGAAATCCAGAATATCGTGGGAATTACAGGCGGGAGAGCCTATTTCCCCAACAATTTCAACGAGCTTGATTATTACATCGACCTGGTTCACGCCGAACTGCGCAACCAGTATATTCTGGGCTATGTTCCCACAAACAAGGCTCACGACGGCAAATGGCGTAGAATCAGGGTAAAAATCGATCCTCCGGCCGGTCTGCCCAGACTCCTCGTCCACGCCAAAGAGGGATACTATGCGCCCAAGAGCTAAATGGCTCTTGACCTGTTTCCTCAGTCTCTGCGCGCTCCTGTTATTGATAAATAATTATTTATATATCAATACATATGCACATTCATCTAAAGTAATATCTCGATTTCAGGAGCGGAAGCGGCAGACGAAACCCGAACTGGAGTCGCGCTCTCCACAGCAGTCCCCCGAACGTCAGAAGGGCTATACCATCGAGGTCAATGTCGGCCTGGTGGTGGTCCATACCACGGTCCTGGACAAGAACGGTCATTTTGTCAGCGGCCTCAAAAAGGAGAGCTTTAAGGTTTTTGAAGATGGAATCGCCCAAAATGTCAGTTCATTCTCGCAGGAAGATGTCCCGATCAGCATGGGGATCATTATCGACAGCAGCGGGAGCATGCGTAACAAGATCGACCTGGTTAACAAGGCGGCGCTGGCCTTTATCCGGGCAAGCAACCCCGATGATCAGGTTTTTCTGGTGGGATTCAACGATCAGGTCGAACTGCTCGAGGATTACACCAACGACATCGATGCCATAACCGATGCCCTGGAGAATACGGTGGTCACAGGCGGCACGGCGCTTTACGACGCGATTTACCTCGGGGTCCAGAAATCTCAGAACGGGACTAAGCCCAAAAAGGCGATTGTCGTCATAACGGATGGAGAGGACCGCGACAGCTACTATAAGATCGACGAACTGGTCTCCAAGGTGCAGGAATCCGATGTGCAGATTTACTGCGTCGGCTTTCTGAATCCGGTTCCCGAAAAGGGGCTTTTCGGGCACTGGTCAAAGTCAGTGCCGGAGAAGGCCCACGATGCCCTGCTCCGCATTTCCGATGAAACGGGCGGCAAAGCGTATTTCCCGCAGAAATTACCTGAACTCAATACCATAGTGTCCGAAATCGCCCACGAATTGAGAAATCAGTACAGCATCGGTTATGTCTCGTCAAACTCCCTGCGGGACGGCAGCTATCGCAAGGTAAAAATAGCCCTGGACCCCTCCCTGGCGGCTACAAACCATGTTCGTTATCGCAGGGGATATTTCGCACCCAAGGCCCAGTCCGACTGATTTCCATGCGACATCAGCCGTGCGTTGCGCCTTTCTCGCAAATCCTGCTTTAAATTTCGTGATTATGATCTAAAGTTCGGTTGCGCTTTTGCCGATCCTATCCGTGGACCGTCCAACTGGATCGCTTTCTACCTTGTCTTGTGTGTATCCGTTTGACGATCCGGGGAGACTTCTCATGAGCAAAGCACGACTCCTTCAAGACTACCTCATGCCGGGAAGTGCTGAAAACGAGAACACTTTGATCGCAAACTACTGGCTGGAGTTTGTGTCCGCAAGGGATGAGCGCGATCAGATGATCCCGGCGGTGAAATTCACCGAGACGGACCTGCGCGAAAAGGTGCGAGAATTCCAGAAGCAGATGAACCAGGTTATTCGCAACATTGAGAGTCTCCGCCCGGCTTTTGGCACGGAAAGGCATGATCATTCGCCGCTTGCGTCGACCGGCGGGGCCGTTCCGTGTATTCCCGCCTCATGGACCGCCGGCGCCCGGTCTCCCAAAGACAATCCCTTTGCACAACGGGATGACGACTTTCGCAAAGATGACGATGAATTTGACTCGAAAAGTGACCTTCGCAAGGTGCCCCAGAATGGCATCAGCGGTTTGTTGTTGAAACTGCTGGGGAAATAGCGGGTCGGTGCTCGAGTTTCACACAAAAGTCGGCCGTTTCCGGGAAGGTTTGCGCTGGAGACGTTGTGCGCCTTGCGGGTTCTTCAGCCCGAAAAGCGGCGTGGCGCAGCCGCATGCCAAAAGACAGCCATTGCCGGAACCTCGCATTCCCGCTAAGTTTAGCCGAAGCCGGGAAGGGGGCGGTCCGAGGTTTTATTGTGGCAATAACTCCCTTTTCACCCCTATAATGTCTCGCGTTCTGTCCGTTTGACCGCCGGCCCGTGCAGGCCTGAGTTGAACTAAGTTATCCCGGCTGCGTGCCAGCGGCGCCGTGCTATGGTGTGCCGGCAGCTCCTGCTTGATCTATTGATGGCAGTGTGGTCATGGCCTTCTTGACTCAAAAGCCCGTCAGAGGAAAGTATCGCGAATTAGCCGTTATCCAGAAGATCTCTTCGATGGTGAATCGATCGCTGGAGCTGCGGCATATCATGCAAATCAGCATCGACGAGGCTTTGGCTGCCCTCGGAATGGATGCCGGCTTCATCCGCATGCAGCCAGGTTCCAGCGGTGTTCCTCTCATTTCCGTTTCTCGCGGCCTGGGCACGGATGCCCTCGCTTCCTTCCAGTCCGCCGATCAGCATGCGCAAGCTCCCGACCGATCGAAGCCTCTGGTGGTAAAGGACCTCTCGAACTTCCGTGATAACGATGCCATGGCATTGGCGCTGCGAGGCGAGGGAATGCAGGTGCTTGCGCTCTACCCCGTGAGATCCGGAAACCGGGTCATCGGCAGTTTTGGTCTGGCGAGCCGCAAATCAAACGCCCTGACGGAACAGCAGGAGGGATTCGTTCAGGCTGTGACGGAGATTCTTGGAACTGCCGCGGGCAACGCGCAGCTGGTCGACCACGCAAACAAACTCGCCGAGGATCTGATTACTCTTCAGGAAGTCAACAAGATCATCTCCCAGAGCTTTAACCTCGAAGACATTATCCGGCGCATCGTTATCGAAGGAAAACGCCTGGTAAAATCGAGCCAGTGCCATCTGTTTCTTCTGGATGACCGCCTGCAGCGCCTGGTTGGGACGGCCTCGACCCAGGGTGGAGACTTCGATATAAGCACCGTGAGCTTTAGTCTTTCCGAAGCCTCTCCTGCAGTTCGCGCCCTGGTTGAGAAGCGTGTCATAGGAGTGGCCACCGCATCTTTTGTCTCCCCGGCCCAGGAGGAGATTCTCGCCGGATTGGGATGGAGCGCCGCGATTTTTGCTCCCCTGCTCTACCAGAACCGGAACATCGGCGTCTTGATATGCAGCGATCATGCGGCTGAGCGAGTGTTTGTTCAGGAGGAAATCCTGAGAGCGGAGACGCTCGCGCATCAGGCCGCCATAGCATTGGAGAACGCGCGACTGTTCCACGTGGTATCGCGCAGCCAGAAGGAATGGGAGACCACCTTCGATGCGATGCAGGACTGTGTTTCCGTGCACGATACCACCGGAAGGGTAATTCGCGCGAATTTGAAGCTGGCGCGCAAGTTAAAAATGGCGCCCCCCGGGGTGATCGGCAAACATTGCCGGGAGATCTACGATCCTGAAGGCACGCATCTTGAACCCTGCAGGCACATGCACTCGCTCGAAACGGAGCCGCTGCTGGTCGAGGAGTTGGAGCTGCCCGCCATGGGGGGAACGTTCCAAGTTTCGGTCAGCCCCTGGTACGACAAAAACAACCGGCTGGCCGGCGCCATTCATGTGGCGAAGGACATCAGCCACGAAAAGCTGCTGCAGCAGCAGTTGATTCAATCCGAGAAGCTGTCGGCCATCGGCGAACTCATTTCAGGCATCGCGCACGAGTTGAACAACCCGCTCACGGGGGTTATGGGCTATTCCCAGCTGCTTCAGCTGCGCAATGACATTGACGAGCGGGCGAAGGACAGTCTTATGAAGATCAACAACCTCGCGCTTCGCTGCCAGCGGATTGTCCAGAATCTCTTGTCGTTCGCCCGCAAACAAAAGCCGGAGCGGACACCCTGTGACGTCAACAATATCCTGGAAAACACGGTTGAACTTCGCAGTTACGAGCTGCAGGTCAACAACATCGAAATTGTGAGGCAGCTCAACCGGAACCTTCCCAAGACCATCGCCGACGGCTATCAGCTTCAGCAGGTCTTCCTCAATGTGATCACCAATGCCGAGCATGCCATGATCGATGCACACGGGAAGGGATCGCTGACGATCAGAACGAGTGCTGATGCGGCGAAAAACCGGATTATCATCGATATCGTCGACGACGGCCCGGGTATTCCCGAGGCGCACCTGACGAGGATCTTCGATCCGTTTTTCACGACCAAGGAAGTGGGCAAAGGAACGGGGCTCGGACTCAGCCTCTCCTACGGGATCATAAAGGAGCACGGTGGCAATATTTATGCCCGCAGCCGGGCGGGCGACGGATCGATCTTCGTCATCGAACTGCCGATCATCACGAATCTGCAGGAGGATTCCGGGCTCCCACCGCAGCTGTTGCCGAAGGCGATCCACTTCGAAAACCTGGTTCGGAACAAGCGAATTCTGGTTGTCGACGACGAGAAGTATATCCTGGACTTCTTCGTCGAGGTCTTCCGCATGTTCCCCATGGAGGTCGACACGGCCGATGACGGTAAGGTCGCGATGGAGAGGATCCTCGTCAAAGACTACGACATCGTTTTCACCGATTTCAAAATGCCGAACATGAGCGGCAAGGAACTCTTCCGCTGGATCAAGAACCAGCGCCCCGAACTCCTGAAACGAATCATCTTCGTTACCGGAGACACGGTGAGTACGGAAACACGGTCCTTTTTTGAAAACACCGGCAACCGGTATCTCGCCAAGCCGTTCAAAATCGAGGAGGTCAAGGAGGTCATCCAGCAGACGCTCGAGAACTGAACGAAGGGACCGGCGCATGCAGGGATAGAGAGGTATGAAAGGAATACTCGTTACCGGCGGCGCCGGGTACATCGGCAGCCACACGCTCCGGGCTGTGACCGTTAGGGGATTTGCACCCGTTTGCTTTGATAACTTGTCCGCGGGATTCCGCCGCTTTGCGGGAGACGCGCCCTTCGTGCAAGGTGACCTGGCCAACAGTGCCGACCTGGATGCCGCCTTCGGCGCGCATCGCATTCATGCCGTCGTTCACTTCGCATCGCACGCTCTGGTCGAGGAATCCTGCCGCGATCCCCACAAGTATTACCACGATAATATTCTCAACTGTTTGAACCTGCTCGAGGCGATGCGCCGCCATGGGGTGCGCTTCATCGTTTTTTCTTCGACCTGCGCCATTTATGGAATTCCTCCCCGTGTTCCCATGAGCGAGTCCACGCCCAAGGCGCCCGTCAATCCCTACGGTTATACGAAAATGGTGATCGAGAGGATTCTCGAGGACTACGAGCGCGCCCATGATATCCGCTTTGTTGCTCTGCGTTATTTCAACGCAGCAGGCGCCTGTCCGGACGCGACCATCGGTGAATGGCATAACCCCGAAACGCATCTGATCCCGAGGCTTTTTGAGGCGGCTCTGGGGCGCGCCGAAGGCGCCCAGATATATGGTGACGATTACCCCACGAAGGACGGCACGTGCGTGCGCGATTACATTCACGTCACGGATCTTGCCACGGCGCACGTGGCTGCCATCGAGGGCCTGATTGCGGGAAAGCCTTCCGATTATTTCAACCTGGGAACGGGTCAGGGGCTCTCGGTGCTCGAGGTCGTGGAGCAGGTAATGCGCACGTCCGGCAGCCGATTTCCGGTAAAACGGATGCCGAGGAGAGCTGGCGATCCGCCGGCTCTGGTCGCGGATCCTTCGAAAGCAAATTCCGTCCTGGGTTGGGTGCCAACGCACTCCAGTATCCAGGAGATCGTCGAAACCGCCTGGAACTGGCATACCAGGCAATCGCCTGCGGGTGTCAGCAGGCGCCAATTCGTGTGAATCCGTGTCCGATTGCTTTTTTCAAGAACAGGGAGTATCAGCAGTTTTGCAGTCCCGTTCAGAGGACACAGCATGAACCACTCATCTTCAAGGTGAGGGTGGTTCAGTAGCCGGCCGCTTTGCCGTCAAGGCGTGGATCCGCGGCCGCCATGCGTGTGCCGGTCTGCGGGTCAACCATTATGGCCTGGCAGTCTCCGATCAATCCGCGCACTTCGATGTTGTGCCCTCGCGACCTGAGTGCCTGGATGACATCTTCGGAGAATCCAATCCGTTCAAGCGCCAACCGGTCGGGCATCCATTGGTGATGAATCCGGGGCGCGTCGACGGCCTCCTGCACGGACATCCCGAAATCGATGACATTCAGCATGGTTTGTAGCACGGTGTTGATTATGGTTGGACCCCCGGGGCTGCCAAGGACGAGGAAAAGCTTCCCATCCTTGACCACGATGGTTGGGGTCATTGCGCTCAACGGTCGTTTTTGAGGCGCGATCGCATTGGCCTTGCCGTGAACCA
>Ga0315275_10006835_pt1 | contig 10964 bp, 5 predicted proteins | sample YL17G03_0_MG_FD_205557 | JGI IMG/M metagenome (GOLD analysis project Ga0315275, IMG submission 205557) | Sediment microbial communities from Yellowstone Lake, YNP, Wyoming, USA - YL17G03_0 | ecosystem: Environmental > Aquatic > Freshwater > Lake > Sediment | place: USA: Wyoming | collected...
GGCTCCTCGAGATGCAGCGGAACGCCATGCTCATGTTCACGAGCTGCGGCTGGTTCTTCGACGACATCTCCGGCCTAGAATCCGTCCAGGTCCTCCAATATGCCGGCCGGGCCATGCAGCTCGCCCGGGAAGCCGGTGGCGTCGAACTGGAACCGAAGTACCTGGCCATCCTGGGCCAGGCGCGCAGCAACGTCTCCGAACATAAGAACGGGAAAAGCGTTTACGAGCGCCTCGTCAAACCGGCGGCCCTGGACCTGCTCCGCGTGGGGGCGCACTATGCGGTCTCTTCTCTTTTCAAGAAATACTCCGATACGGCCGCCTTCGGCGGGTTCACGGCCCGGGGAGAGGCGTGCCATCTCTCCCGCGCGGGGCGGCAGAAGGTCGCCGTGGGCCGGGTCCGCGTGCGCTCCGAGATCATCCGGGACGAAGCGGACATCGCCTTCGCGGTCCTTCATCTCGGCGACCATAACTTGATGGGCGGCGCCTGCCTTTTCCAGGGCGACCAGGCCCTGGACTCCATGCGACGGGAGATCGAAGAGTCCTTCGGCCGGGGCGACATTCCCGGGGTGATCGAGCTTATGGACAGACACTTCGGCTCGCACAGCTACTCCCTGAAGCATCTTTTCCTGGACGAAAAGCGCAAGGTCATTGGACAGATCCTGGAGGCGCCCCTCGAAGAGATCCAGGCCTCATTTCACCGGATCTACGAGGACAACTATCCGATGATGCTGGCGCTGAAGGACATGGGCATACCGCTTCCCGGCTTCTTTTCGGCCCCGCTCGAGTTCACCCTCAACAAGGACCTCGAGCGCCTGCTGCGGAGCCCGGACATCGATGTGGCCGGGGTCCAGGCCATTGTTCGGGAGTTCGGGGACTGGGAGCTCGAGCCCGACCGCCTCTCGCTGGGCTACGCCGCAACCGCGAAGATCAACGCCCTGATGTCCGAGGCTTCGCGGGAGCCGGGAGCGGCGGCGGCGCTAAAGAACGCGGACTCGCTCCTCGCCGCGCTCGACAGCCTGCGCCTGGCGATCGACCTGTGGAAGAGCCAGAACATCTTTTTCTTTTCCCTGCGCGCCAGGTTCAGCGGGATGAAGGACGCCGCGGACAAGGGAGACCCGCAGACCCGGGACTGGCTGGAGGCCGCAGGCAGCCTCGCCGGCCGGCTCGGGATCAAAGTCAGAAATTAAACCCGACCCCGACGCCGCCGGCCCCGATGGGCAAACCCCGGAAGAGCTCGAGCGAGACGGCCGACCGGAAATATGACGGGCTGCGCTTCCCGGTCAGGGCGCCTTTTCCTGGATAAAAACGTAAACCCCCTTTTTGCTGGAGGTCGTGATGTCCAGGAGGCCGTCGCCGTCGAGGTCCACGATTTGGAGGTGCAACCCGACGCCGCTCGAGAAATCGATGTCGTGCCGGACCCACGCCGGACGGTCCTTCTCCGCCTTCATCTCAAACCAGCACAGCACGGCCGGGTCGTCGATCCCATCATCGTTGTGCATGTGGGCCCAGAACCTTTTGCCGGTGACGAGGTCGGGCCGGCCGTCGCGGTTGATGTCGGCGAGATGCAGGGCGTGAAGCTGGGAGATGCTGCGGTCGATCTCGTGGGCTTTCCAGCCTTCCGTCGACTGTTCATACCACCACAGGCCGTACTTGTGGGCGCCGCTGCTGATGATGTCGGCGTCGCCGTCGCCGTCCACGTCGATGACGGGCATCTGCGCCGGCGCCTCGAACCCGAGCTTCGCCTTCTGAAACGCCCACAGAACGTGCCTTGGGTCCGGCGGGCCTTCCCACCACCCCTCGGGGCAGACGATATCGACACGGCCGTCCCCGTTGATATCGCCCGTGCCCAGCCCGTGGCCCGGAAGCGGGTCGGAGGGGCCCGCGATGACGTGGATCGGCCAAGGTTTCGTCGGGTCGGTGCCCGGCCGGGCCAGGGCCATCCCGTTTTCCGAGACGAAAATCAGTTCCTTGTGTCCGTCGTTATCGACATCCGTCCAATCCGGGCTTTCGTTTCCCGTCTTTTCGATGGCCAGGAACTCCGGCCAGGGACCGCCGCGCCGGCCCGGGTTGCGGAGCCAGCGGGTCTTCGCGCCGGGGAACCCCACGACAATCAGGTCCGTCCAGCCGTCGCGGTCGATGTCCTCGGCAAAGCACAGGAACTCATCGCTGTAGTTTTCCGGGTTATAGATCTTGGCCGTGCCGAGCATCGGCAGGGGTTTCCAGCCGGGGCCGAGGTAGAGGATATTTCCGGTGGCGATGTCGAGCCGGCCGTCCCGGTTGAAGTCCGCGACAGCGAGCCCCTCGCTCCGGAAAGCCCCGTCGAGGAGGACCTTGCGAAACTTAACAGGCAAGGCCGTCCCTGCCGTGGGATCGATCTGCCGAAGGGCGGCGAGCGCGGCCTCGCGCCGGTCGGGATCGGAGCCAGCCTCCAAGGCCTTTTCCAGCCCCATGCGGGCGTGCTCGCGGTGAGTTGTGGCGAGGCCCGAGGCGATCGCGGTCACGGCCTGCGCCGCCTCGGCGCGGGTGGCCGGTTCGTCGAGCATGGTCAGCGCCAGATCGAGCGAGGCGAGGTCGATGATGCCGGCCAGGCCGGCCAGCGCCGCCCACCTCTCCTCGGCGCGGGCGAGGGGCAGTATCTCAGCCAGCGCCTTGACGCGTTCGGCGGGGCCGAGCTCGACGTTTTCCATGTCCGCCACCAAACGAATGTAGCCCCTGACGGCAAGGACGCGCTGATTGAGATCCGGAGCCTGTTTGGCCATGCTCAGCAGGTCCGGCAGGAGCCCCGGGTCGCGCGTCTCCCAGAGGGCCCTGGCGGCGGTTTCCCGGAGGCCGGGGTCCGGGTCGGCCAGCGCGCCCCGGAGGGCGGCCCGCAAGCGTTCATCGGCCAGCCCGCTTCCCGCCTCGAGCAAAGCGGCGCGCCCCGGGGGATCGGCGGCGGCCAGTCCCTCGACGATGGGCGCCGCGTCCACCCGCTGGCCGTTTCGCCTGAGCCGCAGACAGGCCGAGCCCAAGGCATCGCGAGCTTGTCCGAGGGCGGCCTCATCGCGAGTTCCTGTGACCAGCCGGACGAGTCCGGCGATATCCTGCGGAGCGGCCAGCTGTCCAAGGGCCTGGAATGCCGCTCCGCGCGCTGGGTCCGAGAACTCCCGCGCGACGGCCGTCAGACCGGCGATCGCTTCCCGGTCGCCGCGGCCGGACAGGGCCCGCGCCGCCTCGACCTGCAGCGAGGGTTGGCCGTCATTCAGCCCCTCGATCAGGGCGCCCGCGACGTCGCCGCGCCGCAAGACCAACAGAGCCCGGCGGGCAGTCCGCGCCTCCGCCTCATCGGATGAGCCGGCCGCATCGAGGAGCACGGGGACGGCGGCGGCGTCTCCGATCTCACCCAGCGCGCCGATCGCGGAAACGCGCACCTCCCGGTCGGGACTCTTGGCCATGGCCATCAGCGAAGGAGCCGCGTCGAGGTCGCCGCGCTGGCGCAGCGCCTCGATCACCGCCACCTGAAGCGGAGGAGCCGCGCCGGCCAGGGAACCGACCAGGACGCGGGTCATCCCGGGGACGTTGAGTGTCCTGGCCATCTCGAGCGCAACCGCTTGCTCCGTGCCGTCCTTTCCCTGGATGGCTGTCTTCACTAGTTCCAGAGCTAGGGATTGAGTTGACGAAGCCAGCAGGCCCCGATAGGCGGCCGCCCGGATGTGATCCGGCACGGACAGCTTGTGAAGTCGCGAGAAGACCGCGGCCGCCGCCTCCCGCCGGCCGGCCGTAAGCTCCTGGTCGGCCGCTGAGATCAGCGCTCCGAGAATGGCCGACCACCGGCCGGCCGCCCCTTCGTCCGGAAGGGCGGCGAATAATAAGTCAACCGCGGGCAAGCCGCCGATACACCCCAGAGCCCCCGCCGCCGCGGAGGCCACATTGATATCGGAATCCGCCAGCAGGCTTCCGAGCGCGGATATGGCCCGCGTCTCCCGCCGCCGGCCGAGCGAATTGATGATCCCCGCCTTGACCAGCCCGCTCGTTGTATCAAGGGCCTGGAGAAGGGCGATGCCGGCCTCCAGCGCCGGGATTGTCTCCAGGGCGTACCGGGCCGCGTGCGAAAGATCTTTATCCTTGAGGAGCTCGGCCAGCGCCGGCACGGACAGCGCGCTGCCGACCCGCTTGAGCTCGGCACAGGCCGCGTCCTTCTCCTGGAGACCGGCGTCCGACTTGAGGATGTCGAGGAGCTGCCGCTCGCTTCTGGGTTGAGTGATGGGCGCAGTCTGGCCAAGGGAGAGAGCGACATTATTGAAAATCAGACAGAGGGAAAGTGAGGCCGGAAAAAGAGCAGCTTTCCTAATCAGGTTGGTTTTCATGGGCACTCTCCGCTCACACACACCACGGCGGACGCTGGGCGATCGACAGCATCCGGTTCGCCTCGTCATCTCCGGTAAATTCTTCGCGCGCCGGGTCCCATTTGAGCGGCCGGTCGAGCTGTTTGACGACGCCGCCCAGGAGCAGGGCGCTGGCGGCCCGGTGGGCGATATCGGCGTCGCTGATCGGCCGCTTCCTCGTCCGGACGCACTCGAGGAAATTCCCTGAGTGGCTGTCGCTCCGGTAGAGGTGGACCTCGCCGGGGCGGAGCGGCTCACGGGCAATGCCCGGGGGGTAGGAGACGATGGCGTTACGGTCGACGACGAGCCGCCCGTCGCTCCCGACGAAGACGGCCCCCCCCTCGCCACCGAGCGGCTCGCCGGGGTAGGGTTTGCCGTAAACGACGACCCCGCTCGCATACTTGTAGTTGGTGCAGCCGTCGGCCTTGAAGAGTTCCACCGGGCCCGTCGCGTCGGAGTCCGTGGCCCACTGTATGAAATCATAATGATGCTGGCCCCAGTTGAGCTCGCCGATATCGAACCGGTGGGCGCCGGTGTTGCCGTCGTAAGACAAGTCCGGCGCCGGTCCGAGGTAAAGGTCCCAGTCCAGGTCGTCGGGGACCGGCTGGGCTGGTTCGAAACGTTTCGGCCAGGCCATGGCTCCGCCGTCGCGGTAAGCGTAAACCTCTTTGAGCCGGCCGAGGCGGCCGCTGCGGACATATTCGGCGGCGCGGCGGAAAAGGCCGTTGTATTCGCTGCGCTGCTGCGTGCCGGCCTGGTAGATCCGCCCACATCGGCGGACGGCGGCCAGGACGGCCTGGCTCTCCCGGACCGTGACGGCCGTCGGCTTCTCGCAGTAGATATCTTTGCCCGCTTCGGCCGCCATGACGGCCATCGTGGCGTGCCAGTGGGCGGGAGTGGCGATCAGGACGGCGTCGATATCGGCCCGGTCGAGCACGTTCCGGAAGTCGACATAGGCCTCGCAAGTCCGGTAATTCCCCCGGCCATAGACCTCGGCGTAGTGCCGGTTGACCCGGAACCAGGCCCGTTCGCGGCGGTCGCGCCAGACATCGCAGACCGCGAGCACCTGGACGTCCTTCCGGACCGTATAGCCGCCGGCCAGGTAGGTCCAGGCTCCTCCGAGGAGATGGCCGGCGCCCTGGCCGCCGACTCCGATGAAACCCATAGTGATGCGGTCGCTGGGAGCCATTACGCCGCTCCGGCCGAGCGCCGACGCCGGGATGATGGCGGGAGCCGCGGCCGCCGCCGCGAGCGCGCCTGCGCCCCGACGGAGGAACTGCCGCCTGGTTAAAGTTGCTTTTCGTCTCATGGCTTCTCCCTCGCTCGGCTCATTATATCGAGAATTCGGGACACAATGCCATTGCGGGCACTTTTGGAATTATGAAAGAACGGGTGGCACGGCGTTAGTCCCCGAGCGCCCGAGCGGAAGGGGTTCCCCACGGGGGGATGGGTGGAGCGAGGGCGAAGGGGACGCGCCGTGACAAAACCCGTTCTTTCGATGCAGCGGTGCTTTGACTTGAGGCGCCGGGGGGAGATATGATTCCGCCGCGAGCCCACGTCTCGCCAGCCTCATCCGGGAGGGAACGGCCATGGCCAAAATCGCGATGCTCGGGGCGGGCAGCCTCGTCTTCTGCAAAACACTGATGTCGGATTTTCTGGCGACACCCGGGCTCGCCGGCAGCGAATACCGGCTGATGGCGCTGACGCGGACGCGGCTCGACAAGATGCGCGCTTTCGTCAAGCGGATGATCAAGGACAACGGCGTGGACGCCAAGGTGACCGCAACCACGGACCGGCGCGAGGCGCTCCGCGGCGCAGACTACGTGGTCGTCATGATCCAGGCGGGCGGTGTCGCCGAGTTCCGGCAGGATTACGAAATCCCGCTCAACTACGGCGTCGACCAGTGCATCGGCGACACCCTGGGCCCGGGCGGCGTATTCCGCGCGCTCCGCCACATCCCGGCGGTTCTCGAGATCGCCCGCGACATGCAGGAACTCTGCCCTAACGCCATCCTCCTCAACTACGCCAACCCGATGGCGATGTGCTGCTGGGCCCTCGGCCGCGTGCCCGGCCTCAACTTCGTCGGACTCTGCCACGGGGTGCAGACGACGATGGACCTGATTTCAAGCTACGTGGGCGTGCCCAAGGACGAGATCGATTATCTCGCCGCGGGCATCAACCACATGGCCTGGTTCCTGAAGCTCGAACGCAAGGGCAAAGACCTGTACCCGACACTCAAGCGCAATTTCGAGAAGCCGGGCTACTACGTTAACGAGAAAGTCCGGGGCGAGGTCATGCGCCACTTCGGCTACTTCATGACCGAAAGCACGGGCCATCTCTCCGAGTACCTCCCCTATTTCCGCAAGAACCGGAAGGCTCTCGACCTCTACTGCGACGAGCCCGCCTTCGGCGGCGAGAGCGGCGCGTACTATCATTACTGCGCGATGCTCGCGGAGAAATTTGCCAAGACCGACCCGTTGTCGATCGAGTCTACGAAGCTCGGCCCGCGGAGCGCCGAGTACTGCTCGCATATCATCGAAGCCAGGGAAACCGGCAATATCTTCCGGCTCAACGGCAACATCCGTAACGACGGATATATCACGAACCTGCCCGCCGGCTGCTGCGTCGAAGTGCCGATTTACGTGGACAGGACCGGCCTTCACCCGACGGTTGTCGGCGACCTGCCGCCGCAATGCGCCGCGCTCAACATGACCAACGTGCTCGTCCAGGGGCTGACGGTTGAAGCCAGTTTCGCGGGTGACCCGGAGATCGTGATGCAGGCCGTGGCGCTCGACCCCCTGACCGCTGCGATCCTGACCCTGAAGGAAATTCGGGACCTGACGGCCGAGATGCTCGAAGCCGAGGGGCGATGGCTCCCCCAGTTCGCCGGCAAAAAGCTGCGGCCGGCCCCGGCGATCAGCATCCCCAAGAACGTCACGCGCCGGGAAGTCCCCCTGGACCCGGCGCTGGCGATCGCCAATCGCTTCGCCAGGCTCGCCAAAGCCTGACCGGAAGGCGACATTCAAATCGCCGGTCCCTGTTCCGACGCAGGCAACCGGGGACAGCCGTAGCGTCTTCGAGGGGATGTTCAGGCTCAACATCCCAGTCTTCTATCAAGACGATTGCCGACAACTCAGAAAGTTTGAGGATGGTCGTCGAGTCGGCTAACCTTCAAGTTCTTTTCAGGGCGTAACCGATATACATGCCGGCCGTGAAGCGGCTCTCGACGAGCCCGATCCGGCGGCTGAGGTCGACGTAGGTCCATTCCCCCCTGGCCCGCTTCCGGAGGCAGGAGAGCACCTTGGGAACGGACATGTTGGGGATGAGGCCCCGATGCTCCCGCCAATCCAGGTGATGGAGGCTCAGCAGCGCCCTCAATTCTCGGGGTTTGATGAACATCCGCCATTCGTGGATGCGGGGCGGCAGGAAAGCCCAGCGCTTCCATTGCTGGGAGACCTTGATCACGGCCAGCCAGCTGACCATCGTCCGGTTGAAGGTGTCAAAAAAGAAAAGCCCCCCCGGCTTCAGCACCCGGGCGGTTTCCGAAATGACCTTCGCCCGGTCGCGGACATGCTCCAGGACGTCGCAGCACAGGACGATGTCGTAGGATGCGTCTTCAAAGGGCAGAGATTCTCCAGCGCCCCGCTCGTATCGGATGCGCAGGCCCTGCGTGCGGGCATGCTCCGCGGCAGCCGCCACCGACCGTTCCGAGGGATCGATCCCCGTCGTGTCGATCCCCAGCCGGGCGATGGCCTCGCTGATGTAGCCTCCGCCGCTGCCGACCTCGAGCGCCGTTTTGCCCCGGGGGTCGATTTTCAGGACGTCGAAAAGGACGCGCCTCACATATCCCACCCGGGGGGGATTGAAGGAAACCATCATCTGGTAAAAGGGAGAGTCGGGCCGCCACCACTCATCGCTCCGGGCGCTGTAGAGACCGTTATCGATCCGGGCGTAGATCTTGGGGGAAACCCTGAGCCGGCGTTCGAGCTTCAGCGCCTTCGCCTCGAGGGGGCCGGCGGCGGCGGTCCGCGGTCGCATCATCACGCTCATAATGTAATCCGGGGCGCGTATGGGCGCAAGGACAAACAGATTGAAGAAAAAGGGCGGACCCCCCGGCTGGGGCGTCCGCCCTGGAGCCTTCGTTCGCCGGCTCGGGATTAACGGTCCGCGTAAGCGAAAACCGTCAGGAAACCGTGCTGGCTGATCTTGGCGATCAGTTCGCCCGAAGCCTTCTCCGCGCTGTCGCTCGTCTGGTGGTAATCCGAGGTCATGGCCGCCATGTAATAGATGAACGGCTTCTTGACCGAGGCGAACGAGGCGTGGTCCGAGCCGCCGCCGCCGCCCTCGCCCAGCGGGCTCGACCGGAAGGCCAGGTCCAGCCCCACGTAGTTGTTCATCTCGCGGGCGATCTCGGCGAAGGGCGTCCCCTCGGTCAGGTTGACCGTGACGAACCAGGGGGCGCGGACTTTCTTGACGATCTCCTCGGCGCCGGGCACGTTGAACATCCGCAGCCCGCGGGCCAGGGTCTCGGCATCATAGGGGCGGCTGATCATGTCATAGTTCAGGTAGCCGACCGTCTTCTCGAGCGGATAGGCCGGGTTCCCGACATAGTAGCGCGACCCGAGCAGCCCTTCCTCCTCCCCCGTCCAAAGGGCGAAGACGATCGACCGCTTGGGCTTGACGGGGCTCGAGGCGATGGCCTTGGCGATGTTGAGGACGCCCACGCCGCCGGAGCCGTTGTCGTCCGAGCCGTTGAAGATGTAGTCCTCCCACCGGCCGAGGTGGTCATAGTGCGCGCCGACGACGAAGTACTCGGATTTAAGCGTGGGGTCCGCGCCCTCGATCACGCCCAGGACATTGAGCCCGCGGACGAGCTCCGTCTTGGCGGTCGTGGCGATGGTCATTTTGACGCCGGGAAGGTCCAGGGAGGCGGGCTGGCCCGTCGTCTCGATTTTTGTCTTGAGCCCGTCGATCGTCTGTCCCGCAGCCTGGACCATGAAGTTCGCCATCTCGCGGGTGATGCTCAGGGGCATGGCGCTTCTCTCACCCATTAGGGGTTGGGTGTCGCCCGCGACGGACATGCGGCTCCGCGGCTTGTCGACGATCGGACGGTCGTCGCCGGGTTGCCGGACGGCCGAAAGCTGCTTGTAGATGTCGACGTCCGTGCCGGTGTTCTGGACCTGGATGATGGCCGCGGGGCCGAGCTTGGCGATCTCGGCGGCCTTATTGAAACGGCCGCGCCCGCCCCGCCTCTCCATCATCATGAACATCATGTCTCCGCCCGCGGGGAAATATTTCTCCTTGAGCTCCTTGTTCGTGTTGAACGGCGACTTCGGGTCGTCCTTGCCGGGCGCCTCGCTCAGCATCAGGACGATCTTGCCCTTGAGGTTCAGCCCCTTGAGCTCGTCCCACTTGATCGAGGGCTCCGCGATGCCGTAGCCGACGAAGATGACCGGGGCGGTGATCGTCTCGGCGGTCACCGAGAAGGGCATCTGGTAGTCAACGCCGCCCTGGAAGGCGCGCGACTTGACCGAGCCGCCCGAGCCCACCTCGATCGTGACCTGGCTCTGGGTGTCGGTGACCTTCTTCAGGGCGAACTCCTGGAAATAGGTTCGCTGGGGCGGGTTGGCCGGAGCCGACGGCCGTCCGCCGCCCATCCGGCGGCTGCCGCGAAAGCTCGGCATGTCGCCCGCCGGCTGGATGCCCCAGAGCTTGAACAGCGAAGCGGCATATTCGGCGGCCGTGGTGAAACCCCGGGTGGCTGTCTCTCGGCCCTCCATCAAATCCGACGCTATAAAGTTGAGCATGGCCATCGAATCCTTGGCGGTGATGGCGGCCAATCCCGGCTGGTACTTGTCCGGCGCCGGCTGGGCTTTCTCGACCAGGCTCAGCGCCTTCTGGACATCCTCCGGCTTCATCTTCTCCTGCGGGGGGACTTGCGCCTGTCCCACGACCAGCAGGCCGAAAATGAGCCCGGCGATCCAAATTTGCTTTTTCAATCCGACCTCCTATAAAGAGCAGACTTGCACAAGATAGATTGGACGCAGGGCAGGACGGCTTTCTTCCCCTTTTTTGAAATTTTCTTGTCAGCCCCCGCTTGAGGGCAGCCCGGAGGTCAGGCCAGCACGAACGGGTCCGGGAGGTCCTCCGGGGGGGCCTCCAGCCGGTCGGGGTTTTTGATGAGGTCAAGTAAGAGGTCCATGGATTTGGAAAAATAGACGCCGTCGGTGATGCGCTCGTCGCCGGTGAAATTCATGTCCACGACCTCCGCTGCCTCGAGCTCGCCGCGCTCGTTGACGACAGGCTCCTTTTTCAGCTTGCCGATGACGACGAAGGCCGAGGCGTTGCCCCACTCATACATGTGGTGGAAGGCGGCGTCGAGCCCGATGCTTCCGAGGTTGGCCAGGAAGGCGCTCGTGTGGAGGGAATCGTCCCTGATAAAAGAAGCGGGGAGCCAGCCGTGATAATCGAGAAACCGTAGCGCCGCGACGATGAGCCGGACCAACGGCCGGGGCAGGGAGGTGACGAAATTGGTCAGCTTTTCGTCGAAGGACGTCTCGCTCTTTCGGGCCGACCCGACGGCTTCCTGGACGCGCCGGG
>Ga0315275_10006836_pt1 | contig 10963 bp, 10 predicted proteins | sample YL17G03_0_MG_FD_205557 | JGI IMG/M metagenome (GOLD analysis project Ga0315275, IMG submission 205557) | Sediment microbial communities from Yellowstone Lake, YNP, Wyoming, USA - YL17G03_0 | ecosystem: Environmental > Aquatic > Freshwater > Lake > Sediment | place: USA: Wyoming | collected...
AGCGTTAGGACGGCGACGGTGGGATGTGGGTCAGGACACATGGCTCTATCAGCCGATCATAGCGTGTTCCGGCGGTATGGCAAGGGAAGCCCTGCCGAGCGCCAGCGTTGTCCGTATAATGTAGGAGCAGAAAGAAGGAGGCAGCCACGTTGAGAAGGCGGTCGAGGAGCGCAGAACGCGCCCGCAAGCGTAGCCAACCAGTGGTCGACGCGACGGCCGAGGCAGTGGCGCGGCTGAACCAGCAAGAAGCCCTTCGAGAAGACAAGATCTGGTCCGACGAGAGCCACCCCGACCTCACGTCCCAGGAGGACATCAACCGCTACCTGAGCGAATTGCGCGCGTCTTGGGAACGGCCCATCCTCCGGCACTGAGAAGAAACAGCAGGACAGGAGAAACGAATGGCCATACCTCTGACTGCTCCCTACGGTTCGTGGAAGTCGCCCATCACGTCCAGGCTCATCGCCTCGGGAACGATAGGCCTCGCACAGGCCGAGGTCGACGGAGACGACGTGTACTGGATCGAGATGCGCCCCGCGGAGGGCGGTCGCTGCGTCGTCGTGCGACGGACCTCAGATGGAAGGACGTTGGACGTGACGCCGGCGCCCTTCAACGCTCGGACACGGGTGCATGAGTACGGTGGTGGCGCATTTGCCGTCGCCGATGGCACTGTGTACTTCTCGAATTTCGACGATCAGCGCCTCTACCGTCAGGAGCCCAGCGCGCGTCCGACGCCCATAACGCCCGAGGCGGATCTGCGCTACGCGGACGGCGTCATCGACCGCCGGCGAGGGCGGCTGATCTGCGTCCGCGAGGACCACAGGAGGGCCGGCCACCAAGCAGTGAACACGATCGTGGGCGTTGACGTCGCCGGCGTTCACGAGGGTGACATCCTTGTGGCCGGCAACGACTTCTACTCCTCGCCGCGCCTCAGCCCGGACGGGTCGCGCTTGGCCTGGCTTACCTGGAATCATCCCAACATGCCGTGGGACGGGACCGAGCTCTGGGTCGGCGAGCTCGAGGACGATGATTCCATCTCGCGGGCGAAGCCGGTCGCCGGCGGGCTGGACGAATCGATCTTCCAGCCGGAGTGGTCGCCGGACGGTGTTCTGCACTTCGTCTCCGACCGGAGCGGATGGTGGAATCTGTACCGCTGGCGCGACGAACGGGTCGAGCCTCTCCTGGAGATGGAAGCTGAATTCGGAAGGCCTCAGTGGGTCTTTGGGATGTCCACGTACGCATTCGAGTCGGCGGGCCGCATCGTCTGTGCCGTCGGCCAGAGGGGCGCCTGGCAGCTCGTGAGCCTGGAGGCGGCGAGCGGGGCATGGCAGCCCTTCGACTTCGCTCAGGACAGGCCCATCGAGGCGCCGTACACCGAGATCGTGGGCCTCCGAGCGACTCCGGGGCGTGTTGTGTTCCTTGCCGGCTCGCCGACGCAGGGCATGTCCGTCGTGCAGGTGGATGTATCGTCGTCGCGCGGGGAAGTCCTGCGCTCCTCGAGCGACGCGGTGGTGGATGCCCGATACCTTTCGATGGCGGAGCCTATCGAGTTCCCGACGGAGCAGGGACTCACGGCGCACGCTCTCTTCTATCCTCCTCGCAACGCCGACCACATCGCCCCCTCCGGCGAACGTCCGCCCCTTCTGGTCAAGAGCCACGGAGGCCCGACGGCTGCCGCGTCCAGCGCCCTCAACCTCGGTATCCAGTACTGGACCAGCCGCGGCATCGCCGTTCTCGATGTGAACTACGGCGGCAGCACCGGCTACGGCCGAGCGTATCGGAAGCGGCTGGAGGGCCAGTGGGGCATCGTCGATGTCGACGACTGCGTGAACGGCGCCCGGTACCTGGTGGAGCGGGGAGACGTTGACGGCGAGCGGCTCGCTATCGCCGGGGGGAGCGCCGGCGGTTACACCACGCTCTGTGCGCTCACGTTTCGAGACGTCTTCAGGGCCGGTGCAAGCCACTTTGGGGTGAGCGATCTGGAGGCGCTGGAAAACGAGACCCACAAGTTCGAGTCGCGCTATTCGGATCGTCTGGTAGGGCCCTATCCGGAGCGCGCCGATCTCTACAGAGAGCGTTCACCCATCAACTACACCGACAGGCTGTCCTGCCCGGTGATCTTCTTCCAGGGGCTTGAGGACAAGGTTGTCCTGCCCAATCAGGCCGAGCGGATGGTCGAGGCGCTGCGGGCCAAGGGAGTGCCCGTCGCGTATCTGGCGTTCGAGGGCGAGCAGCACGGCTTTCGCCGCGCCGAGAACATCAGCCGCGTGCTGGACGCCGAGCTCTACTTCTACTCGCGCATCTTCGGCTTCGCGCTCGCCGAGCCGGTAGAGCCGGTGCCGGTGGATAACCTGTAGGGCGGCGCCTCTGGCTATCGCTCGGGCCAGGAAGGCTCGCCGGCCGCGCCGCCGATGGTAAAGCTGCCGGTCTGCACCAGCTCGTCGTCCATGTACAGCTCGAACCCGTAGGCGCCGCCGGGAAGGGGATCCTCGCCGGAGTAGGCCACCCACCAGTTGCCGGTGTCGCCGCCCTCCCAGGGGTAGCGGTCGGACTCGTACGCCAGGTCCTGAGCGCCGGAGGGGTCCTCCCACACCCAGACCCAGCGATACTCGCCCACGGTGGCCGCGCGATCGTAATCGAAGAAGGCGTAGAGGTCCTGGGTGCCGGCGGCGAAACTGCTGGTGGGCCCGATGGGCTCGTCGTCGATACTGACGTCCTCGGCGAAGATGACCGGCCCGATAGACGGCCCCACGGCCGACCGGCCGACGTAGGTTGTGGCTGTGGCCACCAGTTCGTCCTCCACCGATACCTCCAGCAGGTACTCACCTGAAGGCAGGGGGGGATCATCGAACTCCAGTGTGGCCCAGGCGATGCCGCTCTCCTCCAGGTTCCAGGGCGGCCGCGCTCCGCTCAGCCTTTCGTCCAGCTCACCGTCCACGTACCACGTGTCCAGCCACGCGGTGCCGCTCTCCATTCCGGCGTATTCGAAGGCGAAGACCAGCTTCGTGATGCCGGCGGGGAACTCGTCGATGATGTCCACCAGCTCGCCGTCCTCGGTGACGTCGCGGGCGAAGATGATGTTGGAGATGAAGACCTCGCCGATCTTGGGTTTGGGCACCGGCCGGCTCCGCTGGCCGTGGGCCACAAACTCGCCGGCGCGGGCGCGGGCGATAACGTCCTCGGCCAGGTTGACCGGCCGCACGCGGTTGATGGAGCCGCCGATATCGGTGTTGGCGCGGGTGGGGACACCCACCAGGAAACCGTTTTCGTCCAGGGCGGCGCCGCCGCTGTTGCCGGGGGCGGCGGTGGCGTCGGTCTTGACCCAGGCGCGGCGCTCCTCGACGCCGTCCTGGGACAGGAAGCCGCTGACGCGGCCGGTGGTCAGGGTGATGGTCTCACCGCCGATGGACGGGTAGCCCAGGATGTCCAGCCCCTGCCCCACCACCAGCTCCGTGGCGTCGCCAACGGGGATGGTGGGGAGGTCCAGGGTGGCAGGGTCGATGGGGTTGCCCTCGGTGTCGGCGTAGGGTCGGATGACCGCCAGGTCGAGGAGCGGGTCCTGCGCCAACACCCGGGCGAAGTAGGACGGCTCCGGCGGCTCGTCGGTGCCTACCGTGAGGGCGACGCCCAGCTCATCCCAGCGAAGGACCTCGCCCGTCTCCGTCTCCGTCTCCTCTTCCACCACGTGATAGTTGGTGAGGATGATGCCCGTCGGGTCGATGATGGTGCCCGAGCCGTACCACAGCTCTTCGTAGCCATCGGCCGTCTCCCGCAGGGCGACGATCTGGACTACGGCGTGCGAAAGCTCCTCGATGGAAGGCGCGCCCGCAGTGCCCGAGGGCGCGGCGGTGGCGGCGGCGGTGGGTGAAGGCGAGGGTGTCGGCTTCTCCTCGTCGCCGCCCCCACAGGCGGCGGCCGACAGGACGAAGGCCAGAATCCCAAGGAATGCAGCCAGCCACCCGGCTCGTATCATGGCATCGCTCCTTATCACACTAACGAAGGATTGTAGTCGTTGGTGGAAAGGGCGTCAATCTCTGAGGGGAGCTCACTGTCCCCCGAGCCGTGGGCGGCGTGGACTACGTCCCCTTGTCATCCTTTGGGGACGGAAGTAGTCCTTCACGGTCTGGCATATGTAGTGGACCTGATCGACGGTTAGCTCAGGATACATGGGCAGCGAAAGGATCTCCTGGCTGGCGGATTCGGTGACTGGCAGCGAGCCGTTCGAGTAGCCTGCCGCGAGCCAAGCCTGCTGGAGGTGCAGCGGGACGGGGTAGTGGATGCCGGTGTCGATGTTGTGCTTGCGGAGCCGTGCGCTTAGACCGTCCCTGTCCGGCGTTCGGATCACGTACAGATGGTAGACGTGTTCGGCATGGGCTCGCTCCGTGGGCCGCACGATCTCCTCGGTGCCGAAGAGGTGGTTGCTGTATTCGGTAGCCAGGGCGCGGCGCATGGTGTTCCACTCGTCGAGATGGCGGAGCTTTACCCTCAGGATGGCGCTCTGGATCTCGTCCAGTCGGGAGTTGGTGCCCATCACCGTGTGCTGGTGCTTGTTGGTCTGGCCGTGGTCGCGCAATATCTGCACTTGGGTGGCGATCTCGCGGTCTCTGGTCACCACCATGCCGCCTTCCCCGTAGGCCCCCAGGTTCTTGGAGCAGTAAAAGCTGAACGCCCCGGCATCGCCGATGGTGCCCGCCTTGGCGCCCTTGTACTCGGCGCCGTGGGCCTGGCAGGCGTCTTCGATGACCCTGAGGCCGTGCTTGTGGGCGATGGCTATGATGCGATCCATGTCTGCTGGGTGGCCGTACAGGTGGACGGGAAGGATGGCCTTGGTCTTTTCGGTGATGGCTGCCTCCACCTGAGCGGGGTCCATGGTGTAGGTCTCCGCATCGATGTCGACAAAGACAGGCCTCGCCCCCGCCTGCATGATAGCCTCGACGGTGGCGATGAACGTGTTGGCTACGGTGATGACCTCGTCCCCCGGCCCGACGCCAACGGCCCGCAGGGACAGGTACAGCGCGTCGGTCCCGGAGCCGACACCCACGGCAAAGCGCGTTCCGCAGTAGTCGGCGAACTCACGCTCCAACTGGTATACGTTCTCCCCCAGGAAGAGCTGCATCTTGTCCAGCACCGCTTCGATCTCGGCCATGATCTCTTTCTTTAGGGGCTGGAGCTGCGCCCTGAGGTCTACCAGCGGGATGGTCGTCATGACACCGACTCGCCTTTCGCCGCTACTAGGGACCGTCCGTTTTCAGAGAGAACGGCCGGCGCCGGCGCCAGCGGCTCCATGGTGCCGCCGTTGTACAGGGACTTCTCCACCGTCTCCAGGATGCGCACCACCTGGAGCCCGGCCCGACCGTCGCTGCGCGGCCGCTCACCGGTGCGGATGCAGTGGAGGAAGTGCTCGCCCTCGTTCCGCAGAGGCTCCTGGTCGGCTACGTAGGGAATGCTGGTGTCGCCGAAGGAATACTCCACGGGGTGATAGACCGGCGAGCCGTTGCTGGTGGTGAGCTTCACCCGTTTGTTATAGATGCGTATCATCTCGCCCGGCATCATGTCGTCGTAGATGGCCATGCGCTCGCTGCCCACCAGGGTGAAGCGACGCACCTTGCAGGGGTCGAGCCAGCTCAGATGGATGTGGGCTGTGATGCCTTTGGGGAACTGGAGGTCCATGTGGGCCACCTCGCACAGGGAGGGGTTGACGTGGGCCGTACCGCGGGCGCCCACGGCGATTGGCTCCTGCTCCAGCAGATAGAGAATGATGGACAGGTCGTGCGGAGCCAGGTCCCACACCACGTCCACATCGGGCTGCAACAGCCCGAAGTTGAGCCTCGCCGCGTGGAGGTAGTACAGGTCGCCCAGTTCACCGCCGTCCAGCAGTTCCTTCACGAACAGGACGGCGGGATTGTAGACGAAGGTGTGCCCCACCATCAGGGTCATCTCTCGCTCGTCCGCCAGTTCCACCAGTTCGAGGGCCTCGGCGCTGGTGGCCGTGAACGGCTTCTCCACCAGGACGTGCTTGTCTGCCTGGAGTGCCGCCTGGGCCAGACTAAAGTGCGTGCGCGCCGGCGTGGCGATGACCACCGCGTCGATGGGGCCGGCCAGGAATTCTTCGTAGTCTGTGGTCGCCAGCTCCGGCTCGTACGCGCCTGCAGCCCGCCCGAGCAGCTCGGCGTTGGCGTCGCAGAGAGCTTGTACATTGCAGCCCGGCAGAGCGTTCAAGACCCGGAGGTGCTTGCTCCCCCAGTAGCCGCAGCCGACGATGCCGATCCTAACCATCTGCCTCCTCCAACCTAGAACGTCCACCGGCGAAAGAGGATCATCGGAAATGTGAGAAGGATGATCTTCAGGTCCAGCCAGATGGAAAAAGAGTCGATGTACTCGAGGTCCAGCCTAATGACGTCGTCGAAGTTCTGGGTGTCGTGCCGTCTCACCTGCCACAGCCCGGTGACCCCCGGACGCACGGCCAACCGCCGATGGTGCCACTCCTTGTACAGCTCCAGTTCGTAGGGGATGGCCGGGCGCGGCCCCACCACGCTCATCTCGCGCCGCAGGATGTTGAACACCTGGGGTAGTTCGTCCAGGCCGGTGGCGCGCAGGAACTTCCCCAGGCGCGTGACCCGCGGGTCGTCCACCGGCTTGAAGAAGCCCTGACCGTTGACCCTGGCCGCGGGCTCTCCCTCCACCAGCTTCTTCATCGCCTCGCGATGGGGCCTGTCGTCGGCGTTCACGTACATCGAGCGGAACTTCCAGACGGTGAACTCGTTGCCGTCCTTGCCGATACGCTTCTGTTTGAAGATGGCAGGCCCGGGCGAGTCCAGCTTGACGGCCAGGGCGACGATGAGGAGCACCGGCGAGAAGACCACCAGGGCCACGACGCCGATGATCAGATCCAGAATGTCCTTGAGCCAATAGTGAAGGCGGCGGCCCGGCGCGGCGGCCGGCGCCTGTGCCTCGAGCGAGATGCTGCGCTCAAGCTTGGATGATCGGCTTTGCATGCGGATTCTTGCGCCCTCTCTAGTTTTGTGCTTAGCCCGGAGGGTAGCCGTATACGCGGCGATATGGGCTAGCTGGCCGCGACCAAACGGGTGGGGCCCCCCTCCCCGGCCGATGCTCAGGTCGACAAAGCCCGCCGCCGCCGGCTCCTTGCCGTCCGGGATGGCCATCAACACCTTGGCCGGGTTGCCAACCCTCGGGAGCCGGGGCGGGAAAATGAACTACTGTCTATCTATGATGACGCGGGCGTGTTTGTTCTGAGTTTGATGATGGTTATAAAATCGTCTGAAATTCTCCCTTCTCACTTGAGGATCATAGGCGGCAGATTCAGCGGGGGATGCGTCAAACTTGACAGCACAAACTATAGAAGATAGATTACATAAGCAAACATCTCCGGCCGCGTTTGTTAAATTGGAGTTCGCTGTGTGACTTGGGTATTATCCCTTGAAGCGGCGAACGGTTCGGGTGGGGGCAAGACATTAGACGTGTTTTCACGGTTCCTTCACAGGTTATGGTTGCGACATCACGGCTTTCTCACGGAGAACGTTAATAATGGGTGAAATCGTCCTCTGGCCCCGATCTGGGCGGGCAGGAGGCCTTGACGAGGGGAGGGGGTAGGGGGTATCGTACGTAAAACACTCTTTTTACCGGCATTCACTTCTTAAGTCATATCCTTTCATTGATGGCGCTGGTCCATGTGGTGGCCTGGACGGCGAGAGATTCCGTCCACAGGACCTGAGGTTTGCCCCATCGGAGGGCGGAGGTGGGGAGAAAATGACGGTTCTGCTGATCGATGCCGATCCCTATTGGTGTGAGTTGGCCGCCGGTTGGCTTCGGGAAGAAGATCACCGCGTGATCACGGCCGGCGATGGCCTGTCTGGTCTTCGTCAGTTGTTCAACCACCATCCAGACGTGGCCATTGTAGACGTAACGCCGGGGGGGGGCGACGGCTGGGATGCCGTCCAGCGCATCCGCGATGTGTCCCAGATGCCGGTGATCGCGATCTCTGCCAGGGCGGACCAGGTTTCCCTGAAGAAGGGGTTCGATCTGGGGGTGGATGGCTACATCGTCAAGCCATTCGAACGGGTCGAGCTTCTCGAGCGGCTGGCCGCAGTGCTGCGCCGCGTATTCGGCGGCAACGGTCACAACGGCACGGCATTCCACCAGGATGGCCTGGCCATTGACTGGCGGAGCCACGAGGTGCGGGTGGACGATAACCCGGTCCACTTGACGGCCACCGAGTTCAGGCTCCTATCGCTGCTGGTGGAGAGGCGCGGCTGGGTGCTGACCCACGACCAGATCCTGTCCCACGTCTGGGGGTCCAATCACCTCGGTGACAGGAACAACGTGAAGCTCTACGTCTGGTACCTGCGCCAGAAGATCGAGGCGAACCCGGCCCGCCCCCGCTGGATCCGGACCAAGCGCGGCATCGGATACTGTTTCGCGGGCTAGCGGGCGGACGAGGTCAGAGTTCCTCTCGTATACCCTGGCTTCCGCCGGGCCGGCAACCGAAGCGTTGCCGGCCGCGCCATCTCCTGCTCCTGCTCTAGACCGGCGCTGATTCCCATCGAATAATTCTCGCCATTCGATGGAGCGACAGAAGGCGACAGCTCCCCCTTTGCCACCGTCTTTTCCCTTTTCGGGCATTACCACTAATGGGCGAGAGCGTCTACAATGCAGGGGGATCGGAAACAGCGTGGACAGAGACTACGACGCAATTGTGGTCGGAGCAGGGCCCGCCGGCTCGGCCACGGCGCGGGACATAGCGGCCCGCGGCTTCCGCACCCTTCTCATCGAGGAGCACGAGGCCGTGGGCGAGCCTCTCCACTGTGCCGGGCTGGTCACGCCTCGGACGCTGGAGCTGGCGGGTGTGACAGACGGCCTCGTCATCAACGAGCTGCGCGGCGGCTTTGTGAACTCGCCCCTGGGCGCGCGTTTGCCTCTGGGCGGCGAGCGGCTGCGCGCCGTAGCTATTCGCCGCCAGCGACTGGATGAGTTGCTGGCGGCGGCCGCTCAACGGGCGGGGGCGGAGCTTCGGACCGGCGCCCGTCTGGTGGCCCTGGAACGACGACCCGGCACGTTGGCGGTGCAAGTGAGCTGGCGGGGCCGCCAGCAGGCTCTCCGCACGCGCCTTCTCATCGGCGCCGACGGGGCCCAATCCCGCGTCGCCCGCTGGCTGGGCCCGCGGGCGCGCCATGAAGAGCGCATCGTGGGCCTGGGGGTGGAGGCGAGGCTGGAGACGGAGCGACAGGACTTCCTGGAGATCTTCGTCGGGAACAGCATCGCTCCCGGCTTCTTCGGCTGGGTCATCCCGCTGGGAGAAGGCCGCGCCCGCATCGGCATCGCCACCAACGACGGCGCGCGCCCGATCCACTACCTGAACCGCCTGCTGGAGACCTTCCCACGGCTGTTCGCCGGCGCTCAGTTCGGTAGGCTATACGGCGGCGTCATATTCCTCAAGCGCCCGCACCGCATCTACTGCGAGAACGCGATGCTGGTGGGAGATGCTGCCGGCCAGGTGAAGCCCACCTCCGGCGGCGGTATCTACACCGGGCTGGTGGGAGCCAAGCATTGCGCCCGTGCGGCAGTGCGAGCGCTGGCCGAGGATGACGTCTCGGCGGCTTCGCTGGCCCGCTACCAGAAGGCCTGGGGGCGGGAGATGAGCGGCGAGCTGACACGCGGATGGGACTTGAGGCGCATCTTCCTGGGTCTCGATGACCGCGAGCTGGACCGGCTGATCTCCGTCTTTCGCTCTCAGCGCCTGCGCCGCCTGGCCGAGCAGCACGGCGATATCGACTTCCCCGCTCGACTCTTCTCACATCTGCCTCTGGGGGTGCCCATCCTGCGTCCCTTCCTGCGCGCAGCCCTGCGCCTGCTGCCCCAACAGGCGAGAAATCACTGGGACATCCCGGAGACCGCGGAGAGTGGCGAGGCGCCGCAGGGCTAGCTGCGGAATACCCGCCTGGCCAGGCCGCCGACGCCGCGAGCATACAGCTGCCAGTAGCCCTGCACGCTCCAGACGAAGAGCGCGCCCATGACGCCGGCCAGCAGGAACGCCCCTACCACGTCGAGGTCGACGCTGCCCGGCACAGGAAAGGGAGCGGAGCAGGAGGCGACGGGCGACAAATCGTCAAAAGCGTAGCACGCCCTTCGCAGGGCTCTGTCCGACAGGCTGTTGGAGGGGCCAACAACGCTCAGCACCCCAATCAGGACCAACCCACACGACGCCAGCAAGAGGACGGTCGATCGGAGAATTGGCCAGACGCCCAGCCGCGGCGCGTCCTGGCTCACGCCGCGAGGCTCTTCCAGTTGCAGGGGGTCGGCGGAGAGCATGGCGTAGATCATCGCCGACGGCGTTGAGGCTTGTCAAATGTTGACTACGAAATGAAAGATTACGCCCCAGCCCTGCCTACCGGCAGGCAGGCTGGGGTAGCCCCTAGCCTTCGGCCTCCTTCTGCGCTCTGGGCTCCGACTTGAACTCCACCTTCCGGTGGGTCCCGTCGCAGAAGGGCTTGTTCTGGGAGTGGCCGCAGCGGCAGAGAGCGATGACCTCGCCCTCCAACGCGAACTCGGCGCCGGTGGCATCGATGAGTTTGAACGGGCCGGATACCCGGTAGGGGCCGTTGTCCCGCACCCTGATCTCAACGTCGGCCATTGGTGCTTCCTCCTTGGCTACTTCTCATTATAGGAAGCTGTGATTCGGGCCGCGAGCTTGATCTCCGGGGCAGTTTGCGGTTGTTGCGAGTCGCATCTACAATGCCCTTGGGTGGACTTCGGGCAGGCCTGTCACCGGCTAATGGAGGTTTGCACGAGATGAGCAAAGAAGCTGAAACCTTCAGGCGGATCATCCCTTGCCTGGACATCGCTGGCGGCCGGGTGGTCAAGGGCGTGCGGTTCCTGAACCTGCGCGACGCCGGTGATCCGGTGGAGCTCGCGGCGCTCTATCAGGCCGAAGGGGCCGACGAGCTAGCCT
>Ga0315275_10006838_pt1 | contig 10962 bp, 8 predicted proteins | sample YL17G03_0_MG_FD_205557 | JGI IMG/M metagenome (GOLD analysis project Ga0315275, IMG submission 205557) | Sediment microbial communities from Yellowstone Lake, YNP, Wyoming, USA - YL17G03_0 | ecosystem: Environmental > Aquatic > Freshwater > Lake > Sediment | place: USA: Wyoming | collected...
TCCGCCAAACAGAGCCGCGCCGCCTGGGCCCGCCTGATCAAGAAGATCTACGAAGCAGATCCCTAGCTTCTTCAACCTCGATATGATGGTTTAGCATGAGGTGTTCGTGCTGAGCTATCGCAGCCCTGCGGGACAGCAATACCTGAGGATCATGCAGGCCGTGCGCCGGCAGGGCAAGGTCTGCCACCGGCACATCGAGTCGCTCGGTCCCTACGATCAGGCGAGCTATCTGCGCTATCGCCGTATCGTCGGCGACTGGGAGCGGCTCGGTCGCTGGAGCGCGGTGCTGGCGGAGTTCTCCCAAGGCCCTCCACTGAGTTGGACGGCAGGGCCGGGCCGAGGAGCCAGCCAACACGCGAGCAGCAAATCCCGCCCGCACGGAGTTGTCCACGGACGGCCGCGACCGGGTCATTACAAACCCGGGGAGCGGACGGCGGTGGACAACTCCCGAGGCCCCGGCTGCGAAGCCCACGGGGAATGTGTTCTTGGCAGAGAAGGGCTTCGTCGAGCGGCAGCGCACGGCGGGCAGGAAGCAGCGGGGGAAGAGCATGGGCAGAGGGAAGGAGTACCGGCAGCGGCTGAAGTACCAGGTCGGCTCGGTGATGCGCAAGACGATGGAGAGCCGGATCGCCGTGACGCTCGTCGAGGAGTTGGGGATGAGCGTGGCGGAGAGTCGGCTCCTATCCCGGCGGCTGAAGGAGTACTTCTGCCGCCAAAGCGGCTCTCGCGCTCCGAATGAGATTCTGCTGGAGGCAGCTTCGGGAAGGGAGCGGTTCGTGAGAAACGGCAAGGGGACGAAGAGCTCGATCCGGATTGCCCCCTTCGACCAAGAGGATCTGAGCCTCGAGCTGGAGCTCGGGCTATCGACGATGCAGGCCGGGCGCATCGCGCGGATGATCGAGCAAGCATACGTGCAGGATGCTCTCTTGAGTGTTCGCCAGCTGGTGTGGCTTACGAACATCACGCCGACCTCGCTACGAGGGAGACTGGGGAGCTTCAGGGAGCTGGGGATCCACCTTCCCTACCTCGGCCTGCCGCGGCAGTGGCGCGCTGGGGGCCAGGTGCTGCGGTCCACCTGGGTGCTGGCCCGGTATCTCACCGGCGAGAGACCTGCAGGGATACGGCGGAAAGCGGCGATGAGCAAGGAGCGATTCAACGATCTTTTGCGCTCATTCGCCCTTCTGGCCTTCGATGCGGATTCCTTTCGGCCTACCAGTGGCCGGGAACGCGAGGAGTGGACGGCGCTACTTCGCTCCACGCCCGAAGCGAGGCTTCGCGAGATGCTTCCCGTTGCGCAGAAAGCCGGGCGGCAGGAGCAAGAGAACGACCTTGCCTTCGAGCTACGAAGAGACTACGGGATGGCGCCGGTGAGGGTGCAGGCGGTGATGCAAGTACTCCGAGAGCTGGAGGGCAACCTTCAGGCGGAGCGCGGCTGGAACACGGCGATCTACTGGGCGGTGGCCTCTGGGGAGCCCGCCGGCAAGCCGCTTTCAGCCTGCGCCCTGGTGCCCGTCGCCCTCACCATAGTCGAGCAGGAGGACCTGGGGGACCGAGCCAAGGATCCGGATCTCAACCGGCTGCGGCAGATGAAGTTCCGCAAGGCGGTGCGCTACGCCGTAGAGGCCAAGCGCACCGGTGGATACCTCACCCAGGCGGATCTGGGATACCTGCTCGGCATTCATCCCGGAGCGATCGCCAAGTTGTTGCGGGAGAACGAGAAAGCGCTCGTGCCTCTCCGAGGCGTCGAGTGTGATATCGGTCGAGCACCGAGCCACCGTAGGCGGATCATCGAGCTATTTCTTGAGATGTACACCGAGACCGAGATAGCGGCGAGAACCGGACACTCCTACGAGTCGATCGAGAGCTACCTGCGGGACTTCGGCACCGTCATGCTTCTCAGCGATCAGGGGCTCTCCGCGGAGATGATCCGCAAGGTAACCGGCCGCAGCCCTGGGCTCGTGCGGCTGTATCTGGAGCTTCTGAAGGAGTACGCGCGCCCCCGCTATGCCTTCCGCCTGAACTACCTCAGGGGGATGATGGAGGCCGGAACGAGTCGGCCTAAAAAGGGGGGCTTCGCGCGGTGAGCGGTTACCCCTACGCCTATCTTTACCGCCCCCTTGTGGAGCGTTCCCTGCTCAACTACCAAGTGCAGCACCTCGCGAGCCACTACGACTTCGGCAAGCAGTCGCGTGTGGCGGCTCTCATCGCCACGAGAGTGAACGAGGACATGGAGGAGGCAGAGCGGTCGCTTGGCATACGGCGGGTCCCTCCGTTCCACCTCTACCTGAAATGGCGAGGGGCCGGGCTCATCCTTCCGCTGTTTGCTCCTCAGTACTTGAAGCCCATCCTGGAGCAGCAAGGCGGCTTCCGCACGGCACGCGAGCTGGTGCGCGCCGGCTGTCTTCAGGCGGCCAGGAAAGCCAAGGTCACAATCGCTCCCACGGAGATGCTCGGGGTGGTAGACCCTGAGGCGTTCATCCGTCAGCAGCGCAGGGATCGTAGAGCGTTGATCTTCGCAGAGGAGCCGACCGATCCGCAGAGGGAACGCGAGTGGATCGAACGGCTGAAGCCTCTCTCACCGCTGGAGCGTGTGGATGAGTTGGACGCCTCGGCTCCTCGGTCTGTGCTCGACGCTCTGCGAGAGTTCGTCCACCGAGAGGCCGGGCGAGGACCCACGGTAGCCGAGCACCTCGTGGAGGAACTCATCAGTCTGCGCAGCATCTGCTGTCCGCGGCTCCGTCACCTGCGCAGTGGAGAGATGCCCTTTCTGGCCACCTCGGTGACCGCCCGCCCCGCTGAGGAGACGCGGAGCCGCTACCGCAGGCTCCAGCCCGTCATCCTCACCCTCTGGAGCCCCGAGGAGCTGGAGCGACGTTCCTGGGAGGAGCCTCCTGGAGAGCAGGAACTTGCCAGACGGATCGTGCGGATCTGCTTCGAGGCTTACCGGCAGGGTGGCCTGCTGTCCCTGATGGATCTCCAGTGGATCTTCCAGTGCAGCGCCACTCGGGTCTCCAAGCTCATGCGATCCGTGCAGAAGCGGCTCGGCATCATCGTCCCTATTCCGGGCACGATCCTGGACGCCGGACGAAGCATGACCCACAAGGACATCGTCATCGATCTGCACCTCAGGGGATACCCGGTGCGGGAGATCGCTCGCATGACCTATCACTCCCCCCGGGCCGTGGACAGCTACATCGGCACCTTCGAGGCGGTGCTTATCCTGCAGCTCTACCATATCCCGCGGCAGCTGATGGCCCGGGTGTTGGGCAAGGGTATATCGCTCGTGGAGGAGCACCTCGCGATCGCCCGAACACATTTCCCCGACGAAGAGCAGATGAAGCGCCTACTGGCATGGAAGGAGGTGAAAGCTTAAACCATCATATCTTGACATTCCCGAGTTCACCAAGATTTCTGGCTAACTCCTTACAAAAGAAGGAGTTAGTCCTGCGCTATGGTCCCTACATTTGTCTCCCCTCCGAGCGGCGCACCGGAAAGGGGTTCAGCCGCAGTCCCAGAGCGCGGTAGATATCCCCATGGGCAACGTCGGGGCTGCTCGGTGTGCGGATGCTGATCCTGCCGCCCCTGTCGGTCTTCATGGAGACAGTGGCCACAACGTGCGTGGATAGCTGGGCGCGGATCGTCGACCAGCGCGCCAGGTATCCATGCTCGCGCAGCCGGTGGCGGATCCCGCTCAGCAGGTGATAGGCAAGGACCGTGATGAACAGGTGCGCTTTGATCCGACTCTCCTTGAAGTGGAAGACCGGGCGCAGCCCCAGCTCCCCCTTGAGGGAGCGGAAGGAGTCCTCGATGCCTCCCAGCGTGATGTACAGCTCCCACAGGCTTTTCTCATCCAGGTCGTCACGGCTGGTTCTGAGGTAGTAGCGACCCGAGTAGCGCTCGTCGGCCTCATCGGCGCGACTGAAGCTCCAGCGGATGTCTGTGGCGATCTGGTCTTTCTTCGGCACCTCGATGTCGTAGTAGCGGTGAATCCCGTGACTGCGCTCCTTCAACCGCCCGATTCGCTCCAGCACTTTGTCGTAGTTCTTGGTCCCGTTCTTCTTGCTCAAGCCGCTGCGGATCAGCTCCAGCCCTTCCTCGAAGCGCTTCTGGAAGCGCTCCTTCATCCCTTGCTCCTTAGCCTGGCGCTCGGTGCTGTGGCAGCGCAACACCCACTCCCCCTCGGCCTTGACAAGCTTGCCACTAACGATCTTCTCCTGCTCCGCCCGGATGAGCACCATCCCTTCATCGGTATCGTCGGCCTCATCCAGCGGCCGACCCCGCGCCACGCAGATATAATGGTAGCCCCACCCCCGCAGCTTCTTGAGGTTCTCTTCCGTTCCGATCCCCGCGTCCACCACCACCGTCGCCTCGGGGCTCGCCCCCAGGTCCTTGAGCATTCGCTCCGTCGTCTCAGGCTCACTGGCGTTGCCCGCAAACAGCTCGCTGCGCTTGGCGAAGCCCCATTCGTCCACCACCAGCCCCAGCGTCATCAGCGGACAGTCATTCCTGCGATCCTTCGACTTGCCGTGCACGACCTCGGGGCTCGTGTACGAGCAGCCCTCGAAATAGGTGTTCGTCAGGTCGTACAGGATGACCGTCTCCTTCAAGTCGAACAGCTGTCGCTCCGTACCCCGCAGAAGCTCCTCGATGCGCTTCTTCTGCTCGTAGATCACGTCCGTCAGCCGGTACAGCCCGTTCAACGACAGCCCCTTGATCCAGCTTCCCAGAAGCTCCGACAGCCCACTGCGCTCCCGTAGCCAGATCCGGGTCGCCCGTTCGCTTGCGGGTGCCACCAGTCTGCCGACCACCAGCGCCAGCGCCCCTTTCGCCTGCTCTTCCGTTAGCCCCGCCTCCATGAACAGCCGCTCCAGCCCCACGCGCCGCGCCTGCGCCACCCCCACGTACTCCGCTCCGATCGTCCGCACCGTTGTAATCTGCACCGAGCGGAGGTCCACTGTCCGGTGGATGGGCTCGGACGCCTTCAGCTCCACGGCACCCTCCGCTCTGTCCTTCTGCCGATGTTTCAGAAGAGCGGCGTAGTGTTCAGCGAGCCGCTGAATCTGCTCCTCCTCCGGGCCCAGCCGGCGCTGGCCACTGAGGATCTGCTCGATGCGATCCGCAAGCAGCTTCCACTGCTCCTTGGGTAGCTCCAGGCGGCCGAGGTTCAAGAGCACCTCGTGGCGGGGTCCGCGGGAGCTGCGGTAGGACTGCAGGAGTCGGTGGTAGGTGTAGGACTTGCCGCTGATACGGTTGCGCTTGGTGATGGGCTTGATGAACACGGCCTGAAGGATACCATGGGGTAGGCGTCTTGTCAAGCCCTATAGATCACAATGGGTCCCTACATTTCCGAAAAGCCGTCGAAACCCCTCATTTCCAGCATTTTCATGCGATCCGAACCTTCGAAAACAGCGAATTCGCTGCGAATCGCTATCCTTGCCGAAAGGCCGTGGTGAACTCGGGCTAGGGTTGGAGCGGAAGGAGGGATTGTACCCTGACTGGCAAAGAACGCTCCCGGCGCGCCTCTCGCAGGGCTGCGCCCTGCTGCCGGCCAAGGGCTCCTCGACAAGTATCTTCTTGAGGGAAACGGGGCCGCGCGCGATGTACTGCGTGATGGCTTCGCTCGCCTTGGAGGAGGCGGCCGGTATCTTGACCGAGAGGTCCACATTGAAGCCGCTGTGTATCCAGCCCAGCATGTTCCTGGCGAGCCGTTCGTTGATGAGCGCGCGCTTCAGGAAGAAGGCGATCATGGTGCTGCGGAAGTATTGGCTGAGCGTATCCACATCAAGGGATGGCACATGGACGAACCGGCCCCCCGGTCGAATCCCCCTTCGAGGACGATTCCGTGAAGATGAGGGTTGATCCGAGCGAAGTCTCCCGCCGAGGCGCAGGCGATCAAAGACTGCTCAGGATCGGGAATCCCCGGCAGCCTGGGCCGCGCGCTCAGCCGGGTTGAGCCTCGTCTGAGATTTCCCCGCAGCGTGCGTTCCACGGGGCCTGTTCCTGGGTATTCGCATTGTGTCCGCCGACGTGATAGGCTCCGCTGCGTTTCACCGGGGGGAGGGTTGGGAGATCCCATGAAGACCGTAACTGGTCACGATCTCCCGAAGGGCCCGTTCAGGGGTTCGACTCCCCTGCCCCCCATACCGAGGTTGTGCGGCAAGTCCTTCGGGAACGCCGTGTCCTTGACGGAGAATCCGAGGTGGATTACTATCAAGTATGAGCCAAGTCGTTATAACCCTGAAGGAAAGCGATCTTCTTTCGCTCTGGGAAGCGGTGGGTGACGAGGACGGAGCGATCGCACTTGCGTTCCTGAACGAGTGCATCGTTCCGCAGATTCCGCAGATGGGAACCGCTCCCTGCGACTCCACCCGCTTGAACCCTTACCTGAGGAAATAGGAATGAACGGAGGCCGATCCGGCTCTCGAAGGCTCGCGGCCTGTCCCGGCGCCTGAAACCTTTCCCTGACAGGCGCGGGCTCCTGCTTCCTTGGCGATAGGAATGCGGCGGCCGCGCGTCGCTGCGTTTCGCCCGCACTCCGCGCATCGCACGCCCCGGCATCGATCAGGCGCCCTGGCGAAGCGTCTTTCTGACGATCCAGTACGTGTCGAGTTCGCGGTGCACGGCGAACCCGGCTGCTTCATAAAGGGAGAGCGGGCCGTGATACTGGGAGGCCGTGGTCCGCGCATCCTTCCTCGGGTATGCCTCGATGAAGTCGTACGCACAGGAGGAATAGTCCGCGCAGGCGGCATCGAGGAGAAGGCGGGCGATCCCCTGGCGGCGATTCCCGGGAGAGACGAGGAAGCACACGATCGCAGAGACCCTCGCCCCGCCCGGCTCCCCTTCCCACAGTTCCCGTTCCGTGCACAGGAGCGGGTAGCTCTTCTTGTCATTGGCGTTGCACCAACCCACGACCTCACCGTCAGAGAAGGCCAGGTAGCCTTTGAGCGTGCCCGAAAAGATGTCTCTCCCTGCCGCAGCACGGTTCTCGGCCCCCGACCGCGCCTCCCAGTCCCCCGTCACAGGGTCGTGATGGTAGAAGTAGCAGTAGCACTTCTGCCACTCGGGGTTGTCGCTGAAGGCGACCAGGTCGAAGAAGGAAAAGAAACTCCCGGCCAGTGCCGGGGAGAGAGGCGTGATCGTGACCATCGGCTGCACCTCGCGAACAGCATCGCACCCATCTGGCTTGCAGGGCAAGCCGGAAAGCGGTGTTCGCCTTTTCGCCTTCATCCGAAGTGCCGAAGAGCATCCCGCGGCGCCCGGCAGTCGCGGCTACCCGCCCCGCGCCTTCCTCCTGTAGCGTGAGGGCGGTATGTTCTCCAGGGCGCTGAAGGTCTTCGTGAAATGGCTCTGGTCGAAGAAGCCGCATTCCGAGGCGATGGTCGCCATGCTGTCGTCGGTGTTGTCTATGAGGTACTTCGCGTACTCGATGCGCTCCCGCGCGACGTAGGCCGAAAGGGGCATCCCGCATTCCTCGTGGAAGAGGTGCAGCGCACGGCTGACGCTCACCCCCGCGGCGGCCGCGACCTCACGGGCCGAGATCTTCAAGGTGAAGTTCTTCTTCACGTAGTCCTTCATCCGCGTGACGTGGATCCTCTTCTTTCGGCCCATCTGCTCGGAGACCGTGCCGCTGAAGTTCTCCAGGGCCTTGGTCACCTTCCAGAACAGGTCGTCGAAGCCCGCCGCCGCGTTGATGTCGGTGAGAAAGGAGTAGCGCGGGCCCAGCAGCCCTTCGGCGCTGATGCCCTTCTCGATGGCGGCCCGGGAGATGATGATGATGAACTCCAGCAGCCTCACCTTCAGCACGTCGAAGTTCATGCCGCTTTCCAGGAAGATGACGCCGAGGAACCTGTTGATGATCTCGCGCGAGCCTGCCAGGTCGCCCAGCACGACCTTGTCGATGATCTCGTTCTGCATCCGCACCAGGGAGGCGACCAGGTCCTGCTTCCCCGCGCGGGCGTCGGCGAGGTAGTTCGCGATGGTGAACTGCTGGATGCTCTTCTCGCGGCTCTCGTTGATGAGCTCGAGGTCGTTCACGCCCGTTTTTCCCGTTAGCTTGAACAGCAGGTCGGCGTTCCTGCGCAGCGTCTCTGACGGGACGACGCGGAAGCGCAGCCTGGTCCGCGGCCCGAGACTGTCGCGAATCCCGTGCTTCGCGAGGCTGGCGAGAACCTCCTCGTGAATGTCCTTTTCCATTTGCGAGAAGATGGAGAAGCCGCTGATCAGCCCCGCCTTGAGGCGTTTGTCCTGCGAGATGGGCACACCGAAGGTGACCAGGCCGAAGGGGCACACGGAGATGTACGGCTCGCCCCAGCGGAGGGACTCTTCGATGACGGTGCGATGGTGGTCCCGGCAGGCCGCCTCCATCTTGCGCGACCCGGCGAGCCTCCCGCGCAGGGGGCAGCCGCCGAGCGACCAGAGATCCCGCCCCGCCCTGTCCACAAGGAGCAGGGGCAGCCCCGTGGAGGTCCTGAACTCCGCGCCGAGCTGCCGCATGCGCGGGAGGTCCACGCCGGCTGCGTCGATGGCGGGGGGGCTGGCGTGGTGGTCGGCCATGGTAGGAAAGTAGCATGATTTTACAAGAACAGCAAGAGCCATACAATACCGAGGAGGCGCTACGGACTACCTTCCAGATCGAATGAAGCGCTTCCTCGTGGTGGGTGCGGGCGTGACGGGCTTTGCGGCGGCCCTCGAGCTCGCCAGACAGGGGCACGGCGTCACCATCCTCGAGTCCTCGCCGGCGATCGGCGGGAAGGTCCTGTCGTACTGCTGCAAGGCGACCGATTCGTGCAGCAGGTGCGGCGTCTGCGTCGCGCACGACGCCATCGCGGAGGCGCTGCGCCATCCCCGCATCAGCATCCTGACTGGCGCGCGCATCGGCGCGGTCGACGCGGCCGGGCCGGCCGTCACGGTGCGCGGCGTCGCCGCGAGGCCCCAGATCTGCCACTCCCTCTGCGTCGACTGCGGCGCCTGCGCCTCGGCATGCCCCGCCCGCTCGATCCAGCGGTACAGCCGCGGCGGTCTCACGACCTACACCGTCGACCCATCGACCTGCCTCTTGCAGAAAGGGAAGTCGTGCGCGGCCTGCGCGGAAGCCTGCGGCTTCGGCGCGATAGAAGCAGGCGCCCCCGAGCAGCCCTTCGACCTGTCCGCGGATGGAGTCCTCATCGCAACGGGCCACGAGACCTTCGACCCTGTGTGCAAGCCCCGTCTCGGCTACGGTCGGCTGCTCGGCGTGACGACGGGACTGGAGGCGGAGCGCGCTCTCTCGCGCCAGGCCGGCCTCACGGGAGCGAACGGTGAGGCGGCAGGGAGCGTGGCCTTCATCCAGTGCGTGGGCTCGCGCGACCCCGTCCTGTGCAGGAACTTCTGCAGCGCGGTCTGCTGCGCGTACGCGCTGCGCATGGCGCGTCTCCTGAAGGCACGGCAGCCCGCAGCGGAGGTGACGGTCTACTACATCGACATTCAGAACTTCGACAAGGTCTTCACTCCCTTCCGCGAAGGAATCGAGGCGCTGGGCGTGAGGTTCGTGCGGGGAATCCCCTCATCCGTGAGCCGGGCCGGCAGCGGGAAGCTCGGGCTTCTCATCGAGGACCCGAACGGGAACCGGACGACGGCACAGCACGACGCAGTGGTTCTGTCCGTGGGCATGAGCCCCGCGGACGGCGCCTCGCGTGTGGCGGAGCTCTTCGGCCTCCCGGCGGACGAGTTCGGGTTCTTCGGACACTGCATTTCGAAGCCGGGGCGCATTGTCGCGGCCGGCACCTGCGTCGAGCCGCAGAGCATCGTGCAGTCGATCGCATCCGCCCGGGCGGCCGCGCAGGAGCTTCTCGCGCAGGGGGCGAGCGCATGATTGGCGTTTTCGTTTGCTCGTGCGGGCGGAGGTCCGCCGATGCCTGGCTCGAAAAGGTCGGCGCGGCTGTCGCGGTCAAGCACTTCTTCGGGCATGCTGGCCTGTGCGGCCCCGATGGCCTGAGGCTGATCCGCGAGAAATCGAAGAAGCACAAGTTGGGCAGGCTCCTCCTGGCGGGCTGTGCCGCGCTCCAGTCAGAGGCGCTCATCAAGAACGCGGCGAAGGCAGCGGGCGTAGCCTCGGGCGCCGTCTTCCCCGTCCTCTTTCCCCGCAGGTCCTCCCCTGCCGTCGCGGCGCGGATGATCAGACAGGCGACGACCGGCCTCCAGCTCCTGCCCGTCTTCGAGTCCCGAAGGGTCGCGCTTCGAAACGAAGTCCTCGTGCTCGGCGGAGGACCTGCCGGCACAGAGGCCGCGCGCCAGGTTGCCGCCTTCGGCTACCCGACGACGATCACCGAGCCGCACGTTCTCGAGTCGCTCACGGGCGGCGTGGGGAACTTCAGCGCGCGCCTGAGGGGCGAGGGCGGAGCCGCGACCAGGGCTTTCGGCGCGGTCGTCATCGCATCGGATGGGACGGCCGGCGCTGCTTCGTCCGCCTTCCGTGGACTCGTCCCCCTCGCCGATCTCGAAGGCCACATCGAGGGCCTCGCCCGTCGGGACAAGCCGAGGTCCGCCGCGCTGATCCTCGACCTCGAGATCGACGAGACAAAGGCGAGCACTGCCGAGGCGCTCCGTGTCGCCCTCGCCCTGCGCGCGCGCTACAGGATCGAGTTGACGATCCTTCTTCGCCACGTGCGCGTTTCGAGCCTCGGGCTGGAAAAGCGGTACGACGAAGCGAGGGAGGCCGGAATCACCTTCGTGAAGTACGACGGCGCCCCGAGGATCGCCGCTTCTCCCGAGGGCATCTCGATCGCCTGCACGGACGGGGTCGCGGGCGAGGACGTGGAGATCTCGGTCGGCATCGCCGCCGTGAGCCCGCATGGCCTTCACGCTCCCGCCGAGCGAGCGCTCGGGGAAGCGGCCGGTATCGGGCTTGACGGCTACGGACGTCTGCAGGAGAACAACATCCACCTCCTGCCCGACCAGACCAACAGGCTGGGCGTGTTCGTCGTC
>Ga0315275_10006841_pt1 | contig 10961 bp, 10 predicted proteins | sample YL17G03_0_MG_FD_205557 | JGI IMG/M metagenome (GOLD analysis project Ga0315275, IMG submission 205557) | Sediment microbial communities from Yellowstone Lake, YNP, Wyoming, USA - YL17G03_0 | ecosystem: Environmental > Aquatic > Freshwater > Lake > Sediment | place: USA: Wyoming | collected...
ACCCATATTGTCCTCCTTCCTCTGTCCAGTCTAATATACTAACTTTTAAACTGGACCGAAATATGGGGGGCAGGTCATAGGTAACCGCATCCCGCGGAATATAACCTTTAATCTCTCCGTAGTTAAAGCGTATAGTCCCGTTAGCATCCGGATAAAACCTTTCTTTTTTCCACTCAAAATATGCCTGAATCAGCTTAGGCCTTAGCCGATTAAGTGCTCCGGAGAACGTTTTGTTCCTGGTCCTCAATTCCTCCCGGTCTTTTTCTAAATCCCTGGCGAAATTGATAAAAGGGTCATTCAGTTTTTCCAGCTCTTTATTGGTCATATCATACATCTTCAGACGATCCTCCGCAGAGCCGAGCTTGGTGTTTCCGTAGAGGAAGGAGACGAACTGCTCTAGGATTTTGTTTTTATCCTGACCTTCTTTCCCCTGAAAAATATTCTCTACTGCTTTAATCTTCTGGTCAGATGGAAGCTGAGCTGCTTTCTTCAGAAAGTAAAGCAAGAGCTGTTCGTCAGCCGAAGGCAACAGATTGACCTGGGCATCCCTTAACCCTTCTTTGGTATCTGCTGTATCCCGGTTTTGATAACCTAACTCCCTTTCAGAATCCTTTTTCTCCTTTTCCAGGCTCCATTTGTAGATGGTGGAAGCGAAATCCAGGAATTCACACTGATAGCTCATCCAGCCAATAAGAAAATCTTTATCCTGATATTTCTTATTCTCGGCGTATAGACTTTCCAGCTCAGGCAAGACCTGTCCATATTTTGCCTTAAGGTCTGGATTTTCGTTCAAAAACTTGGTAAGCGATTTCTCGTTTTCTATTTTCTGCTGCAATAGTCCGGATTTTTTGAAACCGTCTAACATCCCCTGATTCTTTTTAAGATAATTATATAAACCTTTGAGCTTGGAGGATAGTCTGAGAGCAACAGATGAATCCTCGGCTGAGGCTTTTTCTAAGATCGCGATTATCTCCTTGCGGGTACGGATATCCCTGGGATAATCATGATTCACCATCTCGTCTACTGAAAATGAGCTTTCGTAGCGCCTGGTCGTTCCAGGGAAACCGATCAGCATCACAAAATCCCCCTCCTTTACTCCGGCAGAGGAGACCTTGAGAAAGGTCTTTGAATTGTAAGGGACGTTGTCTTTAGAATATTCTGCTGATTTACCGTCTTTGGAAACATAGGCCCGCAGTATCGAAAAATCACCAGCATGTCGGGGCCACATCCAGTTATCTATCTCTCCGCCATAATCTCCGATGGAGCGGGGCGGTGCAAACACTATTCTGATATCTCTGATCTTGAAATAAGTATATAGATAATACTCTTTCCCTCCGTACATACCAGCCAGCCTGCACCTTGTGTCTTCACCCTTTTCACACTCTTTGATTATCCTCTTAGAAACCTTCTCAATTGCTTTATACCTCTCCAGGTCTGACATCTTCTCGTTGACTTGGCTCAAAACTTTATCAGTCACGCTCTTAAACGATTTGAGCACATAAGCATTATATCCTATTGCCGGGATCTCCTCCTCTTTCGTCTTAGCATAAAAACCATCTCTTAAGTAATTATGTTCCTGTGTGCTCTGTCTCTGGATTGCGCCAAATGCCACATGGTGGTTGGTGATGATCAGTCCCTCAGGAGAAACAAAAGAGGCGCTCGCACCCAATTGCACGATCGCGTCCGAAAGTCCACCCCCTTTTGGATTATATATTTCTTCAGGATTTAGCTTTAACCCTTTAGCCTTCAGGCTGTCAATTGGCAGTTTGCCAATCTGGTCCAGAAGCCACATCCCCTCGTCTGCTAAAGAGTTCAAAAACAAAAAGCCTAGAAGAGAAAGAATCAGAAAAGTTAAGAAACATTTTTTACACATAGCTCCTCCGCCAAAATTTCCTTAATAATAATAATTTTGAGGAAATAAACAAGAGGGAAATTCTCAGGATGCTCTTGGTTGTGGAAAGTCATTTTTTCGGAGTAGAATTTTTCTCCGAAAGTAGCAAGCTGGCTGCTTTATCCAGCAAGAAGAACAATCTTCCGTTTTCCGCTCGAACCCGTGAAACTGGCAGACAGCTTTGAGGATTTTCCAATATCTGTTTGATGATTTCGGCTTTGCTTTCACCAAGCACTAAGAAAATTATGTTCCTGGTATGGTTAATAACGGGTAGAGTCAGGGAGACCCGGTCGTGTCTTTCGTTATCCAAATGAACATCTGCAGTAAGACGGTGCGTTTCTGAAAGCGCGGAATCTCCTGGAAAAAGCGAAGCGGTGTGCCCTTCCTCTCCTATGCCGAGTATGATCAGATCAAATTGAGGGAACTTATCTTCCTTTAATCGAAAAAAAATCTTTATCTCCTCCTCATACCTCTTAGCCGACATCTCGGGTGTCTTATAAATATGAACTGAGTGGATATTCTCGGCGGGGATTGCGATATGTCGAAGGAGAGCTTCTTTTATCATCCCATAATTACTATCCGGCTCATCAAAAGGAACGAATCTTTCATCCGCTAAAAAAATATGGGTTTTGCCCCAGGCTAACAGGTTTTTGGAATCGTCCAATCTTTGATAAAACTCCACCGGGGTTTCTCCCCCTGAAAGTGCTACTGCAAAAATCCCCCTTTCTTCTATTGCTTTTTCGCTTATCTCTTTCCATTTTTTGATGAGAAAATCGTAGAGCTCGTCTATTTTCTGAAAGATTAAAACCTCTCTTTTCTCAGGTCTTTTCATCTGCAAATCTCCACCTTTTCCCATCTTTTTCCATTAACCTGAAAGATTCAGAAGGACCCCAGGTGCCAGCAGCATAATTGGGAAAACCTTTTGGAGGATTGGCTTCCCATCTTTGGAGCAGAGGATCAAGAATCGACCAGCTCAGGTCAACGAAGTCCTCCCTTGAGAAAAGGGTCTGGTCTCCCCTTATGCAGTCGAGGATGAGCCGCTCATAAGCAGAATGCTGTTCCACCTTAAAGCTTTCCTGATAGTTAAACTTCATATCTACAGACCGGGGCTCATTTCCCATTCCGGGATATTTCACAGTCAGCCTCAGACATAGCTCTTCCTGGGGCTGTATGCTCAAAATAAGCGCATTCGGCTGGATCACATCACAGACCCTTCCGAAGAGCCGGAGAGGTGGCTGTTTGAATTCTATGTATATTTCAGTCAGGTGGCTCTTCAGCCTTTTGCCTGTACGGACATAAAAAGACACCCCGGCCCAGCGCCAGTTGTCGATATAAAACTTGCCGGCAAAGAAGGTGGGAATATTAGAAACGGGTGAGACCTTCTCCTCTTCTCTGTACCCTTTCACCTGTTGCCCCTTCATAGTACCTTGCCCATACTGTCCGCGCACCATAAGTTCATTTATATTGCTTTCGTCCAGAGGGCGAATCGAGCGGAGGACTTTCACCTTTTCATCCCTTATCAGATCCACCTCGAATCCGGCTGGAGGCTCCATTGCCACCAAAGCCAAAAGCTGCATCATATGGTTCTGGACTATATCCCGGACCACTCCGGTCTGCTCGTAAAAGGCACCCCGGTGCTCGATCCCGATCTTTTCTGCTACTGTTATCTGCACGTGGTCGATATAGCGCCTGTTCCACAAAGGCTCAAAGATGCTGTTGCCGAAACGGAAGAAAAGGATATTCTGGACAGTATCCTTTGCCAGGTAATGGTCTATCCGGAAAATCTGTTTTTCATCAAACGCCTTTAAGATCAAGAGGTTTAATTCTGCGGCTGATTCCCTGTCACGACCAAAAGGCTTTTCGACAATTATCTTACTTGAAGGAATTTCCCTGCACAGGTCGAATTTCTTTAGCTTCTCTACAATCACCGGGAAAAGCCGCGGCGGAACCGCCAGGTAAAATATGAGGTTTGCCTCCCTGTGACTGCCAGGCTGGCTGAGCTTTTCCAGACGTTTGCACAACTCCTGGTAAGTCTCATCCTTCTCTGCAGACCCGGATAAGTGATGAAGGTGCCGGACGAAATCCGAACAATTTTTCTGGTCGAAATTGTCTGAGGAGAATTTCTTAAGCGCAGACCCGACGAAGTCCCGGTAGGCATCATCTGATAACCGGGAAAGCCCCACGCTTAAAATGGAGAATCCGTCTTTGAACTTTTCATCTCGATATAGATGGTATAGTGCTGGCAAAAGCTTCCTCTGGCTCAAATCACCTGTGCCCCCGAAGATGACCATCAAAAACGAGCCAATTTTGTACTCAGGTGCATTCTCGTCACACGACTCCAGGAACCTGCTTTTTATCTCTGTGGATTCCCCAGTTTTCTTTTCCATAAAGGACTCCCTTGAATTTGCATGCAGAATGGATCTGTATTTTCTCTTTTGCTAAAGTGGTTATAATCCTGTTTTACGATCACGAATCACGAGGAACAGTCACGTCCTTTTTTCCTGGAACCCTTGAATCCTTTTCGTCTGTTCAGCAGCACCCAAGTATTTCTTCTCCAGGTTCGAGATTTTCTTCAGTCGACTCTGGTGCCTTCCACCCTGGAAGGAGGAGTTCAACCATATCCGGATTATCCTTTTGGTTTCTTCCTTATTAAACGGCCTTCCACCCAGGACCAAGACATTGGCATTGTTATGCTCTATGCTCAAGCGTGCATCCCTGGAGTTACTCACCAGTGCAGCTCGTATACCCGCTATCTTGTTGGCGGCAATAGATGCGCCTATACCTGTTCCGCACGCAAGTATCCCCTTTCTTTGTTTGTTTTTCCTTACCTCCCGGGCAAGCTTCTCAGCATAATCCGGATAATCGACCCTTTTCAAGCTGAAGGTTCCCACATCCTGCAGTGGGTAATTCTTCTTCAGAAGTTCTCTTTTTATGAACTCCTTTATTTTGAAACCAGCATGGTCTGAACCCAAAATGATTAGCGGCATTCTTTTCATAGCAACTCCTAAGATTTTGCTTTTTTATTAAGTGCCCTGATATTTTTTACGATGTTCCCATTAAAGACTGCCTCTCCGGCTATCAAAAGAGTTGCACCTGATTTGACCACAAGGGGAGCAGTTTTCAAATTTATGCCTCCATCCACTCCAAGGTGCACTTTTAAATTCCTCTCCTCTAATAGGGCTCTGACTCTGGCAATCTTTTTTTCCATCCCCCGGATGAACGCTTGGCCTCCGAATCCCGGCTCAACTGTCATAATCAAAATCATGTCCAGCTGCTGAAGAACGCCCTTAATGGTTTCGAGTGGCGTTTTAGGCCGCAAAGCAACTCCTGCGTCCAGTCCCAGAGATTTTATCTTCCTTAGGGTTTTCCTGAAATCGCAGCACGACTCCTGATGGATAATCAGGCAGTCAGCTCCTGCTTTTTTGAACTCTTTTAGATATTCCCCCGGCTGGTCGATCATCAGGTGAGTCTGCAGATAAAGTTTAGTCCTTTTTCTAACAGCTTTGATTACCACTGGCCCAAAGCTGATGTTCGGAACAAAATGCCCATCCATCACGTCCAAATGAAGCCTTTTGCATCCAGCCCTTTCGACTTTCCTTATCTCCTCACCCAACGCGGAAAAATCCGCCGAGAGCAAAGAAGGGACTATCTCTGATTTTCCCATAATTTCTGAATCTTTGTCCAAATCATCTTTCGCCCCTCTTTCTCTTGAGCACCTTCCTAACAGCCTCCGCAATATCCACATCTTTCAGGTGATATTTCTTAAGCAGGCCCTCCACATCACCAGATTCCCCAAATGTATCCTGCACCGCTACCATCTCCTGAGGAACCGGATGATTCCTGGTTAATACCTCAGCCACAGCACTCCCCAGGCCTCCATTAATCTGATGCTCTTCTGCTGTGACAATGGCATCGGTCTCTTGAGCCGATTTGATGATCGTCTCACTATCAATCGGCTTGATGGTGTGAAAGTTCAGGACTCGGGCATCGATTCCCTCTTTTTGGAGCAGGTCTGCAGCTTTTAAAGATTCGGAGACCATAAGACCTGTGGCGATTATGGTAGCATCCTTTCCTTCTCTGATCAGATTCGCCTTGCCCGGCTCAAACGGGTCAGATTCTTTAGTGATAATAGGAAAAGGTGCGCGTGCCAGTCGCATATAAACCGGGCCACAGATTTCTGCCATCTTGTAGGTGGCTTTTTTCGCTTCAATAAAATCAACCGGGGAGAAAACCGTTAAATTTGGCAGGACCCGGGTGATGGCGAAATCCTCCAGACACTGGGCAGTGGCTCCATCCTCGCCCACAGTAAGACCGGCGTGTGAGCCGATCAGCTTGACGTTACGGTTATTATAGCAGATCGAAATTCTCAAAACATCGTAAGCCCGGTTGGTCAAAAAAACCGCGAAAGAGCAGGCAAAAGGGATAAGCCCGTCTAAGCTTAAACCCACGGATGTTCCTAAAATATCCTGCTCGGAAATTCCCAGATTGAAAAACCTATCCGGGAATTCTTTTTTGAAATATTCAGCCCGCGTGGAATCCTCTAAATCTCCTGATAAAACCACTATCTTCTTATTTTTCCTTCCTAACTCGACCAGCCTCTCTCCGAACCCGTCGCGTGTCGCTTTCATCTCTGCCATATCGTCTTCCCCTTGATTTAAAATCCCAGTTCTGAAAGAGCTTCTTTTAGCTGTTCTTTGTTGGGGGCTTTACCGTGCCATTTTGCCTGCCCCTCCATAAAGGGTACCCCTTTCCCTTTGATTGTGCGGGCGATGATAAAAGTAGGCCTACCTTTTACTGTTTCCGCCTGGTCCAGTGCATCTATCAACTGCTCAAAGTCATGTCCATTGACATCCAGAACGTGCCAGCCAAAACTTCTCCATTTATCCGCCAATGGCTCTTCCCTTTTTATCTCTTCAACTGGTCCATTCTCCTGAACCCCGTTGCGATCCAGTATAGCACATACATTATCCAGCTTATGATGCCCCGCAGTCATGGCTGCTTCCCATACCTGGCCCTCCTGGATTTCACCATCTCCTAAGAGAGTGTACACTCTGAAGTTTACCCCTCTTATCTTGGCACCAAGCGCGATTCCATTGCCAACTGAGAAACCCTGACCCAGAGAACCAGTGGAAAGCTCCACTCCCGGGACTCCGGCATGCACATGACCTTGCAGCCTGCTTCCTAATTTGCGAAAGGTTTTAAGCTCCTCTTTCGGAAAATATCCGCAGTTGGCAAGAACCACATAGAGCAGAGGGCTGGCATGCCCCTTGGACATAATGAACCTGTCCCTCAAAGGCCAGGCAGGGTTTTCAGGTTTATGCCTCATCTTATAGTAGTAAAGGGAGATCAGAATCTCCACCCCGGAAAGAGAGCCCCCTGGATGACCACTGCCTGCTTCAGTGATCATCTCTAAGATCTCTTTGCGAAACTGCCTGGCTCTTTCTTTGAATTCATTCAGATTAATCTTTTTTGTAATCATCTATCTTTTCTCCTCAGGCTTTTTCCTTTTCACCTCGTGCCCTCCAAACTCGTTTCTCAAAGCAGCAATGACTTTGGCAGAGAAGGATTCTTTTTGACGGGAGCGAAACCGTTCCAGAAGTGAAAGGCTGATAACTGGTGCCGGAATCTCCTCATTGATCGCCTCAAGCACAGTCCATCGCCCTTCTCCGGAATCGATCACATATCCTTCTATTTCCACCAAGTGAGGACTTTTCTTGAAGACATCCTCAGCCAGCTCTAAAAGCCAGGAGCGGATCACACTTCCCTGATTCCATAGATGGGCAATTCCCCTTAAGTCAAGGTCAAAATCTTTTTTCGCCTGCATTATCTCAAATCCTTCGCCATAGGCTTGAAGTAGGGAATATTCTATTCCGTTATGCACCATCTTGACAAAATGCCCAGCCCCGTTTTTTCCCAGATGAGCATAACCATCTTTGGGTGCAAGGGCTTTAAATATCGGTTCCAGTTTCAGGAAAGCATCCTTTTCTCCGCCAACCATAAGGCAGTATCCTACTCTCAGACCCCAGATCCCGCCGCTTGTTCCGGCATCCAGAAAAAAGATACCCTTTCCTTTGAGTTGCTCTGCCCTTTTTATAGAATCTTTATAATATGAATTCCCTCCATCAATTATTACGTCCCCTTTTTGCAAAAGTGAGGAGAGTAAGCTAACTGTGTCCTCAGTCGGTTTTCCAGCTGGGACCATAACCCAGACTGCGCGGGGAACCTCCAGCTTTTTTACCAGCCCTGCTAAGGAAGTGGCAGTTTCAGCACCTTTATCACTTACTTCCTTTCTCGCCTTTTCGCTTAAATCATAGGCTACCACCTGATGGTTGTGCTGGAGCAAACGCTCAACCATGTTAGACCCCATTTTCCCTAAACCGATAAAACCTATTTTCATACTTTGCCTCCTGAAACTGGTATGACGATACGTACTGCCCTTGGGCTGTTTTGAATTCTTCTAACTGGGGGTTCCTGCCACATCAATTTAGTTTTTCTGGGAAATTTTGTCAATCCTTTTTGTAAAGGAATTCCGTCTCAAGGAGCATGCGCTTCGGAAGCCTGATATACCTGCATTTTTTCGTAGTCGCGTTCGACAATGGGTCAGTAAATTTATCCTTGATAAGATTCAATCGCCTCCTTTAGCGTCTGGCGAATAGGTGTATAGGTGATCCCCAACTTCCTTTCTGCTTTACTCCCATCGAACCTGAACCCCTCTTTCATCGTCCTGATCTGATCCCGGGACATTCCCCATAAAGGAGGTTTTTTTATGATATTTGCAACTTGAGTCAGGATGAAAGCATTTAGCGTAACCAGAGGATCGGGTAAACGGAACCTTGGTAAGGGGACCCCGGAGATTTCCCTGATCATCTCATTGATCTCTCGCATCGATAGCCGGTATTTTCCAATCAGATATTTCTCCCCCAGGTTGTTTTTCTTTTCTAATGCTTTGACAATAGCTTCAGCCACATCTTTCACGTGGACCCAGGTCAGAACGGAATCCTCAAACACTCTGGCTGGCAAGCGACGATTAATCAGATCATCAATGTATTTCCCCGTGGCTTTTGGATCGCCTGGACCAAGAACACCTCCTGGATAAACCATAAGCAGGGGAAGTCTTTTTTTCTCGAAAAACTCCCAGGCTATAAGGTCCCCCTCATACTTGGTCTGGAAATACTGACTAAAGCGAACCGGGCCTACCGGGCTTTCCTCTGTAAAAGGAGAATCTGCTGGCTTGCCGTAAATTCCTGCAGTGCTGATGTGTAACACCTTAGAAACCCCTGTTTCCAGAGCAGACTCCAGCACATTCCGGGTACCTTCTACATTGACCAGTCTGAAAACTCGATTATCCGGCTCCCAGAAGGAGTAAATATTCGCTAAATTCACCACCCAATTGCAACTCTTCATCCCTTGCAGTAAAGAATCTCTGTCAGTGACATCCCCGGTGATGAGGGTGACTCCCAGTTCTTTCAAGTAATGAATATTGCTGGTTTTCCTGACCAGACAGTAAAGCTTATGCTCTGTCTGTGCCAATCTTCTGACCAGATGAGTCCCGATAAACCCTGTTGCTCCGGTGATGAATATCTTCATTTTTTAGAAAGTTTAATCTCGATTATAAGATATATAGAAATAATTCATTTTAATGTCAAGCAAAAAACATTGTCCAAAATCCTTCAAGAATAACGAGTGTGAAGAGAAAAAAACAACTGGCTACAAAGATCAGACAAGGGAAGGGCAGTTCATTTACTTCCTATGAAGTCGCGGAACTTTTATAAATTCTTTGCATAAGATATATATCTAAAAGCCTGCCAAATTTTCTGCCGACCTCCTTCATAACTCCGATATGTTCAAACCCCACCGATTTGTGAAGATGAATGCCCATCTCATTCCCTTCAGCTATTCTGGCAATTATTGAATGAAGCCCTGCTTTTTCACCCTCCAGGACGATTGTTTCTAAAAGCTTCCTGCCGATCCCTTTTCCCCTTTCTTTCTCATCGATGTAAAGTGAAATCTCAGCAGTGTCAGAATAGGCACACCTATCAGACCATTTGCTTAAAGATGCCCAGCCAACGATTTTATTATCCTGCTCTGCTACTAAGATTGGATACTTGGGACCATGACTTTCAAACCATACCTTCTGCTCCTCTAAACTCTTCGGCTCAGTGTCGAAAGTAGCTGTAGTTTTAAGAATAGCCTGGTTATAGATTTCGGTAATAGCTGTTAAGTCATCCGGGGTCGCTTTTCTTACGATTATCATTTTTTAGTTAATTATTTCCTATATTGACTCTGCGGTAAGGGTCATTCCGCTGGCTTCTCTTTGCCGGCCCTTATTCCTATCCCTTAATTATATCCATTTACTCAGATGTGTCAAGATTTAGAATTGTCGTTCCCAAAGAAAAAATTTGAGAATCCCAGCCAAGAATCTACTTTTTTAAGAAAATGTGAAAAACTAACTCAGTACGCTCTGGACCAATTAACTTCTTTTAGTCAAAGAACTTAACATTTTCGATCTGAGAAGAACCTGAAAATTGTTCAAACTTTGCGCATTTTTGAGACTCATCCCGAAATCTAACAACTTGATTTATAACGACTTAATATCAGGCATACTGTTTGCCATCTCATATCAGGATATTATTTGATCTTAAGGGTAAGATGCCTATGAGAAAAATCAACACTGTGATTTTAAGAAATTCAGATTCAGTCGCATCTACTGTCGATTATTTATCATCCAGGTCCACCCGGACAACTCTTCTGTTCAGAAAATCCGCAAAGTAGCCAGAGTTAAGATAACGTTACCCTTTTAAAGGAGGGATTAGATGAAGCATCTCGCAACGTTTTCATTAACTTTGTTAGCATTGGCAGTGTTCACAGTTGGGGGCATAGTTGCTCAGGTACAGGTGCCACTTGTATTTCAGACAGGCTCTAACCCGGTACCAGGCGATACTTCGCTTTCAATTCTGATTCAGACCTCAACTGATAGCCTGTTTAACGGGAATTTGACCCAGTCTGGCTGGTTGAAGTGCCAACCTAACAGTCAGTTTACTTACAATGGCACTTTCCCGGACACTATCTC
>Ga0315275_10006843_pt1 | contig 10960 bp, 9 predicted proteins | sample YL17G03_0_MG_FD_205557 | JGI IMG/M metagenome (GOLD analysis project Ga0315275, IMG submission 205557) | Sediment microbial communities from Yellowstone Lake, YNP, Wyoming, USA - YL17G03_0 | ecosystem: Environmental > Aquatic > Freshwater > Lake > Sediment | place: USA: Wyoming | collected...
CCGGCTGAGGTCCACTACGCCACGTCATCCCGGCGGCAGCCGGGACCCAGGCACGCCGGCGGCGAGCCGGCAGGGCCTACTACCCGCGTCCCCGCTCACACAGGCCGGCAAAACGCATCTGCGGGGTGTTGGTCGGCGGAGGGCCGGGGCCCCCCTTCGGCACCCCAGGGGGACGTCGGCCCCTGCGAAGCGTTTTGCAGACTGCCGCTGATCGGCCCGGTTCGAGGGGCCGCGAGTGGCATGCCCCGCCGGCTGAGGTCCACTACGCCACGTCATCCCGGCGGCAGTCGGGACCCAGGTGCGCCGGCGGCGCGCCGGCAGGGCCTCCCCCCCGCGTCCCCGCTTACACAGGCCGGCAAAACGCATCTGCGGGGTGTTGGTCGGCGGAACGCCGGGGCCCAGGGTCCGTTGCGTGCGGCAGGTTGTGTCGTGACCGGCGAAGGCGGGGATCCAGACTGATCGTCGTCCCAGGAGGTGACGCGTTTGCTCTCAGGGCTTCCGAACCCCGAGCCCCGAACCCCGAGTCCCTCGCGTTATAGTCTGTGATGGTGTTCTCCACCACCGACACCATCGTCGCCATCGCGACCGCGCCGTCGCGCGCAGGGATCGGCGTGGTACGCATCAGCGGGCCGAGCGCGCACGGGGTGGCGCGCGCGATCCTGACCGTGTCGCACGATCTTCAGCCGCGATACGCCACGCTGACGCATGTGCGCGGCAGGGCCGACTCCCCCGCCTTCGCCGGCAGGGAAACACCAGCCGGCTTAGGCGTGGCTTCGCCCGTTCCTCCGCGGCCCATTGACGAAGTCGTGGCCACGTTCTTCGCGCGGCCTTATTCGTACACGGCGGAGGACGTGGTTGAGATCAGCGCCCACGGCAGCCTGGCCTTGCTGCGCGAAATTGTGCGGGCGGCCATCGATGCGGGCGCACGCCTGGCCGAACCGGGCGAGTTCACGCTGCGCGCGTTCCTGAATGGACGGCTGGACCTCGTGCAGGCCGAAGCCGTGGGCGATCTGATCGAGGCCGTGACGCCGCTGCAGGCGCGCGTGGCCTTCGATCAACTGGAGGGCAGCCTCACTCGCGCGATCGGCGCCCTCGACAGCGGGTTGTTCGATCTGGCCGCGAGGCTCGAGGCGTCGGTTGATTTTCCGGAAGAGGGCTATCACTTCATCGCGCCCGGCGAGGCGGCAGAGATCCTGTGCCGCGTGCGGGATGGCGTGGACGCGCTGCTGACGACGTCGGCTCTCGGGCGCGTGATTCGCGAGGGGCGGCAGATCGCCATCCTGGGCAAGCCCAACGTCGGCAAGTCTTCGCTGTTCAACCAACTGGTTGGCACAGACCGGGCCATTGTCGCCGCCCGTCCCGGCACCACGCGCGACATGCTGAGCGAGACGATCGACTTCGACGGGATTCGACTTGGCCTGGTAGACACCGCGGGCATACACGTCAGCGGCGACGAGGTGGAGCAGGAAGGCGTGTGGCGGGCCCGGCGCGCGGCAGAGATCGCCGATCTCGTCGTACTCGTGCTCGACCTGTCGCGCCCGCTCGAAGAGATCGATCTGGCCCTGCTGCGGCAAACCGCGAATTCTTCGCGCGTCGTCATCCTGAACAAGGCCGACCTCCCGCCCGCGTGGAACATAGACGACGTGGACGGGCCTTTGCGTCGTAGCCGCGGGGTGTCAACCCCGCGGGGCGACCGGGGGGAGAGGGCCTGCGGCCACGGGGAGGCTGAAGCCTCCGGGCTGCGAGCCGCCCGGCTGCGAAGGACGGAGGGAGACGGGCTGGCGGATCCCGTGGCCCTGTCCCTGAAGACGGGTGCGGGCGTCGACGACCTGCGCGCGGCGATGCGTGCCGCGCTTGATGTGGAAGAGCCGCTGCGCGATGCGGCCGTGGTGACGAACGTGCGCCACGACGCGTTGCTCCGCCAGGCGCGTGAGGCGCTCCAGCGTGCCATCGACAACCTGGCGGAAGCAGGGGAGTCGGCGAGCGAAGATCTGGTGCTGGCCGATCTCGGCGATGCGCGCCGCGCCTTCGAGGAAGTGACGGGGCGGCGCACGACAGAAGACGTGCTGAAGCGGATTTTTGAGATGTTCTGCGTTGGAAAGTAGTCAGAAGAGAGAAGACAGAAGACAGAATTCAGAAGACGGAAGAGCGCGGTTCAGAACCACGAAGCAGGGCGAATGACCTTCTGACAATCGTCAGTTGGCCCTTCTGTCTCCTGTCTTCTGTCTTCTGGCAGGCACACACACGAATGTCCGATTTCGACGTTGTGGTAATCGGGGCCGGGCACGCCGGCGTGGAAGCTGCGTGGGCAGCGGCGCAGATGGGATGCCGCGTGGGCATCTGCACGTTGTCGAAGGACACCGTGGCCCACATGCCGTGCAATCCCGCGATCGGCGGTACGGCGAAGGGCCACCTCGTTCGCGAGATCGACGCCCTCGGCGGGTTGATGGGCATGGCGATTGATGCCACCGGCATTCAATTCAAGCTGCTCAATCGAAGCCGCGGGCCGGCCGTGTGGTCGCCGCGTGCGCAGGCCGACAAGGCCCGATACGGGGCGTGGGTGCGGCAGGCTCTGGATGGCCATCCGGCTATCGAGTGGGTGGTAGGAAAGGTCGCGCGGTTGCTGGTGGACGAAGGGCAGTCGCGTCGGGGGCGGCACGTTCTATCATGTGACCTAGAAAACGGCGAACGCATCGATGCTTCTGCGATCGTTGTCACGACGGGGACTTTTCTCAATGGCCTGATTCATATCGGACGGGAAACGCAGCGTGCGGGGCGCCACGGCGAGGCGGCGTCCTGCGCGCTGGCGGAGTCGATTCGCGCCATGGGATTCCGCGTGGGCCGGCTGAAGACCGGAACGCCCCCTCGTCTCGATCGCAAGAGTATCGATTTCGACGGGGCAGTCCGGCGCGGAGCCTTCAAGCCCGAGCGAGGCGACGACAATCCTGTCCCGCTCTCGTTCATGACCGGCCGGCTCTCGCGCAAGCAGGTGATGTGCTGGCAGGTCCACACCACGGACCGCGTCCACGACATTGTCCTGGCCAACGTCCACCAATCCCCGCTTTTCAACGGGCAGATCCAGGGTGTCGGCCCGCGGTATTGCCCGTCTCTGGAGGACAAGGTCGTCAGGTTTCCGCGCCGCGAACGCCATCAGATCTTCCTCGAACCGGAAGGCCTCGACGTCGACGAAATCTACGTCAACGGCTTTTCAATGAGCCTGCCTCGCGACGTCCAACTCGCCCTCGTCCACGCCATGCCGGGCCTGGAGAAGGCGGTGATGCTGCGGCCGGCGTACGCCGTGGAGTACGATTTCGTCCAGCCCACGGAGTTGCGGCCGACACTGGAAACCAAGCGGGTAGGGCGGCTGTATCTGGCCGGCCAGATCAACGGCACGTCCGGCTACGAAGAGGCGGCGGCGCAGGGATTGATGGCCGGCATCAACGCGGCCCTGGCCGTTCAGAGAAGGGCCCCGCTGACACTGGGACGAGACGAGGCCTATATCGGTGTTCTCGTTGACGACCTCATCACGAAGGGCTGCATCGAGCCGTACCGCATGTTCACCTCGCGGGCCGAACACCGGCTGCTGCTGCGGATCGACAACGCCGACCTGCGTCTGACGCCGAGGGGCAGGGAAGTCGGGTTGGTCCAGGACGACCGGTGGCAGCGGTTTGAAACTCGGCGGGCCCGACTCGCACGGAACCTGGCCAGCCTGAGCGAGGCCAGCGTTCTAGTGGAGGGTGGCCGGATCCCGGCGGAGCAGCGGCTTCGGCAGACCGGAGTCCGCCTCGCCGACATGCTCCGGCGCGGAGATCTTGCCCTGGATGTCGACCCAGACGATCCCACCCACGACATCGCCACGGCGGAAACGATCGTCAAATACGAGGGGTACCTGAAGCGCCAGCACCTGGATGTCGAGAAATCCCGGCGGGACGAAGAGCGTCCTATCCCTCAAGGGTTCCCCTATGAGAGAATCCCTGGGTTGTCGCGCGAGATGATCCAGCGATTCGGCGAGGTCGAGCCGCAGACGCTCGGCCAGGCGAATCGTATCCCGGGTGTGACCCCGGCTGCGGTGGCGCTAGTAGGAGCGTATCTGAAGCGGTTCACCAATGACGCCACGGGAGTTCAACGACCGGCTGACGAAACGGGCGCGTAAGGCGAACGTGACCCTCGATGCGCAACTTGTCGAGTCGCTGGGCGCGTACTTCCGCCTCCTCGAGTTCTGGAACGAGAAAGTCAATCTGACCGCCTTCTCGCTGAAGGACGCGCCCGACGAGGCGATCGATCGCCTGCTGATCGAGCCGCTTGCCGCAGCCAAGCACCTCCACGGGTCCCACGGCCAGGGCCATCCACGCGGGCCGCAACTCGGCCCGCACCCTCGAATGCTGGACATCGGATCGGGCGGCGGTTCGCCGGCCATCCCCCTCAAGCTGGCCATTCCATCGCTGAATCTCGTGATGGTCGAGTCGAAGACGCGGAAGTCCGCGTTCCTGCGCGAGGCCATCCGCCACCTCAACCTGACGGACTCGTTGGTCGAGACCTTCAGGGTGGAAGATCTCCTGACCCGTCCCGAACTGCACGAGTCGCAGGATCTCGTCACGATTCGCGCGGTTCGCGTCGAACAGAAGCTCCTCACGCGGCTCCAGGCGTTCCTTCGCCTCGGTGGCCGGATCCTGCTTTTCAGAAGCTCGGCCGGCACCGAAACGCCGCCGCTGGTCGCCCCGCCGCTGGTCTACGAAGCCACATGGACGCTCGTCGAAACTCTGCGAAGCCGGCTGGTTGTGCTTCGAAAAATGCTCTGATTTTCGGCCGGTGGGGCAGTGTTCCACGTGAAACACGGGCGCTAACGCACCACGAATCCCGCGTGCCTCGACGGAGCCTGGCGCGGCCCTCCCAGACGAAGTCGGGAACCCGGAATCCCGAGTCTCGTGATATCCTCATAAGGTTGCGGCGGTAGCAGACATGTTTGGTTATATGCCCAATGTCTGGCCGCACCGAGTTCGTGAGCCGAAAACATGGGAAAAATCCTGGCTGTCGCAAACCAGAAGGGCGGCGTCGGCAAGACCACCACCGCCATCAATCTCGGCGCGTCCCTCGCCCTCGCCGATCAGCGCGTCCTCCTCGTTGACGTCGATCCGCAGTGCAACCTCTCCAGCGGCGTCGGCCTCAAAGGCAAGCGCACGCCGGCCGGCAACATCTACAACGCGCTGATGTCCGACGATCTCGACGACCCGTCGATCTTCGTGCTGCCCACGAATGTCTCCGGGCTGTCCGCGATCCCCGCCGATCGCAATCTCGCCGGCGCCGAGATCGAACTCGTCCCGATGCTCGCCCGCGAGCTTCGCCTCCGCCGCATCGTCACCCCGTTGCGCGATCAGTACGACTACATCCTGATCGACTGCCCGCCGTCGCTCGGCCTGCTCACGCTCAACGCCCTCGTGGCCTGCGATGCCGTGCTGATCCCGATGCACTGCGAGTACTTCGCCCTCGAAGGACTCGCCGATCTCGTCGGCACGCTCAAGCGGGTGCGCGCCGCCCTGAACCCCGCCCTCGACATCGACGGCGTGCTGCTGACGATGTACGACGAGCGGACGAACCTGGGGCAGCAGGTCTCTCGCGAGGTGAGAGCGTTCTTCAAGGAGAAGGTGTTCCACACCGTGATCCCGCGCAACGTCCGGCTGGGCGAAGCCCCGAGCCACGGCATGCCGGTGATCCTCTACGACGTGAAGTCCCGCGGCGCAGAAGCGTACCTCTCGCTCGCGCGCGAAATGCTCGCGCGCAACGGCCGCGTTTCGCAAACCTCGTCTGCGACACACTGACGACCATGGCCGACAAACGCCCAGCACTTGGCAGAGGCCTCGACGCCCTCATCGGCGACGCCCTCGACTCAGCCTCGCACGGGTCATCCTCGCCCTTCGAGGTTGACATCGACCAGTTGTCGCCGAACCGCTACCAGCCGCGTTCCCGCGCGGACGATGCGCGGATCGACGACCTCGCGCACTCCATCAAGGCGAACGGCATCATCCAGCCAATCGTGGTGCGGCGCGTCGGCAATGCGTATCAGATCATCGCGGGCGAACGGCGCTGGCACGCCGCGCAGCGCGCGGGCCTGCTGAAGGTGCCGGTCACCGTGCGCGACCTTCCCGAGGGCCAGGAACAAAAACTGCTCGAGTGGGCGCTCATCGAGAACATCCAGCGCGAGGACCTCAACGTCATCGAAGAGGCCATGGCCTACAAGCGGCTCGTCGCCGAGTTCGACCTCACGCAGGAAGAGATCGCGGCCGCTGTGGGTAAAGACCGATCGTCGGTGGCCAACATCCTGCGGCTCCTCAAGCTGCCGATCGACGTGCGCGACGAAGTCTCGGCGGGGCGCCTGTCCATGGGCCACGCGCGCGCGCTGCTGGCGCTCGACAACGAGCAGGAGCAGCGGAACCTCGCGCGCGACGCCGTGGCGCGCGGCTGGTCGGTGCGCGAAACAGAACAGATCGTGACGCGCGCCCTCACACACTTGCCGGCGGTTGGCCGGAAGCACGCTGCAACCGATCGCGTGCTGGACGGGCACACCCGCGCCGCGCAGGATAAACTCCGCCTCACCCTCGGCACGAAAGCGAACATCGTTCGCAAGGGCAAGGGAGGGGAGATCAGGATCGCGTTCAAGGATGAGAACGAGCTCATTCGGATCTACGAAATACTGGTGAGGGACTAGGAGAGAGGCGACATGACGAAGCGATTGACCGAAATGGTCTCCTGCTCGGGTTGAGCGAGCAAACTCGCCGCTGGCGAACTCGCTCAAGTTTTGGGCAGCATTCCGGTTCAACAGGATCCGCGCATCCTGATTGATTTCCGCACGAGGGACGATGCGGGGGTGTACAAGTGGGCGGCCGGCCCGGCCCTTGTGCAGACGGTGGATTTCTTTACCCCGATTGTCGACGACCCCTACGTCTACGGACAGATCGCCGCCGCAAACGCGCTGAGCGACATTTACGCCATGGGCGGGCGCCCGCTCACGGCCCTCGCCATCGCCGGTTTCCCCCAGACAGACTTCGACCCGGCCATCATCACCGCCGTGTTCGCCGGCGGCTTCGACAAACTGCGCGAGGCCGGCGTGGCCCTGCTGGGCGGGCACACGGTGCGCGACAACGAGGTGAAATTCGGCTACGCCGTCACCGGCGAGGTCGAGCCGGACCGCGTGTTGTCGAATGCCGGCGCGCGGCCGGGCGACGTGCTGTTCCTGACAAAGGCGATTGGCACGGGCATCGTCGGCACCGCCATCAAGGCCGGCCGCGCGCCTGAGGCGGCCGTCCAGGCCGCCATCCGATCGATGACCCAGCTGAACCGCGACGCCGCCGAGGCCCTGCGCGCGCTGCCCGCGGGCCACGTCCGCGCGTGCACCGACATCACGGGCTTCGGCCTGATCGGCCATGCCAGCGAACTGGCGGCCGCGAGCGGCGTGACGCTGCGGATCAACGCCCGGGCCGTGCCGCTGCTGACCGGCGTCCTGGCCCTCGCAAGGGGCAACCGCCCCGGCGGCCTCGCCAGCAACCTCGAACATTTCGAAAAGACCATGCAGGCCGCGGCTGGTATCGACCAGGACCGTTTGTGGCTCATGTACGACCCGCAGACGTCGGGCGGGTTGTTCATTGCCACCGCCTCAGAGCACGCCGCGGCCGTCGATCGCGCCCTCATGCGCGCGGGCATCGCCGCGGTCCAGGTCGGCACGGTCGGCCCCCGCGGCCCCTATCTGATCGAACTGTCATAGCGGCTCCGCATCATCAGGCCGGCGAGAGTTCGAGACATCAACCGGAGCCCCGAATCCCGAATCCCGAGCCCGGACGAGCGCCTAGCCCTAGCGCCGAGTCCCGGATCCCGTGTAGAATCTGGGTTTTGGCTTAAGGAAACTGGCCGGACGTGGAGACGCAGGCGTGCTTCCGAATCTGTCCGTCGTCTTCGTCGTTTTCGCGGTCGTGCTGCTCGCGTTCGTTCTCGACCGCGTGCTGTTCAAGCCCTTGCTGCGCGTCATGCGCGATCGTGACGCCGCCATCAAGTCGGCGCTCCAGCTTGCCGAGAGCGCGACGGCAAAGGCCCAGGCCGCCAGTGCGGAGTTCGACGCGAACGTCACGGCCGCGCGCGCGGACCTCTACAAGCAGATGGACGAGCGCCGGAAGGCCGCCGAAGTGTATCGCCACGAGCTGATGACAAGGACCCGCGCGGATGTGGACGGGCAGCTGGCCAGGGCCAGGGCCGAGCTCGAGGCGCAAACCGCGCAGGCCCGGGCAAGGCTCGACGAAGATGCCGAGCAGCTCGGCAGGGACATCGCGGTGAAAGTGCTCGGACGCGAAAGCTAGGACACAGGGAATTGCGCATGCGACTTGGCTCCAACCTGGCGATTGCCGCGGCGCTTGCGGTCATCCTGCTGCTGACCGTGTCGCCCGCCATGGCGCAGGGCGCGCAGCCGCCGGCCGCCGGCGACCACGCGGCGCCTGCTGGCGAGCACGCTGCGGAAGGCGGGCACGCAGAGGGCGGCCCGATTGTCGGGATGATCGCCAAGCTGTTCAATTTCGCCATCCTTGCGGGGACGCTGGTCTACTTTCTCCGCTTGCCGATTGCCACGTACCTGCGCGATCGCGGGACGCAGATTCGCGGCGACCTGGTGAAGGCCGCCGACATGCGGACGACTGCAACGGCACAGCTGGCCGCCATCGACACGAAAATGGCCGCGCTGCCGGCAGAACTCGACGCCCTGCGCAGGACCGGCGCTGAAGAGCTGGCCGCCGAAGAATCGCGCATGCGCCATGCCGCCGAGTCCGAGCGCACCCGGCTGCTCGATCAGGCACGCCGCGAGATCGACGCACAGCTGACGGTCGCCCGGCGCGAACTGCTTGGGCACACGGCCGACCTAGCGGTGGCGATCGCGTCGAAGCGCGTGAAGGCCACGATCACTGCTGCCGACCAGGCGCGGCTCGTGGACCGGTACCTGGGGCAACTGGTCCGCACGCCGGGGCCTGATCGGCGGGTAACGGCATGACGCGACGCACGACCGCGCTCCGATACGCACGCGCGCTGCTCGACGTGGCGATCGCGGAATCCGACCCGGTGACCGTCGAGAAACAGCTGGCCGCCTCCACGGAAATGTTCACGGGCCACGCCGGTCTCTGGAAGGTGATGACCAACCCGGCCGTGCCGACGCCGAAGAAGCGGGCGGTCGTGGACAGCCTGCTGCCGCAACTCGACGTCAGCCCGGTGCTGCAGAAAACGCTCCAAATGCTGGCCAGCCGCGACCGCATCGCGCTTCTGCCGGATCTGCTCGAGGCGTATCGCACCCGCCTGCTGGATCACCAGCACGTCGTGCGTGCCGACGTGACGTCTGCGGTGCCGCTGCCCGCCGACCGCGTGCAGAAACTCCAGCAGAAACTGGCCGCGCTGACGGGCCGCACGGTGGTCATGAAGACCGCCACCGACCCGGCGATCGTCGGCGGCGTCGTCGCGCAGATCGGCAGCACGGTGTACGACGGAAGCATTCGGAGACAGCTTGAGAAAATCCGCGAGAGGCTCACAGAGAGTAGACAGTAGTCAGTAGACAGTAGGAAGACGGAATACGAGACCCGACAGCAACGCTGACACGCGCGCAAAGCGAGGAAGACGCATTCGAGAGCCCGTCGCCAGTAGACGGAGCATTCTAACGGGCATTTGCATTTCTACTGTCTACTGACTACTGGCTACTGTCCACTGACAGGGACCAACGAGGCCATGAGTATCAAAGCCGAGGAAATTACCAAGATTATTCGCGACCAGATTGGCAGCCAAGCCATCGACATCGATGTCGCCGAGGTTGGCACCGTCGTCTCTGTAGGCGATGGCATTGCGCGCGTGCATGGCGTCGACAACACCATGTCCGGCGAGATGCTCGAGTTTCCCCATGGCGTATTCGGCCTCGCGCTGAACCTCGAGGAGGACAGCGTGGGCTGCGTGCTCCTGGGCGAACACCAGGCCATTGCCGAGGGCGACGTGGTGAAGCGCACGGGGCGCATCGTGTCGGTGCCTGTCGGCGAAGAGATGGTGGGGCGCGTGGTGAACTCTCTCGGCCAGCCGGTGGACGGCAAGGGTCCGATTGTCACCAAGCAGTTCTCGCCCATCGAGCGCATCGCGCCGGGCGTCGTCGACCGGCAGCCGGTCAGGGAGCCGCTCCAGACGGGCCTCAAGGCGATCGACGCCATGGTGCCGATCGGGCGCGGCCAGCGCGAGTTGATCATCGGCGACCGGCAGACGGGCAAGACGGCCATCGCGGTGGACACGATCATCAACCAGAAGGGCCAGGACGTCATCTGCATCTACAACGCGATCGGCCAGAAACAGTCCACGATCGCGCAGGTGGTGAAGACGCTCGATGAAGCCGGCGCGATGGCGTACACCATCGTCGTGGCAGCGGCGGCCTCCGAGCCGGCCCCGATGCTGTACATCAGCCCGTACGCGGCCTGCGCCATGGGCGAGTTCTTCCGCGACAGCGGCCAGCATGCGCTGTGTATCTACGACGATTTGTCGAAGCACGCGCAGGCGTACCGCGAGATCTCGCTGCTGCTGCGCCGTCCGCCGGGCCGCGAGGCCTATCCGGGCGATGTTTTCTACCTGCACTCCCGCCTGCTCGAGCGCGCCGCGAAGCTGCGCAAGGAAAACGGCGGCGGCTCGCTGACGGCGCTGCCGATCATCGAAACGCAGGCGGGCGACCTCTCGGCCTACATCCCGACGAACGTCATCTCGATCACCGACGGCCAGATCTTCCTCGAGAGCGACCTGTTCAACCAGGGCGTGCGCCCGGCGATCAACGTCGGCAACTCGGTGTCGCGCGTCGGCGGCTCGGCCCAGGTGAAGGCCATGCGCCAGGTGGCGGGCACACTGCGTCTCGACATGGCGCAGTACCGCGAACTGGCGGCCTTCGCGCAGTTCGGCAGCGACCTCGACAAGTCCA
>Ga0315275_10006844_pt1 | contig 10960 bp, 3 predicted proteins | sample YL17G03_0_MG_FD_205557 | JGI IMG/M metagenome (GOLD analysis project Ga0315275, IMG submission 205557) | Sediment microbial communities from Yellowstone Lake, YNP, Wyoming, USA - YL17G03_0 | ecosystem: Environmental > Aquatic > Freshwater > Lake > Sediment | place: USA: Wyoming | collected...
AGGAGTTGACTCCGTTGACCTCATCTACCGCCCAGTAGTAAGTCTCTTCCAAACCAAAGGTCGGCAGCAGACCATAGGACGGGTTGGTAGTGAAGGTGCCGTTAACCTGGCAGCCGGCTCTGGCTATTACCTTCGCCTGGTCGGCGTCGAAATAGACCTTGTGCCCGTTCGCAGCAGCGGCATAAACTCCCGCCGTCCAGCTTAGAGTAGGTTTCAGGGGCGCAGTTGTGCTCCCGTCAGTCGGCACAGGGCTCGTGGCCTTTGTGGGCGGCCACAGCCACATCGCCGGAATAATCCGCTTGGACGTGGATGGACTCGACCATCGCAGATATGCAGCGGCGCCGCCGCCGTTTTCATACTGTTCCATTACAATGTCATACTTCTGCCCGGCAACAAGTGTGATAGGCGGGCTGGCCACCTCGGTTGTCCCCTGGTCCACCCATTGGTTAACAACGAGCTGACCATCCACCCACAGACGCGCGCCGTCATCGGTTGCAGGGTAGAATATGTAGTCCTCGGAGAATGGCGCCTCAACCTGGCCTGTCCATCTGCACGTGAACAGATCAACATTGACCAACGGGTCTGGTGAGCCGGGATCACCCCAGTTAAAGTTGATTTCAGGGTCAATACGGCTCAATATGAAGGTCTCGAAGCCCGCCGGAGCATTCCCGCCGGTGTGATGATAGTAGGCTCCCAGTAGGCCCCCGGCGCCGCCGGCAACCCTGAACGCCCAGACCGGACCTTCCCACTTCTTGTCGGGGTGAGCGTTGTTGACCTCAGTAATCTTCCAGTAGTAAACCTTCGCTGCCGTAAGCGCAGGGGAGGGAACGTAATCGGTATCGCCGAGCGGCTGGTTGCCTTTGAACGTGCCGCCCGTCCCCGCCTTGACATCGGCGTAAGCGGTGCCGAAATAGACATCATGCGAAACGGCGTGGCGTCCCGTCAGCCAGCTAAGAGTGGGTGTCGTCGCCACACCTGCGGCCTCATCAGCCGGCAGCGGGTCCCAGGCCCAATACTGCACGAATGGCATCAGATACCGGCCGGGAATGGCTGTGATGGCTGGGATGCCGGGACCTGTCCAGCCTACCGCGCAGTTGTCGCCACCGCCGCCTTCCTTCCACAGCGCGCCGATATAGTACTTATTGCCGCCCACCAACGGAATGGGGTCAGACATCTCAGCGCCGAATTCCCATGCTTTGTCGCCCGCCCAAGCGGTCTCATAAGCGATAAGCTGTGCGTTGGCCGGGTTCTCATCGGTGCTCAGCCACAGCTCGCCGTTGTCGTCGCTGGCAAGGTAGAACGTATAGTCGCCGGTTGTCGGCGCAAAGACCCAACCGTGAATCCGGCCCCCAAAGTTGTCCAGGACCGGCACCGTATCAAATGCCGGTATCAGGACGCTTGTAGTCGGATTCGAGGGGAAGTCGGGCCAGTTGTACAACGAAGGAAGATCAGTACTGCCGGCAGGCGTGACGTTCTCCCATATCTCGCGCAGGATTGAGCCGAAGCCGCGAGGGGCAGTCGTAAAGCTCCAGGTCTTGCCTTTGATTAGCTTAAAAAGCGGAAACGGAGGAGCCGAAGAATTCAGTTTCGTATCGACCCGCCAGTAGATTGTAGTATTGTACGGCAGACCGGCAACAGACTTGCTGGTTGTCGATACGGTAACATTGGGAGTCGTGCCTGTGTCAACAGCCGTCTTACTGGTGCTGTAGTAGAGCGGATACTTGACAACGTAACCCGGCGTGACGTTGCCGAGGTGCCAGCTAAGCAGCACGTTCGGGTCCATCGGAACCATTGTATCTCCGTCGGGAGGGGTGGGACCCCAGGCCTCTTCGGGCATCACCGTAAAGCTCCAGACCGTGCCGGGCCATGTCTTTGTGCCGTCGAACTCGTCAACACACCAGTAGTAGGTCTTGTCGGGGACGAGAGGCGTCCGCGCAAAGGCGGGAATCGCCGGGTCATCATAGCCGACATAGTAGGCCTCAGGATCGACATCGGGCCAGGGCGGCGAGCCTAAGCGGTGGCCCGCATCGCGGCTCGCCACGTCGGCTTTGACATCGCTGAAGTATCCGGTATGCGTAGTCGCACCGTCGCCGGCAGTGTAGTCGAGCACCATAAAGATGTTGGAGCCTGAGACCAGCGGCGGCACTGCGCTCCCGTCAGCCGGAATCGCCTGCGTAGCCCAGGGAAGGGAAGCCAGCACCTCTATCTCCGACGGTGACAGGGCATGGTCATAAATCCGCACGCCATGTATCCAGCCACGCCAGCGTTCCCCATTCGAATCACCGCCTATAAAGAATGGATTGGCGTCAACCGTGAACGTGACGGTGCTCCTCCCCGACTCAACTCCGTCTCGATAGTAAACGAGAGTTGTTCCGGTCTTGACAACCGCATGATGCAGCCAAATTCCACCTGTGATATCATCGTAATTGATACCACCAAGGCTTCCATTGTAGTACTCAAAGTTCGTAGGCGTGAACTTGATGAATTGCAGCGGCGGGTCAGTGCCCCCATAGCGATTTCCAAGGATCACCTGGTTAACACCGGTTCCATCGCCATCTTGTTTGGCCCAAAACGCCCACGTGAAGTCTGTAGCGAGGCTCATCGCTGGTATGGAGCCCGCATTCACGTACGCACCGGAGGCATCATCCCCGTTGAAGCTCAGGACTGTGCGATGCTCACTATCGTTATACCAGACCGAGCCGCCAGGACCGAGTCCGCCGTTAGGATTGACGATTGTTCCGTTGTTGCCAGCGCCGGATGAATCAAAGGCGGTCGTCCCCGCACCCTCGTCGAGCTTCCAATGGCCAAGCTCAGCCGCGTCAACCGGACCAGCCAAAGCCAAACCCAGTATAAGAACAAATGAAATGAGATAGACCAATTTGCTACACATGATAGTCCTCCTGAAAGATAATAAGTTGTAACTTAGATGCTCTGGCTGCGCGCTAAAACACACCACTGTTTTCGACAGACATCCAAGGGGGCTTGATGATGACATAGCACCCGTCTGAAACAACCTCCAAAGTAACGCCCGATAATAATTCCTCCGCCGCAGTCTTTGAGTGCCGGTCAAGCACGACTTTTTGGACTCGGCATTACCTCCTTCCGGGAGAGCCAAGACTAACCGTTGATATTAGCACCAAAAACCCAACTCTCAGAATGTCAAGCCGCTGCAAAGCCCAGCCACGGCCGCCAAACGACTCCAAATCCTCGGCCGATTCCGGCAAAGCTACAGAAACTTCGACAGTCCTATTATACACCAGGTTACCTGCCTGCGAGCAAGAAGTTTTAAAAAAACTTGGAATGCCGCAAGTGCAGGTCGTACAAGGCGTTCGGGCGTCGGAATACAACAAGGAAAGGCTCGGGCCGCGGCTGTGGCCCAACCACAGGCTATTCTCTACTTTTCAGGCCGAAATCGGCGGTCAGACGGCTGGCGTTGGGTTTAGACAGGTTACGCCGACGGAATGGCCCAAATCGTGGATTTTGGCTTCTATGCAGAAAAATGCCGCTGTGCACGCAGGCCTCCCAACGCAACCGGGGCCTGTGCCGATTGGCACAGGCCCCGGAATGGTGCAAACCTTAGTGCTTATCCCGACAAAGGGACAAGCCGCGTTGGTGCCGTCCAAGGGCGATTAGGGAAACAGCTCCTCTTCAAGCCACTTGTTGGCCAACAAACTGTAGTCCTTGAAGTTGACCGTCTTCTCGAGGACAGGCTCAAGGTCAGAGATGTTGGCCGGCGAAGTAACCGGCACATACACCGCGCCCGCGCCGGCGAGCGACATTATCTCAGCCGGACTCAGCGCGTAATTGTACACGCGGACGTCATCGAGCTTCCCACTAAAGAAGCTGCCCAAGCTCATCGGTTCGCGGCCGAGCCTGAGAGGCCCTGAGGAAAGCCCGAGTTTCGCTGTGGTAACCAGCTCTCTGTCGAGCTTGCCGTTGACGTATGTCCTGATGTAGTTACCCTGAGAATATACGCCGGCGACGTGGTACCACACGCCCGTCGTAAGAACTGTTCCACCGCCAACACTCCTGTTGTTAGTTGACTGGTTGAGAGGATTTCGAACCTCAAATTCGACCTTGTTATCGCTATATACGCCCATCTTATAGCCGCCGGTACTGCCGTCCTGATTCCCGGCAACCTTCTGATCGCGCGCACCTGTGGTAACGTTGATCCAGGCAGAAACAGTCACCGCGCCTGTGATATTCAGGGTCGCATCGTACCCGCAATCAACAAGGTCGTCCACACCGTCGAGGCTGATTGCCTGGCCGATCTGGCCGGCCGCGTAAGTCGGACCGTTATACAGGGTGGCGTCGTTGCCGTTACCGGAAGTGTCGTTGGCGTTGTTCTCAAATTCGTACAACGCCATCAGGCCGGCCGGATTCGGCGCGACTGCCTCGATGTTGTAATCGTACTGCAGCCAGTCACGAACCATTATCTGCAGCTCCGCGTTGTTGACGACGCAGTTGCCGCCCGTTGGCGCATAATCAGCCACGGCAAGCTCGGCAGTGCGACGAGTAAGAACGCATCTGGGGGCATACAACCTGATGTCGTCAAAGTACAGCGTGCCTGCGCCACCGCCACCGCCGCCTTCCGTACCGACGCCGATTGCAATGCTCTTGACATTAGTGAGGTCCACGCCCGTGAAGTCGGCAAGGTCCATCAACCACTCATGCCACGAGGCTTCATACAGGTCGTTGACATCCTCATCGACATACGTCCCGTACAAGACCTTGGCCTTGTTGTCCGAGCCGTCCGTGAGCTGCACCCACATCGGTTCAATCGAGTTAAACGGGTCGCCGTAGAACCACAGCGACAGCGCCTTGGCGCCGCCTATGGTCCAGTCAGAACCAATGCCTGAAGGCAACTGGGCTACCAGTGCTTCGGCCTTGGAATACATTAACCTGGCGATTGGGTTGTCGTTGTCGCACGGATTGCTCACTATGCCATCGTTGTCATACCGCAACTTCATCGACTGCACACCACCATGGAGGATAACCCTCTCAATGTCAGCCAGCGCACCGGTGTTGTTTCCGGCGATTAGGTTACAGTCGCCGGCGCCGTCAACCCAGACCTGATATACGTATATGTTGGGGTCCGTGACGCGAGGCGTGTACCCTTCCATATCATCGACGACAACATTGTTGGCTGTCGTGAAGGTCCAGATTGGCCCCTTGTCAACGCCGCCCGGAGCCGCAGCATTGACCTCATCAACGGCCCAGTAGTAGGCCCTGTCAAGGTCAAGCGGACTCGGGGTGTAGTTGTTGGGCGTCTGCGGGCCGCTGACCAAGACCAGATTGGCCGGGTCGTCGGCGCCAAAGGATACATAGTGACCGTTCTCAGCAGGGGCATAATCGCCAGGCGTCCAGCTTAGCACGGAATTCCTGGGCACACCCGTTGCGCCGTGCCGTGGGCTGGGTTTCCAGGCCCAGGCAAGGTTGATTGCCATGACTTCGAGGAGCTTCCCCTGACTCAGGGCATAGTCGTAGATGCGAACGTCATCAACCAGGCCGGGGAAGTAATGGTTTTCGCTTGGCCTGTAACCCATTCTCACCGTGTCAACCGTGTCCAGAACCCTGGTACTGTCGGTGAAGGAGACGTTACCATCGCCGTATCCGGTTATCGTCTGTGTCGGGCCATCATACGTAGCGGCAAGGAAATGCCACTCCAGATCCACCGCAAGCAGGTTGCTTTCGAATCCGTGAACATGCAGGCAATACTGGCTCTGGCCGCCCCTTCGTTCTATGTCGAAATAGCGGTTCGTGGTGAAAGCGGGTTCAGGACAGAAACCGAAGACGTCCGCCCAGTCTGTTATGGCGGTGGTTCTGGCCTTTGCCCAGCCGCAAATCGTCCTCGAGGCCCGGCCACTGATCCCTACGGTCTCCCGAACACTGACCCAGTCATTGACACCGTCAAGATAAAGCGCGTCGCCGTCGTAACCGGCGGCGTATGTCGCGCCGTTCATCTCCGTGCCGTTGCGTCCGCGGCCGGATGAATCGGTGGCGTCGCCTTCGAACTTGTACCAGGCCTTGAGATTCGGATCGACCACCAAAGCAGGATCATAAACAGCCTTAAAGGTCCAGACATTGCCCTTGACCGCACTGCCTACCTCGTTGACCTTCCAGTAGTAGCGACCGTAATACGCCAGAGCAGGCGAGGGCGTGTACTCGGTGGCGCCCATAATTTGGACTGCCGCAACAGTCTCTGAGTTCACATCAGCGAAACTGGTGCTGAAATACACGTCGTGCGTGGTGTACAAACCGCCGGTGTCCGGGTCGGTGCCTGCACTCCAAGTGAGCTTCGAGCCGAGAGGAACGTCCATCTGGCCATCGAGCGGACTCGGGTTCCAGGCCTTCTTCATACTCATAAGGTGAGCAATCTCGCCCGCCGACAGAGCACGGTTGTAGAGCCGCGCGTCATCCAGAGCGCCGAAAAGCGGATTCTCAGAAAAGCCTGTGGCATTATCCTGAATCCTGGCGCCTATCACCACCTTGTCGTTTGCGCCGGGAGCACCTATCGTGCCGGTCTCAGCTATGGTGTACACAGCCACACCGTCGAAATAGGCCCTTCTCAAAGCCCCGTTATACGTGCCGGCAACATGGTGCCACTCGCCGTCCATAACGTTCACCGGGGTGTCGTGGTCACCGCCAGGGGATGTGCCCCTGAGGGTGAAGCAGAAATCCGTATGGTTGCTGTGCTGGCGAAGCTGCCAACCCCTGCTACCCTCGCCTCTGAACGACATGAAGACCTTCCAACTGCCGTTGAAGTTGCTGCTCCTGACCCAGCAGGCCGCGGTGATCCCCGTGGTTAGTACCAGTTCGGGGTCACTACCGCAGGTCACATAATCGTTGCCGTTGAACTGCATCGCTTCATCGACCGGGCCGGACACATACACCGGGTTGCCGGTGATGGTGCCGTGATTCCCGTAGCCGGAATAATCGATCACCTTGTTGCCGGCGCCATCGTCATCGAGCCTCCACCAGCCGACAAGACTGGCATCAGCAATGGGTATGCCAGCGATAGTCGTGAAGCTCCAGACCTCACCCTTATGTGCCGTCAACGGCGAAGAACTCTCGATCGGATCGGCCCGCCAGTAGTAAGTCGTCCCATTAAGAAGGTCGCCGGGAATCACAATGCTTGTGGCTGTCTCCGGCGATGTAGAGCCCAGGTATTCAGGGCCGATCATTGTCCCCGGAGCAACACTATCCACAGCGCTGAAATCGGTGCTGAGGTACACAATGTGGCCAACCAGCGCCAAGGCGCCTTTGCTCCAGCTTAGGTCCGCAGTCAGCGGCACAAATTTGGCCTGGTCCGCCGGACTGGGCTTCCAGTTAAGGTTGGGCACAACCGTAAAGCTCCAGATCTGGCCACGCCACGTGTCCACGCCGTTGACCTCGTCGATCCGCCAGTAGTAAGTCGTGCCTCGAGTGACAGGTATTGCATCCCACGGACCGGGCGGATACTTCAATTCCGTCTGTTGGGCCTTATAGACCTCATCCGGCCCCATCGGGTCCGAACTGGTGGCGGTATTCACATCGTCAAAACTGTCACTAAAATAGACGTCATGCAGAGCCGCTGATTTTCCAGCACCCCACTCAAGGGCCACAGAATCGGCATCAACCGCGCTGCCGTTGGCAGGGCTTGGTCCCAATGCGTCAGAACGCCGTGCAAGCGTTGCGGCCTCAGCCGCGCTGAGCGCACGGGAATAAAGGCGGACCTCATCAATCAAGCCCGTGAAATGTCCCTCCGGAAGGGTATTGGTGCTATTGCTTCTGGCTCCGATATACACATCGTGATCGCTGCCCGGCACGGGTACACCAAGTCCTGCGGTGGTGGTTGCTTCCTGGTCTTTTACCCCGTTGAAGTAAATAAACTTCTTATTCTGCGCCATATCATAGACTGCCGTGATGTGAACCCATTTGCCGAGCGGTTGGTCCGCCACGCTCCGCATATCATCATTGCCCACGCCTCTTGTGGTAAAGGATAATTTGGGACTATCGGCCCTGCGGAGCACCCAACTGCGGGACTCTTCACCGCGCTTACCTACGATGCTAGGCGCCCAGTTAACGTACCAGTCCCATATCCCGATGTTCACCCAGGCCGCAATACTAAAGCTGCCTGTGAAGTTGTACGAATCCCTCAGACCTCTGCCGATATTGACACAATCGACGATGCCGTCGAGGGCGTCGAGCGAGATGGCGCTGCCGAGGCCCGGCAGGCCGCTGACCCACGTCGCGTTGCCGCGCACCGAACCGTGGTTGCCGTAACCGGATGAATCGTTCGCGTTGCCATCGAGCTTATAGTAACCCACCAGGCCTGGGTCGCTGACAACTGCGGGATCCGGCACAGTTGCAAAGGTCCACACCTTACCTGCTGCGCCGCCGACCTCCACAATCTGCCAGTAGTAATCGGTATTGTACGCAAGCGTCCCGGGGTCATAGCTCTCGGTGCCCAAAGGATTCGTGGCGACCAGGGCCATCGCCGAAGCAGCGGTGCCAAAGTACACCTCGTGCGAGGTGGCGCCGTCTCCCGCCGTCCAGCCAAGGTCGGCATTGATGTCCACCATGACGGCCCTGTCGGCAGGGCTCGGGTTATACGCGGCGCCCGGGTCCTGCTGCACCACGGTCAGATTGTCGAACGTGGCCGTCGTCACCTCAGCGGCATTGTGCGCCGTGAGGCACAGACCTACATAGACCTCCGCCTTCATAGTGATGATGTAGCCTCCCTGCTGCGTCCAGGCGGTGCCGTTGGTTGAAGTCCAGGCCGAAATCCTGTTGGCCTGACGCACCAACCTGACCCAGATAGGTATATCCGGGTCGCCATAGTCGCGGCTCCAACAGCCTCCACCCGTGGCGGGCCGCCACCCAAAACTGCCGCCGACTGTCCCCGCCCTGGTAATCGCATACGCGAACTTGGAGCCGGGGTCGAGCGTGTCGCGGATCATCACACCTGCCTTGCGCCAATCGCTGGTCCCGCCGGTTATGGTGGCTACACGCACGGTGATTTGGCAGTCGCCTCGCAGCTTGGTGGTGGCATAGGCATAGTGGAATTGGTCCGCTGTGCCCCAGATGTCCGCGCCGGAGGCGGTAATGATCCACGCACCGCCGCTCTCATTGGCGCTGCCGGCGGTCGTGACGGCGCCAATGTCCTGGTTGCTCCAGCCCGCCGGCAAGGCCGCCCGGGCACTGCCGGCCAGGCCCGGCACTAAAACAACACAAATCAGAAAAATAAGTCTTCTACACATAAGAGTCCTCCTGAAAGCGAATGACTTATAACAGAGATGCTTAGGCTACGCGCCAAAACACATCACTGTTTTCGACAGACATCGAAGGGGGCTTAATGACATAGCGCCCGTCCTAAACGACCTCCAAAGTAACGACCGATAATAATTCCCCCGTCACAGTCTTTAACTCCCGGTTAGGTACGACTTCTTGGACTCGGCATTACCTCCTTCCGGGAAAGCCAAGGCTAACTGTTGGTATTAACACCAAAAACCCAACTCTCAAAATGTCAAACCGCTGCAAAGCCCGGCCACAGCCGCCCAATGACTCTAAATCCTCGGCCGATTCCGGCAAAGCCACAGAAACTTTGCTAGTCTCATTATATACCACGTTACCGGCCTGCGAGCAAGAAAAATTAAAAAAAAATTGGAATGCCGCAAACGCAGGTTGTGTAACATGTTCGGGCGTCGGAATATGGCAAGGAAAGGCTGGGGGGCCGTTGGGCCGCGGCTGTGGCCCAACCACAGGCTATTCTCTACGTTTCAGGCCGAACTCGGCGGTCAGACGGCTGCCGTCAGGGATCAGACAGGTCGCCTCCAGGACATAGTCCCGGCCGGGAGCCGGTTTGAAGGGGAGATTGAATTGGTAGGCCCTTAGGAAATCTCGCCAGGAGCGGTTATTTGCAGCCGGGTCAGACAGGTCGATCCAGTACCGGTCACTTATGTTGGGGTCGGACAGGTCGCTCTCAGGCCAAATCATTGCCCTTCCGCCCTTAGGTTCGGCCGAACGCTGGACATACTCATACAGCTCGAAACGGAATTTGCCCGGCGACTTGATTTGGGAGCCGAAAGAGTCCAACAGGCTTACATAAGCCTCTATTGTATGTGGCTCAGAGCTGCCGTCGAGAGTGGTGAATTCGGTGAGCGGCAGTATATCTATTTTGACCGGCGCATAATAGACGCACAGAGCCGCGCCGGCAGTATTATGGTCGGGCGGCGCGCCGGTTGTCCGGACCGGCTCGCAGCCGGCGCAGGTCAACAACAGCATTGGCAGAAACACGCGCGATGTTGCGGCAATTACTCTCATTGGGCAGACTCAAATGCTGAAAATCACAAGTCCTCGTCGAGCATGTGTCCGAGCCGGTGCTTCTTCGTTCGCAAATAGTCGATGTTATGCTTGCTCGGCTTGGCCCTGAGTGGAATCTGCTCGACGATTCTAATTCCATAGACTTCGAGCCGGCTGATCTTTTTGGGGTTGTTTGTGAGTATGCGAATTTTTTTGAGTCCCAGGTCGCGGCAGATTTGCGCGCCGATTCCGTAATCACGCCTGTCAGCCCCAAGACCCAGCTTCAAATTGGCATCGACGGTATCCAGGCCCTGTTCCTGGAGTTTGTAGGCCCGCAGCTTGTTTGTCAGGCCGATGCCCCTGCCCTCCTGTCGAAGGTAAATCAATGCGCCTTCGCCGGTTTCTTCGATCATTTTCATCGCGGTGATCAACTGGTAGCCGCACTCGCAGCGCTGCGAGTGGAACAAATCCCCCGTCATGCACTCGGAGTGCACCCTGACAAGAACGGGCTCATCGTGCTCTATTGCTTTGCCGTCGGCATCCAGCCGGCCGACCTCGCCTTTGCACATCGCCAGGTGCGGCTCCGGCGAAGTAACGCTCTCGTATGCAATCAGGTTGAATTCGCCGTAGTCTGTGGGCAGCGTGACGGACTCAATGCGCTTGATCTGGCTTTCGC